>Ga0302323_100003355_pt1 | contig 13033 bp, 10 predicted proteins | sample Fen_T0_3_FD_201950 | JGI IMG/M metagenome (GOLD analysis project Ga0302323, IMG submission 201950) | Peat permafrost microbial communities from Stordalen Mire near Abisko, Sweden - Fen_T0_3 | ecosystem: Environmental > Terrestrial > Soil > Wetlands > Permafrost | place: Sweden: Abisko... | reverse complement strand
GGCAGTGCTCGGCGACGAGCGCGTCGAACGCGTGCTGCGCGAGCGCTTCGTCTGCGTGCGCGTCGACAAGGACCGCCGCCCGGACATCGACGCGCGCTATTCGAAGGGCGGCTGGCCGACGCTCGCCTGGCTCGACGACGCGGGCGAGCTGCTCGCGGCCGACACCTACCTCGACGCCGGTCCCCTGCTCGCGCGCGCCGAGCTCGTGGCCGACTTCTACGAACGCCACCGCGACACGATCCGCGCGCGCATCGCGGAGGCCGAGGCCGCGCAGGCGCCCGAGGAGCCCGCGAGCACGAAGGGCGCGCCCAAGCTCTCGCTCGAGATCGTCGAGCACGTCGCGCACACGATCCAGGAGAGCGCCGATCCGGTCTACGGCGGCTGGGGCCGCGAGCACAAGTTCCCGCAGACCGAGGCGCTCGATTTCGCGCTGATCCGCTGGTCGCAGACGGGTGACGCGTCGATGCTGCAGCTCGTCCTGCGCACGCTGCGCTGCATGCAGGAGGGCGAGATTCACGACCACGTCGAGGGCGGCTTCTACCGCTACGCGACCAAGCCCGACTGGAGCCTGCCCAACCACGAGAAGATGCTCGACTCCAACGCGCAACGGCTCTTCGCCTACCTCGAGGCCTGGCAGGCCTTCGGCGACGAGAGCTTCAAGCGCACGGCCGAGGGCATCCTCTCCTGGATGCAGACGACGCTCTGGGATCGCGAGCTGCACGCTTTCCGCGGCAGCCAGGACGCCGACCCGGCCTACGCGCACCTGCCGATGCTCGGCCAGCGCCGCGAGCACGGCGCGCCGGCCTGCGATCCGACGATCTTCGCCAACTGGAACGCGCAGGCCGCCTCGACGCTCTTCAAGGCCGCCGCCGTGCTGGGCGACGAGGCGCACGCGCGCACGGCCGAGGGCGTGCTCGCGTTCCTGCTCGAGGAGCTCTACGACGAGTCGCGCGGGGTCTATCACTACTGGGACGGCACGTATCACCTCGCGGGGCTGCTCTCCGACCAGGCCTACGTGCTGCGCGCGCTGCTCGATGCCTATTCGTACAGCGGCGACTCGGCGCGCCTCGTGCCCGCGCGGCGCATCGCCGACCTCGCGATCGAGAACCTCTCCAGCCCGGGCGGCGGCTTCTTCGACACGCAGTACGATCCCGCCGCGCAGGGCGGCCTGCGCAAGCGCAACCGCTCGATCCTCGAGAACTCGGTCATGGCCGAGGCGCTCCTGCGGCTCGCGCACCTCTCCGGCGTCCACGACTACGCCGACACGGCGCGCGCGACGCTCGAGTCCTTCGCCGGCGACTACAAGCGCTTCGGCCACTTCACGGCCGGGTACGCGCGCGCCGTCGACTTGCTCTTCCACGAGCCCGTGCACGTGACCATCGTCGGCCGCCGCGGCGCGCGCGACACGGCGGCGCTGGCGCAGGCGGCGCGCAAGCCCTACGTCGCGAGCCGCATCGTGCAGATCGTCGATCCCGAGCGCGATCGCGAGCTGCTCGAGCGCTTCCAGCTGCCGCAGCGCGCGGCGAGCGAGGCGGCGCATGCATACGTGCAGCGCGGGCGCGAGAGCTATGCCGAGACGGGCGATGCGCAGCGGCTGCCGGCGTTGATGACGCGCGTCGAGCGAGCGACCTAGGGATTCTGGCTGCCTCCACTGTGCGGGAAATCCGTCCCCCCCGCGCAACCTGACGGGAACTCATGCGTCATCTTCCTGGGCGGGCCATCCCGGCCGCGCCAAGGAGAATCGACCGATGCAATTCCAACCGGGCTTCTGCCCTTGCAAGACTCCAGAGGGCGGCACCTGCGGGAGCCGCCAGTACCAACGCCGAGGCACGTTCACACGCGCCTGCGACGGTAGACAGGTGCAACGCTTCCAGTGCAAGCGCTGCGGGCACACCTACTCGACGCAGACCTTCCGCGTCGACTACAAGCTGCGCAAGCCGGCGCTCGACCGCCTGATCTTCACGCTGCTGATCTCGAAGGACACGCAGCGGCACATCGCGCGCACGATCCACTGTGATCGCGGGTCGGTGGCGCGGCGCATCGAGCTTTACGGCAAGCACGGCAAGGCCTTCCACGAGCAGATGCTCCACTCGCGCGGCCAGGCGCTGCCTTGGCAAGGTCGCTTCTTGCTCGACGAGCTCGAAACGTACGAGCACAACCGTCGACTCAAGCCCGTCACGGTGCCGGTGCTCGTGCACAAGCCCAGCCACTGCATCCTGCACGCGGCGGTTGGCACGCTTCCCCCGAGAAAACCGCTCTCGAAGGCGAACCAGAAGAAGCTCGAGGCCTACGAAGCCGTCGAAGGCAAGCGCAGGAGCGAATCATGCGCGAAGGTGAGCGAGTGCTTCGATGTCTTGCAGAGCATCGTGCCGACCACGGGCCTGGTGCTGGTCAACACGGATCAGAAGCACACCTACCGTGCGCTCTTGAGGAAGGCCTTCGGCGATCGCCTCGTGCATCAGAGCACGAACTCGAAGGAGCCGCGCACGTACTGGAACCCGCTCTTCGTCGTGAACCACACCTTCGCGATGCTGCGCGACGGACTCAGTCGGCTCGTACGTCGCAACTGGGCCGCGTCGAAGGAACGCGAGAAGCTCGAGTGGCACCTGTGGCTCTACATCGCGTGGCGCAACTACGTGCGCCCGATCACGAATGAACGCCGATTCGAGACGGCGGCGATGGTCGCCGGGCTTGCCCCGAGGATGCTCGAGGTCAGCGAACTTCTGCAGTGGAAGGTCTTCTGACCCGCGGGCCGCACACTCGAGGCTGCCAGAATCCCTCACTGGTAGCGCAGCGCCCCGATCGGGTCCATCAGCGAGGCTCTGCGCGCCGGATAGATCCCCGCCACGATCGCCACCAGGCACGAGATCGAGAGCGCCACGATCACGTAGTGCGGCTCGGTCAGCGCTTGCCAGCCCGTGTAGGCCACGACCACGCGCACCGCCACGAGGCCGAAGAGGCATCCGATCAATCCGCCCACGACCCCGATCGCGGCCGTCTCGGTCAGGAACTGCGTCAGGATGTCGCGCCGCCGCGCGCCGAGGGCGCGCCGCACGCCGATCTCGCGCGTGCGCTCGGTGATCGTCGCCAGCATGATGTTGGCGATGCCGATTCCGCCCACGAGCAGCGAGATCGCGGCGATCACGATCATCACGGCGTTGAAGACCGACTGGATCTGCTCCTGCTGCTGCAGCTGCAGCAGCGGCACGACGACCTCGTAGTCCTTCTTCTTGTGGCTGCGCTCGAGCACGGTCTCGATCATGCGCGAGGCCGAGCGCACGAGGCTCGTCTGCTTCACGACCACGATCATCTCGTCGAGCTCGACCGAGGAGATCTCCTGCACGCCGGCGCGCTGGATGTAGGTGAACGTGCCGAAGTTTCGCATCGAGGTCGTGTACGGGATGTAGACGTCGAGCGCGTGCTCGTCGATCGCGAGCGCCTCGCGCGTGTGCGCTCGGAACTGCGCGTCGGCCAGCACGCCGATGATCTCGTAGCTCTGGGGGCCGATGTGGATCGCGGCGCCGATCGGGTCCTCGAGCAGCTGCAGGTCGTCGATCAGGCCGCGGCGCACGACGCACACCTGCTTGCACTCGTCGGCGTCGAGCTGGTTGAAGACGCGGCCGCGCGCGACCTCGAGGTGGAACATGGGCAGGTGCTCGGGCAGCACGCCCAGCACGGCCGCGTTGCTGCGCCGGCTGCCGCGCCAGACGGGCTGCTTGACCTGGTTGACGGGCAGCACGCGCTCGACTGCGGGGCAGGTCGCCTCGAGCAGCTCGCGGTCCGCGAAGCGCAGGCCGTACTTGGCCATCCAGCGGTTCTGCTCCTGCGTGCCGGGCTTGGTCTCCTCGGGCGGCTTGACCGAGTGCACGATGATGTTGTTGATGCCGAGTTCCTGGATGCGCGCCAGGATCTCGCGCCGCGCGCCCGCGCCGACCGAGAGCATCGCGATCACCGAGCCGACGCCGAAGATCATGCCCAGCATGGTCAGGAAGGTGCGCAGCTTGTTGCGCATCAGGTTCTTGAGGCCCAGGCCCAGGACCTCGGCGAAGGCCTCGAGCCTCATCCGCCCTCCGCGCCCAGCGCGACAGGTGCGGCCGCGCGCTGCGTGTCGCGCACGATCGCGCCGTCGCGCATCTCGACCACGCGCGGCAGGCGCGCGGCGATCTCGGGGTTGTGCGTCACGATCACGACCGTGCGCCCGGCACGGTGCAGCTCGAAGAAGAGCTGCATCACGTCCTCGCCGCTCTGCGTGTCGAGGTTGCCGGTGGGCTCGTCGGCCAGGATGAGCGCCGGCTCGTTCGCCAGCGCACGCGCGACGGCCACGCGCTGGCACTCGCCGCCGGAGAGCTGCGCGGGATGGTGGCGCAGCCGGTGCGAGAGGCCGACCGAGGCGAGCAGCTCCTCGGCGCGCGCGCGCCGGCGCGTACGCGGGCTCTGGCTGTAGTAGAGCGGCACCTCGACGTTCTCGAGCACGGAGAGCTGCGAGATCAGCTGGAAGGACTGGAACACGAAGCCGATCGAGCGGTTGCGCACGCGGCTCAGGCGGTCGTCGTCGAGACGCGAGACGTCCTCGCCGTCGAGCACGTAGTGCCCGTCCGTGGGCCGGTCGAGGCAGCCCATGATGTTCATCAGCGTGGTCTTGCCCGAGCCCGAGGCGCCGACGATGCCGACGAACTCCCCCGCTCCGATCGCGAGATCCACCGAGCGCAGCACGCGCAGCGCGGCCTCGGCCGTGCCGTAGACCTTGCCCACGCCGCGCAGTTCCACGACCGGCGCGCTCAAGGCTGCTTGGCCTGCGCATCCGGGCCGGGGCCAGGGGAAGCCGCGGCCGCGGGAGCCGTGTTCTCGCTGCCGGCTTCGGCGCGCGGGTCGTAGAGCAGCACGTGCTCGCCTTCCTTGAGGCCCTCGAGCACGTGCACGAAGTGGTTGTTGCTCTTGCCGATCTTGACCACGCGCTTCTCGAAGCCCTGCGCGAGCGCCACGAAGGCGAGGTGCTCGGTGCCCTCGCCGAAGACCGACTGGATCGGCACCTGCAGCGCGTCGGGCACGCTCTCGACCTGGATCTCGGCCTTGGCCGTCGTGCCCGCGCGCAGCTCGATGTCGATCGGCTCCAGCGCGATCTCGACCTCGAAGGTCTTGTTCTCGGGATTGCCCCAGTTCGAACTGGCCACGGCGCCGATGCGCGTGACCTTGGCCTCGAAGCTGCGCTCGCGGATCGACTCGAGCTTGACGATCACGCGCTGCTCGAGCTTGACGTTGTCGATGTCGGCCTCGTGCACCTGGATCATGACCTGCATCTCGCGCAGGTCGGGCAGCGCGATGACCGTATTGCCCTGGCTGATGCGGTTGCCCATCTTGACCTGGTCGTGCATCCAGGGCTCGCCCGGGTCGCCGTAGTGCACGATGCCCGGCCGCGGCGCCTTGATGGTCATGAACCCGATGTCCTTCTGGAGCTGCGCGAGCTGCGCCTCCATCGACTGGACCTTGCCCTCGTTCTCGACGATGCGGCCCTCCTTCTCCTTGAGGTTGATCTCCTCGTGCGCGTGGGCATTCTCGAGGCCGCGCTCGGCGTCCTTGACCTCGTTGTGCTTCTCGGCGAGGTCCATCGGGCGCGTGTAGGTCTCGTAGAGCTCGAGCTCCTTGTCGCTGTTCTCGACCTCGATCTCCTTCTCGCGCAGCGCGATGCGCTCCTCCTCCTCCTGGATCTTGGTCAGGAAGCCCTGCGCGCGCAGTTCGGGCACCTTCTCGAACTGCTCCTTGGCGCGCCCGAACTGCGAGTGCGCCTTCTCGGCCGCCAGGCGCTTCTTGCGCAGCTCGTTGGGCGACTCGCCCTTCTCGTAGAGCTCGAGCTTCATGCGCGCCACCTGCAGCGCGAACTCGGCCTTCTCGATCGCGGCGGCGCTGTCGCGCTTCTGGATCTCCTGCTCGGCCTTGGCGGCGGCGGCCTCGGTGCGGTACTGGCGCAGCAGGTTCGATTTGTCGTCGAACTGCGTCTGCAGCGCGGTCTTGTCGAACTCGACCAGCGTCTCGTCCTTCTCGACCGACTTGCCCTCCTTGACGAGCCAGGTGATCGTGGCCTCGCCCGAGAACTGCGGCTGCAGGTTGACCGCGTTCTTGGCCTTGAGGTAGCCCGACTCGGCGATCGTGATCGGCAGCTCGGCGCGCCGCACGAGTGCCGTCGCCTCGGCCGCGATCGCCACGCCCGAGCCGCCGCTCTGCGGCGCGCCGAGGAACTTGAAGCCGCCCAGCGCGAGCGCCAGCAGCCCGAGCACGATCATCAGGCTCTTCATGGCTTCCACATGCCTTTCTCGTCGATGAACAGGATTCCCAGATCCTTCAGGAGCCCAAGGCGCGCGATCTCGTAGGCGACCTTCTCGTGGATCAGCGCGTTCTGCGCGTCGAGCAGCGACTGCTGCGCCTCGACCACGTCGCGGTTGGAGAAGTTGCCCTGCTCGAAGCGCAGCTGCGCGATCTTGACGTTGCGCTCCTGGTCGGAGATCAGCTCGGTCTGGATCTCGAGGCTCTGCTTGCGCCGCGCGAGCTCACGGAAGGTGCTGCGCACCGAGACCATCAGGTTGTCCTTGAACTCGGAGACCGCGCGCGTGGCGCTCGCGAGCGCCAGCTCGGCGGAGCGGTAGGCGTTGCGCTCGGTCGTCTGCTGCAGCGGGATCGCGAGCGAGATCCCGGCGTGGTAAGCGCCCGACTCGAAGGCCTGGTTGGTGAAGCTCGGATTGGGCGCGCCCGTGCGCACGTAGCCCAGATCGATTGCGAGGTCGGGCAGGAGGCCATTGGCCGCGATGCGCACGCCGCGGCGCGCGTCCTCGAGCTGCTCCTCCTGGTTGAGCCAGTCGAGGCGATTCTCGAGCGCCACCTCGACCGCCGAGTTGACCTCGTACTTGACCTCGACGAAAGCCGGCTCCTCGTCGTGCACGTCGACCGCCACGTCGTCGGGCAGGCCGAGGAAGATGCGGAACTGGTCGAGCGCGAGCTGCAGGCCCTCCTCGGCCTCGATCAGGCTGTTCTGCGAAGTAAGCTCGCTGCGCTTGGCGCGCAGCACTTCGAGCTCGGGCGTGCGGCCCACGCTGAAGAGCGCCTCGGCCTGCTTGCGGCCGAAGACCTGGCTCTCGAGGTTGCGGCGCTGGTTCTCGAGCGACTGCTTCTGCTGCACGATGTCGTAGAAGCGCGAGGCGACGTTGATCGAGAAGCTCTCGCGGAAGAGCTCGAAGCTGCGGATCGCGTAGACCACGCTGCGCTCGGCCTGCACGAGCCCTTCCCAGGCCGCCTCGCGTCCCGCGCCGCGCAGGAGCGGCTGCGTGAGCTGCAGCCCGACGCTCGAGCTGAAGCTGTTGTCCGGCCCGCCGTCGAAAACGCTCGAGGCGACCAGCGAGGCCTTGCCGCCCCAGGGCAGGAGCTGCGAGAAGCCCGCGTCGAGTCCGGCGCCATGCGTCTCGGGCCCGTCGTTGCTGCCGGCGAAGATGTAGGTCAGCGCGGCGCTGATCTGCGGCGAGTAGGCGTAGCGCGTGCCGGTCAGCGCGAGCGCCGACTCGTAGAGCGAATCCTTCTGCGCGAGCTGCTCGCGGTTCGAGCGGAAGGCGATCTCGAGCGAGTCGGCGAGGCTGAGGAGCTGCACCGGACGAGGACCCTGCGGCTGCGGCTCGTTCTGCGGCGCGGGCGCGATCACCTCGCGCGGATGCGCGACCGAGCTCTCGCGCCCGCCGAGCGTGCGCTGCGTGCCCGTATCGAGGATCTGGCCCACCGAGCGATCGGCATCGCGCGCGTAGTCCGCGGGTCCGGCGCAGGCTCCGGCGAAGAGAAGCAGCGCGAACGCGGACAGGGAATGGGCGCGGGGAAGCTGCACGCGAGCACGATAACAGGTGCCTGCGAAGCCCGCGACCGACACTGCTTGCGGACAGGAATCAGTTGCGTGAAATCCAGGCCCGCGCCCGGGCCGCTTCACTCGCGGCGCATCGCTCGCGTCGGGCTCATCGCGGCCGCGCGCAAGGCTGGCCACGCACCACCGAGCAGGCCCAGGACGAGCGAGAAACCGACCGCCCGGATCAGGACGTGGGGCGTCAAGCGAAAGGCGAAGGCGACCTCGGTGAAGGTCTGGAAGTTCATCGTGCCGGTGCGGACGCCGTTGAGCGGCAGGGCGAACAGGCAGCCCACGATCCCGCCGCACAGGCCGAGCAGCAGCGCCTCGAGCATGAACGAGCTGAAGATCGCCAGCGGCCGGAAGCCAAGACTGGTCAGGATGCCGATTTCGCTCGTGCGCGCGGCGAGCGCTGCGAGCATCGTATTGGTCGCGGTGAACACCGCGGCGACGCCCATGACGAGCGCCAGGAAGCTCCCGAGGATCTTGAGCACCGTCGAGAGCGCCTGCGTCTGCCCGGTCAGGTACTGCCGCTCGGTCATCACGCGGCAGGGCACCTGCACGTCCTTGTCCAGGCGCGCGGAGAGGCCGTCGAGGTGCTCCTTGCCGTCCGTCGAGGCCCAGGTCGGCGTGAAGCCGATCTCGGTCCCGGGCACGAGGCGCGCGACGATGCGGTTGAAGACCGGCCGCTCGAGCGCCTCGGAGAGCCTGTCGCGGTCGCCCCAGATCTCGGAGGCGAAGGGACCCGCGTTGTCGAAGATCCCGACGACGCGGAAGGGCGTCGTGTTGAACGTGATCGTGTCGCCGAGTTCGCAGTGCTCGACGCGGTCGACGAGCTTGCGCCCGACGATCACCTCGTCGGTGCCGGGCGTGAAGTTGCGGCCGGCGCCGATGCGGATGTCGTCGCCGTAGACGAGGAAGGTCGGCGGCTGCACGCCGCGCACGGGCACGTTGGTCTCGCCCGCACCCGAGACCTTGTTGCGCCGCACGGCGAGGTAGCACTCGGCCGAGACGAGGCGCTGGCCGGCCGAGTCGCTGGCGATCTCGGGCAGCGTCTTCATCAGGATCTCGGCGCGCTCGCGCGTGAAGGAGCTGTCGCCCTCATTGGTCGCGCCCTGGCGCAGGAAGATTGCGACGTCGTCGCGACCGCTGTCGGTGAAGAGCGTCGAGAACCCCTGCTCGAGCGCCAGCACGCCCGAGACGACCGCGACCGTCGCGCCGATGCCGAGCACGGTCAGCAGCGTCGCCGAGCGCCGCACGAAGAGGCTGCGCAGGTTGTAGGAGATCGGGACGAGCGCCATCAGGCGTTGCTCCGCAGGGCGCTGATCACGCTCATTCCGCGCGCGCGCAGGGCTGGCGTGATCCCGGCGAAGAAGCCGATCGCGATAGTCAGGATCGCGGCCTGCATGATGGTGCCCTTGGTGACCTCGTAGCCCGGGAACATCGTCCCGAGCTTGATCGCCATCCCCGGGCCGCTCAGCACCGCGAGCGCGATACCCGCTCCGCCGCCCGCGATGCACAAGAGCAGCGACTGCGAGAGCAGCAACCCGAAGACCGAGCCGTCGGAGAAGCCGAGCGCCTTGAGCACGCCTACGTCGCGCGTCTGCTCGCGCGCCGCCATGAGCATCGTGTTGAGCGTCGCGAGCAGGATCGCGATCATCACGCCGCCGCCGATCGAGGTCACGAAGAGCGGCACGTTGCCGATCATCGAGACGAACTGCGCGTTGAATTCCGCCTCGGTCGCGGTCTGCGTGCGCTGCGGGCCGCCCTCGAAGAGCGCGTCGACGGCGCTGGCGACCTGCACGCGGTCGGCTCCCGGCGCGAGCTCGAGCACGAAGATGCCGACGCCCTGCGGGCCGCCAGCCTGGCCCGCGTCGATCGTCTTGTGCAGGTACTCGTAGTTGAAGAAGAGCGTGTTGTTGTCGACCGAGGACTTCTTCGAGCGGTAGATCGCAGCGACCTTGAAGGACCAGGGCTCGCCGTCCGTGCGCTGGAAGAGCGCGCCGATGAGCGGGAAGTTGTCGCCCACCTTGAAGCCGTACTTCTCAGCCGTGCCCTCGCCGAGCAGGCAGGCCTGGCGCTCCTTGAGGAACTCCTCGCGCGAGCCCGAGACGATCTCGATCTCGGGGTACATCGCGAGCAGCGCCTCGGGGTCGGTCGCGAACTGCGCGAAGAAGTTCTTGGGGTCCTGGTAGTAGCCGCCGAACCAGTTCCACTTGCAGACGTTCTGCACGCCCTCGATCGAGGCCAGCTTGGCCTCGTAGGCCTCGGGCAGGTAGACGAACAGGCTGGTCGAGGACTGCACGATCAGGCGGTTGGCCGCCGCGTTGCGCACGCCGACGTCGAGCGCCACTACCAGCGAGCGCAGCACGCACAGCAGGAACAGCGCCACCGCCAGCGAGGCCGCCGTCAACAGCGCCCGCAGCGGGTGCTTGAAGAGGTTTTTGGCGATGAGCGAGAAGGGCATCGCTCAAACCGCTCCCGGCACGCGGCGCTCGATGCTCCCGAGCTGGCCTTTGTCGAGGTGCACGATCGTCTGCGCGCACTCGGCCGCATGTGGATCGTGCGTCACCATCAGGATCGTCTTGCCGAGTTCGCTGTTGAGCGTCCCGAGCAGCTTCAGGACGGCCGCGGCGGAGCTGCGGTCGAGGTCGCCCGTCGGCTCGTCGGCCAGGATCAGCGTCGGGTCGGTGACGATCGCGCGTGCGATCGCGACGCGCTGCTCCTGTCCGCCCGAAAGCTGCGCCGGACGGTGCTTCATGCGATCGGAGAGACCGACCAGCTCGAGCGCGTACTCGGCCTTCTCGCGGCGCTGCTTGCGCGAAAGCGGGGCGAGCAGCAGCGGCAGCTCCACGTTCTCGCGGGCGGTCAGCACGGGGATCAGGTTGAAGCCCTGGAACACGAATCCGACGTTGGCAGCGCGCCACTGCGCGAGTTCGGCGTTGTCGAAGCCGGTGATGTCCTCGCCGGCGATCACGATCGCACCGGAGTCGGGCCGGTCGAGTCCGCCGAGCATGTTGAGCAGCGTGGTCTTGCCGGAGCCAGAAGGGCCCATCAGGGCGAAGAAGGTGCCCGACTCCATCTCGAGATCGAGATCGTCGAGCACGCGCAGCGCCTCGCCGCCGCGCGTATAGGTCTTCGTCACTGCCTGGAGTCGGATCAGGATCTCGGACATGCTCTCCTCAACCTCCTGCGCGGGTCCCTGCGCGCGTCAGTTGGCCGCGACGCGCACGCGATCACCGCTCTTCAAGCCATTGGGCGGCCGGAGCACGATCGTATCGCCTTCGACGAGGCCCGCGAGCACCACGATCTTGCCCGATTTTTCCTCGCCAAGCGAGACCGTCGCGAGACGAACCAGGTCGCGCTCGAGCAGGAACACGCTGGTCTTGCCCTCGACCTTGACCACAGCCTCCTGCGGCACGACGAGCACGCTCTTCTGTTCTTCGGCTTTCGCCGTCGGCTGTTCGTCCGCGCCGAAGGCGATGCGCACACCCATCTCGGGCCGCAGGCGCTCGTCACGCTCGAGGAACGCAACGCGCACGACGACCGTGGCCTTGGTGCGGTTCGCCGTCGGCCAGATGCGGTCGACACGGCCCGGATAGGCCTTCTCGGGGTAGGCATCGAGGAAGATCTGGGCGCTGGCGCCGAGCTTGACCGCCGCAAGGCTCGTCTCGGGCACCTCGGCCTCGACCTCGAGGGTGGTGAAGTCGACCATCGTCACGACCGAACCGCGTGCGCTCGAGCCGCCTTGCGAGTTGGGGCTGACGACCTCGCCGACCTCCGCGTCCTTCAGCACGACGATGCCATCGAAGGGCGCGCGCACCTCGGTCTTGTCGAGCGTAGCCTGCGCCTGGTCGAGCCCCGCCTGCGCCAGGACGATGCGGCCCTCGGCTTCCTTGACCGCGGCGCCGGCCACGACAAGGCGCTGCGAGGACTGCCCGGTCAGCGCTTGCGCCGTTTCGAGGTTCGCTTTGGCCCAAGGCACGCGCGACTGCATGCTGTCGAGGTCGCGCTTGGCGAGGTCGCGCTGCTCGGCCGTGTAGACGCCCTTCTCGAGCAGGTCTTGCGCGCGCTTGAACTGCGTCAGGGCCGTCTCGAGATTCGAGTTCGCCTGGTCGAGGTCCGCCTGCGCGGATTTCTCGGCCGACTTCGAGTGGTCCACCTCGCGCTCGGCCGAGCCGACCTCGAGCTTGACGCGCTCGAGTGTGGTCTTCGCGAGCGCGAGATCCGCCTCGGCGTGCTGCACTGCGGCGCGGTACTCATCGGAGTACAAGCGCGCAACGACCTGGCCCTTCTTGACGACCGAGCCTTCCTGCACGTTCATCTCGACGATGCGCCCGGGCGTGTCGGCCGAGAGCGCGGCGCGCGTCTTGGCCACGATGTAGCCGTTCGCCGAAGCGCCGCTCGTTGCGGCCGCAGCTGCGCCGGAACGCTTCGAGACGCGTTGCACCCTGACCTCGGGCAGCCGGATGCCGTCGACGAAGCCCAGGATCGGCGTCTTGAAGATCCAGAACGCGAGCCCGAGCAGGACCACGACGACGAGCGGCGTGACCCAGCCCGGCCGGCGGCGACGGGCGCTCTGCGCGCCCCGGGTGCGATCGATCTTGAGCTTCTCGAGGTCCAAGGGGCGAACAGGCTAATCGATGCGCGCGCCCGGCGGAAGCGCCCGCCGCCTACACTGCGCGGATGCAGTTCCAGAGGCAGATCGAGGTGCGTACGAACGGCCGCGGCCTCGTGGACTTGACGCGCGAGGTCGCGGCCTGCGTGCGTGACTCGCGTGTCACGAGCGGCCTCGCCGTGCTCTTCTGCCGCCACACCTCCGCGAGTCTCGTGATCACCGAGAACGCCGACCCGAGCGCGCGCGGCGACCTGCTCGACTGGCTCGAGCGCGTCGCGCCCGACGGCGATCCGCGCAACGTGCACGACGCCGAAGGGCCCGACGACAGCCCCGCGCACCAGCGCAGTGCGCTCTTGCGCACGAGCGAGACGATCCCGATCGCGGGCGGAGCACTGGCGCTCGGGACCTGGCAGGGCATTTTCCTCGCCGAACACAGGCACGCTGCGCACTCGCGCAGCGTGCTCGTGCACATCAGCGGCGAGTGAAGCTCAAGGCGTCCACGTCAGCGCATAGCCGTTCGAGAGGTTGTACATCGCTCCCGTGCA
>Ga0302323_100003354_pt1 | contig 13033 bp, 9 predicted proteins | sample Fen_T0_3_FD_201950 | JGI IMG/M metagenome (GOLD analysis project Ga0302323, IMG submission 201950) | Peat permafrost microbial communities from Stordalen Mire near Abisko, Sweden - Fen_T0_3 | ecosystem: Environmental > Terrestrial > Soil > Wetlands > Permafrost | place: Sweden: Abisko... | reverse complement strand
CCGCAAGCGGCGACCACGGGCAGCACGAAGATCACAGCGGACAGAGCGGACGCTTGGATGCGGTTCATGACATTTTCTCCTTGGCAATTGATTCAAACCCGAACGATGCGGACGAAAGGAAGCTTCAAGCAAGGCCGCGCCGGGTCATTTTCATCGAGCCGCCGCGCGTGCGCGGCCAGCAGATCACTGCGCGTCAATATACCGATTACCTGAGTCGGCGCTGCCCTCGATACCACCGGCAGGCGCCCCACTCCTTGGCTTACCATGAGATCCGCAGCCTCGCGCAGGGAGCTGTCGTCGAACGCGACGGCTGGTGCGCGTTGCAGCAACTGTTCCACAGGCAACTCGGCTAGCGCGCTCGGATCCGTGATCTCGCGCCGAGTGACCACACCCAGCAGTCGCCCGCGAGCGTCGACCACCGGAAACCCGCGGTGCTGGCTGCCCGGGACGCCTGACTCGAACCACTTTCGCAGGTGAGCCAGAGTGTCGCTGGCGGCGAAGGCGATCACTTCTTTTGCAGCGAACTCGGCGACGCAAACTTGGTCCAGAAAATCCGCAGCGTATTCGCTGGGCACTCGCACACCGCGACGCGCGATCTTCTCCGTCATGATGGTGTTACGCATCAGCAAGCAGGAGACCAAAAACGCAGCCGTACAGCCACCGAGCAGCGGCAACAAGCCGAGCGGCTGCAAAGTGGTCTCGAAAGCGAAGACCACCGAGGCCAGCAGGGCCCGTGATGCTCCGGCGAAAATTGCAGCCATGCCGACCAACCCCGCAATCCGAGGGTCGATGCCGAGTCCGGGGGACGTGGCGGCAACCAACGCGCCGAGCGTCGCACCGAGCCCGCCACCAATGGTGAACAGCGGCGCGAGCGTGCCGCCGGAAGTGCCGCTGCCCAGCGCGATGGACCAGGACACGAACTTCAGTACGAACAGCACGAGCAGCGCCTGACCCGTCAGCGAGCCAGACAACACCTGCTCGATGTTGTCGTAGCCGACGCCCATCGTTCGGGGCGAAAAATAGCCCACCCCGCCCACGACCAGGCCGCCAATGGCCGGCCACCACATCCAATGAATGGGCAGCTTTTCGAACAGATCTTCGACGGCATAGACTGCGCGCGTGACTCCGGTCGCGACGACGCCAATCACCGCTCCGAGTAGGATGTAGAACGCCAGGGCTTCACCACTCGGTTGTGCGAGCTGGGGCATCGCAAACACCGGCGCAGATCCGACCAGCGCCATGCGTACGCCCGCCGCGGTTGCACTCGCCAACGCCACCGGGATGATCGATCGCGGCCGGAACTCGAACAGCAGTAGCTCCACGGCCAAGAGTACGGCGGACACCGGACTGCCAAAGGTTGCCGACATGCCTGCCGCCGCACCGGCAGCCAGCAGCGTCTTGCGCTCGACCGCCGATGTCTTCAGCAGTTGACCCACGAGCGAACCCAACGCACCGCCGGTCGCAATGATCGGGCCCTCGGCGCCGAACGGCCCACCAGTGCCGATAGCGATCGCGGCAGACACTGGCTTGAGGAACGTGAGCCTCGGCGGGATGCGGCTCTCGTTGGTCAGCACTTGCTCCATCGCTTCCGGGATGCCGTGGCCTCGAATGGCTTTCGAACCGTATCTGGCCATCAAGCCCACGATCAGCCCACCCAGCGCTGGCACGAGGATCACCAGCCAGCCCAGGTGGTGTTCGGCTGGCGCCACGGAACGAGTCGAAATACGGCCGAGAAAGGCAGCGTTCGTGACCAACGCGATCATCGACACCAAAACGCGCGCGACAATCCCGGCCACGAAGGCGACACCGATCGAAAGCGCGCTGATGAAGATCACCCGTGGCTCGACGACGCTCGTCACGCGCGGCACATGAGCCGCCGCCAGAGTTGGTGAAAGCGAAGGCGAGACCGGCAGCAGCCCGGTCTCGGAAATCGGGGTCCGCCGGTCAGTGTCGGTCATTTCGAGCCCGGCCTTTTCGCGACCAGGGCAGGGCCCTCCTCGAAAAACAGACTCGGAACCTGTTCCGAGACATCGGCGCCATCGACGACTTTAGCCAGTAGACGAGAGAGCGTCTTGAGCTCTGCTTTGGGTAGCCGAGAGAGCGATGCGATCAAGCGATCTTGCGCGGCCTCGGGCGCGCTCTCGAGCAACGTCCGACCCGAGCGACCGAGACTGAGGTCGACCCGGCGACGGTCGGTCTTCGAGATCGTGCGGCGCACGTGACCCAAGCCGACCAAACGACTCACCACGACCGAGACCGAGCTCTGATCGGTCGCGGTACGCGCGGCCAGCTCGTTCACCGAACACGGACTCTGACGGGCCAGGCACTGCAAGACGAACAGCTGTGCCCCGGACAGGCCCACACGCTGCTCGGCCGCGCGCGAGGAAACGCGCAGCGAGCGCACGATCTGACGTAGCGAATTCAATACTCCACGTACGTCCGCGGCCGGTCGCCCGGGGCTGTCGAGCTCCTGCCGGACAGCAGCGCGCGACGATTTTACTTTGGCTCCCATGTATTGGTTCCCATACAGCTTGCCCCAGCGGCGCGCAAGGTGCTTTCCAGACCCGATCGCGGTCCGACCAGGTCGGTCGTAACCAGGTCAGCGTGTTCCTGACCGGACGGCTGGAGCGGGCCGAGGTGCGAGACGAGCAATTTGAGACTAGCTACCAGGCAACTCGCAGCCACGACTCTTCTGAGGCGGATCTTCGCGGTCTCGCCCGATTGCTACTCCGGACCAAGGACGCGTCGATTCGTCCGCGGCGTAGCCACGAGGCAACAGCGCAGTGTGCTTTTGCCGAGTTGTGTGGCACTTCGGTAGGACGAGCTCATCCAACTTGCAACACGCTGCATTCTTGCCGTTGGTCGTCTGACGATCTGCAGCTGGGTCGGGATCGCATGGCTGTACATCCCGTATGGGCTCTGGTTAAACTTAGTGGTTGAGGGTCGTGTCGAAAGCGCCGTTTGCGGGCGACGACGATCTGAGCGGGCTTGGTCGAGCTCTGAAGCAGCCATTCCCGCACCAAGAAGAAAACCATTCGGGCAAGACCCGATCGGACCGAGGGAAGGACGAAAGTCATGAAGTTGTTTTCGTGCGTCACGCTGGGATTGATTGGATTAGTGGCCGTCGCTTGCGGTAACGACGACGACGCGGCAAAGCCCGGGGGTTCTGCCGGAAGTAGTTCGGTCGCCGGCCATGCGAACGCCGGCAGTCCGGCCACGGCTGGTTCGAGCGGCTCCGGCCTAGGGGGCTCTGGCGGCACCGCTGGCGCCGGTGTCAGCGACGCAGGCCAGGCTGGCGTCGCGACGCTGCCCTCGAGCTGCGAACCGAACCCTTGCCTGAACGGCACTTGCGCCGAGGTCGCATCCGGCAGCACCGAGTTCAGTTGCACTTGTGACGCTGGCTTCGCGGGTGTGCTGTGCGATCAGGTCGCGACCGACGCCTGTACCGACAACCCGTGCCAGAACAGCGGCACCTGCAAGCTGAGCTCGACCGGCACCGCGGTCTGTACTTGCGCGGCCGGCTACAGCGGCGCCAAGTGTGCCACGAACATCGACGACTGCGTTCCGAACCCTTGCCAAAGTGGAGCAGCCTGTGTCGATGCCGTGAACGACTTTTCGTGCACCTGCCCGACTGGCCTCACGGGCAAAACTTGCAACAACAATACCAATGATTGCGCGGGCAATCCGTGCCTCAACGGGGGCGTCTGTGTCGATGCCGTCAACGATTTCAGCTGTACCTGCGCTGCCGGCTACAACGGCAAGACCTGCAATACCAACATCGACGAATGTGCTTCCAACCCGTGCGTCAACGGCGGCACCTGCACCGACAAGGTCAATGATTTTCAGTGCGCTTGCGCGGCCGGCTACAGCGGCAAGACCTGCAGCACGAACATCGACGACTGCGCGTCGAACCCGTGCCTGAATGGCGGAACGTGCACCGACAAGGTCAATGATTTTCAGTGCGCTTGCGCGGCCGGCTACAGCGGCAAGACCTGCAACAACAACGTCGATGATTGTTCGCCCAATCCCTGCGTAAACGGCGGAATTTGTAGCGATAAGGTCAACGACTTTCAATGTGCCTGCGTGGCCGGCTACAACGGCAAAACGTGCGCCACCAACATTGACGAGTGCGCGCCAAACCCGTGCCTGAATGGCGGCACCTGCACCGACAAGATCAACGACTATCAGTGCGCCTGCTTGCCCGGTTACAGCGGCAAGGCGTGCGCCACCAACATCGACGATTGCGCACCCAACCCGTGCCTGAATGGCGGCGCCTGCACCGACCAGGTCAACGACTATCAGTGCGCCTGCGTGGCTGGTTACAGCGGCAAAGCGTGCGCTACCAATATCGACGATTGCGCCAGCAGTCCGTGTCTCAACGGCGGCATCTGTGCCGATTTGGTAGCCGATTTCAGCTGCGCCTGCGCGGCCGGCTACAACGGCAAGACCTGCAACAACGACATCAACGACTGCGCGCCCAACCCGTGCGTGAACGGCACCTGCACCGACAAAGTGAACGACTTCACCTGCGCCTGCACACCGGGTTACGACGGCAAAACGTGTAACCACAACATCAACGACTGCGCAGTCAATCCGTGTCTCAATGGCGGCACCTGCGCCGATTTGGTCAACGCCTATAGTTGCACCTGTGCCGCGGGTTACAGCGGGTCGACCTGCGCAACCAACATCAATGATTGCGCGCCCAACCCGTGCCTCAACGGTGGCACCTGCGCCGACGGGGTGAACACGTTCACATGTACGTGTGCATTCGGCTACTCCGGTCAGCTGTGCGCGACGTTCACGAACCCAACCAGCTGCAAAGCAATCAAGACGGGGAACCCGACGGCTGCCGACGGCAACTACACGATCGACCCGGACGGCGCGGGCCCGTTGGCAGCGCTGACTGTCTATTGCGACATGACCAGCGACGGCGGCGGCTACACTTCGTACGCGATCAACGCGGGGACCAGTACATTCCGCTACGATGTTGCGAATTCTTGCAGCGCAGTCGGCCTCAAAATGGTCATCCCACGCACACAAACACACATGAACGCGCTGTACGCCAAGTACGGCCTCAGCTACTTCGCGGTCGTTCCGGGAGTCTATGGGCTGGCAGCTGGGAACTACACGGGCTGCGTCATGAACTCGACCAACGCGACTTGCGCGGCCAACTGGAAGGCGCTCGATGGCGGCGCCTGGTACGCCAGGAGTGCCACGCTGACTGAACCCAACGGCGACTACACGGCAGGTTGCTGGCTCGGAGTCAGCTCGTACAGCACCACGACTGGCTTCGTGTTCAACGATGGGAACTGCGGCTACGAAAGCGGAGTGAAGTACATTTGCTCCGACAACGCGAAGTAAGCGGAACGCCCTAAACCGGCAGCAAACGCCGACCCTCCGAGCACGAGGGTCGGCGTTTCGCTTTTTGTGCCTCCGAGCTCACGCCACGGGCGCCGCTGCCGGCGCGAGTGCCGAGAACGTGCGCCAGCGCCCGGTGCGCCAGCGAAGGTAATTGACGATACCGCGCGTGGTTTCGTCCAGCGCCATCCCGAGCCAGATCCCGGTCAGGCCCAAGCCAAAGAAGGTGCCGAAGAGGAACGCGCCGGCCACACCGATGAACCACATCATACTGCCACCAACCACCGCAGAGAAGCGCGCATCCCCCGAAGAGCGCAAGGCCCCGCCGGCGACGATGTTCACGGCGCGGCCCATTTCCCCGATGATGGCGATGCCGAAAAGCGGTGCTGCTAGGCGCAGGATCTGCGGATCCTGCGTCAAAAACCCAAGTAGCCGGCGCTGGAATACGGCAAGCAGTATGGCGATCAGGAGATTGCCGCCGATTGCCAGCAGCAGCGCTCGGTGCAGCTCCCGGTTCGCTTCTTCGAACTTGCCCGCGCCGATGCGGTGCGAGATCGCGATCTGGGTACCGATGCCGAGCGCGATCGACCACAAGATGGTGCTGATGCTGATGAAGCTCGAGACGTAGGTGCGCGCCGCGAGTGCACTCGCACCGTACGAAATGACGAACAGGTTGATCACGATCTGCGCGGATTGATACGAGATCGGCTCGCTCGCAGAGGGCAGACCGATCTGCAAGATCGGCCGCAGGCGTTCGCGCAACTCGCGCAGCGAGATCCTGCGCGGAAAACGAATGCCCAATTTCAAGTGTACGACGGCGATCGTGAACAGCATGCCGAAGGCCAGCGAGATCACGGTGGCGCCGGTCACCGCGGCCACGCTGGGCCGTGGCAGGCCCCAGAGCCCCTTGGCCATGGCCGTGTTGAGCGAGAGGTTGGTTACGTTGGTGGCCACCGCCTCGATCATCACCCAGCGCGTTTGGCCTCGGGAATTGAGCACATTGCCGTACGCGATCTGGACCGCTTTGAGGAACTGAAAGCTGCCCAGCACGCCCAGATACGTCTGACCGAAAGCCTCGCTCGCGCCGCGCAAGCCGAGCCAGCCGGGCAAGTACGGATGGAGCACGAACAGCAGCACACTGACCACGATGCCGATTGACGCATTGAACGCCAACAGAGCCAGATAAGTGGCGGGCAACTCGCTGTAGCGGCGCGCGCCGAGCAGGCGGCCGGCAACGCTCGCGCCCGCTTGACCGATCGAGGCGAACAGCACGACGGTCGTGCCCAGAAGCGGATTCAACGCGCCCGCCGCCCCTGCCGCGGCGTCCGAAATCCGACTCAGGAAGAACGCGTCCGAGAAGATCAACGACATCGAAAGCGACAGGCTGATGAACAACGGCCAGGTCAAACGCCACAGTCCCGGCAGCTCGGACTCGCCGGAAGGGGGCGCAACGGACGCGAATACACTGTCGCCCGGAGGCGGCTCGAGAGGGGCTGGCATAGGGGGCGAGGAGGGACGACCGTAGCGCGACCGTAGCGCGACCGAGGCACGATCGGCGCCGTCGGCGTGGCCAGGACATAGCGACTGGTTCTGGTCGCGTCACCAACATTTCCGTAAAATTCTGCAAAAAACGCGGTATCCCTCGGCGCTTGCTCGGTCGAGAGCTGCGCAGGGGCTGCCATTGGCCGGAGGCAATCTGGCGGCAGCAGCGATTTGTGGAACCAGTCCCAGCCGGGCCGACGTGGCTCCGCTTCAGCTGGACTACGACTCGGACAGCCTGTGCCCGGATCGAAGCACGTTTGCCGAGCTGGTGGCGCAGCGCGTAGCGGCCGCGCGCGCCGAAGGCGTTGTCGCTGCACCGGAGCGGATCGCGCGCACGCGGGGGGGACGTAAGGTTGGCGGGGGCCTCCGTGTAGAAAAGAAGCATGCGCGCGACACCCGGGAGGGGCTCTGGTAGCTTTCGCGCGCCGTGCGCACCCCCCTTCGAATTTTCTCCTGGCTCGCCCTCTGGCTCACTTCGTGCGGGGGCAATAGCAGCAACGAACCCGCCGCTCACCCGCCGATCGTACGCCGCCCAGACAGCGCCTCGGTCGCCCCGCCGGAAGGCGCGCCGCACCTTTCCGCGTCGTCGATCGCTCGGGTCCCGGCCGGCACGTTTGGACCCTACTTGGGCATGCGCGAAAATGGCGGTCTCGCGGTCTGGGCCAGCATGCTGGATGACACCCGCTTTTGGTACGCGCGTCCGCTCTCGGCTAGCGGTGACGCGAATGGCGACACGGTGACGCTGGGCGAAGCGCCCAGCGAACTCGGCCTGGTGACCGTGAGACCGCTGCGCGAAGGCTTTGCGTTACTCAGCAGCCACAAGACGAGCGACGGCGAGGTCGTCACGCTGGCGCTTCTGAGCGATAGCGGTGCGCTCTTGGCTGGGCCGACGACGCTCGGCCGCAGCCCCAAATCAGTGCTCTGGGTCGAAGTCATTGCCAATGCGCACGGGGCAAGTGTGCTGTGGGCCGCGAGCGGCGCTGGTCGCGCCGAAATCTGGACCGTGGAAACGACGCCCAAGGCCGAGCTTTTGGGCCCAGCGCGACTTTTGGCGCGCGACGTGGGCGCCTGGCAGGCAGTGTCGTTCGGCAAGGGCATCGCACTCGCCGTGACTCACGTCGGCAAGGGCAACACACATGGCCCGATCGAGCTCAGCCTGCTGAACGGCGCGGAGGTGTCCACGCCGATCGTGATCAACAGCCCGATCAGCGCGGATCTCGACTTGGACATGGCCGCCCTCGGCGAGCGCGTGGTGCTCGCCTGGTCCGACCATCGCGGAGGGGAGAACCGCGTGTTCAGCGCGGCCGTCGACACGAGCGGCAAGCTCGTTGCACCGGCCGCCCCCGCCACACCACCGCTCGGTGAACAAGCCGTGCTACGCGTGATCGCACCCGCAGAGGGCAGCACGCGCGGCTACCTCGCGTGGGAAGCGCTCGACGCCCAGAGTGCGAGCTACCGCACCTTTCAGCTGGCCGAGTTTCAGCCCAACGGGCGCGTGTCGAGCCCACGCGGGTTATTCGAATATTGGAAAATGGACGGCTCGATGCCCGAAGTCGCCGCCACGCCGCATGGCGCGGCAGTGCTGACTCTGGCCCCAGTCTGCGAACACGACGCTCAATGCACCAAGAGCTCCCCCATTGCGCCCGAGTTCATCGAGTTCGACGCGGGCTTTGGCATTCGCAGCAGCGAGCCCTTGTGGTCCAGGCACGCGGCCGCGCCCAGCAGCTTGGCCTGGAACTTGACGTGCCCGAACGGCGCTTGCTTCGCGCTCACGGCGCAAAGCAGCGTGCCCTCGCCGGTCGCGCTGACGCGACTCGAGCACCTTTCAGACAGCTACCGCGCGCCCGCACAACGCGTCGAATTGCCGCCCCCGCCGCGCATCATCGGCGATGAAGCTCTGGCTGAAACCGTACCCCTTTCGCAGATCGCGTTGACCGAGACCAACCTTGGCACCCTGCTCGGCTGGCTGACTGATTTCGATCCCACGACGCCCTGGGTCAGGTTGAAGAAGGCGACCCCGGACGGTCGCTTCGAGCCGCTGCGTGCGCGGCTCGATCTGCAAGGTTTCGCGGCGAGCGCGCCGTTCGCGGCCCTGGGCGCGACTGAAACGCTGTCCTTGCGCGCGCACTCGCTGGGTGGCATCGCGCTCAGCAGCGGCCCCGACCAGAAGGACACGCTGGCTGCTTGGGCGGGCCTCGATGGCGGACAGCCGCAAGTCTTTTTGAGCCTGGTCGACAAGGCCGGGAAAAAGCTGGCGCAACGCATGCTCACCCACAAAACAGGGGATCTGAGCGACGTCGCACTGGCGGCCGCCGGCAGCGATTACTTGGTCGCCTGGGTCGACGAACGCAGCGGCGATCCGGAACTTTACGCGACCCGTGTCAACCACGCACTGAACCGCGTGGCGCCCGAACAACGGATCACGCAAGCGCCCGGCTCGGCCACCGATCTGTCGCTCGTGGCCACCAAGTCGGGCGCGCTCGCGGTTTGGGCGGACGCGCGAGAGAGCGAACAAGCGGGCTCCGCCGACATTTACGCGACCGCACTACGCGGCAGCGACGCTAATCGTTCGACAGCGGAACTCTGTCTGCAAAAGACGCGCACGCACTCGTTCGCGCCCGTCGCCCACGCCTACGGTTCGGGCGCGCTCGTGGCTTGGCTGGAGGCGGCCTCGGAACGCGTCGAAGGTGAGCCCGCTCACGTCAACTTCGCCGTGCTCGACGAAGCCGGAGGGCTGGTGGGCAGCGTCCAGAGCGTGACCGTGGGCAGCGGCACTCCGGTGACCGTGGGCCTCGATTGCGCACAGCAGACTTGCCACGCGCTGGTCTCGGTCGATGACAACGCGCGGGGCGAGCTATACGCGATCGCCTTTCGCGCCGGAAAGCTCGAAAATCCGGTGCGTATTCGCACCACCAGTAGTGCCCCGTCGAGCGTGGCACCGCTCGTACACGGCACCGACGTATACCTCGCGGAGGTGCAGCAGGGCATGTCTCGCTTGCGCCGCCTGCAGCTCGAGTGGTGAGCGCTGGCGTGACCGAGAGCGCGCACGACCGCTACCTCGCGCAGCGCCACTTCGGTTCGCTCGACGGGCTCCGCTGTCTCAGCATCCTGCCCGTCATTTGGCACCACGCAACGCCTCGGCCACTGCCCGGGATTTGGGGCAAGGGCCCTGCGGGAGTCGATCTCTTCTTCTGCATCAGCGGTTTTCTGATCACGACCTTGCTGCTGCGTGAGAAAGCGCGCACAGGCAAGGTCCTGCTGGGCGCCTTCTATATTCGGCGTGCGCTGCGCATATTGCCGCTGTACTACGCAGTACTGCTCTCGTACCTGCTGTTTGCGCTGAGCTTACCAGCGGCGTTGCCACAGCGCGCGCATTTCTTGCGCACGCTTCCGCTGTACGCAAGCTTCACCGCCAACTGGTTCGCTGACTTCGGCGTTCCCCATCCGATCCTATTTTCGTTTGCCTGGTCCTTGTGCGTCGAAGAGCAGTTTTATGCGTTCTGGCCCTGGCTGGTGCGCTGGTTTTCGCCACGTTCTGCCCTGCTGGTGATGTGCGCGCTGATTGCAGTGGACTGGTACGCGGAGCGAAATGCAGCTGGAAGTTACGCTGGACGCATCATCACGAGCTTCGCAGCGCCGATCGGCTTTGGCGCGCTACTCGCACTCGCGCTGAGTGAGCGATCAGGGTTCGAAGCGCTCTTCCGCGTGCTCGGCAAGGCGTGGAGCGCGCCGCTCGCGCTGGCAGCCGTCTTCGCGCTCTTGCTCTGGCCGGTAGCACCGCTACTCGTCTTTCAAGCGGCGCTGGCAATGCTCGTCTGCACGTGCGTGATTGTCGAACGGCATGGGCTATCGTGGCTGCTCCGAGCGCGCGCGGTGAGCTATGTCGGCGCGGTGAGCTACGGCCTGTACCTGCTGAACTCGACCGCGCTCGGCATCGTCCGTCGCGTGTTTCCGGAGCACGCAAGCGCCGCGGGCTTCGTGTTTTTCGCTTCGCTACCGCTCGCGCTGCTGCTCGCCGCGCTCAGCCACCGCTATTTCGAAGCGCCATTCCTGCGCTTGCGCGATCGCGCTAGGCTGCCCGGCACATGAGCAATCCGCGAGCCCTGCCTGCGCCCTCAGGCCCCATCTCTTGGCTTTCCCAGGATTTGTTGCAGGGGGCGATCACTGCTTCCCGAAGCAACCCGCGTCGGCGCGTGATTCAACCGTTTCACCGCAGCCAAAGCGCGACCCTGCAGCGCATGTTCAATGCCGTGCAACCGGACAGCTACATCCCCCCGCACCGCCACTTGGATCCGCCGAAAGCCGAATCATGGATTGTGCTGCGCGGCGCGCTGGCGTTCTTCACCTTCGACGAGCAAGGTGCGATCAGCGAATGCCTAGAGATCCGCGCGGGCGGCGAGATCTTCGGCGTCGATCTGGAGCCGGGGGTCTACCACACATTCTTCGCGCTCGAACCGGACACGGTGGTCTACGAAGTGAAGGATGGGCCTTATTCGCCAGCAACCGACAAAGCCTTCGCCGAGTGGGCTCCGGGCGAGGGCACGCCGGAGGCGGGCGACTACTTGGCCAAGCTCGCCGCAGAATTCAATCAGCGCTCCAAAACGAAATCTGCGTAATCAGCCGAGCTATCGCTGTGCGTCTGGTCGCCGTCACTCATGATGCCGACGCCCAGAAAATCCGGCACGGAAGCCGCCGGATCGGCGTTCTCGAAGTGTTTGCGGAACTCCGCCCTCAAATCGATGCGCTCGGTCTTCCACTCGTTGAGCGGCGCGCCGGTCTCGAGCACGACCGTGTTTTGGGCGACGAACGGATTGCTCTTCTTATCGCACACTGCGCCCTTGGTGCCGACCGCGCTCCAGACGTATTTGAGCGTGTACCAACGCAGGCCGCGCCGCCAAGACAGGTAGATCACCGCCGCTGAGTCGGCCTTGCCGGCTTGGCACTCGTTGCCGCCCTTGGGCAGGATCAGCGCGCGCCAGCGCCAGCTGAGTACCCGCGCCGCCGCGTGGTCGTCATCGGCCACCGGCACGGCCAGCACGGTGGTCTCGAATGGTGGGTGATACTCCGCGCGAATGAACGGCGGGTCAGCGTCCTTGAATAGACGATAATAGTTGGTCGGCCCCGACTCACGCTCGACTACCCGGAAGGCCGCGACCGGTAGACGGTGCCCCGCCTGCGTTGCCGCGCCAGCGCTACTGAACGCCAAGCCCAGGCCGGCAAACGCAGTCAGCGCTGCAAATCCGGCCACGACGAAACGTACAGACGACACGTCTGTTTACCTAGGGACCGAGCGGACAGAGACAAGTCTCAAAGTGGCAAAAAAGCGCGAGCCGGCGGCCTGGACCCAATTCGTCCGGCGGGTGTTCGTGCTCTCAGACTGGAAATGGCCTACGCTTTGCGGGTGTTGCTTCGAACGTTGGTCGCGCCGTTGTTAGTTGCGCTGCTCGCCCCTCTGCTGCTCGACTGCAGTCGGCCGGCCTCCAAGTCGCGCAAAAAAGAGGCCACCGGGCTCAGCGCGCAGGCGCCGAATGCCGCGAACGCGGCCAACGCTCCGCCGCCCAGTTTCCTGCACTACCCCCGTCAAGGCGGCGCGATTGAGCCGTGGGTCCAAGAACAAGTCGAGCTCGCCGATGCCGCGCACCTACGCGTATTGGTCTATGTGGGCGCGAGCTGGTGTGAACCTTGCCAGCACTTCCACCAAGCCGTCGAACACGGCGAACTCAACGGCACCCTCAACGGTCTGCGCTTCCTCGAGTTCGATCAGGACCGGGACGCTTCCGCGCTCAAGGCCGCCGGCTACCTGTACCAATACATCCCGGTCATCGCCCTCCCCGATCCCGACGGCCGCAATCACGGCAAGATGATTTCAGGCTCAATCAAAGGCCCTAGCGCGATCAAGGAGAACCTGGTCCCGCGCCTCCAAGCACTGCTCAGCGGCCAAGCCGTCGACTGAAGCATTGGGCGAAGGTGACGCGCGAACCATGGTCTACGATCAATCGACCGGGCAGCTCGTCTTCTACTCCGACGTCGGCTACGTTGGGATCGGCTGCTCCGTCCGCGGCACGCGGATCGGGCAAATGCCAGCGCCGTGCCCGAATCTAAAAGACGAGTGCGCGAACACCGCAGACGCAGG
>Ga0302323_100003353_pt1 | contig 13036 bp, 1 predicted proteins | sample Fen_T0_3_FD_201950 | JGI IMG/M metagenome (GOLD analysis project Ga0302323, IMG submission 201950) | Peat permafrost microbial communities from Stordalen Mire near Abisko, Sweden - Fen_T0_3 | ecosystem: Environmental > Terrestrial > Soil > Wetlands > Permafrost | place: Sweden: Abisko... | reverse complement strand
GAGCACAGCCAGGCCTGCCACGGCGTAGGCTGAGACCGCGGCCGCACGACCCGCACGGCCGAGCAGTGCCAGGCCGAATAGGCCGATCGAACCCGTGACGCAGGCTGTGAGCAGCATGTCCATGGCCGCCGCGCGGCCGAAGATGAACCCGAGCAGGTTCATGCCGAGCACAAAGCCGGCGTGCAGGCCGGCGCTTGCGCCATAGAGCCTGGTGCCGAACCAGACGGTCAGCGCCACCCACGTCAGGCAGGCCACGACCGAGGGGAACCGCGCAGCGCTCTCCGATTCGCCGAACGCCGTCATGCTCGCTGCCGCCAGCCAATAATAGAGGATCGGCTTTTCGAACCAGGGGTGGCCCTGCAGCGTGGGAGTGAGCAGGTCGCCTGAGCGGTGCATCTCGACGGCCACGCGTGCGTAGCGTGGCTCGTCGGGCCCGACCAGCGGGATGCGGCCCAAGTGCAGGAACAATAGGCAGACCATTAGCGCCAGAAGGACTGCCGTTCCGCGCAGAGGCATTACGATCTTGTCAGGAATCACGCTCAGGCTCTGGCCAGGGGGCCGCGGCCATCCTACAATCAACGCCTCACGAGGAGCAAGCTATTGAACTGGCAATACGTTGCGGCCGCGAGCGAGGCAGCCCTCAGGGCCGGCGAGATACAACGAGCTCGGTACGGGCAACAAATCGAGGTCGAGCACAAGGGCACCATCAATCTGGTCACCGAAGTCGACAGGCAATGCGAGGCGATCATTGTCGCCGCACTGCGCGAACGGTTTCCGAAACACGACCTCATCACCGAGGAGACTCGCCCGTCACGCACCGGCTCGCGCTTCGTGTGGTTCGTCGACCCTCTCGACGGGACCACGAACTTCGCTCACGGTTACCCCTGCTTCGCCGTTTCGATCGCCTTGACCATCGACGGCGAGACAGTGGCCGGAGTCGTGTACGACGCGCTTCGCGGCGACCTGTTCACGGCCGAGCGCGGGGCTGGCGCGTTCCGTAACGGACGACGCTTGCGCGTGTCCAACGCGCCGGAGCTCATCGAGAGCCTGCTGATCACGGGCTTTCCGTACGACATTCATCAGGAGACGGCGGCCAAGCTGCGCCGCTTCAGCGGGATGATGTCTCGGGCGCGGGCCATTAGGCGTGACGGGGCTGCCGCCCTGGATCTCTGCTATGTCGCTGCGGGCCAGGCAGACGGCTTCTGGGAGGACCGACTCGAGCCCTGGGACATGCTGGCAGCCAACCTCATGGTCGAGGAAGCCGGCGGTCGCGTGTCGCGCTACGATGGGACGCCCGTGAGGCTCGAGCCAGACGAGATCGCGGCCAGCAACGGGCTGCTGCACACGAAGCTCCTCGCAGCACTGCGACTCGAGGAGTAACAGACAGACGATCGCCGCCGGAGTGGCGAAACCGGCAGACGCACGGGACTTAAAATCCCGGGGCCGAAAGGCCGTAAGGGTTCGAATCCCTTCTCCGGCACCAACCTCTACGCAGGCCGGGCAGGTTCTGCGAGTCGCATCGCAGACGCGCAGCGATGCTGCTGCCCGACGCCGAGGTGTTCGGTCAGGGAGACTATGTGTGCCATTCGCACACAGTCGGACGGTGACGACGGCCTTCGGCTTGACACTGTTACGTCCGGTCCGGCTAATGGTGGCGCATTCTAGCCACTTCATGTGATCCAGATCACCAGCACTATTGACAGCTCGCAAGCGCACTGCGTAACATGGCGGTACCTGGCCCGCCAGGTACTCTTCTGGAAATGATCGGGAACGGGCGTCAATGACGCCTATCCCCATATCAACTGGGAAGAGCGACGTCAGAGTCGGCTGTCTCGACTCGCCAGTGCTAGTCGTCAGCGGCGAGTTGGTGACGTGCCCTCAGAGCGACGGCAGGAGCGGGTCGGCTGGAGGCAGAGATGACGTGCTACTGGCGACGCCCCCTCGTGGGGTTTGTTGGCTTCGGGCTGTTTCTCGCGGCCGCATCTCAGGCACAAGCCCAAGCAGCCACACATCGACTCGGGCAGCTAGAGCTGTCGGTCCTCGGCGTCTCTGCCACGATCGATCCGCTCGCGCCAGTGGTTCCGAAGCACACCGCCTCCGGGGTGCGAATTGTCGTGCGCGGTGGCACTCAGGAGCTCTCGATCGCGGACATCGCTCGGCTTCTTGGAGCGAACGTGCATGTTGAGGCCGAGCTCTCAGGTCCTGGCCTGGCCCAGACAATCACCTTGCCCAGTGGTATCGAGAATCTCCCGGCGTCGACGGATCCTCTTCTGTTGCCGCTGCCAGCCCTGCCGGTTGCCGGCAACTATCCCCTGACTAACATCCGCCTGGTCGCGAACGGTCAGCCGGTTCTGGACGTTCAACCCTCGGACGTCGTGGTGCGCGTGATCGACCAGATTCTCGTGACCTCGGTGAAGACGCGCGCACTCAGTCTCGACGAGATCAGGGACAAGGGGATCGTTCTCGGCTCCAACGACTATCTCGGCTTTGAGTTCACGATGGGACTCAAGCTCGATTCAAAGGTCGTCAACGTAAACTTCTCGACGGTCTTTGATCGTACGGGCGCGCAGATCCCTGATCCGAAGCTCGATCCCTACAAGCAAGTGGGGCGGCAGGTGGTCTTGCCGGCGGGGCCTGCACCGATCTTGGTGCCGATGCTTCTCGGTCTGCCGAGTGGAACTGCTGGGAAGATTCAGAACAAGTTCGATTTTGGGGGGGGCGGCCCTGTCTACATCCCGGCCGTGCTGGTGATTCCGGGGAACGTTGGCTACCTCAAGCAGTTCTTCTCGGCCCAACTCTACGTCACGAACGGCGCTCCGGGCGGCTCAGGACTCACCGTACGCGACGTGACCGCCGCGATCCATCTGCCCGCAGGGCAGGACGGCGTGGCAGATGTCAACCCGCAGACCGGCGTCTGCGACCAGGCCTGCGACGATCCGTTGTCTCTGCCGGAACTATTGCGTGATGGGCAGACAATCACGCAGCCGATGACCATGTCGGTGAAGGGCGTCGGCGCCGATGGCGTTGCCAACACGTCGGACGACACGGCCACATTCGGGCCGGGCGAACAGGGTCAGGCTGAGTTCCTGCTGCGCGGTGAGAAGGAGGGCTACCATGCGCTCAGCTTCGACATCGCAGCCACGCTCGACGGGCTACCGACTGGCTCAGTGCAGGTCACCGGAACAGCCAACGGCGGTGTGCTCGTGCGCAATGCGCGCTTCGACATGAGCTTCATCGTGCCGGACACGGTCCGAGTGGGAGAGCACTTCAAGATCTACGCGACGGTTCAGAACGTGGGCAAGGGTGACGCCAACGACGTCACGGTGGCGCTCGACCAGACGAGTCTTGCTGGCGTGCGGCTGCTCGGAGAACCAACGCGCCAGACGAACACCATCGCGGCGTCTGGAAGCTGGATCGTCGAGTACGAGTTCGAGAGCCTGCGAACGGGCCACGTGACCGCGGCCTACCTGCGCTTCGATTCTCAAGGCGAGAGCGATGCCACGGGTACGCTCAACTTCGTCGTGGGAGTGGACGAGCGCGGCGTCGCGCTCTCGCCCGACACGCTCGTGCTGCCAGCATCGGTCGCCAGTGTGCCGTCGTCGGTTGTGTCGGCCGCGATGCGCGTGCTCGGGCAGGCCTGGGGCGTGGCCAATGCAGCCACACTGCCATCTGGCGTGCAGGCGATTGCGCGGCAGAGCGTCGACGACAAGGCCCTGCTACTCGCTGAGGCCGGTCTTCGGAGCACGTTCGGCGAGCCGCTGAACGACGCGATCCGTGACCTGGCATTCGATTTCTACGGCGGGAATCCGGTCGACTCCGGATTTGACCAGCTCTTGCGAGAGACCGATGCGGGCCGCGAGCTCGCCCTCGCGCTCGGCGCTGCGCTTGCGCCCGCGGCCGAGCAGGCGGGTGGCGTGATCGAGTACGAACGGGCCCTTGCCCAACTGGCTGCCTCTGGTCCGGACTTCATCTCGTTTGCTGCACAGTTGCCGGCAGCGTCTTCCGGTATCCAGGTCCAGGATGGGCAGGGTCGGACACTCGCCCCCGGTGCGTCGTCTCTGCCCGGCGGGGTTGTGATGCCCTTCGGCGATACGGCCCTGGTCGGCCTCGTCACCCAGCCAGCGAGTGGGCCGTACGCGATCAGCGTTCCGGCAGGTACATCTTTCTCGCTCACGTTCCCTCTCGGAGACGGCACGTTCGGCCGTGTGCAGGGATCGAGCTCGTACTCGGCGCGTCTCGTGGTCGACGGCCAATCGCGCAGCTCGCTTGTGCTGACAGAGGATGCGGACGGCGACGGCGCGTTCGGCAGCGCCGGCGACTCGACACAGACGCTCCCCGTCTCGGTCATCGCGCCATCCGGTCCAGGGCTCATCTCGGCGCACGTTCTTGGCCCCGAGACGCTCTCACAGGCCAGCGAGCACGGGTTCTCTGCGGCATTCCTCTTTGACCGCATCGTTGACGCGACCACTGCCAGCACGCTGACTAACTACTCTATTCCGTCGAACGCGGTCGTCTGGGCCAAGCGTCAGCTCTCTGGCCGCTTTGTACTGGCTTCGCTCGAGCGGCCCGAAGGGCCGTACGTGCCGACGTCGCTCACCGCGAGCGGGATCGCGGACGGGCGGGGTGCGATCGGCGCGACTGGGAGCGTGCCTTTGGCGTCGCTGCTCGTGACGCGCGGCGCAGTCGTAACGGGCCACGTCGTTCACGCTGATGGTACGCCAGTGCGACAGACGACGGTCTACTTCTCGAACGATTGGCTCCACAATCCGAGCTGCGGAAAGGACGTGCCCCACCCCTTGGCGGCCATGCCTGTCGACGGCGACGGCGGCTACTCGATTCACTACGTTGCGCAGACGGACTGCGGGACACCTTTCATCGTGACCGCAACAGATCCTGTGACGACGATCAACCGCGCCGTCCAAGGCAACGTGCGCGCTGCAGGCGAGCGCATCACGCTCGACATCGCGCTCATCGGCAGCGGCTCTGTCTCAGGCACGGTCAAGGACCTCGCAGGTCAGCCAGTGCCTGGGGCTGCGGTGGAGGTGCGGAGCCTGGTGGACTCAGGCCTCGGCCGCAATGCGGTGACAGACGGCGACGGGCACTATGTGGTCTACGGCCTGACCGTGGGACTGGTGGAGACGCGGGCTGTCAAGGGCGTCGGCCTGGGCCGCAACAGCGGCCGCATCGAGCGCGCTGGCGAGACGGCTGTTGTGGACGTGACACTCGACGCTGGCACTGTGCGCGTGTCCGGTCGCTACCTGCGCGTCGAGAACGGCGCAGTCACGCCCGTGCCTGGTCTGCTCGTCATCTATGTCCTGAGTGGCACCGCTGGCGGAGTCGGCGGATACAGCTGGACCGACGCCAACGGGCAGTATGAGATGGGCGGGCTTCCGTTCGGCGCGTTCTGGCTAAGGACCACTAACGGTGGGTCTGCCACGGCATCGGGACAGGCGTTCCCGCACGACGATCTCACCATCGATCTGGTGGAAGAGGTCGCACCCAAGCCGCCGCTCGGGCACGTGAAGGGCACTGTCTTCTATCCCTACAACGGTCCTGACGGCACGCGCGCGCGAGCTAGTGGGGTCGTTGTGGCCCAAGACATCACCCAACTCGGCTCTATAGATGGCGTCCCCAACTACACCTACACGAACGCCAATGGCGAGTTTGACGTAGCTGGCATTCCGTCGGGTGCGAGCACGTCCATCGGCGCTATCACGCCGGATGGGCTGCGCAGCGGCTACGCGCACGTGGCGATCGATACCGGCACAGTCGACGAGAAGGGCGTGCCTGTCTACGTGGGGGCCGAGATCGTGCTGGGCGCACTGGGCGCGGCCGAGTTCACAGTGCTCGACCCCAAGGGCAGTCCTATTCCAGCCCAAGAGGTGCGGATGCTCGGGGTCGGCCTCCTGGGCAACGGCGAGCTGACGTGGGGCGGCTGCTTCGATCCTTGCGGATGCGTCTCGAAGAAGACCGGGGTGGACGGCCGCGTGCGCTTCGACAACATGAAGACGGGCTCGCTCTCGGTCAAGGCCCTGCACAGCTTCTCGGGCGTGACGGACGTGGCCAATGGCAGCGTCACGATCACGCATGAGGGCGAGACCGCCTACGGCATCCTGCGCTTCGCTGGCGTGGGCGCAGTCGAGGTGACGACAATCTCGCCGGGACCGAGCCTCCAGATCTACGGCGGCGACTATGCCCTCACGTCACAGGTCTTTGAGAACGACCACATCTACACCTGCGATCTGGTCTCGAAGGTGTCGGCGAGCGGCCATTTCGTCCTCAATGGCACGAAGACAACGGTAGCCGGCGTGAATGTGGGGCCGGTGAGCGTCTCGGCCACCAACGTCTTTGTGGGCCTGACGCCCATCACGGACAAGGGCGTGCTCAAGGCCCATGGCGACGTCTTGCCTCTGAAGATTCAGTGGACCGACGCGCGCCCCGGAGAGCTATCCGGTCACGTGCTCTTGCCTGATGGCGTCACGCCAGCTGGAGCCGGTGTTGAGCTGCGCGCGGATGGGCCGTTGCCTGACGTCACCGTGTATAGCTTTGGCGCAGGCGAGTACAAGTTCGCCAAGATTCTTGTACCCGGCGCTTACACACTCACGGTGCGCGACCCAGCCACCGGTGGCGTGACTCAGTCGCGCATCCAGATCGGCATCAACCAGAGCGTCGTCCAGGATATTCGTCTCAAGGGCCGCGGCAAGGTGACGGTGCACGTCGCTGACTCGAACAAGGCGCCGCTTGACACGGCATTTGTGACCCTCACGGAAGTGGAGTTCCCCAAGCGTGTGTTCCAAGGCGTGATCCACACCGCTGATGCTGGCGCGACGACCTTCCAGGACGTCTTCGAGGGGCCGGTCAGCGTGGTGGTCTCTGACCCGTACGCTCGCGGAGGCCGCGGGTCTGGCACTGTGGACGCCCCAGGCGCTGCGATCGACATCAGCGTGACCGTCTCAGACACAGGCACGGTCAAGGGCCGCTTCCTCATGCCCGACCACACGACACCGATTCCGTACGCCGCCGTGAGCCTCAAGATGGGGAGCAGGGTCATCGGCCGTGCTACGACGGCCTCTTCCGGAGAACTCGGATCGTTCGAGTTCGACTATGTGCCGATGGGCGACGTGCTCGTGCAGGTGGAGGATCCGCTGACGCTGATGACGGGATCGGCCCAGGGCACGCTCACGAGTAACGGTCAAGAGCTGTATCTGGAAGTCGTCGCACTCGGGCTCGGCACAGTTCAGGGTCACGTGTGGCAGTCGAATGCCGGCGGCGCGCCTGAGATCGTTCCAGACGCGCAGCTCAGGATCACGTCAGGCGCCTTTGCGGTGACCGCGTTTGCCGACGAGCAGGGCTTCTACAGCGTTCCTGGTGTTCCAGAAGGCATGGTCACGGTCAGGGCAGGCCTGCGTGGCTGGGACACTGGGGCACTGCTCTTTGAGGGCTCGGCAGCAGGTGAGCTGGCCGGAGACGGCCAGACCCTCGCGCTCGACGTGTCGCTCGCGGCGACGACGTCTCTCGATGTACGCGTGCTGCACTCCGACGGCTCGGCACTGTCCAAGGACCCGCCGCTCATCGAGGTGGCCAAGGTGCAGCTCTGGCTCGGGTCGAATCGATATGCTCCGAGCTGGCAGCAAGCGGTGGCCACGGAGGAAGGCGTGGCGCACTTCGCACGCGTCCCTGTTGGCACGCTCGGCGCATCCGTGGATCTGCTTGAGAGTGTGGACCGACAGGAGGCCCAATTCACGGTGACGCCAGAGGGCGGTGAGACGTCGATCAAACTCAACGGCATCGGCGATCTCCCGGTGAAGGTCACGCTCACAGACGGGACAGAGGTGGGCGGGGCCTGGGTCTGGCTCCAGAGCGTCAACAACCCGCTCTGGCTCGATCGTTCGCTCCAGCTGTCGGGTTCGTCAATGACGTTCACCGACGTGTACGTCGGCGGAGTGCGCGTTTCGGCGCAGGCCCAGCCTGGCAGCTTTGCCCTCACCAGCACGCCGCAGACCGTCAATCTCACGCCCGGCTCCAATCCCGTCGTGACTATCGTTCTGCAATCTACAGGCTCCGTTCGCGGCGGCGTGCGATTGGCCAGCGCTGCGGCTGCGGCTGGTGCGACTGTCACGCTCTCTGGACAGAATCGCAGCGCGACTGTGCAAGCCCAAGGAGGTAGCCAGAGCGCGCCGGCTTCGTTCTCATTCGCAGGCGTTCCGGTCGGGACGTATCGGCTCACCATCGTCGACCCTGTCACTGGCGGAAAGGGCATCGTTCCTGTGGTGAACGTCCTCGAGAACGGCGAGACTGTCGTCCCGGACATCACGCTCGACGCCACGCCTCCCACAATCGCCTTCCTTGCGCCGCTGGACGGAGCAACACAATCGACACTGGGCGGTCCGGTCACTCTAGCTCTTGCTGATGTGGGAAGCGGCCTGGACCTCAGCACACTGCGTGTCTTCTACGCGAATGGCGCGGCCATCAGCGGTTCTGCCTTTGCCTTCACCGGAACGGATGCCACAGGCCAGGCCACTGCGACTCTGAACGCAGGCATGTTGGCCGTCGGGGTGAACCGGCTCGCCGCGAGCGTTTCAGACCGCGCAGGTCAGACCGCGCAGAGCGCCGTCACGTTCACTGTGAGCGGCGGAACGATTCACGGACACGTGACGCGCGAATTCTCCGGAGCCGTGGCCGGGGCTTCCGTGCGGTTCAGTCCTCAGTTGGCCGTCACGACGGACTCGAGCGGCGCGTTCCAGCAGGGTGGATTCGGTCCGGGCTACCTCTCGATCGCCGTCACTGACCCGCTGTCGGGCCTCATCACATACAAGTCAGGGCAGATCACCGACGGTGGCGATCTGACGCTCGACGTCGTGCTGCCCAGCTTGCGGCACGTCACAGGCACGGTGACGCGGGCGGGCGGCGGGGCGGGAGTCTCGGGCGTGTCCATCACGGGCAGTGGCAGTACAGTGGTGTCCCTAGCAACCGGGTCTTTCGATCTCGGCTTCTTGAAGCTTGGCACCTACCGGCTCGACGCGCGCGCGTCAAACGGCGATCGGGCGAGCCTGACGATCGACGTGCAGGCGGGTGATGGCGAGCAGCAGCTGTCCCCGATGGCCCTGAACGGCATCGGAGCGGTCGAAGTGATCGTGCAGTGGGCAGGTGTCGGCGTCTCCGGAGCCCAGGTCACGCTCCAATCGTCGTCGCCTTTCGCGAACAGCTACAGCGGCACTACGGGCGCAGAGGGCAAGGTGTCCTTCCCCTACGTGCTCGCCGGCAACATCACCGCTTCGGCCACGTACACGGACCTCAAGGGCCAGGCCGGACCTGTGCCGCTGAGCGACGGCGGCAGCGTGACGCTGCCGCTCACGCTGCAAGACGTCACGCCCCCCAAGGTGATCGTGGTCGACCCGGCCAACCTGGCCATCGAGGTCGATCCGAGCGCGCAGGTGCACGTCACGTTCAGCGAGCCGCTGGCGAACACCGACGCCGAGCTCGCCAACCTTATCCAGCTCATCGCCACTTCGCCGTCCAGCGGCAGGGTGGCCGGCACGCTCACCTTCGACGCGTCGAAGACAGTGGTCACGTTCGCGCCGCAGGCCCTCCAGCAGAACGTTGCGTACTCGGTGCAGGTGAGTGGGGCCAAGGACGTGGCCGGCAACACGCAGCTGGGGACCTTCGCCTCGTTGTTCAGGACAAAGGACAACCAGGCGCCGACGCTCGCCCTCGCCACGCCGACGTCCGGTGGTTGGACGTCGTCGAAGCAGCCCAACGTCCGGATCACGTTGTCAGACTCCGGGAGCGGCGTGGACGTGGCGACCGCATCGATGACCTTCGATGATGCCAGCGTTGCCTTCATGCAGAGCGGCGCTCAGCTCAGCTACACGCCCACGGCGGCGCTGCTCGACGGCCCGCACTTTGTCACGGCCACCGTGCGCGATCGCGCCGGGAACATCGGCTCGCTGGCCGCCAATTTCGGAGTGGACAGCACCGGGCCTACCGTGGACGCCGTGACCAGCCTCGCGGGCCAGACGGTCCGGGGGACAGTTGCCGTTGGGCTCTTCGCGCGAGACGACGGCGGCTCTGGCGTGGCAAAGATCGAGTTGCTCGTAGACGGGATTGCGCGCGCTTCTGTGTCCTGTTCGGCGCCACCGACGAGTTGCTCGTCGACGCTGCAACTCAACACGACAAGCCTCGCTCTGGCAGAGGGCCATCACCAGGCGAGCGCGAAGGCGACCGATGCCGTGGGGAACGCGCGGGTAAGCGAGGCAGTGGTCTTCAATGTGGACAACCTGCCGCTGGTCACCATCACCGCGCCGAGTGCCGGCGTGTCGGTTGGGGCTGGCGTGGCTGTCGCGGCCTCCGTGACGGAGGACGTCGCGACGATCACGTTCTCCGTGGTTGGTGGCCCATCGGTCACGATTCCGGGCCAGCCTGGCGTGAGGGTCTATCAGACGCCGGGAGCGTTGGACCTCGCAGCCGTTGCCGAAGGTGCGGCCACGCTCGTGGCTCACGCGTGTCGCGCGGTCAACGACTGCGAGGACGCGATGGTCGGCATCACCGTTGATCACACCGTACCCGCCGCGCCGGCTGCCGACCATATCAGGGCCGAAGAAGGCACACTCGGTTGGGTGCTCGTGTACGACACGGACTTTGGAGCGGTGGAACCAGGGGCGAGAGTGCACGGCATCAACCTGCAGACCAACGATGAGGGATGGTCAGCTCCTGCTGACAAGGACGGCGGCTTTAGCCTCCAGCTGCGTGGAGGCATCGGCAATGAAGTCGAGCTACGCGCTGTCGACGTTGCAGGCAACACGAGCGGGCCGACCAGGGTGACCGTCACTGAGAAGGCCGCGATCGGTGACGTGCCGACTGACGGTCTCCGCATATGGGTGGCCGCAGGCGCCAATGTGACCACGGATGCGAGCGGCTATGTGACCGACTGGCGCGACTCGCGGAGCGACGCACAGCGGCTGACACTCTCTCAGGCGAGCGCTGGGGCCAGGCCGCTGCTTTCCGCGGACGAGAGCGGAAGGCCGATCATCAAGTTCGACGGTGTGAACGACTCTCTGACTTTCACGCGGATGACGACCGCGCAGACAGTGTTCATGGTGGTGCGTGCGGATGCGGACGCCGCTGGTCCGCGTCCGACGATCTCGGACACGAGTGGTTCCTATATCTACCAGTTCTCCCCTGGGCTGGGATCGGTGTGGGCAGCCTCGAACTACACGTACAACGGCAAGTCCTTCTACTACGCCGCGCAGAGCGTTCGGGACGGGCAGACGTGGGTGAACGACGCGCCTGTGGACGGGACGACGACTCCGTATCCGGCGTCGTGGTCTGTGGTGTCGGTCGTGGCGACAGGGAGCGTGACTGCCAACTCGTTTGGCGATTACTACGACGAGGCCTATTGGAAGGGCGACCTGGCCGAGTTGATCGTCTACAACGTCGCGCTGAACGCGAGAGACCGCAAGAAGGTGGCGGACTATCTCGCCCTTAAGTACGGAATCTACGCACCGAAGGTCGCGACGCCGACGATTTCGCCCTCTGGTGGGGTCTTCTCCGGCGAGATCCATGTGACGCTGCAGACGACCACAGAGGACGCGAGAGTCTACTACACGACCGACGGCTCGGAGCCAACAGCGGCGTCTGAGGCCTACCTCGCGCCGCTTTCTGTCACAGCGACGACGACTGTCAAGGCGCGCGCATTCCGCGTCGGCCGAGCTCCGAGCGACGTGGTGACCGCAACGTTCGTGGGAAGCAACGACTTCTCTCCGCGATCGTACGGTGGGTTGGCTCTGTGGCTAAGGGCGGACGCCGGCGTTGACGCAGACGCCGCAGGCAGGGTCAGGCTGTGGGCCGACCAATCCGGTGCGAGCACGACGAGGGACGCTTCTCAAAACGGTGTGGCTCAGCAACCGGTGCTCATCTCTGGAAGCGGACGCAGTCTGCCTGCGCTGCACTTTGACGGTGTGAACGACTCTCTGACTTTCACGCGGATGACGACCGCGCAGACGGTGTTCATGGTGGTGCGCGCGGATGCGGACGCCGCTGGTCCGCGTCCGACGATCTCGGACACGAGTGGTTCGTATATCTACCAGTTCTCACCTGGGCTGGGATCAGTGTGGGCGGCATCGAACTACACGTACAACGGCAAGGGCTTCTACTCTGCCGCGCAGAGCGTTCGGGACGGGCAGACGTGGGTGAACGACACGCCCGTGGACGGGACGACGACTGCGTATCCGACGTCGTGGTCTGTGGTGTCGGTCGTGGCGACGGGGAGCGTGACTGCTAACTCGTTTGGCGACTACTACGACGAAGCCTACTGGAAGGGCGACCTGGCCGAGCTGATCGTCTACAACGTCGCGCTGGACGCAGCCCAGCGCCAGGCCGTGGCGGACTACCTGACGTCGAAGTACCGCGTGTTGGGGGATCTGACTCCGGCAGCGACACCGAGAATCTCGCCTCGTGGCGGGGTGTTTACAGGAACGACGACGGTGTCGCTCACGGCAACGACTCCCGGCGCCACCATTTACTACACGCTCGACGGTTCGGATCCACGGCCGGGAAACCCGGCTGTGGAGGAGTATGGCGGGTCGTTCGATCTGGCAGCGTCGACGACGGTAAAGGCGCGGGCGTTCAAGGACGGTCTTGCGGAGAGCGGGTTGGCCGCGGCCACGTTCCTGAGATCCGCGGATGCGACACCATTCAACGTTCTGCCGGATCCTGCCAATCCGACCCAACTCCTGCTGTGGCTGCGAGCAGACGCTGGGCTGCCGACGGATGCGTCTGGCGCCGTGTCGTCATGGGCCGACCAGTCGCCGGCTGGCCGGAACGCCTCTCAGGTGAAGGGCGTGTCCGTGCCGAGCCTGGTCTCCGACGCTGTGAATGGCCTGCCTGCGCTGCACTTTGACGGTGTGAACGACTCTCTGACTTTCACGCGGATGACGACCGCGCAGACGGTGTTCATGGTGGTGCGTGCGGATGCGGACGCCGCTGGTCCGCGTCCGACGATCTCGGACACGAGTGGTTCGTATATCTACCAGTTCTC
>Ga0302323_100003352_pt1 | contig 13036 bp, 9 predicted proteins | sample Fen_T0_3_FD_201950 | JGI IMG/M metagenome (GOLD analysis project Ga0302323, IMG submission 201950) | Peat permafrost microbial communities from Stordalen Mire near Abisko, Sweden - Fen_T0_3 | ecosystem: Environmental > Terrestrial > Soil > Wetlands > Permafrost | place: Sweden: Abisko... | reverse complement strand
TTTTACCAGGCACAGAGATATCACATTCTTCGACGAGTTCAAACCAGGCAGCATGAATCATACTCCGATGGCAGATCCTTTTGATACAAATTTAAGGAATCTGATTATTTCATCCGCCATGGCTTTGGGTATTAAGATCCATAACAGAGGGACACTGGTAACTATTGAGGGCCCCAGGTTTTCAACCCGTGCTGAATCGAAAATGTTCCGGCTATGGGGAGCAGATATAATTAATATGTCGGTTGCTCCTGAAGTTATATTGGCCAATGAAATCGGTATCCCGTATGCGGCAATTGCTATGAGCACAGATTATGATTGCTGGAAGGATGATGAAACACCAGTTTCGTGGGAGGCTGTAATTGCAGTCTTTAATAAAATTGTTGATTCTGTCCTCAGGCTGATAACTGTGGTAATTCGCAGGGTTAAATAGATTTCAGATTTTTCTTTTTCCAAGTTCTTGCATAATTACATTCAAATAACTAATATTGCAATCCGTTTTCTTGGGCCCATAGCTCAGCTGGTTAGTAGCACCTGACTCATAATCAGGGGGTCGCTGGTTCGAGCCCAGCTGGGCCCACAATGAAAATCAACCGTTTACAAGTTTTATTTGTAAGCGGTTTTTTTTATGCGCCAGGTTTACGCCAGGTTTTGGGGAAAAATGGGGTGTTTTTGACCGAAAAAATGGAATAGAAATACCCTACCCCCTACGAGAGCATCATCCAACAAACACTGAGGCGGTAATCAATTAGTCAATTATCTGTATATTAATACTCTATAAAAAAGAAAATGCCCCAAAATTTAATAATTTGGAGCATTCAATTGCAATTATTACAATTAGCAATTCTTATTTGCCTTGAAGTTTTTCCAACTTCTTCTTTGTATCGGGTATTTCTTTAATTGATAAAGCCTTTTTATAATTATCTATGGCTTTTGCTTTATCGCCAGTAGCAGTATAATAATCACCAATAGCATCGTATACACCCCAACTGTCAGGATAATTGCTGACATTCAGTTTGAATAAATAAAATGCATCTTCAAAATATTTATAATGTAAATAATTATAAGCCAAGGAAATCACCATTATTTCAGGAGGTTTTACTTTATAACCAAATTGTTTAGATACGTTTTCATAAAGATTTTCTATGTTTCTGCAATCATTGCTTAAATGATAGTAATTGAAAATAAAACGAAGTGCATCATACTCAGTAATCAGTGGAACAGATAAATGATTATCATTTCCATAATATTTCCATGAAAAATTCATTTGATTTTGCTTGTTGTTGCTTAGATAATTTCTCAATTCAAAAATGGAACGGATATATTCAGTACTTATACTTGTATCTTTTTTGACCTTTATGGTATCCATTCCTACATCCATTGTATTGGCTATCCCCAAAAACAAAGACACTCCTGAATAATCGTTATTAGCCAGTGATTTTTTAGTTTCTTTTAAAAGTTTTTGATTGTCCCAAGACATATCGGGGTCAATAGCAACATAAGCCTTAAATAAATCAGTATGGTGTATCAAGGTATTCATTACAGTCAAACCACCATAAGAATGACCAATTAGTATTCTATACGGTGAGGTTGAATACAATGAGTCGATGTGTGGCTTTAATTCTTTTTCAATAAATGAAATAAAATTTTCACCACCACCCGTGTTTTTACAGGCGGAACTATCCATTTCAGGCAAGCAAGAATCCATATGTGTTGGGGTCAAATCTCTTGTTCTGTCTGTATTTAGAATTCCCACAACAATCATTTCTGGACATGCATATACATCACTTAATTCCTTAATCATACCTACAACTGAAGAGAAGTGAGAATCGCCATCTAAGAGGTAGACTACAGGGTAACATTGTTTTGAATATGTCGTATCTGACGCACTGTTTGGAACGTATACCCAAATTTCTCTTTGCTCATTTAAAATCTTGGAGTGAATGATTTCTTTAGTACCAATTACTATTTGCTTGGATTGAGTTTGTCCAGTTTGCGCCTGCATTCCGATTGAGAAAAGCAGCAGGAAAGCAATCACTTCAGTTACCTTAAATGTTTTCATAAGATAGGATTTGGTTTTAACAATTAACTGTAAATCAAAGACATTGACTAATTTACACAATTATTAAACACTAGTCAATTAATTTTTTATTTCACCACATAATTAACTACCGCAACATCTGAAGAAGTTTGATGCGGTACAAAGAACCTTAATAAAGAACCGTGACAATATAAATGACATTTATTGTCCGTATTAGTGGCTGGTTTTATTTGTTTTTATTTCTTATGCTATTCCATCTTTCCAAAATGTCCTTTTCTCCTTCAAAATAGGTTGATTGAGATTCCTTATTAAATATCTCAAATGAAGGAGCTATAAGTATTTTACCTGAATCAGGGTATTCACATACATCAAATCCAATATATGTTCTTATATCGAGGTAAGTACATGGTTCTGAAGTATGATTATAAAACTGATGAGCCCCTGATTCACCTATTTCAAAGAATATGAGGTCACCACTCGAAACTAACTCAAATCCATTTGGTGTTCGTAAAGTCATCGAACCAGTAAGAACCATAAATAATTCTTCCGCAAATCTATGAAAGTGGTATGGTGCTGATAGTTGTCCTGGATTTAGTAATCTTAGATCGAAGTTCAAATTTTTTGGATTTATTCCGTTCTTTTTTCTTGAGACATCAGAGAATAAGCGAAAGTTGTCAATTTTGTTAAGATCTTCCTGAAATTCCCTTTTTTCGGATTTTAAGACTGTTGCCATATCTTTAATTTTGATTGAATTTGTACTATGTATCTTCTCTGCAGCGAGTTGGAACTTGCCACTAAGTTGTATATATGTCTGATAAAGATAAATATAAGTTACCGAATATGTAGCTTTTTCACACTACAGGATGTTGTTAAAAAACTAAAATAGTGGCAGTTGAGAAGATAATGAAAGTCACCACATTTTAACGATTAACAATATCAGATGAACTTTGATGCGGAAATAAGATAGTCAATCAAAATTCTGGAGTTAAAAAAGGTTGTTTTCTTATGTATATCAATTGTTCTCAGACCTTCCTTTGAAGTGGTCAAAGACGGACGGATTTTAAACTGGTCATCTTCAAGGATGCACTGTTAAATCCTTTTGTGTTTCAATTTCCCTTTTAATTCTAATATTGTTAAAGCAATACCCTTTTTCCTATGTATCATTCTATGGCAATTAGCACATATAACAGCTAAATCCTTTGTAGGATTTGTTTGCCTTTTTTTTTGCTTACTTTCTGAAATAGGAACTAAATGATGTACCTCTGCCCAGTGTTTGCCCCAGTCTCCGTAATACTTTTCAAAATTAAAGCCACAAACGGCACAATCGTATCCATGAATTTTTAAGGCGTCATTTCTCAAGGAGGGATCACGCTCTACCTTTGTAGAAATATAGACTTTTTCACCACCCTCAGTTTTTAATATATTCTCCTTTTTTTCAGATTCTTCGATCGCAATTAAATTTTCAAAAATTGGCTCATAGTCTTTCACCGCAATGTTTGCGTATTTTGACACTTGCTCCCATACTTCCCGCTCACTAAAGTTTTCGAATTTGTTAAAGACTTCTAAGCTAATTCCACTTAGCTTAATTGGTTTTCCAGTACTATCCTTCCAGCCTTCCCTCTGAGTATTTGGGAAATAATTATCAAAACCATCTCGAGCATTCTTTAGACTGTGTTCAAAAACCAAGATTTCTCTGCCTTCATTTAGAACCTCATAAAAAATGTGATAAGCCGTTTTCCAAGAATTTGTCTGAAGCTGGAGTGGAGGATTCACTTGTCCATATTTAGATAAAAAATATGCAACTTCAAAAAAAGATGTTCCGCGCTTTATCATTTTAAACAGAATTTATCATAAAAGAGTTTTTAAGATTTTAAACAGAATGCGTAGATTTATTTATCAGACTCTTGTGAGTCCTTCCGATCCAGAAATAGTTTTGCTTCAAATACTGTGTCTCCAATATAATTTAATAAAGACAAAACTTTATACCCATTGATTTTTGAATCCCCATAATCTACACTATTACCATGAAGTACATCATGCCTGTTAATCCCAATTGGATTATCAATATCTTGTGTTTTTCTCATTGGCCCTGAAAACTTTAACGGTTCAAGTAGAGTTTTTATAACAGAATCTGCCTCGAAATTCTTCAACCATTCATTCGTCAGAGGAGCTTTGGCTTTGGTTTTGAAAAATCTATCCCCCGTAAGATCTTCACAAATTCCTTCTATTTGAGCAAAGAATACTGGAATGGATAGGTAGTATTCATGTTTTTTATGAGCACGAATACCAGCGTTAATAGCTGAGCTTCGCTCTGGAAATTTCTTATTTAATTGATCTTGTATGTTTGTAAGTTCCTTACCTATGTAGGTAATCATTTCCTCGTCAACAATTTGACTTTTACCCTCTTTAATATGCGAAGCCATTCTGTTTATTTCGACCGGATCAAAGTCCAATGGTATATACCATCCATTTTCTGCCAGCAACTTTACTGATTCTGGAATCTTTTTAACTACCCTAAAATATTCATTCAAGGCAATTTGTGATGTCTCAAGTGCTTTTTGGACACTTGAAAGCATGTACTTTGTGTTCGCTGAAAAGGATTTTAGAAACTCAAAATCCAACGGTTGGTGGATAGTCATTTTATTAATACATCTCTTGTGTTGTTTTGATATGTCTTAGAAATTTATCCAGAGTTAAAAATTTTTCATGAAACTGAGGTGGAAAATTTTTAAGATATAAACTTGGAACTACTAATTGAACATTGTACTTAATCATTTCTTCCAATTGGTTTGAGGATATCCCCTGCTGTAGGGTAAACAAATGTTTTGTTTTAATCCTGTCTGCCTCATTTAGAACTTGACGCCATCTGTCTTTACAAGTCGTCTTTGAAGCTAAAACGCATAATTTCAAATCATCAAATCTTGGATTTAAGTAAGCCTCACGATTGGGAAAGAGGAAATCCGGCTTTTTATTGTCCTCTGTGATAACTTGAGATTCAAAAGCTATCTTAAACTGCTGAAATATTTCAGAAAGATGATGCTCAAGTGATTTCCCGGCACGACTTTTACGTCTGTTTAATATTGTATTCGCAATTTCAACCAGTTCTTCTACTGTTGAGAATGGTGTTTTAATTCTTTTGGAATACCTGTCATTTTCAATAGTTTTAAAAAGTTTAAATTCTGCGTCCAACCAATTTAGTAAGTTACTGTCAGGATCATTTAGAATAGATTTGACTGTTGTGCTGTGAGCGATATTGTAACAAAATCTTGCGTTAGTAGCTATGTCGTAAGTCGGAGGAAAATCAATTTTAAGCTTTTTTAAATAAGTTATAAAACACTCAAACATTATGTCTTCAGGTAAAAATTGGAACTGTTTTGGTATTAATTTATTTGTATCGGTGACAGATAGGTTTAATGCTGCAAAAAAATCTTCGATTTCATCGTCTTTTTCGAGTACAAATGCCTGATATGAAGTTGATGCTATTTTACATACAATAAGCAAATTCCCTACATTATCATCTGATAAAAAAGGGAACCCTTTTTGGAATTTGGTTAAATGACATTCATTCTTACTCCCGTAATATTTAAAACGGCTTTGGGTGTAAATTCCGGTGATATTGAGCACTCTATTCCGGTTTAAAATGAGCACTTCATTCCGGAGTACAATGAGCAGTGATTTTTTAATCAAAAAAAAGAACGTTAACAGGCTATCTTGTTTTATTCAAATTTATATATTTTTTTAGTTTTTGGTCTCATTTGCCAACAGATCATCGAACATGGATTGTTGTCCTCTTTTTTTTCTCATGGATTCTCCTTTTAGTTCTAATCTATGTGATTGATAAACAAGTCTGTCCATTATTGCATCAGCAACGGTTCGTTCTCCAATAATATCATACCATCCTTCAACAGGAAGTTGTGAAGTGATGATCATTGATTTTTGATTGTTGCGATCTTCAATGATTTCAAGCAGTGTCAACCGGTTCTGATTATCTAATGGCTGAAGTCCAAAGTCATCCAGGATCAACAGATGTTGCCTCTCTATTTTTGCCATCTCTTTCAGATAAGATCCATCAGCTTTTGCCATTTTTAACCTTACAAAAAGCTTGTCTACATTAAAATACATAACCCGATAACCTTCTGTACAAGCCTGATGACCAAGTGATGTAGCAAGGTAACTCTTTCCTACTCCGGTAGAGCCTGTTATTAAAATGTTTTCCGCTTTATTAATATAATCGCATTCAGCCAGACGAAGTATTTTGTTTTTATCAATGTTCCTTGACTGATCATAAGTAATGCCCTCGATAGAAGCTTTATAACGGAACTTTGCATTACCAATGGTTCGTGATATTTTGCGGTTCTGCCTGTCATCCCATTCTGCTTCTATCATATGGGCGATGAACTCATCCATTGTATAACTATCTGTCTTTCCGGTCTCAATTGCGGTTTTAAATGCTCCATGCATACCATAGAGCTTCATCTGTCTCATTTTTACTAAAGTTGTCTCGTTCATTTTGTATTGATATTAAGTCATTTATAATAATTTTTACCTCTTATGTTATTATGTTCAGGAAGGGCTTGTTCAAGGAGACTGTCCTTCTCAATCTGATCTAAACCTCTTTCAAGTATATTCTGGATTATTTTATAATTGTGTATGTTGTATTCTAAGGCTCTCTTACAAGCATTAATAAGTCTTTCCTCACCAACCTTCTTCACAAGGGAAAGAACGCCCATACAGCTCTTATATGCCTGTTCCGGATGTTGTTTTTTGTCAAGGATAAGAATGATAAACTCCCTTACGACGTCATCGATGCTTTCTGCCCAGTTTATAAACCGCTCCGGCGTCCATTCTGTGACAAATTTGTGAGTGGATGCAAGGTGATCTGCGATTGTGGTATAACTAAATGGTCTCTTTACCCTCTGATGGACTGCTATCCGGTTGTATTTGTAATAGACTTCTACTTGACCTGCACTGTAAAGAAGCTTAACCTTCCGGCGTATAAAATTAAAAGGTACGCTGTAATAATGTTTATCTTCACCCAGATAAACATGCCCATTGAGCATTACTGTTGCAAATGATTGTTGCTTCAGTTCATATCGGTTTAGTGGAAGTGCAGACAATGTTTGCTTTTCAACATCGTTAAACAGATCGTGGCGTGAGTATGACCTGCCGCTAAGCTGTGTGGCATTATGAACTTCAAGTGCTTCTCTAATGGCAACATTTAGCTCCTTCAGACTGAAAAAGGTCTTGTCTCTTAGTACACTATAGACTCTTGTATAAAGGATTTTGACAGCTCCCTCGACAAGTGCCTTATCTCTGGGTTTATATGATCTTGCTGGAAGAATGGTTGTTGTGTAATGTTCTGCAAAATCATAGAATGTCTCATTTAATGTTGGTTCATACTTGTTACTCTTAGTTACAGCGCTCTTTAAGTTATCCGGGACAATAGCTGCAGGAACACCCCCATAAAAGTATAATGCGTTCTGGACTGACGTAATAAAATCTTCTTTGCTCTGGCTCATGGTAGCCTCTGCATATGTGTATTGACTGGAACCAAGTATTGCTACAAAGAACTGAACCTGTTGGACTTCTCCACTTTCTTTATCTACTATCTGTAACGTTTTCCCTGCATAATCAACATACATCTTATCTCCGGCTTTATGATTGATATGCATTACCGGGTTAACTTTTTTACACCATCTGTTATAATGCTCACTAAACTGGGTCTTTTTTATGCCATCAGGATATTTTGAGATATATTCCTCCCAGATCAATTGACGGGTAACGCCTGTTTTCTTTAACTCTTTTTCCATGTAAGGGAAAAAGGAATATAGAACCTTTAGCTTGGGTGAAAGATCTTCAGGAATCTGTACAAAAAATAATTTATCTAAATCTGTATCAGTGAGCTTATCGATCTCTTCTAATGAAAGATCCAGTAACCTGTACTGGAGAGTATATTTATCGACTGTGTTGCGGGATAACTCTAAATACTGGCTGATGAACAGCTTGCTTTTCCCCTGAGAATAAAGTTGTAATAATCTTCTAAGTTTACTCATAACTATTGTTTTATTTGCCATAACTCCTGCTGTTAAATTTTACAGCTCGAATTTATGACTTCAATAGCCTGGTAAATATCTTATTTTTGATTGCTCACTTTCCTCCGGAATCCATTGCTCAGTTTGCTCCGGAATCGGGTGCTCACTTTGGTCCGGAATCAGGTGCTCAGTTTGACCGATTTTTCCAGGTTATGACGAAATCTTCTTTAAGAATAGAAACCACAAGATCAGGCAGAAGATAAATCAGAATTTGAAAGGCATCAGAAAGAAACTCGATCTCTCTCAACCATTGAATTTAGGATCGGCAAGAGATTGTTATGCCAACACTCTTGATAAAAATAACACTGATATTAAGAAGATAAGCCAGATGCTGGGGCACAGTAATGTAGTTATCACGGAGCATTATCTGGCTGGTCTTAATCCTGATGTCACATTTGGAATAAATGATCCTATCCTTTAACGGTAATATGGCTGGTAAAATCCGCCAGGTAGTCCGCTAGGTTTAATGAATAATAGTGAAAAACCATAAAAGACGAAAATCGTAAGTGAATGACAATGAAGACCCATACAAGTTATAACAATCTGAATTTCAGAATCTTATCTCACTCATAATCAGGGGGTCGCTGGTTCGAGCCCAGCTGGGCCCACACTCAGGCAGTCATTCGACTGCCTTTTTTGTTTTCTGTCTGGGCTAGGGCCTCCGCGGCAAGCTGTCTCCTTAGCTAAAAATGCCCACCGGGCATTTTATTAACGCTCGGTCCGGTTCGAGCCCAGCCGGGCCCACAATGAAAATCAACCGTTTACAAACTTTCTTTGTAAGCGGTTTTTTTTTATGCGCCAGGTTTGAGCCAGGTTTCGGACAAAATTGAAATTATATGCATGTCTTTTATTAATTCAAACTAAAAATTTATATCAAAAATCTACAACTTAGTATTACTCTTCTTTCATACCAAGTGCTATTGATAACCAAATAGACAACAGATACTTTTACAGTTCTAACCCGTTTAGTTTATGTACAGATTTTTTAGAGCATTCGCAGTTTTGGTATTTCTTTCAATAATTTCTGTACATGTCTATCTCAAAATGAATAATGCATATAATTTGGAGCAGCTACAAATTAACTCTCACAAATAAATCATTAAACCTATGTTAAATTTAATGTTATTTAAGACAGTGGCGGTTATGGATACAGGTTCGACAGGGTTTATGCTTCTTGCCACAAGCCTTGTAATGCTTATGACTCCGGCACTTGCAATGTTCTATGGTGGCTTGGCTACAAAGCGAAACATTCTCGCGATTATGATTCAGAGTTTCGTTTCTCTTGGCTGGACAACTGTACTTTGGGTTATTTTTGGCTACTCACTCTGTTTTAGCGGTGGTGATGGAGGCATAATTGGTAACTTCGATAAAGCATTCCTGTCAGGAATTGGTATGGATACTTTATGGTCGGGCAATGGTAAAATTCCAGAGTTTGTTTTCATCGCATATCAGATGATGTTTGCCATTATTACTCCTGCGCTTATAACAGGCGCTTTTGTAAACAGGGTCTCCTTTAAAGCTTATTTTATTTTCCTTACCGTCTGGCAGATATTCGTTTATTATCCTTTAGTACATATGATTTGGGGTGGTGGGCTATTATCTCATTTAGGCGTTATTGATTTTGCAGGTGGTATCGTTGTTCATGCTACTGCTGGCTTTGCTGCTCTGGCATCAGTTTTTTATGTTGGTGCGCGTGTTGACAAAAACTCAACGCCAAACAGTATTCCTTTGGTTGCAATTGGCAGTGGTTTGCTGTGGTTTGGCTGGTATGGCTTTAACGCTGGTAGCGAGGTTCAGGTTGATAATGTGACTTCCCTTGCTTTTCTAAATACTGATATTGCTGCATCGTTTGCTACTATCGCCTGGTTAGCGGTTGAATGGATAAGAGAACGCAAGCCTAAGTTTGTAGGTCTCCTGACGGGTTCAATTGCAGGCCTGGCAACCATTACTCCGTGTGCCGGTTTTGTTCCTTTGTGGGCATCTCCACTGATCGGGATTGCCGCTGGTTTAGTGTGCTACTATGCAGTACAGTTTAAAAACAGGATGAAATGGGACGATGCACTTGATGTTTGGGGGGTTCACGGAATGGGAGGTGTTCTTGGAACAATTCTTCTTGGTGTGTTTGCATCTAAAGCTGTGAATTCCGCAGGGGCCGATGGCTTACTTTTTGGCTCAGCTTCATTCCTTTTAAAGGAAACAGTTGCAGTAGTTGCCACCGCAGTTTACGCGTTCGTGTTTACTTACCTTATGCTTGTTATCATTAACCTGATTACACCTGTACGAGTTTCAAAAGAAGAAGAACTAGCAGGTTTGGATAATGCTCTACTAGGGGAGAGAGCTTACGATGAAGGAGCTCTATAGTAATTATTAAAATTTAATAAATAATAAAGGCTCTGAAATATGAGCCTTTATTATTTATATTTTGAAGTGGTTATTTCTTTCCTTTGATTTTTCTTAACCAGTTAAATGATGTTTGGCAGGTCGATAAATAGAAAATTGATGGTGCTATTCTTCTCAGTCGGAGTATCTGCACTTTCTGTAATTGGAATTTACGCTTATTTCAATGCGAAGAATGCATTACTCAAGCGAACCCTCGACCAACTTACATCTATCAGAGTTATTAAGAAAGCTCAGCTTGAGTTTTTCCTCAATGAGCGCAAAAAGAATATCACTCTTTTAGCTGAAAATGATTACCTGAAGAACATAGCTTCGGATTTATGTAAAAACATGAATCATACAGTTGTAAATCAGAAGTATCCCAATTTCTCTCTGGACTACACAATTTTTGGATTTAATAGCATGTATTTGATAATTGGTTCCGAACGGAATTCAGTTAAGGTATATAATGTTAACGGTTCAGAAATAGAAAATGTGAACCCCGATACCATTTTAATTAATCAGCTATCAAAAATTTGGGAGGTCGCAGCATCAACGAATGAGCCTACTTTTGTTGATTTTAGTAAACGATTTAACAATGATAACGATCCGCTTTGTTTTATTGGCAAACGAATTATTGAAAGCGGCAAAAATATTGGCATATTAGCCCTTCAAATTCCTATTCACGATATCAATAACATTATGCTTGAGGATAGTCCGGAGAACGGGCTGGGAAAATCAGGGGAAGTTTATCTTGTTGGCGATGATTATCTGATGAGAAGTAATTCAAGGTTTATTCCAAATTCTGTACTGAATACCACAGTAAAAACGATAAGTGCATTTAATGCGTTCAAAGATAAAATTGGCTCGTCTTTAATTGATGATTACCGAACGGTTGCCTGCTTAAGCTCCTTTGATAGGTTGTCGATACATGGATTAAATTGGGCTATTATTGCCGAAATTGATTACAGCGAAGCAATGATTCCGATTGTTTCCTTGAGGAATGATATTATATTTTTATCCTTAATAATCTGCATTTTCCTCTTCTCAATAGCACGATTTATCTCCCATACTATTACAAATCCTATAGTCAAATTAAAAAATGCCGCATTGAAGATTGGAGAGGGTGATTTAGATGTTAACATCAAACCAAAATCAACCGATGAGATAGGATTACTAACCGAAGCGTTTAATATCATGGCGCAGCAACTCAAGGAGGAGCGATTAAAGAGAATGTCTGCGCTTTATGATGGCCAGGAACTTGAAAGGCAACGAATATCAAGGGAATTACACGATGGCCTTGGACAAAAGCTAATTTCAATAAAACTTCAGCTCGAGAGTACTAGCAAACAAAATGCCGGTGAAGTCAGGTCAACCATAGAAGAGGTTAAGGTCGATTTCCTAAAAACAATAGATGAAGTCAGGCAGATTTCCAATAATCTTGCACCAAACATTCTTAAGGAATCGGGAATTGATATCGCACTTAAAAACCTTTGTGATTCGTTAAACCGAACTTCAAAGATTAATATTGAACTCTCCGTCTATGGCGATTATTCTACCAACGACCCTAAGGTTAAGTTCTATCTCTACCGGATATCGCAAGAGGGCTTGAATAACGCGATAAAACATTCTGGAGCAAAAAAGGTTCAACTTCAGCTTATTGGAAGTAAGGATAGCATAATTCTGTTAATTGAGGATAATGGAAAGGGATTTACGTATAATCCTAACTTATGCACTCCCTGCAACGGAATTTATAATATGAAAGAGCGAGCCCGACTGCTTAATGGAAAACTGGATATTGAGTCCGAACCACTTTCGGGAACTACCATACGTTTAAAAATTCCGAAACGACTTACGATGCAGAAAATTTATAATCAAAGAGATGAGTAAAATAAGGGTTCTGATCGTCGATGACCATCAGATTGTGCGTGATGGAATTAAGCGGCTGCTTAAGGATGAAGATGACATTGAGCTGATAGGCTCAGTTGGAAGCGGTAAAGAGGCTCTTGATTTTATAAAATGCAACCAACCCGATATTTTGATTACTGACTTGTCAATGCCAAATATGTCGGGAATTGAGCTGACAGAGAGATTAATGAAGCTCTCTACTGATATTAAAGTGCTTATTCTATCGATGTTTAATAATGAAGAGTATATTTTTAGTGCAATTCAGGCAGGCGCCAAAGGTTACCTTCCAAAGCAAGATTCTACCACTGAGATTTTACTTGAAGCCATACGAACCATTTCAAATGGAGATGAATTTTATAGTCCCTCAATTTCAAAAATTGTATTAAAGAGTTTTTTCAAAAATGTTAAAAATACAAGTGTTGGTGATGTTTCCAAAAAACATCAGTTAACCTCTCGTGAAAAGGAGATATTGAAGCTTTACGTTGAGGGTTACACTAATAACGAGATTGCTGAAAAGCTGAGTCTTAGTGTTTTTACAATAAAAACTCACAAGAACAATATTATGCAGAAGTATAACTTCAAAAGCACCGTTGAAATGATAAAATTTGCGCTTCGGAATAAT
>Ga0302323_100003351_pt1 | contig 13037 bp, 11 predicted proteins | sample Fen_T0_3_FD_201950 | JGI IMG/M metagenome (GOLD analysis project Ga0302323, IMG submission 201950) | Peat permafrost microbial communities from Stordalen Mire near Abisko, Sweden - Fen_T0_3 | ecosystem: Environmental > Terrestrial > Soil > Wetlands > Permafrost | place: Sweden: Abisko... | reverse complement strand
ATGAGATTCTGTACGGCTACCGATGGGTGATGAATAGCAGATTTTCCGTTGCCATCTTAGCAGGTACTTTTTTCACAAGCAAAAACATGTACCCAAGCATTTCGATTCCTGTTGGATATTTGTTTTAGAATTATTTTCAATACTGAGACATCGAGAGTATGAATATCAACGGGAGATGTAATGATAGTCTGGACCATGGACATCATCGTTCCTGGATAGAATAGAGGGATATTCTGCAATCAAACTTGAACGACAAAAATTGGGGAAGTATATTACAGCGGTTCTGCGAATCGAGGACTATGGCACGAAACATCATCGCTCCACTCAAAGATAAATATTTCCGGCAAATTCCGGTCTGGAGCATTGTTGTGCCGTTGTATGCATGGGTTATGTTTGCATGGCATGGAACAGCAGACAGCAGCATCTTTTTTGTCTTACAGACCGCTGGACTCTTAGGAAGCGTTATGGCTACAGATCGTTTTTTTTTAAGATGCAACGTCCTCACGAACGCGGACATACTTTAACTCCAAGCGCGTAAATAGCGGCAACATCACATAGAAGACCAGCGCAATCATGAAAGGTGCCACCAATCCCCATACGCAAATAGCGTGCAATGTGACAAGCAAGTATTCATTGATTGTCCCTAGTAGGTCTGCATTCATCTTGCCAATGACATCGGCAAGATTGACTGTAATGGGCCCGGCGCCGAAAAGAACCGAACCCAGCTTGAATAACGGGATGATGAGCATCAGCTGCAGCGGCGCTACAAGCCAATTGACCGATTGAATTGCCGGAAGATTCAGCCTTAAAACAACACTCGCTGCAATGCAGAGCAGTGTTGTCGAACCAATCACAGGGAAGGTACCAAGCACAATTCCCAATGCAACAGCCAGCGCTAGATCGCGTGGGGTTATGCCCTGCTTCAAAAATGTTATCATTTTTTCTCTTATACGCTTCATCACATCACCCTTTCAGTATCTGCGTGCTCAATTGAATGTATTGCTCAGAATGCCACAAGGTTAACATCTTATGGATAATAACATATTTAGATCACGGTTTGTTCCTGCATAGAGTTTTCGGAACCATATCAATGTGCATCCGTGCGCAGAGCTTCATCTGCTATTCCCTGCAACATTCCCTGAAACACGAACTGATGAATAGGAAACAGGCCGTACCAATAGAGAAGGCCAAACAATCCCACAGGATCAAAAATCGCGGTTTGTCTTATCGTCGATGATGATTCGTCCCCTGTGATTTCAAATTCGAGCCAAGCCCTTCCTGGTAATTTCATCTCCGCCGTAAGGCGAAGGAAGCGCTTCGGTTCAAACACTTCTACTCTCCAGAAATCAACGGGATCTCCTACACGCAAAGTGTTCGTAACAGGGCGACCTCGCCGCAAGCCAACGCCTCCTACGAAAAGGTCTAGAAAGCCCCGTAACTGCCAGAGCACGTTCCACGCATACCAACCTGTTGTTCCACCGATTCGTTCTATAGGAGCAAAAGCAGTAGCTGGAGGCGTTGGAATGAAAAGCGTCCTAGAATCTACAAGACGAGTACCGAAGCGTACACCACCCCACGAACGTTTTTTTCCTGCTGACGACAGTGCGTCTGACCATCGGGTTGCAGCGAATTGTTTATCCTCATTGGCCAGCGCTCTACGTACAGCTTCTTCCATTCCCATGGGATGTATATCAAATGCCGCTAACGCAGAAGTATCTCTGACCACCGTCGAATGAACAACACTTTCAATCAGCTTGCGGCCAATGCGCGCATACAGTGGTGTAACCAATCCGAGCCACAAGCTCGAAAGATATGGAGTCAATACTGGAACCGGAATCATCAGCAGGCTCTTTCCACGATAGCGTGCGTACGCATGCATAATATCCCTATAGGAAACCTTATCGGCACCACCGACCTCAAAAGTAGGTGATCCGATCATCGGTATTTTCAGTGCAGCTGTGAGATATGCAATGAGATCTTCGATGGCAATCGGTTGAGCAGGCAGAGAAACCCACTTTGGTGTAAGCATCAAAGGGAGCCGCTCCACAAGCGAACGAATAAGTTCAAAGGACAGACTTCCAGAACCGATGACAATGGATGCACGAAACTCGATCACGGGAACTCCAGACGAGCGGAGAATCTCTCCTACTTCTTGACGACTTCGCAAATGTGGTGAGAGTTTTTCTTCAGCATTGCCAAGTCCACCGACATAGATGATGCGTTCCACACCGACATTTTTCGCAGCTTGGGCGAAATTGTGAGCACCACGACGATCATTCTCTTCAAACGAACCGGCTGAGCCCATCGAATGAACCAGATAGTAAGCGACACGTACCCCTTGTAATGCCACATGAAGACTGCTGCGATCTAGGACATCACCCTTCACGATCTCTGTGATTAATCCTACTTTTGGTCTGAGAAACTCAGGTTGTCGGGCGAGACAACGCAAATGAAGACCTCCCTGCTGTTCCAACGCTTTGAGGAGTCTGCCACCGACATATCCCGTTGCTCCTGTCAGGAGAACGATTGGTACGCTGCCTGTGCTAGATTGAATTGTCAATAACTTCTCCATTTGCATTTATTATATCGTATTACTATACATGAAAAACATACCTAAGAACTGTCCGGTTCCTCGAACCGACAAAAAGTCGAAGTTTATTTTCGCAATTACACTATTTCTGCTCTCAAATTTCACGTTTTTTATAATAAGGCTCATCCTAGGGTTGATTCTACATGATCCTTTCGAGAAAAACTTGAGAGAAGATATTATTATAACTCTATGTTAATATTCGAGAGAATCATTATAAAACGATTTTGGTGATGAAAGAGATACCTGAAAAAAGTATACCGAATTTCGCGTGATTGTATCTTAAACGCAAAAGGTTCAAGAATCCGAATTGCCCGAGAGATCTTATTCATTAATGGTAACGAGGATGATTCCCAATGAGAGGTGTTTATTTCTGAAGAATAGTCGGGAAACTGAATCATTCCCTGCGTTGTGTCCTCCCCCGCAGCGTACGAGCGGGAAAATCCCGTCGATTGAAGAATCAGCGGGATTTTTCGTAGTTTCGAATAATTGTGAATTGAAGATGTTCTATCTCATGAGAACAAGTCTTTTTGTTTCGATATACGATCCCGCTCCACTGTCGCGAGTATGGGAGGGACACATTTCTTCAGAAAGCGGCTTTGACACTTCTCGCCCCAAGGTATCATACACTTTCAGTGTCACCAATGATTTTTCAAGAAGAGTAAATGTTATTGGTGTCGATGGATTCAATGGATTGGGATAGTGCTGTCCCAACGCTTACCCATCTGGAGTGTCGTATCTTCAAACAATGTCAAATCAACGGCATTGCCCATCGTTTTATGTCCTGCTGAATCAGGATGCAGGCCATCATTTTGAAATGATGTCGTAAGCTTCAATGTGTCCTGAGTATTTCGCATCACTTTATCGAAATCGATCACTGCATCATAGAGTCCGCTGGTGCGAATCCAATTATTTACATTCTCTCTGCATAATTCACTATTGGTATTATAGTAGGAATTTCCTTTAAAGGGCATGATCGTGGCTCCAACCACCCTGATTTTTTTCGCATGAGCTGCCTGAATCATCTGCGTGTATGCTGCAAGAAGGTCTTTGGCAACAGAAGTTGCAGCTGCAGAAGAATTGACTCCGCCAATATCATTCACTCCTTCAAATATGACAGCCCAACGCACGCCCTCCTGATTAAGAATATCCCTCCCATATCGACTCACGGCTGATGGCCCCAGACAATTTTTTAGAACACAGTTGCCACCGATACCCAGATTCAGAACACTCACCTGTTGAGTACCAGGATTGTTAAGAAGTCGCTCTGACAAAATATCCGGCCATCTGTTTTGCTTGTTGGTAGTTGACCCTCGTCCATCAGTAATAGAATTGCCTATAATAGCCACCGCAGCTGCGGTGGATAATGCTTGTACATCGATTCCATTGATGACGTACCAATGATCTGTCATGACAGCCGCTGAAAAATCAATCGTGGAAGTCACATTACCGGCAATCAAGTAAGACGTAGTACGAGAACCGGGATGGCCGGTGACACTTGCAGAGGTTTGACCAAAATAAATCGTTATTGCGATATCCTTTCTTGGTTCCATATGGAATGAAATCGGATCTGATGTAACTGCCATACCCGGATTCATGGTGACCTCCGGGTTTCCATGAAATGTCAACTCTTTATTTGTGGATACCGCAATAGTGTTTCCTCCAGTGGAGACTGCAATTTGAACAGATTTCATTGTGACAGGGTTTGTACTAAATTCATTTGAGAATTTTACACGCACACTATCTCCACCTATGGAAACCCGCACAACCTGTCGCAATGAATTATTGGTCAGACCCGGTGAAGGGGGCATATTGCCTGGCTCCACAAGCTGTTCTGCTGTGGTCCAGGTTCCTACCCATTTTTTTGCCGAGTCAGAGTTTTGCTGACCGCAAAGACTCCATGAACTCAATACGATAGTCGCTGCCAGCGTTACAAAGCTTAATTTTATTTTCATGTTCACTTTCTAAATCAATGTCATGAATTATGAATTGCATATAAGTTAGTGAAAAGAACCCGTCATTTCTACCATATCGTTTCACAGACGTCTCACCCAAAAAAAAATCCTCACCGGAGATTATCGGTGAGGATTGCATGGAGGAGACCAAAAACGTTAGGTTCCGGGATTTAGGTCCGGATGTTGATGTAACTCATCGTAATAATACCAGTTTTTTAGTGTCCATAAATGAACCCGCCTGAAATCTGTAGAAATAGACGCCACTTGGTATATTGGCAGCATTCCATTGCACTGAATGATTCCCCGGGTTCATGGTATTGTTTATGAGTGAAGTGATTTCTTTTCCGAGCAGATCGTATACTTTGAGAGAAACAAATTGGACATCTGGAATTGAAAACGTAATATTTGTCGATGGGTTAAAAGGGTTCGGATAATTTTGGCTCAGGGAATAGGAAGCCGGCATTTGGAGATTCGCCGGCGCCGATGTTGTTGTATTCAATGTATATTTCAGGGCTCTGTAGCTGAAAACAGTGTCCGGAAACTGAATTTCGTATACCGTAGTACCATCAGATCGGACTTCTGTCGCCCCCATCGTGCTTGCGCCCCATCCAATAAAAGTATTTCCATCTAATAACCGTTGGACCGAACCCATTGCCACCGTAAAAACATCTGGAGTATGTCTGAACTGCCATACCAGCGTTGCGGTCTTCGCCTTTTCATCGACCTGATATTCGAGCGCACGTGAAAATTGAGGTGTATGGAAATTACCATTGTCGAAGAGAATAAAATTACCATTGTCTATACGATTGATACTATGCTGATGTGAAAACCCCAATGGGTCGTTGATAAATGTGAATTGGTTGTTTTTCCCTCCCCATCTCCAGAGAATATCTCCGGTGGTACGGTCGATTTTCGTTATCTCATCCATATGCCGGTCCGAAACAATAATATTTGAATCGGCATCTATCGTAAGAGCATTGGGGTGGGCATAATCAATCGATGACGCAGTCAGGTTTTCATGTGTGGCATCGGTGATCGCAAAATGATCAAAACTTCTCCATTGAAAGACGACATTTTTTGAATTGTCGAGTTCCTGAATAACAAAGCCGGTCACCGTTGCAGCTGAATCCCCGCCGCTTACGATGGAACGCATATCGACGATGTGAGGATCGAGTCCTAACAGCAGGGCATGTCCGTTGGGAAGTAATATGAAATCGTGCAAATCTGTTTTGTAGCCATTACCGCACGTGTAATGATCAATCACTTGATAACTACTGTTCAGAATGACATTCGAAGAGGTCTTTTCATCGAAGTAAACAAAATTGCCATTCGGGAGCATTCTAAAATCAAAAGCTCTCTCATCTGTAGGCATGGAATAAATTGTATTTTCATTATTATCCATAATCAGAAGATACTGTTCATCGGAAGGAACATCGATGGTACCTGCATTCGTAAATGCTCCTTTCCAGGTACTGAGGAAAATGGCTCCTGGAGTCGGTGATGTTGATACCTTAATGTTCGGAAGGGGCACTGACGCTGTACCGGTTGTTGATCCAGTTTTGCTCAAGGAAGAAGAAAAACCATGGTGTTCTTTTGTTCCAGAAACTTGTTCCGATTGATAGTTTATTTCGGATGCTGTCTGATCGAGTGTGACCTTTTCGAGTTTCGAAAGAGTGCTTACGGTGAAGGTAAAGTGAACTGGAGTTAATTCCTCACCTGTGAAGGAATGGATGCCGTTTCTCACAGAAACGGATATACTCTCGCCGGGGAGGTAATTCTTCTCAGGTAAAAAAAGAAGCGTCTGTTGGTCGTCGGACAAAATAGTTCTCCCGGTAACATTGCCGCTTGCCGTCCCGGTCACAGAAAACACCGACGGGTCTGATGAAATTGAAGGATCCAGTCTCCGTCCCCAACGTACAAGAATGTTCGATTGCTGTGAAACGAATGTTGAACCAGGCGATGGAGAGAGATACTGTACGCCAGACATTGCGTTCACGCTGGTGGAAGAAACATACATCAAGGAACAAAAACTGAAGATGATACGAACAGCCAATGGAATATAACTGAAGTAATTCCGCGTCTTCATAATAATTTTCCTTTCTGAAATATTAATTTGCTGTGTTGCATAACTCTTGCTATTGAAAAGACACCATTCTCTTCTGTGAGTGGTATCAGGTCATGGACTGGTTCTCTCAGGAAGTCATTTGTTCAATACCATTTTTCGTGTATACGTGTGTACACTTTTTCCATTCTGATCTCCACCTGTTACCTTCAACACCACCAGGTAGGTACCGGATGATTGTCCTGTCGCATCGAAGGGAACGGAGTAGCTGCCCGCCGGAAGTTCTTTTTCCATGAGGGTCGCAATCACACGACCAAGCATGTCATAGACCGCTACATTCACATGGGCACGGTTTTTCAAATCAAATTGAATTGTCGTAGAGGGGTTGAACGGATTGGGGTAATTCTGATGGAGTGTAAATGAAGTAATGGTTTCATTCTTTATTTGCGCAGTATTTGTCGTTGAGGAGGACAACGGCCAGGGAGAACGGAATGCGCGATAGCTGACGATGCTATCCGGAAATTGAAGCTCGAGAGTAGTTGTTCCGTCGGGACGTACTTCAGTCAGCGCAGGCGATCCGGTGCCCCAGCCAATAAGGGTGTTTCCATTGGGCAGTCTCTGCACCGATCCCATCGCAATGGAAAATATATCCGGCGTATGTCTGTACTGCCAAACGAGAGTAGCAGTTTTGGCTTTTTCATCAAGAGCATATTCTACCACTCTGGAGAACGCCGGGATTCGGAAATTACCGTTATCGAATAAAACATAAGTACCGGAGATTGTCCGCCGTATCGTATGTTGATGTGAAAAACGAATTGTATCGTTGAGGAAGGTAAATTGATTATGTTTCCCTCCCCACCGCCAAATAATATTTCCTGTCGTATGATCGATTTTGGTTATTTCATCCATATGGCGTGAAGAAAGTAATATGTTTCCATCCGTGTCGAGTTCGACGGTATTCGGATGGACATAGTCAATCAAATTTTGTGTGAAGTCCTCTTGTGTCGCATCAGTAATTTGAAAGTGATCAAAACTTCTCCATTGGAACACGAGATTTTTATTCTTATCGAGCTCCTGTATCGCGAATCCCATCACGAAGGCAGATGGATCTCCTCCGCTGACAATTTTACTCATATCCACCGGTTCCCGATCCTGGCAAAGAAACAGAACATGACCATTCGGTAAAATATTGAATTCATGGGAATCGATGATATAGCCGTTTTGCGCAGTATATATATTCGTCACCGTGAAATCCGTATCGAGTTCATAATACGCAGGTACGCTATTATCGAAGTACGTAAGATGACCGTTCGGCTGGACTTTGAAATCCGTATTAAATCCTGACATCTTTTTATAGTAGACCGGTGTGCCGCTATTGTCCACGATCAAGCTAAACTGCTGATCTGATTGAACAAATGGTGCATACTGCATGTGATTGCCCGGCTTATCTGTTTTATATGATGAGAGGAAAAGATATCCGGGAGATGGATTGTTGGAGGTGATGAGTTTCAGTACAGGAAATCCCTGGGGGAGACTTTTGATTTGCGCACGTTTATTCAATGGCGGTGAATGAGTGACTGTCTGATTACCGGCGTAGGCAATTATCTGATTTGATTTTGCCTGTTCTGACAGGAGCGTGTGCATTTGATCATACTCCGTCAAATAAGAAATCGTAAAGGAAAAGTCCAGCGGTCGGTTTGTACTTCCCCTGCGAGTCCGAATTCCTGTTCGTAGGTGCACTGTGACAATTTCGCCGGGAGTAAACGGGATATGCGGTTTAAACATGACGGTTTCGTTATCGTCAGAAACAGAAACGTGCCCTTGATGTTTGCCGCTGAGAGAACCAATGACCACAAAGAGAGAAGTATCTTTCTCTATTGAAGAAACGAGTGATTCTCCAATTCTCATGATGATATTCGTTTGTGCAGATACCATTTTCGAATCGGGCACCGGCGAAACATACTGGATTGTTGTGACCTTGGATGCACCAGTGAGGAAGCACAATAAAAACACTGCGAGAATCAGTCCGAAGATTTGATTCTTCTGCAAGAGTAATTTGCCATTTGTTGAATTCTGGGGAAGGAACGATTTCCGAAATTCAATTCTCATAGACATCCTCAACCTTGTTGATTGTCAACAACCTTTATTCATATAACGTTTAGACAAATAGTTTTGTTCGGTGGTTTAATCCAAGATGAATCCGTTCTATTTTATATTTGAAATTCAGTTCTCAGTTCGTAAACAACATCCGCAGATTCATAATTCGGTTCTCCCGCTCCAAACAAAGACTACATAGCGTCTACAAGTAAAATCCTTTTTTACAAAATATAGAACTTTTACTCATGGTTAATAATGAGGTATGTGAGGATCAATTCGTCGGGACCATGCATCTATTCCGCCTACAAGATTTTTTATTTTCTTGAACCCTGCATGCTGAAGAAATTTCACGGCTCTTGCACTCCGAACGCCGGATTTACAGTGGACAATAATCTCTTGGGATGAATCGAGTTCGGACACACGTTCAGGAAGTTCTGATAATGGAATCAGATGTCCGCCAAGGTTGGCAATTTCGTACTCATTCGGTTCACGCACATCCAGAATAAACAAGTCGTCTTTTCTATCCAAACGGATTTTTAATTCCTCGACGGAAATTTCCGGTTCATCATTATTATGCTCCGGTTTGAGAGATGGTCCTATTCCGCAAAATTGCTCGTAATCCATCAGCTGATGGATCGTCGGATGTGAACCGCATACAGGGCATCCGGGATTTTTTTTCAGCGCAAATTCCCGGAAGGTAAACTTAAGCGCATCGAATAAGACAAGCCGTCCGATCAGCGGTTCACCTGTCTGTACGATCAATTTGATCGTTTCCAATGCCTGCAGTGTGCCGATGATTCCGGGTAACACGCCCAGCACACCACCTTCTGCGCAACTCGGAACAAGTCCTGGCGGCGGCGGTGCCGGATACAAGCATCGATAACAAGGACCGCGTTTCGAATCGAACACCGTCACCTGTCCGTCGAACCGAAAGATAGATCCGTACACATTGGGTTTACCCAGAAGCACACAAGCATCGTTCACCAGATAGCGTGTTGGGAAATTGTCTGTACCGTCCACAATCACATCATAATTCTTCAACAGATCCAAGGCGTTGTCGGATGACAAACGAACAGGATATGTTTCTACGATGACGTTTGGATTGATCTCTGTGATAGATTCCTTTGCCGAATCAAGCTTCGGCCTGCCTACATCGCTTGTCGTATGCATAATCTGGCGCTGCAAATTTGTCTCATCAACAACATCAAAATCTATAATTCCGATTTTCCCAACACCAGCCGCAGCAAGATAGAGTGCAAGTGGCGAACCAAGTCCGCCCGCGCCGATCAACATCACACGAGCCGCTTTTAATTTCTTTTGTCCTGCTAATCCTACCTCCGGGATGATGAGATGTCGGCTGTAGCGCAGAATTTCTTCTTGCGACAATTGAATTTCTTCATCAATTTCCGCTTCAAGGACTTCGACTCCGCCTGCAATGGATGGAATAATGCTGATAGAATCAGTTTCCAGCACCGGGGTTTTCTCTTTTGATAAATACCTGATGTCATTGTCATTGACGTAAATATTCACATAACTCCGAAGATCGCCCTGTTCCGAATACAGATGCTGATGGAGCGGCCGATACTTCGATGTGAGATTGTTCAGGACTTCTTCTACGGTGTTTCCTTCCACCTCGACCGTGTCCCGTTTTTCCGTGTACGGACGAAGAGGCGTGGGGATAAATACTTTAACGGACATTTGATCTCCTCATGTATAATAGCAAATTCTTATAGTTTCCTGTTGCCAGAGAGAGCGGATTGCTGGATGAAAGAATTCTGTTCGAAAGACTCGCTTATCATCATTCGCTCAATAAACTTATTGCGTTCTTCATTTAACAACCAGGCGGTCATGGTTCCTGCTTTTCCTTTTTCGACAGAGACGATGATATACGTAAACCACGGCAGGGCGTGTTCTGTATCGAATGTCGATGGAGCGGCGGGGTGATCCGGGTGGGAATGATAAAACCCAAGCAGTTCCATCTTCTTGTTCCTTGCGAACTCTTCCGCGTGGCGATATTGTTCCGGCGTGATAAGAAATCGGCGGCGGCGGTTCTCATCCTGACTATTGTCGATCTTGATGACTTCTTCAATGACATGATTATTATTCTCGCTGTATCCCATCATCATCCCGCAGCATTCTTCCGGGTATGATTGCTCTCCGTGAAGTTCAATCTCATCAACAATTTTTTCCGATAGATGTATCATTTTCTTTTTTCGTCTCCCTCATTCCAAAATTGTTCACTGCTGTACCGTCCCCCGCCATCTGGAAAAATTGTGACAATCACACCGCTTTCTATTTGTGCGGCAAGTTTGAGTGAAACAGCAAGTGCTGCGCCGCTGGATATCCCGACGAACAAACCTTCTCGTCGCGCTAATTGCCTCACCATCGTATACGCCTCTTCTGTGGAGACTGTCAGATGTCCGTCTGCAAGAGCCGGATCATAGATACCGGGAACCAATGCCGTTGGTAGATACTTCAGTCCTTCCATCCCATGGAGTGGAGAATCAGGTCCAAAGGAGAGACAATGAATAGACGGATCCAATTCCTTCAGTCTCCTGGTTGTTCCGATAAATGTTCCTGTCGTTCCAAGACCGGCGATAAAATGTGTAATACGCTTTCTGGATTGACTCCAGATTTCCCATGCTGTGGCATTGTAATGCGCCAGCCAATTTGCCGGATTGTTATACTGATCCGGATAAAAATATTGATCGGGATGAGCAGCGACAATTTCCTTTACAACTTGCTGTGCTCCGTCTGTTCCGGCGAGAGCACTCGTTTCTAAAATTTCAGCACCGTAGGCTCGAAGCGTTTGCTTTCGTTCCGGGCTTGCGTTTGCCGGTAAAGCCAGCATGACGTTATATCCTAATGCACTTCCTATCATTGCATATGCAATGCCGGTATTGCCGCTCGTTGCATCGATAATCACTTTTCCCTTTGTCAATTTTCCCGATTTCTCAGCATCCAGCAGCATATTCAAAGCGGGGCGGTCTTTAATTGACCCCCCCGGATTAAACCATTCCGCTTTTGCATAAATCTGAACATAATCATTCGGTATAGCGATATTGCGTATTCGCAACAAAGGTGTGTTGCCAATAGCGCCCAAAAGTGATGAAGAGTTGCGGACACGCCGTTCTATTTCAGTTTCGTGAACGTCGGGATAAGTATCAGTTCTTGTTTTCCAGGTCATGGTATAACTTCCGTTTTTGTGAAATCCCTCTTCATTGTTTCACGATCTAATAAAAAGCCCCTCATCTAAACTTCATGAAGGGCTGCGAATCAAAAAATCAGAGGTATAAGGTTTATGGACTCGCGCCTTCGTGACAGCATTCATTTTTCCCTGGACAAGCACGAATGAGTTTCAATTCTTTAGTATCCATTTCTAGGTTCATATTCTTGACTGTTCTTATAAATGAATCTAACATATGGTTGCGAAAATGAGTTCCACCTCTCATCGGCGACACAACGCTGCCCCAGACATTACTATATCCTGAGAATATCTTTATTACATCGGGACATAGCGCAGAATTACATTCCCATTGGTAAAGGTTCTTGTGTCAACGAGTTTTACATTGAGGGTTCCTTTGAGTCCTTCAAACATCGTTCTTCCTTTACCAAGAATAACGGGAGTCACGACAAATTGGTATTCATCAATCAATTGCTCCTGAGTCAATTGCGAGACGAGAGTGCCGCTTCCCAAAATTGCTATATCTTTGTCAGAGTCACTCTTCAACTTTCGTATTTCCGCCGCCATACCTTCCTTCACGAGCCTGGTATTATTCCACGTCGCACTATTCATCGTTCTAGAAAATACAACTTTCGGAAGATTATTCATCCATTCTGCCACGACGGGAAACTCTTTCATCGCAAATGGTGTCGGCCAGAAGCTTTTCATAAGTTCATAGGTAACCCGGCCGAATACGAGCACGCCTCCACCTATAGCATTTGACGCGACAAATGAATCCCACTCTTCATCCTTGTTCGAGTTATGAGCCCATTGCATGTCGCCGTTGCTATCAACAAAAAAACCATCCAGTGACACTGAGTTGAAAACAACTAATCTATTCATAGAACATCTCTTCTTCCTTCTTTATTTACGCTTTCTCTGTGGTTTCTTTGTCATGGAATCAATCTTTTTAGCCAGCGAAATATCTTTCTCTGTAATTCCACCTTCACTGTGTGTTGATAATGAAAGTGAGATTATATTCCAACGAATATCTATGTCCGGGTGATGATTTAAACGCTCTGCCATAAGAGCGACGGTCGTCACAAATCCCATCGCGCGGGTAAAATCGGCGAATTCAAATTTTCTTTGTAGCTTGTACCCATGGAGCGCCCA
>Ga0302323_100003349_pt1 | contig 13039 bp, 2 predicted proteins | sample Fen_T0_3_FD_201950 | JGI IMG/M metagenome (GOLD analysis project Ga0302323, IMG submission 201950) | Peat permafrost microbial communities from Stordalen Mire near Abisko, Sweden - Fen_T0_3 | ecosystem: Environmental > Terrestrial > Soil > Wetlands > Permafrost | place: Sweden: Abisko... | reverse complement strand
CGAAACCAGGTCTGCTCGCGGTGCCCCGAAAGTCATGCACGGCCAGGCGAAAAGTAGCCCGAGCGCCAGGCGTGCGAGTGATTTCCCAGTCATCGAACGACTCCCCCCATCGCGGAGATCCTGCGCGGCACGGCGCGATCCGGCGTCCCCCGGAGCTCCAAGGCCAAGTACATCATCGCCCCCCCACCGGCTTGGTCGCCGGCCGATCCTGCTCAGCCAATCGCTCGGCATGGACCTCCACCGAGATCTTCTCGTGCCAGCGCGCCGAGAGCTGGCGCTCTGCGGCGGTCCTGGCTTCTGCGGCCAACACTCCGCGTGCCTCGTCGAAGCTCGGCGTGACCATCGCCGGGTCCTCGAGAGCCTTCACGACGTGGAAACCGAAGCTGGTCTCGAAGGGCTTTCCGACCTGGCCGCGCTTCAGCGCCGCGGCCTGGGCGAAGAACGTCTCGTCGACCTGGCCTTCCAGGATCGGTCCCAGATCACCGCCACGCGCCCCACTCACGGGGTCGTCCGATCCGTCCTTGGCGACCTTGTCGAACGGCTCGCCAGCCATCAGCCGAGCGTAGAGGTGGCTCACCCGCGACTCGGCCTCGCTCTTGGCGCTGGCGTCGTGCCCCTTCACGTGGACCGCGATCTGCGCCACGTGAATTTGCTTGTGCGCCAACGTGTCCTTCTGCTCGAGGTACCGCTTGCGGAGCAGGTCCTCTCGGCCAGCGCCGGCCAGTTCCTTCTCCAAGAATGCCTGGGCCAGGATCTCGCGCGCCGCGGCGCGGATGCGGGCCTGGACCACCGGATCCTTCTCCAGGCCTGCCCGCCGGCTGGCCTCGGCCAGCATGGCCCGCTCGGCAAGTCCCTCGAGCGCGGCCCGAGAGTCGCCGCGACCTCTCCCGTTTCCCTGGAACGCGTCCAGGTCGACCTTGCGTAGCTTCTCGCTGCCGACGTGGGCGAGGACGTCCCGGTTGCCGCACGCGGAGAGAAGTCCGAGGAGGCAGAGCGGGAGGGAGGCGCGGGAGGCGATCACGGGTGGCCCTTTCATTCCTGTTTCTGCACGTCGAGTACGAACCGAACGAGCCGGTGCCCTCGTCATGAGCCGGGATGGTACCAATCGATGTAGAGAACGAAGCTGCCCGAGGGTCCGTCCTGGAGATGCAGGAAGATGGCGATCTCCTGACCTGCTGCGAGATCGACGCCCATGTATCCCCAGGAGCAAGACTGTTCCGGGCCCGCGCAGCTCTCGGTGTGGGTATAGACCATGTAGCTGGCGAGGCCGTCGGGATCGTAGGCGCCGAACGCGTATCTGCCGGCAGTCGGCGCCCTCCAGAGGTAGACACGCTCGGGCGCGGGGCCGACCGAGTCGTCGCAGGCTCCTCCGAGAGCGACCGGCGCCCCCACCATGCTTCCTGGCACCTCGATGGGAAGCTGCTGCCCCGTCAGATCCGCCACGAACGGCTGGGCGCAGAAGAAGGTTTCACCATTGTCAGACGCGGAGAGGCACTTGGGATCGTCTGGCCAGTCGATGTGGGCATCGCCGTCGTTGTCGATTCCATCCGCGCACGTGGGGAGCGGCACGGGATTGGTCTCGTCGTCGTCGTCCGGCGAGGTGCAGCCTGGATCGGCCGGGTAGTCGATCTTCCCGTCGCCGTCGTTGTCCACGCCGTCGGAGCAGGCTGGTTTGCGGCAGAGGTAAGGTCCGTCCGGGCCACCAACATCGGGCAGGCAGCGCGTTCCACTGCAGATCAAGGACGAGTTCTGCGGGTCGCAGCGGGCGCCGGCCGGGAGAACGCCGGACGTCAGGCTCACATCGAGATAGAAGGGCCCGGTGCTGCCGTTCTTGCCGTCAACCACGACTGCGACGGTCTGGCCCACCCTCAGCACGAGATTCACCCACGAGGCATAGTCAGGTGAGGCCGCGGAGCAGGCGAGCTCGCTCCCATTGCAGGCAGCGTCGCGAGCATACATGACATGATCGAACCCGAAGCCAGCCGTTTCGAAGTGGTACGTCCCTTCGTAGGGCGCGGTGAACTCGTACACGGCGTCCGGAGAGTCGCCGCCGCCGCAGGAGCCGCTGAAATGGTTCCCCGCGTTTGCGGTCGAATCGAAGACCTCGTCCCAGAGGGAAGTCCGGACCTGAGCCCCCAGGCTACCAGAGATGGGGAGGGAGCAGAACGACTCGCTCTGGCCGCTGGCCGAGCCGCAGAGCAGGTTTGCTGGATACTCAGATGCGCAGACAGGCGGGACCGCCGGAGCCAACTCGCGGTCGCTGTTGGGTGAGGAGCAGCCCGGATCGTTCGGCCAGTCAGCGACTCCATTCCCATCGTTATCACGCTGGTCCGAGCAGGCTGGGGGTTGGCAATGGTTCTGACCGTCATCGCTTGGCCCGCAGGTCCCGACCATACAGGCGGTGTTGCTCGAGGAGGGATCGCAGACCTCCCCAGTAGGCAGGAGTCCGTAGCTGAGCTGAATGCCGAGAGAGTAGTTGGTCTTGCCCCGCATCACGATCGCCACCTTCTGTCCGGCGGCAAGGTTCGCGCTGGTCAAGCCATATCCAGTGCAGGCGATGGGCACGGTCCCGCACTGGATCGGGAGAACCCCGATCGACGTCGACGTATTGTGGCTATCTATGAAGTAGTACGTGCCGGTCACCGGAGCGGTCCACTCGAAGAGGCGGGCCGGACCGGTTCCACAGCCGTCTGGCCCTGGTCCTGCGCCGGCCATCGTCCCGGTCACCTCGATGGGAAGGCTCTGCGCGGAGAGATCCCCAGTGAGAGGATAGCCGCAGTAGCTCGGGCCGACTGGCTCGGCACAGCGATGGTCTCCGGTCTCGGGATCGAGCGCGCACGTGCTGGACTGGCAGACGAGGGAGGCGCTCGCTGGGTCGCACTTCGCACCGAGCGGCAAGGATCCACTGATCGCCTGGATTCCCAGCGCGTAGGAGGTGCCGCCTCCGAACGAGGCGTCGACCACGATGGCGATGGTCCGACCGGCGGTGAGCGTCACGTCGACCGCTCCGCCTGAAGAGCAGGTGAGCTCGGTGCCGGTGCAGGTCGCATCACGCACCGACAGGATCGGGGTGACTGGATCGCCCAGCGCCGCGATCCGATAGACGCCGGAGAAGGGCGCGGTCCACTCGTACGTATTGTCTCCGAGCCCGCTTCCGCCGCACGCGGAGGACTGTCGGTCCGCGGCACCGAAGGTGGTTCCGGTGAGGTGAATGGGGAGTTCGAGCTTGGTGAGGACCCCGGAGATCGGATAGGCGCAGAAGTTCTCACGGTCTCCGCTTGCGGCGCCGCACTGGGGATCGGCCGGGTAGTCTTCCTTCCCGTCGCCGTCGTCGTCGGTATGGTTGGAGCAGGCTGGTGGGGTCGCGGCCGTCGCTTCCTCGTTGTCGCCGGGCCAGGCGCAGCCCGGATCGTTGGGCCAGTCGGCCAGGCCGTTGCCGTCATTGTCGTTCGTGTCGGAGCAGGCCGCCGCAGCGCACCGATAGTCACCGGGCACGTCTGCCTTGCACGTGCCTCCGCCGCTGCAGACGATGAGGTCGGATGCCGGGTCGCATCGCGCCCCGATCCCGAGCTGCGCAGAGGTGATCTCGACGGCGCCGCCGTCCCACGTGCTGTAGGGGACCCAGAGGATGCGAGCGTCGCGCGAGAGCGGTCCGCGGGTGACGCTCGTCGAGCAACTCGCTTCGGGCGGCGCGTCGCAGCCATCCTGGATGGAGAGGACCCCGCTCCCATAGCGACCCTGGATGGTGATCGACTCCACCGGTCCGTCGAAGGGCAGCGAGAGCCAGACGCCGTAGCTCACGTCGCTCTTCCCGCAGGCGTTCGAGATCGGCTGTGTGAAGGAGCCGGGCAGGAGCATGAACTGTCCGTGCTGAGGGATCTGCACCGGTTGCGCGCAGGAGAGGCCGGTCCCGGCCGGATAGACGGGGAGGGTTTGGCTCGCGCTGCCCACCGCTCCCGCCAGATCAACGGCCGAAGCCTCCACCTGGACCTGGGTCGCGCCCGGGGGAGGGGTGTAGCTGGCCGTGAACGACCAGCCGCAGTTCGAGGTGGTGTCGTGGAGCAGGGTGCCGCCGTCGACGCGGAGCTCGCAGTAGCCGAAGGCGGGCCGCTCGTCGGTCGCGCTGGCGTAGAGCGTGACCGGCTGCTGCTCCAGCAGGTAATCGTAGCGGCCGAGCGTGACGGTCGGTGGGTGGTTCGGGACCACGGCGAAGCTCTGGACCACGGAGCTGCCCAGGCCAAAGGAGTCGTAGGCGACGGCCGAGACATCGATCTGTGGAGCCGAGGCCACCTGAACCCCGCAGAGCGACTTGCAGGCACTGCCTGATCCGGGGCAGGCGGTGAGGGGCTCGCCGTAGGAGGTGCCGTCCAGGGTCATGGTGATCGAAGCGACCTGCGCGTCGTCGAGCGCGCGGGCGCAGATGGTCTCGGGATAGCCCGCGATCAGCGTGCTGTCGATCGTGTACAGGGTGACACTCGGCGCCACATTGGCCGTGAGCGTGGTGTCCGCCGTCGACCGGCCGGTGGCGCCCGACCCGTCGATCGCGATCGCCTCGAAGTGGGTGGTGGACTGGGCGCTCAGGGCTGGGAAACGGTAGTCGAAGGCGGTCCCGAGGGAGAAGTAACCGCCGGACTCCGAACGAGCGATCTCGATTCCATCCGCGTAGAGGACCAGCGCCCGGATGTCCCATTCCGGATCGGTGGCCGACGCCCACACGTTGACGAGCGAGCCTTCGGTCGCGTTCGCCGGGGCATAGACCGTCACGGACGGAGGTTGGTTCGGCGTGATGGTCAGGTCGCTGGTGGCCGTCGCGACCTTCCCATACCTGTCGGTGGCGACGGCCTCGAAATGGACGACAGGGGGGTCGTCCGCCGTCGGCAGGACGTAGCTCAGGTTCTGGTCCAGGGAGTAGGTGTCGTACGGCAAGTCGGTCCGCCCGATCTCGACGCCGTTCGCGTAGATAACCAGGGAGCGGAGGTCGAGGTCGACGTCGCTGGCATGGCTGGAGACCCAGACCTCCGCTCCCCGCCTTCCGCTCGCTGGAGCGTTGACGGTGACTGTCGGAGCCTGGCGGGCGGTGATGGCCATGTCGCGGGTGATGCTGCCGGTCCGGCCGCGGCTATCGGTCGCCGTCGCCTCGAAATGAACTCCCGACGCCGAGCTCAGCAGCGGGACGTCAAAGGTGAAGCTCGTGGAGGCGGAGTCATGGTCGGTGCCCCAGTCCACCCGACCGATCTCGACGCCATCGGCAGTCACCACCAGAGAACGAACGTCGTGGTCGGGATCGGTCGCGTAGGCGTAGACCGAGACGGTCGAGCCTTCCAGGCCACTCGCGGGCGGCTGGTTGGCGTCCTGGAACGAGACCACCGGCGGATCGCCGTCCGGAAGCACCGTGTAGGTCTGGGTCGCGATCGACTGCTTCCCGCTGGCGTCGAAGGCGATCAGCTGGAGGGTCACCTGGCTGCCCACCGCGCTCTCGGGCAACGTCAGGGTATAGGCGATGAATGCGTCGCCGGCTCCATTCTCGGGGGAGCTGGCCAGGGTCACGCCATCCTGCCTCAAGACCAACCAGACCGGGCCATCGTCGCTGGACGCGAGCATGAGCTGGTTCACGTACGGGCTGGCCCGCAGCTCGGCCGGCAGCCCCGTCGGCTGGGCCGGCGCCGCGACCTCGGGAGTGAGCGTCACCGCGACGGTGCCGGTGGTCACGCGTCCCCCGGCATCGATCACGTCGATCGCGAAGGTGCCGCTGGCGCTCGACGCGACCACGGGTAGGCGCAGCGTGCAGCCGAAGGCGCCGACGCCGGTCGGCGCAAGAGGTCCGACCGGGATCTCGTCGCTCGTGCCGTCGGGCGCGGGCGGCAGGACGTAGCGGGCGTAAGCAGTGAAGGGCGCGAGGCCGCCGCTCACGTTGGCGGTGACCGCAACGGAGGCGCCGGAACGGTAGGTCCCGCCCAGGCCGCCAATCGTCACGGTCGCCGGAGCGGTGCTGGTCGCGGCGATCCGGATCCGGCGCACAGGAGAGAGGAATTGCCGATTGGCCGCCGAACGCGCTCGGAGCTGCAGCTCGACGGTGCTCCCCGCCACGGCGACCGGGGGGACGTCCCAGACCCAGGTGGGCCGGCCATCGTCGAGCCGGGCCTGTGGCTCTCCGTTCACGAGTAGTTCCACATCATCGAGGCCTATTCCGGAGGCAGTCGCCTCGATCGCGAGCGAGGAACCCGCCTCGGCCTCGGCGCCCGAAGCCGGAAGGACGAAGCGGACCCCAGGCGCTGGGACGCCAGACGGCAGCGGATAGGTCGTTACCCGCGGTCCATCGGCAACGGCGATGAGGTCGACCGCGAGCACGGCATCCCGCGCCATCTGGGCGACGTAGCTGGCGGCCAGGACCGGGTGGACCGGGTCGGAGAGGTCCCAGAGCTCGACCGACGACATCTCGCTCACGATGGCGAGCTGGCCCGCGAGCCGGATACGCTGGACCGTGCCAGAGGTGGCGATCGTGCTGGACAGGACGGGCGTGCCCGAGGCGATGTCGTAGACCGCGAGCCTTCCGGCGCTGCCGGCGACGACGCGGTCGCCGTCGAGGGCCACGGCGTCGGCACCGTACGAGGTGACGGCCGGACCCACGACCGGTGAGCCGGTCGGATCGAGGTTGACCAGGACGAAGCCGGCGTTGCCCAGGGCGACCGCGACACGGCCCTCGTCTCCAGACAGGTCGGAGATCGAACTGCCGAGCGTGAGCGACGTCGGGGACGCGGAGATGGGTACGCTCGTGGTCTGCACGGCCCCGCCAACGGCGGTCCAGATGCGGCGGGGCGAGAGCGAGAAGCGGTTCACCGCCGGGCCGAGCTGGGTCAGCAGCGTGGGGCCGGGGAAGCTCGCGCCGGTCGCGTTGCCGGACTGCTCGGTGACCATGTTCATCGAGCTGCCGTCGAGGAAGTAGATGTCCCGCCCCAGGTGCTCGACCTGCCGGACGTTGCTTCCCGTGATCTGGCTGCCGGTGACGGACGGCGCGGCGGGCGAGGTGAGGTCGATCCGCGTGAGGCCAAAGCTCGAGCTCGCGGCGAGCAGCCCCTCACGGTAGTTGGTCAACCCAAGGGCCTGGTCGGAGAGAGTCGCGGAGGCGACGGCGGAGCTGCCGCCCGTTCCAGGAGGCTGTACGAGCCGGAGCTCCACGCCTGCCGGGGTTGAAGCGAGGAGGAGACCGCCGGAGACGAGCAGCGCACTCGCGTCGAGCGGCTGAGCGCTGATGAAGCGCGGGACCCGCGGCTCGCGCACGTCGACCACGCGCAAGCTCCCATCGCCTGAGGCGATGTAGGCCAGTCCGCCGGCGGCGGCGATTGCGCGAACGCCACCCGGCACAGCGACGCTTCCGATCCGGCTTGGCGCGGTGCTGTCGTTCGCAGGGATCTGCTCCCAGACCTGGAGGGAGGCGCCGCTGCCGATGAGATAGGCGTAGCCGTCGATCTCGGCGGTCGTCGGGACCTCACCGACGGAGAGACTCCAGGAGCTGATCTGACTGGCGCTCGGGAAAGTGACGTACAGGTTCTGCGCAGACCCCAGGAGTGCGCCCCGGCCGTGGCCGGCGAGCGGGAGGCCGTTGAAGCTGGCGCTGGTGACGAGGAGTGGGAGGGTGGGATCGGAGAGGTCGAGCAGGCTCGAGTAGGCCCCCGATCCGCTGTTGGTGTACACGCTGCCGCCGCCCGCGGCGAGGCGCGAGAACGACCCACCGAGGTGGCCCAGGCGGCGCGGCGCTGTCGGGTCGCTCACGTCGAGCACGTCGAGACCGTCTGCGCCGAGCGCGACCACAGCGAGGTGGCCGAGGAGCGCCACGTCGACGACGGGACGTGGATTGCCGTAAGTGCCGACCAGGTTCGCGGAGGGGACATCACCGCGCGTCAGATGGCCGATGGCGAGCCCGGTCGGCGTGGCTGCGAAGAGGGTGTCGCCCGAGAGGAGCAGCCGTGTGGCGTTGCCGAAGGCCGCGGCCACCGCCACCGGACCGTTGGGCGTGGCTGGCGCCAGAACCACGAGCGTGGTGGTCGCAGGCGGCAGGGTGACGTTTCCGGAGCGATCCCAGGCATTGCCTTCGATCTCCAACAGGGCGCCGGGACGGGTGTTGGCTGGGACGTCGTAGACCAGTGTGCTTCCGCCCGAGGCCACGCTGGCCCCGTCGAGCTTCGCCGTAAGGCTCCACCGCTCCACCGCGACCGCGTCGGTCGCGCTGAGCACCGCGCTCACCCGGCTTCCGGCCGTCACCGCAGAGCCGGTCGGATCGACCGACAAGGTCGGCGACGGCGGGACGGTGTCGTCCACCACCGAGAGCGCCAGTGTCGCAGGCGGAGAGAGCCGGCCGTCGGCGTCGACCGAGATCGCCTCGACGGTCACGCTCTGGGCGTCCTTCCCGAGGGGCATGAGGAGCGCGGCCTGGTATGGAGGAAGCGAGACGACCTCCTGGAGCTGGCCATTGAGCGAGAAGCGAACTTCACGGATGTCGGAGGGAGGCGAGACGCTCGCCTGTACCATCACCTGGCTGCCCTCGAGGATGGCGCCGGCGCCGATGCGGGTGAGGCTCACGGTCGCTCCGCCACCCAGGTCGTCCTTCACCAGTAGCGTCGCGGTGGCGGTCGGGCCGCCCCTGGGCGTCGACGGCGACCGCCGTCACCACCACCGGGGTGTCGAACGCCACCATGGGAGCGACGAGTTGGCCGGCCAGGGCGGGGGCAGAGACCATGACGACGGTCGAATCGCCCTCGAAGGAGAGCTCGACCGAGGCGACGCGCGCCGGGTCGCCCGGAACCGGGATCACCGCGAAGCGCGTCCCCTCCACGGCGCTCGCGGGGAGGCGGAGCTCGCTCAGCGTCGGCCCGAGGCCGCTGTCGGAGAGGGCCACGGTCGCCGTCGAGCTGGCGACATTGCCTGCCATGTCGACGACGCGCAGCTCGATCGCCGTCGAAGAGCCGCTCGCTGGCAGATCGACGAAGGCAGGGAGCTGGCTGTCGCGATGGTCGACGACGCGGCCGTCGACGACCAGGTCGGCCGTGTAGGCGCCGAGCGGATCGCCGCCGTTGGAGAGCGCCGCGTTCAGGCTCACGCGCGCGCCGGGAGAGGCGGACGAGGGCGGAGAGATCGAGACCGATGAGGCTGCCTTTGCGCGGCCGAGCGGAAGATGGGACAGGGTGCCGGGCTCGGCGGCGAAGACGTCGCCGCCGGAGACCGCGATTCGGCCGCCCATGGCAGGGAAGAATCCTGCCAGGGATGGGCTCCCGGACGAGCCATCGAAGACCCAGAGGCCATCGTGGCTGCCGGCCAGGAACCAGCCGCCGTGTCCAGCGGCGTAGAGCGGCTTCGGCTTCCAGCTCGGCTGGACGAAGCGGAAGTCGGAGACGTTCGCGCTCGCCGTCGCGCCGGTCATGGACGCGGAGACCGCCAGGCCAACCAGGACCTGAGCGGGCATGGAGATGGTCTGGGCTGCATCGAGCTGAGTCCAGGCCACTGCGTCACCCGAGTGGAAGGCGGTGAAGGTGTTCCCCGCACGCACGATTCGCAGCCAACGGGGCGTGGCCAGTGAACCGGCTCTCGAGGTGCTGGCGTAGTCACCGGGTGTGGCCCGCCACGAGAAGAGGGCTGCTGGTTCGTTCACGAGCCCCACGAAGACGGACGGGCTGGACGGGCCGAGGTCCGGACGCACCATGAGTCCGGCGAGGGATGACTGAGAGACCGGCCCTACCCCGTTCACCTTCACGTCGACGGTGAAGTCGCCGCTGGCCCGCTGCCAGAGGTAGGTGAACTGGTCGGTCTGCGAGTAGCCGCCGCTGCCGCCGATGCCCGCGCCCCGACCGAAGAGATCGAGCGTACCGGCGGTGGTGTACGCGGCTGCGGTCGCTGGCGTCCCGATGTCGCTGCGCGTCCACCGGCTGTCGAGCGGGTGGTCGAAGGCGTCGCTGCGGGCCGGGTCGATCCCCGAAGGCCCAGTGAATCGGAAGGAGCTAAAGTCGACAGCAGCGGTGCCACCCGAGGCGTTCGGGGCGGCGACCAGCCCGACCAGGACCGGTCCAGCGAAGGGGACCGTCTGCGCCGGGCCGACGGCCTGCCAGGAGGTGCCCTCGGGAGAGACGAAGGCGCTCATCTGGTCTCCGGCGCGGACCAGCCGTAGCCAATGGACGTTGCCGTTGCCGGTCGCCGCGGTCCAGCCGGCATAGGCATTGATGCTGGCACGGGAGGTGAAGCTGTACGATCCGTCATCGGCCACCCCGACAGCGGCCATGACGCTGCCCGGCGTGAGATCCTGCCGGACGAGGAGCACGCCTCTCGCGGAGCCGGTGTTCGATATCGCATCGACGCGGACGTCGATGGTGAAGTCGCCGGTGACGCCGTTCTGCCAGAGGTAGGAGACCTCATCCGTGTAACCGCTGAAGTAGCCGCTGCCAGAGCCGGTCAGCCTGAGCAGAGGCGCTGGCTTGACCGGTACGGGGGCAGCATCGCCGCCCACGTCGGTCTGGGTCCACTTGACGGCGAGGTCCATCCCGGCGGCGAAGTCGTCAGCCGGAGGCGAGGCATAGGCAAAGGCGCTGGCGCCCGAAGCCTGCAGGGCGCCGGCGGAGTCGACCGAGAAGCAGCGGATGAATGGACCGGCGGTGCAGACCCTATCTCCGGAGAGAGGCGCCAGAGAGACCGCGTCGGCGACGGAGACCGTGCCGGTGACGCGCGGCGCGAAGGGGAGAGAGGAGTCGATCGCGGAGAGCTGTCCTGAGGAGAGGGTGAAGAGCCGGACGCCGTTGGAAGCGAGGGCCGAAATCGGTCCGATTGGCAGGCGCGCCAGCGAGGTGCCGGTGCGATCGAAGAGCTCGAGCCCTTCATCGCTGCCGACTGCGAGGCCACCGGTGAAGGAGGCGAGGGCAGTCGGAGCTCGGCGCAGCGTTGCGGTCGCGGCCGGTGCCAGGCTCGGAACGCTTCGCAGCTCGAGGCGTCCAGCGCCGGCGGAACGCACTGCCAGCGCAGCCCGGTCACCGGCAAAGGCGACCGCGACCGGCTGGCCCGAGATCGAGATCGCCGCGACCTGAGCTCCGCTGCTGCGGCTGCGCAGCTCGAGCAAGGAGGAGCCGCTGCCGTCGGCGAGGGCATCGAGGACCAGATCGCCCTGCGTGCCGATGGCCGTCACCTCGCTCGTGACAGGGAAGGAGGCGGAGACCACGGACGGACCCCCGGCGAAGACCGCCAGGCTACCAGTGAGGGAGGCGGTGGCGTTCGGAACGAGGGTCGAGGAGGCGGTCGCCGAGAGCCGTACAGGCGCGCCTTCGGGCCCGAGCGGAAGCTCGAACCAGGCCGGTCCGAGGGCGGCGGTGGCGGTCTGAGAGCCGCCCACGGAGAGCGCGACTTGACCAGTGGCCTTGGGCTCGAGCCCGGAGAAGATCCGGAGCGCCGACCCACCTGCGATGCGCGGGCCGGAGGGGATCGCCTGCAAGAGCATCGACATTGCGGGCAGCAGATCCGGGGTCACGGAGACGGTCAGGGAGGCGGTCGGGCTCTCGCCGCCGTTCACGTCGACAGCCACGGCGGTGATCGCCATGGAGGTGGTGGCGGTCACGGCAGGTGCACGGAAGGTGTAGGTCCACGGTGCATGGTCGAGGGTGACCTGCGCGCCGTTGAACCCGAGCCGAACCGAGGAGACGCCCGCCTCGGCCGACGGAGCGACCTGAACGTCGATGGCTGAACCCTCCGTGAATGAAGCATAGCCGCCAGGCTTCAGGAAGGCGAGGGTCGGCACGGTGAAGACCGGGTCGATGGTGATGCCGATGGTGGAGGTCGCCTCGTTGCCCTTCGGGTCGCGCGCCCGCACGCTCAGCGTGACTGGCGTGGCGGTGGTGACCTTGGGCGCGGTCCAGCTCGCCGCCCAGGGCGGGCTCGCCAGCGTGGCGAGATCGGTGCCGTCGGCCGTGAAGGTGACCGAGCCGATGCCGTTGGTGTCGGTGGCAGAGGCGGTGAGCGAGACCTTGCCGCCGGAGGCGACGTGGCTCCGGTCGCGCGGCGTCGCGAACGATACCGTTGGTGGAGTGGCGTCAGGCTGCTCGGTGAACGAGACGGTGGCGGTCCCGGCCAGGTTCTGGCTGTCGAGCGCCGTGGCAGTCAAGAGGCGCGGAGTCGCCGAGGTGATCGGCGGCAGCCGGAAGCGGTAGGCCAAGGTGTAGCTGGTGGAGGTGAGGCTGGTCACCCGCTGGAGCACCTGGGTGTCGAGGCGCAGCTCGACCGAGGAGACGCGGTTGTTGTCGGTGCAGGTGACCGAGACGTCGAGGAGCGCTCCCTCCTCGGCCGACGCCAAGGCGGGCGCTGGCTGGGAGAAGGTGCAGCTCGGAGGCAGGTCGTTGCTGAGGTTGATGATCACCTGCTTCTGTGCGGAGTTGCCGGCGGGGTCGACCGCCCGGGCGATCAGCGTCGAGCTCGTTCCGAGCGCGCTGGTCGGCCACTGGTAGCGATAGCGCCAGCGGTTGACGGTCGGGTCGTACACCGGCGTGACGGCGGTTCCGTCGATGAGCACCGTGGTGGTGGCGCTGCCGCTGTCGTCGGTGGCGGTCACGTCGAAGTTCCAGGGGATGTCGACCGACAGGAGCACACTGTCGCCGAGAGTCTGACCGGCGAGGGCGACCGAGATGGTGGGGAGAATCTCGTCGACGGAGGAGAAGGCCTGCCGCGAGCCCATGCCGTTGGCCTGGATGGCGTTGCCGGCGAGATCCTTCACCCCGCGGACGTCGAGCGCGTAGCTGGTGGTCGAGCGGAGCGGAGTGGCCGGGACGAAGTGAATGGTGGACGAGTCCGGCATGGTCCAGGTTCCGGCCTCCGGCGAGTAGACGCCCTCGCGGGTCAACGCCAAGTCTTGCTTGGTGGCGGGATCGATCGGCTCGTTGAAGCGGACCGTGAAGGAGGCGGCGAGCGCCACCTTTCCGGTGATCGGGAGGCCCCAGTCGGCCACGGCGGGGGGCTCGAAGTCGGCGCGGGAGACGGTCGCTTCGGCGTGGCCGCCGCCAGCCTGCTTGGCCTGGAT
>Ga0302323_100003348_pt1 | contig 13042 bp, 10 predicted proteins | sample Fen_T0_3_FD_201950 | JGI IMG/M metagenome (GOLD analysis project Ga0302323, IMG submission 201950) | Peat permafrost microbial communities from Stordalen Mire near Abisko, Sweden - Fen_T0_3 | ecosystem: Environmental > Terrestrial > Soil > Wetlands > Permafrost | place: Sweden: Abisko... | reverse complement strand
ATGAATTTTACCTTTTTCACCTATGAATGGATTAGCGTTCTCATTTCCCCTGAAGCTGCCAGTACCTGACAACGTGAATCCGCAATTGTCATAATTGCCGGTTACACCCGCCCCAGCCTCAAAAAGGGCATTTTTCACTTTTTCAACATGAGCTTCGGGAATGAATGTAACCAGTTTTAATAATTGATTTTCAAGCGGAGATAAAATTGAAATCTGTTCAAGACCGATCTTTTCAGCCATTTTCCTGCTGACCCCGTTGCCAACTGCATCGAGATTCGTGTGAGCAGAATAAATTGCAATTTCATTTGTAATTGCGCCCTGCAGTATCTTTTCAGTAAAAGTTTTGCCTGTCAGGCTCTTAATCCCCTTAAAAATCAGAGGGTGATGTGATACAATGATATCACATCCATGAGTAACAGCCTCATTAAGAACTTCCTCTGTTACATCAAGACAAATGATCGCTGAAGATATTTCCTGCTTAGGAGATCCTACCTGTATTCCGGAATTGTCATAATCCTCCTGGTATGCCAGAGGGATTTCCTCATCAAGATATTTTGTAAACTCTTTAAGTTTCATAGTTTTAACTCTGTGAACATCAGTGTCTTCTCTGTGGATCTCTGAGTAATAATAAAAAATAAATAACTGAAACAGAGTTGAACAGAGAAGTCACAGAGTTACACAGAGAGATTTTATATTCCGTCTTTGATTTCGAGAAGCATCGATTTGATTTTTTCAAGGGATTCATTAATCTCATATTTATAATCGGTTTCATCCCACTTCTCCGATAACCTTTTTTTTGCACCGGCGAGAGTCATTCCTTCGTCCTTAAGAAGGTGATGTATAATTCTGAGGTTTTTAATATCGGCAGGAGTAAACAGTCTGTTGCCTTTCTTGTTCTTCATTGGCTTTAAAACTGTAAACTCATTTTCCCAGAACCTTATTGTTGATATAGGTACCCCGAGCATCTCTGATACCTCGCCTATCGGATAATAGAGTTTTTCGACTTTTTTCTCAATATAAGGCATAGCAGCTGATTAATTAATATTTCAACGATGCAAAGATATATTATTTCCCTTCTGCTTAACGAGATCGGGACTTACATTTGTCAATCGAAAGATTGTCCTGTCTTGGATGCAATCTCAATCATTTTTTCATATTGAGCAGAACTCAGATCTTCAAAAAAGTAGTTGACAGGGTCTACATTAAGTCCATTCAGCTTTATCTCATAATGAAGATGGTTTGCTACTGAGGTTCCTGTACTTCCAACAAAGCCTATTACATCACCTCTTTGAACTTTCTGTCCGACTTTAACGTTGAAATTGCTCAGATGAGCATAGATGCTCGTATATCCGTAACCATGATCTATAATAATATTTTTTCCTGGTCCCCGCTGAGCTGTTTGAACTGCGATAACAGTACCCTTTCCTGTTGCGTAAACTTCCGTTCCCAACGGCGCTGTGAAGTCCATTCCGTAATGAAACTTACTTATCTTATAAAAAGGATGAATTCTCCATCCATAGCCTGATGCCGTTCTTGTAAGATCTTTATTTGATAATGGAATTATTGAGGGAACTGCTTTAAGCATATCTCCTTTATTTTCAGCAAGCCTTATTAGATCATCATATGACTTTGACTGAACATAGACCTTCTTCCTGATTTTATCGAGCCTGTTAGCTGTCTCTATAATGAGGTTTGAATTATTGTATCCCTCGAGCGCTTCATAGCGGTTCACCCCTACAATACCACCTTCTCTTTCAGTGGAAGGCACAGGTTCTGCCTCAAAAATAGTTCTGTAAAGATTATCATCTGTCTTCTGGAGCTCCTCAAGTACGCTTTCGACATTTGCCATTTCCCTGTGGATCAGATTGTACTGCAATGTCATTTGCTCAACCTCACGCTTAAGGGCTTTTTCCTTTGGTGAGTCAAAGAAGGCTGCGAATATCACCCAATATAATATTCCTATAATAAGTGAACCAATAAAATATGCAAGGAATCTGAGCAGAAGGGTTTTTATGCCCATTCTTATTTTATCAAAACTCAGGGAATCAGGGTCAAATTTATATTTCGTCAGTGGCATAAGGCGCAAAGATAATCAATTCTTAAAAACAAGAAGCTCAATACCAAATTAGGTATTGAAATTTACATGAAAACCAGCTTTGAACGATTATCTTAATTTGGATTTTGATTCAAATGCCTGAATCATATCATTGTATTCATCGGCATTGACATCATTATTAAAGAAATTGATAGGATTCTTATGTGCTCCGAATTGTTCCACCTGATAATGGAGATGCGGACCTGATGATAGGCCTGAGCTCCCGCTTATGCCAATAAGGTCGCCTCTTTTAACAGTCTGACCTTTTACAACTTTGATATCGCTGAGATGACCGTATACAGTCTGAAGTCCGTACCCATGGTCAATTACTATCCAGTTACCAAATCCGCCCGAATTCCATCCCGATTCTATTATAGAACCATCACCTGTGGCATATACTTCAGTTCCGTAAGGAACATCAAAGTCCTGTCCGTTATGGGGACGCGATGTGCCCAATACCGGATGAACTGTTCTCCATCTTAATCCGTCTCCAAGCCTGAATTTCACATTCACGGGACTAATCCCCGGAAAATGGTCAATCTCCCTTTTCCATTCGACTGATCTTTCGGATATTGTTTTAAAAGATTCATTCTGAATAGTGGACATGCTCTTTATCTCATCAATTTTTGATTTGTAGGATATCAGCAGATCTGAGTTCTGATAACCTGCAAGATCCTGATACCTGTCAACACCGCCTATTCCTGCTTTTCTATAAGAATCAGGAACACTGTCCATGTCAAGGATCGGCCTGTATCGTTTGTCATCGGAAAGTCTGAGACTGTTAAGAGAAGACAGCGAGTTATCTAGCTCTCTGCCAATTAGGGAATACTCAAGTTTCAGGTTTTCAATCTGCGCACTGAGCAGCTTCTCTTTTGGTGAGCCAAACACATTTTCAATGAATGTCCCGTATAAGCTGGCTACAAGAATTGATCCGGCAAAAAATAGAAGTACATTAAAAAACTTCTTCTTCCAGGGTATCCGTACCTGTTTGAATTGCAGATCGGATAAATCAAGCACATATTTCTTGTTTCGTAACAACAGACAGAGAGGTTTTTTTATTTTTATTTTGCAATTTGACAAATCTAAAGCAAATAAACTAATTTTACAACCCAAATTTTGACGAACGGCAATTAATTATAATTCTAAATAAGATGAAGTCACTGGAACTGAGGCAGTTATTTTTTGATTTTTTTGAGTCAAAGAGTCATTTGATAGTACCATCAGCCCCCATGGTGGTAAAAAATGATCCTACTCTTATGTTTACGAATGCCGGAATGAATCAGTTCAAGGACATATTTCTGGGTAACCGGCAGCCAGTTAATAAGAGAGTTGCAAACTCACAGAAATGTTTGAGAGTGTCAGGAAAACATAATGATCTTGAGGAAGTTGGGCATGATACTTATCACCATACAATGTTTGAAATGCTCGGCAACTGGTCTTTCGGTGATTATTTTAAAAAGGAAGCAATAGAGTGGGGATGGGAATTACTGGTAAAAAAACTTGGAATACCGGAAGACAGATTATATGCGACAATATTTGAGGGTAGTAAGGATGATAATGTGCCACGCGACACTGAAGCCTATGGATACTGGGAAAAGTGCTTTGCAAAACCTGATGGGAGAATAATTGAGGGATCTAAAAAAGATAACTTCTGGGAAATGGGTGAAACCGGACCATGCGGCCCTTGTTCCGAAATCCATGTTGATATCCGTGATGATGTGGAGAGGAAAAAAATACCCGGAAGAGATCTTGTAAATACTGGACACCCTCAGGTAATTGAGATATGGAACCTGGTTTTTATACAGTATAACAGAAGAACTGATGGCATACTTGATCAGCTCCCCTCCAGACATGTTGATACAGGCATGGGGTTTGAGAGACTCTGCATGGTTGTACAGGGTAAAAAATCAAATTATGATACCGATATATTCCAAAATATTATAAAGGAAATATCATTGATCACAGGGAAAAAATACGGCGATAATGATAAATGGGATGTTGCCCTGCGTGTTGTTGCTGATCATCTGAGAGCAGTCTCCTTTTCAATAGCTGACGGCCAGCTTCCTTCTAATAACAAAGCAGGATATGTTATAAGAAGAATTCTTCGCCGTGCTGTAAGATATGGGTACAACAGCCTGGGAATAGAAGAACCTTTTATGTACAAACTAGTTTCTGTCCTAGCAGATACAATGGGCGATCAGTATCCTGAACTCTTCTCTGGCAAGGATCATATAGCAAAAATAATATTTGAAGAAGAAACAGCATTCCTCAAGACACTTGGTAAAGGATTGAAAATGATCGACAAAATGATCGCTGACCTCCGGAATGCTAACAGTAACATTCTTCCAGGAAAAGTTGCATTTGAGATGTATGATACCTTCGGTTTTCCGGTTGATCTCACGCAACTTATTCTCAAGGAGAACAACATGGAACTCGACATTAAGGGCTTTGAAACAGAGATGAAGAATCAGAAAGACAGATCGCGTGAAGACGCATCTGTTGAAGCGGCTGACTGGATCATTCTGAAAGATATCGATGAAACTGAATTTACTGGTTATGAAAAAACGGAAGACAATATTCAGATTACAAAATACAGGGCAGTAAAATTTAAGGGAAAAGAGATATTTCAGCTTGTCTTCGACAAAACCCCTTTCTATGCTGAATCAGGTGGTCAGACTGGCGACACAGGATTTATTCAATCCGGAAAAGAAAAGATCTTTATTACAGATACCATCAAGGAGAATAACCTTATCGTACACATTGCAGGCAAATTATCCTCCGAATTATCAGGTATTTTCAATGCGTCGGTTGATCTTGAAAAACGATTACTGACAGCAAACAATCACACCGCTACACATTTGCTTCATTTTGCTTTACGATCAGTTCTCGGAAATCATGTGGAACAGAAGGGTTCACTTGTTAATCCTGATCGCCTGCGCTTTGATTTCAGCCATTTTGCTAAAATGAGTAAAGAGGAATTATCGAGGGTTGAAGAACAGGTAAATCATATGATCAGAGAAAATTATTCAGGGAATATTACTGAAGCAGTATCCATGGAAAAAGCCAAATCAATGGGTGCGATGGCACTATTCGGAGAAAAATACGGTGATAAGGTGAGAGTTGTTGAATTTGGAAAATCGGTGGAATTATGCGGTGGAACGCATGTAAAAGCTACAGGAACCATTGGAATTCTAAAGATAGTATCGGAAGGTGCAATCGCTGCAGGCATAAGGAGACTAGAAGCTGTAACTGCTTCAAAAGCTGAGGAATATATAAATGAGCGATTAAAAACGGTCGATGATATATCAATCCTCCTCAAAAGCACAGGAAGCCTCACAGAAAGTGTTGAAAAGCTGCTTGCAGAAAATAATTCCCTGAAGAAAAGTGTGGAAAAATATCAGAATCAGTCTATGGGAGTACGAATGAAAGAGTTGGTTGATTCCGCAGTTAAAATTAATAATATCAGATTTGTATCAGGTATAGTCGAATCAGATTCAGCAGAGATTCTTAAGAATATTGCTTATCAGATCAGGACATCTGCTGACAATACTGTAATGGTAATAGGATCTGAGACTGGCGGCAAAGCTAATATCCTGGTGACTGTTACAGATGATCTGGTTAAAAGTAAAAACATCAGCGCAATAGCAATAATAAAAGAGATTTCAGGTGAAATAAACGGCGGTGGAGGTGGTCAGCCATTCCTGGCTACAGCCGGCGGAAAGAAACCGGAAGGAATACCAAAAGCTATCAAAAAAGCGGAAGAGTATATTAAAAACATCTGAATTGGTTTTTTGACAATATTGTAGAGACAGGTCTGAGACCTGTCTCATTTCCTATCAATGACTTTGCTCAGACAAACAATTAGCCTACATCGGGGAGACAGGTCTCATACACGCAATTAGCCATTGTCCAGGAGACAGGTCTGAGACCTGTCTCTACCAATTTCTATAGCCAGGGCTGATCTGGAATTTTTGCTAATCTGGTTCCTCAGTCTTAACTCTGTGATCTAAATAACTATCAGACCGTGTTAAATTTTTCCTGATCTAAAGAAGTAATTTTTCATTCATTCGAAATATATTTTAAAACATGTTTTTGTATCATGCTGATATTCTTATATTTATACAACGAAATATTTTTATTAATAATCTCATTAATATTTGTTCGAGAAAAATCATTAGACTTGTTTCTTTTTAACCCTGATCAACATGGAAGTTACAAGAACCTTTGACCTCATTCAATGGACTCATGAGAAATATCCAAGGCCGGATATGTATTGTGGGAAACTGGATAATGCCTGGATTAAATATTCTTCAGCTGAGGCATTCAGAATAATAAACTGGGTATCATATGGTCTCCTCTCAATGGGATTCAAAAGAGGTGATAAAATTGCCACAATAACAGGAAATAAACCTGAATGGAATTTTGCCGATATGGGTCTCGCCCAGGCTGGGATGATACATGTGCCAATCTATCCGACGATCAGTTCTGAAGAATATGCTTTCATTCTGAATCACTCAGACGTTAAAGCCATTATTGTGGGTAATAAATCATTATACAACAAGGTTAGCCCGATAGTCGAAAAACTGAAAATTAAGGTCAGTATCTTTTCATTTGATTCCGTCGATGGAGTCATCCCGTTTAATGAAATAATTGAAGAGGGGAAACTTAATGAAGAAAAATATAAAGACGAACTAAAGAAAATCAAGGATAGTATAAAACCTGAAGACCTGGTTACAATTATTTATACTTCGGGAACAACCGGAGATTCCAAAGGTGTAATGCTAAATCATACAAACCTGATTTCCAACGTCATAGAAACATCCAAAGCACATCATCTTGGGTATGGGAACCGTGCCATAAGTTTTCTCCCCCTTTGTCATGTACTTGAACGTATGTTAAATTATCACTACCAATACAAAGGATTAAGTGTTTACTATGTAGAAAACATGGGTACTGTCGGGGAGGTGGTAAAGGATGTGAAACCACACATTTTTGCAACAGTTCCCAGACTTCTGGAAAAAATATATGACAATATAATTGGCAAAGGGAAGAGCCTGCCATGGGTGAAAAGAAAGCTTTTCTTCTGGGCAGTTAATCTTGGATTAAAATTCAGGTTAAAAGGAAATTCCGGTTTTTATAAATTCAGGCTCACCATTGCGCGTAAACTTATCTTCAGTAAATGGAAAGAAGCACTTGGTAATGAAATCGTCGTAATAGTATCAGGTGGAGCAGCCCTGCAATCAAGGCTGGAAAGGATCTTCTGGGCAGCCGGGATTCCGGTTCTTCAGGGTTATGGACTCACCGAGACCTCCCCGGTAATTTCTGTTAACCCATTACGGATTGATGAAATTAAATTTGAAACCGTTGGCCCGATCCTTAAAGATGTCGAGGTAAAAATTGCCGTGGATGGTGAAATACTCTCAAAGGGCCCGAACCTTATGATGGGGTATTACAAGGCACCTGAACTGACAGCGGAAGTTATTGATGATGAGGGCTATTTTCATACGGGTGACATAGGTGTATTAGAGAATAATATGTATCTCCGGATCACTGATAGAAAAAAAGAGATTTTCAAACTTTCTGCAGGAAAATATATTGCTCCACAGCCTATCGAAAACAGACTAAAGGAGTCATTTTTTATAGAGCAGGTTATGGTAATCGGTGAAAATGAAAAGTTTGCAAGTGCACTTATTTCTCCAAACTTCTCATACCTTCATGACTGGTGTTCATTGCATAAAATTCAGTACAGGGACAATTCGACACTTATAGAAATCCCTGAAGTGTTGGATCGTTACTCGAGAGAGATCAGGGAGATCAATAACTCTCTTGGGGAGCATGAACAGATAAAAAGATTCAGGCTGGTAACCGAGGAATGGTCACCTCAGAGCGGAGAACTCTCTCCTACCCTGAAACTCAGGAGAAACCTCATTGCACAACATTATAAGGATATAATTGCAGATATTTACTCACGAACCTATACAGATGCCAACGTTCTGGGAAGGATTAAAAATGGTATCAACGGGTTGCTTAAAAATCTTCCTAAATTTTAATCCTGATTAGGATCAAACGTCAATTAATGTAGAGACGCCCAAATTGGGTGTCTCTACGATTTTTTGATGACCTGGTGTATCACACCAATATTTTTGTAATTTTGAGGCTTTTAATACAATAATGCGGAAAGTTTTTACGGGAAGCCTTTTAATTTTAGTGTCGGGATTCATCCTGTTTATATTATCATGTACTCAGGGATCGTGTTTTGAGGAAACAAAATCATCAATAAAGGCAACATTCTATAATGATATAACGCATAAACCTGCGGCGCCCGATACGCTTTCACTTCATGGGCTAAATAATGATTCCCTTATTTACGACAGAAGTCTGAAGGTACAACCTGCAATTTTCCAGTTAAAAGCATCTGATTTAAGCTCATCATTTGTCATAACAATAAACGGAATATCCGATACATTAACAGCTTACTACAGCAATTATCCCCATTTTATTTCAAAGGAGTGCGGGTACACATTTTATCAACATCTTGACACAATAATGCCTTACACTCACTTCCATATTATAAAGAGCATAGAATATACTAACAAGACAATATCAAATCTGAATGGGGAGAACATTAAGATATTCTATTAGCATCCTGTTTTTATTTATTGGCAGTTCATTCCTTGCGTACGCTCAGGATACTATCCCTATTACTCTCAAAATCAAAATCGGGATTGAGGCAAGCGGACCAATGATTTATTATGCCGATAAAAAGATCCTTAATACAGAAGGGTATATTTCTGTCGATCTTAACGAAAAAAGATCAGCAACAATTGCTGCCGGTTTTCTCAGATACAAGTTTTCACAGTATAATTATCAATATCTAAACAACGGCAGCTACATTAAAGCCGGAATGGATTTTAATTTCCTGAAGCCTGATAAAGCTCAGGGAAAGTATTTTATAGGAGTCGGCCTGAGATATGGATTAAGCCGGTTTAGTTCAGAAACACCATCCTTCGAAATAACTAATTACTGGGGTACAACTACTTCTTCACTCCCAGTAAGAAACTACTGGGGTCATTTTCTGGAGTTAGCTCCGGGCGTTCGTGCTGAGGTATTAAAAAACTTCACTTTGGGATGGTCAATAAATATCAGAAAGCTAATCTATACCAGTACAGGCAATGATCTGAAACCTGTTTATTTCCCCGGATATGGAGATGGTTCAAAATCTATCACCGCCGGATTAAGTTATTATATAGTCTGGAATATCCCATACAGGAAAATAAAGGCAATTATCAGAAAAGATGTCCCGGAAGAAAAAGATGATACCAAGGATACAGGCACAGGAACTCAAAACACAAATTCAAACAGTCAGCAGGGATCAACAATAAGGCAATAATACTTTATGACTTCTCCTGTTTACTGCTAAAAACCCACAATCCTGCAAATGTGAGCAATCCATTGAGCAGAAGTAATTCAAATCCGAATTTATAGCCATTCAATAATTGCACCGAGTATTTGCTCAGAATAAAGCAAACAACAGGCGAAAGAATCGCAATCACCGGAGTTATTTTGTCCTTCACATTCCTTTTGGTGAATAAGCCAAAAGAGTACAATCCAAGCAGGGGTCCGTATGTATAACCTGCAATTGTAAACAATTTATCAATTACTGCACGGTCATTCAGGGCACTGAAGATCATAACACTTATAAAAAATACGAGTGCTATAGATAAATGAACGGCATACCTGATCCTCGTTTTTGCCTTTTCGGTGAGTCCCTGTCTTTTTTCAAGACCAAGAAAATCAATGCTGACAGAGGTTGTCAGTGATGTCAGTGCACCATCGGCACTCGGGAATGCGGCAGATATAAGTCCTATAAGAAACACCACCCCTGCTACCGGGCCAAGATACCTGATTGCAACGGTCGGAAAGATGTCATCGCTGGAATTTACCGTTATTCCTTTGTTTTGCATAAAAATAAGCAGAAGAGCTCCAAGAAAAAGGAATAGCAGATTTACGAAAACAAGTATCCCACTGAAGGTAAACATATTCTTTTGTGCCTCCCTGATATTTTTACAGCTCAGGTTTTTCTGCATCATCTCCTGATCAAGCCCCGTCATCACAATTGTTATGAACATCCCACTGAAAAACTGTTTGATAAAAAACCTAGGATGATGCCAGTCAGTGATAAACATTTTAGATACAGGACTCTCCTTTACCACGGAAACTAGCTTGATCAGAGGGATATGAAGGTTTTTGCCTATATATATAACTGACAGAATAACAGCAAGAAGCATAAAGGTTGTCTGAAGTGTATCTGTCCAGATTATTGTGCGGATCCCTCCTTTTAATGTATAAAGAATGATAAGCGTGATGAATACAAGAACATTAATCCAGAAAGGAACATTCCACGCATCAAAAACAAAAATTTGAAGCACATTTATTACCAGGAACATCCGAAGTGAAGCACCAAGCGTTCTGGAAAGTATAAAAAAACCAGCACCAGTTTTATATGACCAGTATCCGAACCGCGTTTCAAGATATGAGTATATTGATGTTAACTTCAACCTGTAATATAATGGTAATAATACAAGAGCTATAACCAGATATCCAATAAGATACCCCAGCACTACAACCATATAACTGAACTGAGTATCTTTTACCCAACCCGGAACAGACATAAACGTCACACCTGAGAGAGATGCTCCGATCATTCCATATGCTACCACGAACCACGGAGATATCTTATTGCCAATAAAAAAAGACTGGTTATCTGCTTTTCTCGCAGTAAACCAGGTAACTCCAAATAAAACAAGAGTGTATATCAGAAATAAAACCAGGATTATTAATGGAGACATATTATTTGCAATTAGTTTACAAGGTTAACAAAAAGTAAGGAAGACAAAAAATTCCTCTCCAGTCAAATAACACCGGAAAATTGAATTAATTTTGTCTTAAAGATTATTGTTATGAGTTTTACAGAATTCCCGTCAAAGCTTCTTGAAAATGCAGTGAATGAGTTCGCATCCTTACCGGGTGTTGGCAGAAAGACCGCCTTCCGCCTGGTAATGAACCTATTAAGAAGAGATTCTGAGGAAGTAAGAAAATTCGGGGAAAGTATTATAAGGCTCCATGAAGATATACACTATTGCAGTATCTGCAACAATATTTCTGATACGGAAATATGCAGCATTTGTAATGATGAGAAGAGAGAAAGATCGGTAATCTGCGTTGTAGAGAATATCCAGGACGTTATGGCTATAGAAAACACCCGGCAATACAGGGGATTGTACCACGTTCTGGGAGGTATCATTTCTCCTATTGACGGAATCGGGCCGGCTGATCTGAAAATTGACAGCCTGGAAGAAAAAATCAAAGCCGGCGGGGTAAACGAAATAATTCTGGCACTGAGTACAACGATGGAAGGTGATACAACCAACTATTATTTATTTAAAAGGCTGAATCAGTATAACATAGCCATGACCACACTTGCCAGAGGCGTTGCTATAGGAGATGAGCTTGAATATACGGATGAAATTACCCTTGGACGTGCAATAAATAACAGAAACCCATACCATAATTGATGCAAAAAATTACAGTATGGAACTATCTGTAATAATCGTGAGTTTTAATGTTAAAGAGTACCTGAAAAATTGTCTTTCATCTGTAAAAGCAGCTTCTGAGCTTCTGGATTGTGAAATAATAGTTGTCGATAACAATTCTCAGGATGGATCGGTGGAAATGCTCAATAAAGATTTCTCCGGAATCAAACTCATTTCAAACCATATTAATTCCGGATTTTCAGCCGCAAATAACATGGGAATAAAAATTTCCCGGGGACAATTTATTCTGCTCCTTAATCCTGACACTCTTGTTGAACAAGATACATTTTTAAGGTGTGTTGAATTCATGAAACTGCATCCCGATGCCGGTGCTGTCGGAATAAAAATGATAAACGGGGAAGGCAGGTACCTTCCTGAATCCAAAAGAGCATTTCCTTCGCCATTAACCGCGTTCTTTAAAACCTCAGGAATCTCCTCTCTCTTCCCGCAATCGGGTCTCCTAAACAAATACTACCTTCCGCAGATCGATATAATGAGAACTTCATTAACTGAAGTGATTTCAGGAGCATTCATGTTTATAAGACGTGAAGCCATCACCAAATCGGGTCTCCTTGACGAGGATTTTTTTATGTATGGGGAGGATATAGATCTGAGTTACAGACTGCTGCAGACAGGCTACCTGAATTATTATTTTCCTGAAGCATCTATAATACATTTTAAAGGTAAATGTACTTCAAGGGATAATTTTAAAGACATTCTTTTTTTCTACAGGGCAATGAGAATTTATGTACTGAAGCGATCATCTGAAGGGCTTTACAAACCTTTTACAATATTAATTATGTCTGCTATTTACCTGAGAGAATTTCTTGCTCTCTTTAACAGAGGCTTCAGGTTGATTTTCATACGATAATCAGGAATGACTCAATAATTGTTTCAGCATACATTGGATAGCTGAAACATTTAGTCAATCTGGTTGTTTAGTAAATAGAAATTTCAAAAGAATAAAATCACAATCTATGGCAAAGTTGAATATCACGTTACCTGCAATGGGAGAAGGTGTAATTGAAGCAACAATAAATAAATGGCTGGTCACTGAAGGTACACAGGTTAAGGAAGACGATCCGCTGGTTGAAGTAGCAACTGATAAAGTGGATTCTGAGGTACCTGCACCTGCAGCAGGCACACTGTTATCAATCATGGTAAAAGAAGGCTCTGTTGCAAAAATAGGACAGATTCTTGCAGTCATTGAGAATGATGTCGTTCCCACTAAAGAAGAGCTTAAGAAGATTAATAAGGAAGTTGAAAGAGTCAGGGAAACAATTGAGTCAGTGAAACAGGAAAAAGCTGATATAGAAGTAAATTCACAGGATATGAAAAGCCGGACACCTTCCGG
>Ga0302323_100003347_pt1 | contig 13042 bp, 10 predicted proteins | sample Fen_T0_3_FD_201950 | JGI IMG/M metagenome (GOLD analysis project Ga0302323, IMG submission 201950) | Peat permafrost microbial communities from Stordalen Mire near Abisko, Sweden - Fen_T0_3 | ecosystem: Environmental > Terrestrial > Soil > Wetlands > Permafrost | place: Sweden: Abisko... | reverse complement strand
TTGGCCACCAGGTTCATGCCGTCGGCGATCGCGTTGACGAACAGCACGTCGTACTGCGCGTAGGCGGCCAGCGTGACCGGGAAGTCGTCCTGGATGCGCAGGTCGATGGGCATCCAGTCGGTGGTGCCGTGGCGCGTGTTGACGTCGGCCACCACGCGCTCGACGCGCTCGCGGTACGTCACGTACTCCTCGACGTCTCCGCGCGACGGCTGCAGGAGAGCCAGGAACGTGAAGCGCTCCTTGAACTCCGGGTGCAGCTCCAGGAACCGGTCGAGCGCGACGAAGCCGCGGATGATGTTCTTGCTGAGGTCGAGGCGGTCGACGCGCACGAGGAGGAACTCGCGCCGCTTGCCGAGGAGCTTGCGCTCGGCCGAGCGGGCGCGGCGCGAGTCGGCGGCGGCGCGCAGCGACGCCGGGTCGATGCTCACCGGGTAGGCGCGCACCCAGACCCTGCGGCCCTCGTACTCCACGGAGTCGCTCTCGGTGTCGACCTTGAGGTCGAGCAGGTCGGCGCAGCAGTGCAGGAAGTTGCGCGCGTAATGGCGCGTGTGAAAGGCGACGATGTCGTTGCCGAGCAGGCCGCGGAACACGGCGTCGCGGATGTGCCCGGGCAGCACGCGCCAGTAGTCGCTCTGCGGCCAGGGGATGTGGATGAACTGGTGCAGGAGCGCGTCAGGACAGGCGGCCCGGACGTCAGGAGCGACGCAGTAGAGCTGGTAGTCGTGCAGCAGCACCAGGGCGTCGCCCCCGTCGCCGGCCGGGCCGCGGCGCCGGCGTCCGTCGGGACCCCGACGCACCTCGTCGACGACGGCCTTGGCGAACTGCTCGTTCACGACGAGGTAGCCGTTGTGCCAGGCGTCCATCTCGTGCGCACCGATGTCCGGGTGCCGGCCGAGGTCCCACAGGTAATGCTGGATGAACCACAGCATCGGGTTGGAGACGATGTTGTAGTACTTGTGGTAGGCCTCGGGGGACGGGGCGACGTAGCGCACGCGGTACTCGTCGCCGTCGAGGGCCACCTCGACGGCACGGTTCTCGGCGGCCAGGCGACGCTCCGCGTCGCTCAGGGCCGCCGCCACCCACGTGCCGGGGTGGTGGCGCAGGACTTCCGTGAGCACGGTGACCAGGCCGCCGGGTCCGCGGGTGACGACCGGCTCTCCCGACGGGTCGTCGTGGAACGACACCGGGCCGCGGTTGGCGGCCACCACGAGGCGGCGCTGTGCGAGCTCGACACTCTCCACGCCGGTCCCCCTCCGTCGGTTGGTCAGGCCTTCATCTTACCTTCCTCGAGATCGGCGAAGAGCCGCAGGTCGTCGCGCAGCAGCCGCGGCGTCAGGAACTCCCGGCGGACCTTCTCCTTGCCGAGCAGCGCCATCGCGTGGTGCTTCGCGGGGTCGGCCATGATCTCCAGGCAGCGCTCGGCGCACTCCGCGGCCGAGCTAACGAGATAGCCGGTGACGCCGTCCTCGATCTGCAGCGGGATGCCGCCGACGTCGCCGCCGACGACCGGGCGCCCCTTCCAGAGGCCTTCGGTCACGGTGAGCCCGAACCCCTCGCGCGTGGACTTCTGCAGGATCACGTCAGCGTGGCTCTGGAACGCGTTGATCTCCACCGAGCCCACGTTGTCGAGGTTGGAGAGGATGAAGACGTCGGGGTCGCCCCCCACGTAGGCGATGACGCGCTCGAGGTAGTCCCAGCCCTCGGGATCGTCGCTGGCCATGGAGCCGACCAGCGCCAGTTGCACGTCCGGGTGCTTCGCCTTGACGGTGCGGTACACGTCGACCACACCCAGCGGGTCCTTCCACGGGTCGAAGCGGGAGACCTGGAGCAGCAGCGGCCGGTCCGCGTCGATGCCGAACTGGCGCACGATGTAGGTGGCGTCCTCAGCCGAGAGCTGCATGTTCTTGGGCGCCAGCGGGTCGATCGTCGGGGCGATCTCGCGCACCGGTACGGTCAGGCCCTTGGGCACGTAGTCCGCCAGGGTGTAGACGGCGGCGTCGTACTGGTTGATCGACGGCAGCAGGTAGTCGTAGAGGCCCTGGTCGGGCGTCGACGTGTCGATGTGGCAGCGCCAGATCCACCAGGTGGAGCGGTCCTGGCTGCGCGTGACGAAGTCGCGGATGGCCAGCGGCTGCGGGTCGTGGATGACGACGAAGTCGTAGGGCCGCGTGAGCTCGGCCGCGTTGGCGCGGCAGACCTCCTCGTAGAGGGCGCGCGACTCGGCGGGGAAGTCGACGGCGTGCCCCTGCAGGCCGTTGTGGAAGCTCTTGGTGACGTTGTAAAACTCGGGGGGCGCCGTGAGGATCTGCCAGTGCGCCTCCAGCCCGATGTCGCTGATGAGCGGCACGAGCGTGTAGAGGATCTCGGCGACGCCGCCACCGAAGGCGGTGGCGTTGACGTGCAGCACCTGGCGGCCCTTGAGCCGCTCGGCGAGCTCATCGATCTCGGCCATCAGGTCTTTGGGGACGATGCTCCTGTAGTCGGCCAGAGACTTACGGCCGACGTTCACTTCATGCATGGGACCTCCGTGAAAGGGTGGAGCGTAGTACATCACACCGTGCCCGTTCGCTAAACTCGGGGGGATGAGAATGCGCCCCTCCTCCCACGACATCCCGCCGGCGGAGCGGCGCCTCCGATGAGCGCCCCCGCGACAGCAGCGCCCGAGCCGGTCACGATCGCGTCGGACGGCGTGGACCTGGCCGGCCGGCTCTTCCGGCCGCCCGGCCCGGTCCGCGGCGCCCTCCTTGTGTGCCACGGCGCCGGCAGCCGCAAGGAGAACCACGAGCTCATGGGCGAACAGGCTGCCGCCGCAGGCCTGGCCGCGCTGACGTTCGACTTCCGCGGCCACGGCGAGAGCGGCGGCATGATGGGGCCAGACGGCTGGCGGGACGCCGTCGCCGCCGGCGAACGGCTGCTCGCCGAGTCCGGCGCCCCCTGGCTCGCGGCGCGCGGGGCCAGCATGGGCGGCTGCATGCTCCTCCTTGCGGCGCGCGCCCGGCCGCAGTTCTTTCGCTCTCTCGTGCTGCTCTGCCCGGCGGACGGCGGGTCGCTGCTCATCGGACTCGACGAGCTCGACCCGCAGGCCATGCCGTACGGCGCGAGAGAGCGCGAGTACTCGGCCCGCTTCGACGGCGAGGCTCTGCGGCCGTTCCTCGAGCGCCTGGACCTGGTCGAGACGGCCCGCGGCCTGCCGCGCGTACTGCTCGCGCACGCGCGCGACGACGACGCGGTGCCCTTCGCCCACAGCGAGCGCCTGGCCGCCGTGCTGGCGCCGCCCATGGAGTTCATCTGCCTGAGCGATGGCGGCCACCACGGACCGGGCCGCTCGCCCATGGTCGCGCGCGCGACCATCGACTGGGCGCTCTGGAACGGAGAAGAGTGAAGGTGGCGCCGCGACCGACCCCACCGGCCGCGCGCCGCAGGGTCCGCGGCTAGACAGGCCGGCGCTGCGTGGCGCCGGAGTGGTGCCCGCCGAGGCCGAGCCGGCGCATCCGTGTCTGCATCGCCTGACGGCTGACGTCGAACCGGTCGGCGAGCCGCGACGCGTCGTCGCCGTGCTCGACGACCGCCTCGCGCACGAGGTCCTCGGGCATGAGGAGCTCGGCGGCGAACTGGTCGGCCTCGCGCTCCAGCTCCTGCCACGCCTCGTTGACGGCGCCGCCGCGCTCGGGCGCGAGGCGCCCGGGATGCAGCACGAAGTGGCCGATCTCGTGGGCGATCGTGAACCGGCGGCGGCGCTCGCTCGAGGCGCCACGCACCACGATCGCGTGGCTGTCGCCCATCGGCTGCAGGGCGCCCTCGGACAGGAACGGCTCCCTCGTGGTCTGGACGACCTCGAGGTTGAGCGCGCTCACGACGTCGCGCAACGAGACAGGCTCGCGCGAGACGCCGGCTCGCTGCAGCAGGCGGGCGGCCTGCAGACGGATGTCGGCGGAAGAATGGCTCATCAGGTTCCTCGCGGCTGATACTACCACCGCGCCCGGACGTCCGATCGCGGTCCTGATGAAGCTTCGCCGGCGGTGCCCGCTGGACCTCGTCCGGCCTCGCCTGCTGGAGTCGCCCGCGTCAGGCGAAGAGCGGCAGGACCCGCGCGACGACCCCGCCGACGAGGAGCGCGATCCCAATGGTGCTGGCGCAGATGACGACCGTGCGCCGCCAGCCAAGCTCGCGCCCGAGCACCGCGATCGTGGCCACGCAGGGCACGTAGATCGCGTTGACGAGCGCGTACGTGACGATCTGCGACGTCGTCATGAAGGACGAGATGCCGACGACAGCGCCCCCCGCCTGGACGGCGGCGAAGACGAGCAACAGCTGCAGCGCCAGTTCCTTGCGCAGGATCGCGAACACGAGCGTCAGCCCCGCGACCATCGGCAGGAGGAGCCAACCCTCGACGACCGGCTTGAGGATCGTGCCCAGATGCCACACCCAGCCGGTCTCGTACAGAAGACCGAGCGCCATGCTGCCGAGCAGGATGATGGGGGCGGCGTCCCAGACGAACTCACGGAAGCGCCGCCACGTCTTGCGCACCACCTGACGCAGCACCGGGCGGCGGAAGGGGAACATCTCCATGACCAGCACACCCTTGTCGCCGGGCATGAGCCGGTTCATGACGAGGCCGGAGACGATGATGACGACGATGATGACCAGGTAGGTGAACACGGCGTACTGCCAGCCCGCCACGCCGGCCACGGCGCCGATGATCACCGCCGTGCGTGCGCTGCACGGCGTCAGCGTCGCGAGGACGGCGGCGATGGTGCGCTCACGCTTGCTGCTCAGCGAGCGCGTGGCGATGATCGCCGGCACGTTGCAGCCGCCGGCGGCGATCAGCGGGATGATCGCCCGCCCGTGCAGCCCGACCTTGTGCATGATGCGATCGCTGAGAAACGCGGCGGCGTTCATGTAGCCGGTGTCCTCGATCAGCGCGAGGATGAAGTAGAACGTGAGGATGTACGGGATGCCCACGGCGAGCGTGGCCAGGATGCCGCCGTCCACGCCCCAGAGGATCACCTTGCCCACCGTGCCGTGGCCGAAGATGGCCGTCACGGCGCTGATGACCGCCGGCGAGATCCACGCCGTCCAAGCCGCCGTGAGCACGCGCGCGAGCAGGTCGCCGACGATGAAGAGCGTGGCGAACACCGCGACGATGACGCCGATCATGATGGGGATGCCGGTGCGCGGCGCCGTCGTGAGGCGCCACCAGCGGTCGGCCGCGACGCGAGTGTCCTGAGCCGCCGCGGCCAGGGCGCGCGCCTCGGCGTGCCGCGCCTTGGAGATCTCAAGCGCAAGGCCTTCGTCGTGATCGGTGAGGAACCCGTCGAGGTCCAGGCCGAGCTCGTGAGCCACGTCGGCATCTCCCTCGAGGACCGCGAACGCGGCCGCACGCGCGCCGAGCCCGCCCGGCGGGACCTCCCCGGTGTCATCGGCGCGCGCTGCGATGTGGAAGGCGAGCTCCTCGAGCCGCTGCTCAGTCTCCGGCGGCAGCGGCGTCCCGGCCGTCGTGCCGAGCCCGCTCCCGGTCGAGACGCGCAGGACGGCGGCCTCCAGCTCGGCGAGGCCCTCGCCGCGGGGCGCGACGGTGGGCACCACGGGCACGCCGAGGTCACGGGAGAGCACCTCGGCGTCCGCCACACGGCCGCGCCGCTTGGCCTCGTCCGAGAGATTGAGCGCGATGACCACGCTGTAGCCGAGGTCCAGGAGTTGCAGCGGAAGATAGAGGCTCCTCGCCAGGTTGGTCGCGTCGGCGACGGCGACCACGACCCCGGGACGCCACTCGAGCAGCGCGCTTCGGGCGGCCTGCTGGTCGTCGCCCGGCCCGTCCAGCGAGTAGCTGCCCGGCAGGTCGACGACCTCGACGGGCCGCCCCTCCCAGCGCGTGCAGACGGCGCAGGCGTCGACGCTCACCCCGGCACAATTGGCCGTCTCGCGCGACGAACCGGTGAGCGAGTTGAAGAGCGAGGACTTGCCGACGTTGGGGTTGCCGGCGACGCAGACGACGATCGGCTCGATCGCCGGACACGCGTCGACCGCTTTGCGGCGGCTCTGGCGAAGCGAGGTGGCCACGTGCGTCAGCCGCGCACCATGATCTTGTCGGTCACCTCGCGCCCGAGGGCGTACTGCGAGCCGCCGACACGCACGAGCAACGGCCCGTTGAACGGCGCCACACTCTCGACCGCCACCGGCGTATCGGGGAGCAGACCGAGCGAGGCGAGATAGCGGAGCAGGTCGCTCTTCTCTTCTGAGATGCAGCCGATGACGGCCTTCTCCCCCGGCTCGAGGCCCGAAAGCGGGCGCAGGTCCTGCTCGGGGAGCGAACCGTCTTCGGCCGGGATGACGTGGCCGTGCGGACAGGTGAGCGGGTTGCCGAGCTGCTCGGCGAGGCGCGCCTCGACCTCAGGGCTGAGCACGTGCTCGAGCTTGCAGGCCTCGTCGTGCACGGCGTCCCACGGCATGTCGAGGTAGTCGACGAGAAACCGCTCGCTGAGGCGGTGCCGGCGCACGAGTGAGGCGCCCTCGACGTTGCCGGCCTCCGTGAGGCAGATCCCGCGGCCTTCGGCCGGCTCCGCCACCAGACCGGCGCTACGCAGGCGGCCGATCATCTCGGACACGGACGGCGGCGCCACACTCAGCTCGCCGGCGAGCCGCTTGACGGTGACGGGCTCCGCGCCGCGCTGCAGCTTGAAGATGGCCTCGAGATACTCCTCGGCGCTCTGCGTGCGTGTGCTCACTCTCGCGTCTCCAGTCTCGGACGGTGAAGACGGCGGGAGGCCCTGCCGGGCGCCCGCCCCCAGGCTCCTCATTAGGATACCCTACTCATCGGCGTGAGGGAATCCTGACTTTAGTCAAGAGGATATCCAAAACGGGAGCGGGAGGAGCTCCTCAGCAGGGCTCGGGGCGAACCTCCGCACGCCAAGGACAGGGTCGCGCAGAGGGGGAAGTGGAGCGGATGACGGGGCTCGAACCCGCGATCTTCAGCTTGGGAAGCTGACGTGCTACCAGCTGCACCACATCCGCTCGAGGGGCCTATCTGACCACAGCGGCGGCGGGGCCGCAAGCGACCGGGCCGCGGCCGCAGCCGCCTCGCCGGGCAGGCTCTAGCCCTCTGACTCCGAGAGCCGCATGCAGGCGAGAAAGGCTCTGTAGACCTCGGAGAAGGTCTCGCCGCCGATCTCCAGCGTGCGCCCGTCGAGCCGCTTCGTGCCGGGACACGTCTCGGCAAGGTCGCAGAACGTCACGCGGGTGAAGGTGAGGCGCAGCGGCTCGCCGCTCCAGGCGAGCGGCGCCGGCTTGACCTTGGCACGCAGCGCCGCCTCCACGTCCGTGCGCATGCGGGCGCGTGCGTCGTCGGGTACGCAGAACGCGGCCGCCTCCCGGCGGACGCCGGTCTTGACGACCGTGGTGACGATGCCGGGCACGAGCGCCCGAGCCTCCGCGGCGGCCCTGTCGTCGCCGGAGAGGTAGAGCGCCGGCACGCCGGACTCGCCGGCGAGCAGGGCGGCCACACCGAACTCGCCCACCTCGAGCTCGCCGACCCTGGCGCTGAACACCTTGTAACTCCAGGTGTGCTCGAGCACGGCTGCCACCGTGCCGGCCATGGCGTGGTAGCCCACGAAGGCCGCGCCGTCGCAGTGGGGGCCGAGCCCCTGGAGCATGCTGAGCGGGGCCGGCGAGCCGCTCACCAGCGTCACAAACCCGGGCAGGTCGCCCGGGTCAAGGTTGCGCCCGTCGTCGTGGGCGTCACAGACGACGACCTCGTCCACGCCGGCGGCGTCGCAGCCGTCGAGGACGGCGTCGAGGTCGGCGCGCATGTGAGCGCGGGCGCGCGTCGCGGCCGCGCCGTCCCGCGCCGTGTCCGCCTCGGACACGACGCCCGAGATGCCCTCGAGGTCGACGGCGATGAAGAGCTTCACGTTGGCGCCTCCCTCGGGCGTCGTCAGGACCGGTCGCCTGCGGGCGCGGCGACCTCGCCGGCACGGCGCGCCAGGGCGGCGACCAGGCGCGCCGCCGCTTCCAGGTCGTCGAGGTGGGCGACCTCGAACGGCGAGTGCATGTACCGCATCGGCAAGCCGACGGTGAGCGTGGCCGCCGTGCCGGCGGCCATGAGCTCGTCGGCGTCGGTGTCGGTCTGTCCCGAATACGCCTTGATCTGCGCCGGGATGCCCTCCGCCGCGGCGACTTCGCGCGCGAGCGCCACCAGGCGCTCGCTGCTGCCCGCGCCGCGGCTGAGCACCGGCCCGGCGCCCAGCCTGACCTCGCCGGCGAGCTCTTTGGCGTCCGCCGCCGGCGTGTCGCTGCAAAAGTCGCCGTCGAGCACGATGAGCACGTCGGGGCGCAGCCGCAGCGCCAGCGCCTTGGCACCCATGAACGTCGTCTCCTCGTGCACCGTGGCGTACCCGGTGAGGTGGGCCGCCCCGGGCCGCTCCGCGTACAGCTCGAGCGCGCGGATCATGGCGTAGACCCCGGCGCGATCGTCCAGCGCTTGCGTCGCGACCACGCCGGGCGAGAGCTCGACGAAGTCCGGCGTGAAGGTGACGGGGTCGCCGACGGCGACGCGCGCCAGCGTTTCGTCCCTGCTCCGGGACCCGACGTCGAGGAACTGCTCGTGAAGTTCCGGCGCCATGCGCCGTTCCTCCAGCGGGATGATGTGGCTCGGCTTGCGGCCGCCGACGGCCTGCACGTCGCCGGCGCGCCCGTGGATCACGAAGTGCCGCCCCGGCACGAACAGCGGCGCGAGGCCGCCGATGCGCTCGACGGAGACGTACCCGTGCTCGTCCACGTGCGTGACGATGAGGCCGATCTGGTCGGCGTGGGCGGCCACCCCGACGAGCGGGCCGCCCTCCGGCCCTACCCCCAGCCAGATGTTGCCCAGGGGGTCGCCGCCGGCCTCGCCGAGAGGCGCCAGGCGGCGGCGGACGACGCCCTGCACTGGCGCCTCGAACCCGGTCGGACCGGGCGCCAGGCTCAGGTCACGCAGCAAATCGATGTCCGCAGCCACCATTCCTCACCATCCCGTCGGTCCTCAACTGCTGAGACAGCAAATAGTGTATGCCAGGGCGCGTGAGTTTGCGGTTAAAGGGAATACGTAGCATGTCATACGTACTGGACCGCGTCGGGGGCAACGCTGGGCGTACGTGCAACGCCACACGGCGGAGGGAGTCGTGATGGAGGAAGCAAGACCGAAGTGGCTGCGCAGCACCAAGGGCGCGCCCTTCACAGGCATCGGTTCTCTCGAGGCTGATATTCTGGCGGTCGTCTGGGAGAAGGATGAGACCACGGTGCGCGCGGTTTACGAGACGCTGCGCGAGCGACGGACGATCGCCTATACGACCGTCATGACGGTCATGAACAACCTCGTCAAGAAGCACCTGCTCTCGCAGGACAAGACGGCCATCGCCTACGTCTACACACCGGCCATTCCCGGTCGCGAGGTGGCGCAGACGGTGCTCGAGAGCGTCGTCCACAAGCTCATCGACGACAAGACGGGCACCGCCGTCTCCATGCTGATGGGCCTCGACAAGGACATCACCGCGGAGCAGCTCGACGAGCTTCGCTCCTGGGTGCGCGAGAAGTACGGCGACTGAGGGCAAGCCGGGCCGGCGGTTCCGTGCCGGCCCGGCCCCCCGGTCACATCGAGTCGGGCGCGCTGACGCCGAGCAGGCCCAGCCCGGCCGCGAGCGTGGTCCGCACCGCCGTGCAGATGCCGGCGCGGAACGCCGTCACGTCGGCGTCGTCGCTGAGCACGCGGCAATGCCGGTAGAACACGTGGAACTCCGCCGCCAGCTCCCCCAGGTACCCGTGCACGCGGTGAGGCGCGCGCGCGTCGGCCGCGTTCAGCAGCACGTCCGGGAAGCGCGCGAGCGCCTGGAGCAGCGCGCGCTCGTGCGGCCCCACCGTCACGGCCGGGACGGCTTCGCCCGCCGGCCGCTTCCCCTCCCCCGGCAGGTTGCGCAGGATGCTGCAGATCCTCGCGTGCGCGTACTGCACGTAGTACACCGGGTTCTGGTTGTTCTGCTGCACGGCGAGGCCGATGTCGAGGTCGAGCATGGTGTCGTGTGAGCGCCCGACGAGCAGGAGCCGGGCCGCGTCCACGCCGATCGCCTCGATGAGGTCGTCCACCGTGACGATGTCGCCGCGACGCTTGCTCATGCGCCGCGCCTCGCCGCTCTCGAGCAGGTTCACGAGCTGGCCGATGATGAGCTCCAGCTTGTCAGGGTCGTGCGGCGGCAGCGCCGTGAACGCGGCCTTCATGCGCGGCACGTAGCCGTGGTGGTCGGCGCCCCAGATGTCGATCATGTGCTCGAAGCCGCGGTCCATCTTGTCACGGTGGTAGGCGATGTCGCTGAGGAAGTACGTGGGATCGCCGGTCTGGCGGATGAGGACGCGGTCCTTGTCGTCGCCGAAGCGCGTCGTCGTGAGCCAGACGGCGCCTCCTTCGTCGTAGAGGAGGCTCTCCCCGTCGAGGTCGGAGAGCGATTTGCCCACCTCGCCGCCGAACCCGCGATGCTCGCCGTCGCCGGCGTAGAGCGAGCTCTCCGGCGTCCACACGTCAAAGGGGACGCGCAGGTGTTCGAGCGTGGTCCGGAACTGCGCCAGGACGGCGTCGCGGCCCCAGGCCTTGAACGCACCGGTCACCTCGGCCGGAAGCGCCGTCGCGTCCGGGGCGACCGCCTCGAGCGCCGCCTTGTAGCGGTCGCCCACGACGGCGATGAACTCGTCGGCGAGCTCCAGGACGTACTCGCCCTGGTACCCCTCTTCGGGGACCGGCGTATCCAGGCCGAGCCGCTGCCCGTAGCGGGCGGCGAGTGACTGGCCGAAGCGCAGCATCTGCGTGCCGTAGTCGTTGACGTAGAACTCGCGCGTGACGTCGTGGCCGACGAAAGCGAGGATGCGGCAGAGCGCGTCGCCGTATGACGCATAGCGCGCGTGACCGACGTGCAGCGGCCCCGTGGGGTTCACGCTGACGAACTCGATGTTCATCTTCTGGCGCCGCGCGGCCGGCAGGGCCCCGCGGCCGTAGTCGCGGCCCTCCTCCAGGAGCCGGTCGAGGGCGCCCCGGTACCAGACGTCGTTCAGGAACAGGTTGAGGAAGCCGGGCCCGGCGACCTCGAAGCGGTCGCACACGCCGGCACCCGGTCCCGCCAGCCAGCGGGCGCCGAGCGCCTCGGCCAGCTCGCGCGGCACCCGGCCGGCACGCTTGGCGCTGATGAGCGCCGCGTTGGTCGTGACGTCGCCGTGCTCGGGGCGCGCCGGCAGCGAGAGTTCGACGACGGGCGCCTCAGCCTCCGCGCCGCCTGCACTGAGTTCTTGCTCGAGCGCCGCCTGCAGAGAGGCCGCGAGTCCGTTCAGGTCGTAGAGATCGTCGCTCATCGTCCACCATCACTGTGTAAGCGCCGGCCGGGCGGCCGGCGCCCGCTGATTCTATCCGGCCGCGCGGCGCGGCGCGACGGCGCCGCGGCCGGACTGGTGGGCGCGCCACCGAGCCAGCGAGGCGGCCTCGCGCGTGTCAGTGGTGGTACGGCTCGCCGCGCAGGATCTTGCCGGCGCGGAACAGTTGCTCCAGGAGCACGACGCGCGCCAGCTGGTGCGGCAGCGTCAGCGCCGACAGCGAGAGCTCGCCGGTGGCCTTCGCACGGACCTCTGCGGCGAGCCCCAACGAGCCGCCGATCACAAAGCCGGCGCCGCCGCGCTCGAACGCACGCCGCAGCTGCTCGGCGAAGGCCTCGGAGTCCGGCGCGGCGCCGTCGATGGCGAGCACCGACACGGCGGGCGCCTGCGGCCACGCCGCCAGCAGGCGCTTGCCCTCCTCGCGCAGCACCTCGCCCTCGCTGCGGCCGCGCAGCGGCACCTCCTTGATCTCGCGCACGCTGACGGTCATGTGCGGCTTGAGGAGGTCGACGTAGTGCTGCGCGGCGGGCGCAAGGTCGCGGTGGAGCGACCCGACGACGAGAAGCTCGACGCGCGCCGCCACCTGCGCGTCAGGGACGCGGAGGACCGGAGTAGAACGCGACGCGCCCCGGGCCCGAGGTCCGCGCCGTGTACATCGTCGTCGCCGCCTTGGCGACGAGCTCTTCGGCGCTGCGCCCGTCCTGGGGGAAGCTGGCGACGCCGGCCGTGGCGGTGAGGGCGATGGCCCGGCCGTCGGTCTCGACGGCCAGCTCCTGCATCGCCCCGAGCACGCGCGCGAGCACGGCGCCGGCCTCCTGGTCGGCGGTCTCGGGGAGCACGAGGAGGAACTCGTCGGCGCCGTAGCGGCACACGATGTCGCAGCTGCGCAGCTGCGCCGTGAGCGCCGCCGCCCAGTGGCGGAGCACCTCGTCCCCGGCCTCGCGGCCGGCCGTCTCGTTGACCACGGCGAAGTCGTCCAGGTCGATCATGACGAACGCGACCTGCCGGCCGTGCCGTGCCGCGCGAGCAATCTCGTACACGGCGCGCTCGCGCAGCTGGCGGAAGTTGAGCAGCCCCGTGAGCGGGTCGTGCGTCTCGTGCTCGCGCCGCTCGTGCAGCAGGCGCAGGTTGTCGAGGGCGACGTCGGCCTGGTCGGCGAGCTGCGTAAGGAGCCGGCGCTGCGCGTCCGGGTGGAACCCGTTCTCGTGATAGAGGTACCCGGAGGCCTGCTGGCCCGCGTAGCCCTCGAACTGGCACACGGTGTCGCCCAGCCCCCAGCACATGGTCTCCTTGGTGAGCACCTCGGTGCCGGTGATGCCCTCGAGCACGCCGTCGATGATGCCGCGCTCGACGTCGCAGACGGGCGTGCCGGTGGGAGGCAGGTGCTCGCAACTCAGGCAGCGGCTCAGCTTGACGAGCACACGCTCCTCGTCGAGCTCGACCTCCAGGTCGCCGAGCTTCATCTGCGAGAACCAGTCCTTGAGGCCCTGGATGGAGGTGACACCGAGGTCGCGGCTGGCGCGCTTGCCGGCCAGGTAGATGGCGGGGCCCGCGCTCTCGCCGAGGATCTCGGGCAGGATCGCGAACTGAAGGAAACGGACGAGGGACGCCGGCGCCACGGCGTCGGCCGGCGTCGTACGCAGCACCTCCCCGGCGTCCA
>Ga0302323_100003346_pt1 | contig 13046 bp, 11 predicted proteins | sample Fen_T0_3_FD_201950 | JGI IMG/M metagenome (GOLD analysis project Ga0302323, IMG submission 201950) | Peat permafrost microbial communities from Stordalen Mire near Abisko, Sweden - Fen_T0_3 | ecosystem: Environmental > Terrestrial > Soil > Wetlands > Permafrost | place: Sweden: Abisko... | reverse complement strand
CGCGACCTGGCGCTGATCAAGCGGCTCGACCTCAAGCTCCGCTACGCGCTCGAGACGCATGCGCATGCCGACCACATCACCGGCGCGGCGCGCCTGGTCGCCGCGACCGGCGCCTTGTCCGCGGCGCCGTCGGGCTGCGGCATCCTGCCCGCCAACGTGCAGATGCAGGACGGCGACGTGCTGCTCTTCGGCGTCGCGGAGCAGTTGCGCGCGCTGCACACGCCCGGTCACACGGCGGGCAGCATGAGTTTCGCCTGGCGCGGTAATGTCTTCACCGGCGACGCGCTGCTGATCGACGGCTGTGGCCGCACCGATTTCCAGGGCGGCGATGCCGGCGCGCTGTACGACAGCATCCACACCAAGCTGTTCACGCTGCCGGACATCACGCGTGTCTACCCGGGACATGATTACCGCGGCAATGCGGTTTCGACGATCGGCTGGGAGAAGCGACACAACGCGCGGCTCGCCAACCGCAGCCGCACGGATTTCATCGACCTCATGGCGCACTTGAACCTGCCCCGGCCGAAGATGATGGACGTCGCCGTGCCTGCCAACAAGAATCTGGGCGTCATTCCCCATGCCGCCTGAAGCCGCCGCCAACGTTGCCGCGATCCGAGCGCGCGCCGAGGCGCGGGCCGCGGAGGAAGGCGTCCCTTTCCGCGGGTTTCTCGCGCCGGCCGAAGCGTGGGCGCTGTTTTCCCGCGGAGAACTGGTGCTCGTCGATACGCGCACGCTCGCCGAACGCGACCTGATCGGCTACGTGCCCGGCAGCGTGCACATCGAGTGGTACGACTATCCGGACAAGAAGATGAACGCGCATTTCCTCGACCAGCTGCGCTCGCGCGTGGAGCTCGACCGCACGGTCGCGTTCCTGTGCCGCAGCGGTGTGCGCTCGAAGCATGCGGCGACACTCGCCGCGCAAAACGGCTACGCGTTCGCGTTCGACGTGCTGAAGGGCTTCGAGGGCGACAAGAACGCGCAGGGGCAGCGCGTCGTCAATGGCTGGCGCGTCGATGGGTTGCCGTGGCGGCAGGATTGACCCGGCCGCAATGAATATGGCCGGTCGCGCGACGACCGGCCATCGATACCCGCGTCGGCGCGGTCCTCAGGCCGGCCGGCCTTTTTGAAGTATCGCCAGCGCCTGCGCCACGAGGTCGTTGTGGCCTTCCGGAATTTCTCCACCCGGCGTCATCTGGTCGACGACGTGCGGCAGCGCCTGCGAGAGCCCGCCCGCCGCTTCTTCGGGGGAAATGCCCATCTGCTGCGCGATCTGTCCCAGCTGGCCATGACCGAAGATCTGCGACAGCGCGTCGGGGGAGATCGGCATGTTCTGGCCGGTGCCGATCCACGACTGCGCCTGCTGGCCCATGCCCGCCTGCTGGAACTTGGCGAGCAGTCCTTCGATGCCGCCATTCTGCTGCAGCACCTGCAGCGCCATCTGGATCATCGGGTTGCCGCCCTGCGCCCCTTGCGCCGACGATCCGCCTCCCATCATCCCGCCCATCACGCTGCCGAGTAGTCCGTCGAGCAAACCCATGGCGCACCTCGCTTCAGAAATGAAACCGTTGCAATCGCGCGCCGCGGGCCTGCCGGCACGCGTCGATCAAACCGCTTGCTGGCGCACGAAAAGATGCGCTTCCGCCGCCGGATACCCGGCCGCGCCGAAGGTCTCGCGAATCGTCTTGTTGGTGTCGAAGTACACCTGCCAGTAGTGGTCGGTGTGGACGTAGGGCCGCACGGCGAGCACCGGGCCGCGCTCGTTGAACGTCAGGATCTCGACATCGGGTTTGGGTTCCGCCACCACGTTGGGAATCGTCGGCAGCGCTTCCTTCAGCCGGCGGATCGCGTCCTGCGGGTCGACCGAGTGGTCGAGCTGCGCGGTGAGCTCGACGCGGCGATGCGGATTGTGCGAGAAGTTCTTGATGGTGCCGGCCATGATCTTGCCGTTGCCGACGGTGGTTAGCACGTTGTCGGGCGTGTCGATGGCCGTCGTGAACATGCCGACGGCGCGCACCGTGCCTTCGACGTCACCGGCCAGCACATAGTCGCCCACCTTGAACGGACGCAGCACGACGATGAACGCGCCGGCGGCGAAATTGGCCAGCAGTCCCGACCAGGCGGCGCCGATCGCAATGCCGAGTGCCGCCAGCAGCGCTGCGAACGACGTCGTCTCGATGCCGAAGTAGCCCAGGATGCCGACGACCAGCAGGATGTTAAGCGCGACGTTGACCGTGTTCGCGACGTAGCGGATGACGGTCGGCTCGATCTTCTGCCGTTCGAGCGACTTGGTGATGATTGTGCCGACCATGCCGATCAGCATGCGGCCGATGATGTAGAGCGCGAGTGCGCCCACGACCTTCAGGCCGAAGGCGATGACGACCGGACGGGCGCTTTCAACGAGATTGCTCAAATCCATGGATAGGGTCCGATGTGGATTGAAAGGGAAGGATCACTGCATGCGACGGGACTGCCATTTTACCCACGCGCGCGCGTCGCGCAATGGCATGCCGCGGCCGCCGTCAGTGATCGCTTGGCGGCGCGACGCCCAGTTCGGCGCACAGCTTTGCCACAGTCGCCCGGATTGTCGCAAGTTCACCTTGCAATTCGGCGACGTTCGCGCGCAGCGCCGCAATTTCGGACACCGTGATGACGTCGCCTTCGGCCGCAGGCATCCGCACCACCGCATCGGCGGAAGGCGGGCCGGAAAGCAAATGCGCCCAGCGCGTCTCGCGCGCGCCGGGCTGCCGTGGCAGTTCGACGACCAGCGCACCGGCTTCCCTGGCGGCGAGTTCATGCAGAAAACCCTCGACCGCGGAGATGTCGGCGAAGTGGTGCAGCCGCTCGCAGTTGATCCGCAATTCACCGACGGTTTGCGGGCCGCGCAGCATGATCGCCGCCAGCAGCGCCACCGACTGCGATGGGATGGCCAGCACCTTCCCGACGTTGTGTGCGTAACGCATCACCCGGCCGCCGCTGGACTCGACCGCGAGGGAAAGCGTCTTCAGGTGATCGACGACCGCCTGCACTTCGGCCTCGGTCGCGTTGAGGATCGGGTCGCGGCTGGTTTTCTGATTGCATCCCGAAACGAGCGAATTCAGCGTCAGCGGATAGGTGTCCGGCACCGTGTGCTGCTTTTCGACGAGCACGCCGAGGACGCGGGTTTCGAGCAGGGACAGCGTGGGCAGGGACAAGGGATGGGCCGCGGCGAAGCGCAGGAATTTCAGGGGAGGCAAGTGTAGCGCGGAAGCGGCCGGGATGCGGAATGCAGCGGCGCGGCGGCCCCGGACACTGGTATCGTGTCAGGCTCCCTTACCCGTCCGGGTTCTTCACCATGGCCAATGCTCCCGAAGTAACCAACATGGCGCTGTTCTGCGACTTCGAGAACGTCGCGCTCGGCGTCCGCGACGCCAATTACGACAAGTTCGACATCGGCAAGGTGCTGGAGAGGCTGCTGCTGAAAGGCAGCATCGTCGTCAAGAAGGCCTACTGCGACTGGGACCGCTACAAGGCGTTCAAGGCGCCGATGCACGAGGCCTCGTTCGAGCTGATCGAGATCCCGCACGTGCGGCAGTCGGGCAAGAACTCGGCGGACATCCGGATGGTCGTCGACGCGCTGGACCTCTGCTACACCAAGGCGCACGTGCAGACGTTCGTCATCATCAGCGGCGATTCCGATTTTTCCCCGCTCGTGTCCAAGCTGCGCGAGAACAACAAGGTCGTCATCGGCGTCGGCGTCAAGAACTCCACGTCGGACCTGCTGATCGCCAACTGCGACGAATTCATCTTCTACGACGACCTCGTGCGCGAGAAGAAGCGCCCGGTCGCGCGCCGCGTTGTGGCGAAGACGGCGGCGGGCGGCGAGTCCAAGGCGGCGGCCAAGCCGGCGGCGAGCGAGGGCAAGGCGCCTGCGAAGAAGGGCGACGAGGAGCGCCGCGCCGAGGCGCTGGAGCTCATCATCGAGACGCTCGAGGCGCTGGCCGCCGAGCGGGGCGGCGACGAGAAGATCTGGGGTTCGATGGTCAAGCAGGCGCTGAAGCGGCGCAAGCCCGGCTTCACCGAGTCCTATCACGGCTTCCGCTCGTTCAACGCGCTGCTGGAGGCGGCGGAGAAGGCCGGCAACATCACGCTGGAGCGCGACGAGAAGTCCGGCGGCTACATCGTCCGGCTGGTGGGCAGCGACGACTAGCCGGGCGATTTTCGCCGGGCACGGTGCGAAACGTATAATCGCCGGTTCGACCGAACACCAGAGGCTGGCAATGCAACGACGCGAATTCCTGAAGATGTCCAGCGCTGCGACGCTTGGCGCCGCCTTGCCCTGGGCGGGCGTTTCCCAAGTCCGCGCCGCCGACGGCTGGCGCGAATTCGAAGTCACGACGGAAATCGAGGTAGTCGACGGCGGACCGGCGAAAGTCTGGGTACCGATGCCGCTGACGCGCGAAACGGCGTACTACCGGCCGGGCGTCAGCGAATGGAAGGGCAACGCCGTGCGCGGCGGCTTCCGGCAGGACCCGGTGTACGGCGCGAACGTCTTCTACGGCGAATGGGACGCCGGGTCCGCGCCGCCTAAAGCCGTCATCACCAGCCGCTTTGCGACGCGCGACCGCGCGGTGGACTTAGCCGCGCCTGCGCGCGACGTCGTGCCGCTCAAAGCCGCCGAGCGCGATCTGTACCTGATGGCGACGGAGCATGTTCCCACCGACGGCATCGTTGGCGCGACGGCGCGCAAGATCATGCTGGGCGCCGGACCCGGAACGATGAACCAGGCGCGCGCAATCTACGAATGGATCGTCGACAACACGTATCGCAATCCCAAGACGCGCGGCTGCGGCACCGGCGACATCCGCTTCCTGCTCGAATCCGGCGACTTCGGCGGCAAGTGCGCGGACCTCAATGCGCTGTTCGTCGGCCTGGCGCGGGCGTCCGGCATTCCGGCGCGCGACGTCTACGGCGTGCGCGTGGCCACGTCGAAGACGTACAAGTCATTGGGGCGTGCCGGCGACATCACCAAGGCGCAGCATTGCCGCGCCGAGTTCTACCATCCTTCCTACGGCTGGGTACCGGTCGACCCGGCCGATGTGCGCAAGGTGGTGTTGGAAGAAGAAGGCGCGATCATCCCGATCGACAATCCCAAGGTCGCGGCGGCGCGCGCCAAGCTGTTCGGCGCGTGGGAGATGAACTGGCTGCCGTACAACACCGCGATGGACGTGATCCTGCCACCGTCGGCATCGACGCGCGTCAATTTCCTGATGTACCCGTATGCGGAGACGCCGAAGGGCAAGCCGGACCCGTACGAACCGGACTTCTTCAGCTACAAGATCACGTCGCGCGCGATCGTCGCCTAGGCCGCGATGACTCGGGCGGTCCGAGTGACGGGAACGCGGAGAGCCCGGATCCGCGGATTCAACGCCGGCGCGGTGCCGGGACTGATCGCCTTCGTCGTCGGGGCAGGCTTGCTGGTTGCGCCGTGGTGGTCGAAGACCCTGCCGGCGTCGGACTATCCACTAGTGATCGTTCCCGGCGCCATCTTCGTGAGCTTTGGCGCCTACGCTTCGCTTCCCGACAGCTGGCCCCGGCTGCGCACGCTGGCCCTGACGCTGTCGATGGCGGCATTCGGCGTGATGTGCGCGGCGATGACATTGACGCCGTTTCATCCGGACCCCGACGGAACCTACACGATCGTAGGCATTCACGGCCTCCGGGCGAGCGGACCGATGCCATGGTGGGCGCGGATCGTCGCCGGATTCTTCGCAATCGTCTGCCTCGTCACCGCGGCGCTGGGCGCATGGGCCCTGCTGCGCGGCACGGCCGGACGCGGCGCCCGCGGTGACGATTCCTGACCGGGGGGCGCCAAGCGGTCGAGTGGAACTCCGCGCGCCCTTGTGCGCGCGGAATGTCTAGGCCTTGGAGTAGATTTCCGCGCCCTTTTGCACGAACTCGACGGCCTTGACCTCCATCCCCTTCTTCAAGGCATCCTCGTCGGAGACGCCGATCTTCGCAGCATAGTCGCGCACGTCCTGCGTGATCTTCATCGAGCAGAAGTGCGGCCCGCACATCGAGCAGAAGTGCGCGAGTTTGGCGCCATGCTGCGGCAGGGTCTCGTCGTGGAATTCGCGCGCCTTGTCGGGGTCGAGACCGAGGTTGAACTGGTCTTCCCAGCGAAACTCGAAGCGTGCCTTCGACAGCGCGTTGTCGCGGATCTGCGCGCCCGGGTGGCCCTTGGCCAGGTCGGCGGCGTGCGCGGCGAGCTTGTACGCCATGATGCCATCCTTCACATCGGCCTTGTTCGGCAGTCCCAAATGTTCCTTCGGCGTGACGTAGCAGAGCATCGCGGTGCCATACCAGCCGATCATCGCGGCGCCGATCGCGCTGGTGATGTGGTCGTAGCCCGGCGCGATGTCGGTGGTCAGCGGCCCGAGCGTGTAAAACGGCGCCTCGCCGCACAGCCTGAGCTGCTCGTCCATGTTGTGCTTGATCATGTGCATCGGTACGTGGCCAGGTCCCTCGATCATCACCTGGACATCGTGCTTCCACGCCACCTGCGTGAGTTCGCCGAGCGTGGCCAGCTCACCCATCTGCGCGTCGTCGTTCGCGTCGTAGATCGATCCCGGGCGCAGGCCGTCGCCCAGCGAGAACGCGACGTCGTACGCCTTCATGATCTCGCAGATTTCCTCGAAGCGCGTATAGAGGAAGCTCTCCTTGTGGTGCGCCAGGCACCACTTGGCCATGATCGAGCCGCCGCGCGACACGATGCCGGTCATCCGCTTGGCGGTGAGCGGGATGTAGCGCAGCAGCACGCCGGCGTGGATCGTGAAATAGTCGACGCCCTGCTCGGCCTGCTCGATCAGCGTGTCGCGGTACATCTCCCACGTCAGCTCCTCGGCTTTGCCGTCGACCTTTTCCAGCGCCTGGTAGATGGGCACCGTGCCGATGGGCACCGGCGAATTGCGGATGATCCACTCGCGCGTCTCGTGGATGTTCTTGCCGGTGGACAGGTCCATCACCGTGTCCGCGCCCCAGCGCGTGGCCCACGTCATCTTCGCGACTTCCTCGCCGATCGACGACGACACCGCCGAGTTGCCGATGTTGGCGTTGATCTTGACCAGGAAATTGCGGCCGATGATCATCGGCTCGCTTTCCGGATGGTTGATGTTGTTGGGGATGATCGCGCGGCCACGGGCGACTTCGTCGCGGACGAATTCTGGCGTGATGACCGGCGGAATCGCGGCGCCGAAATTCTGCCCGGCGTGCTGGCGCATGACGATGGCCGGCATCGTCGCCAGCATCTCGTCGCGTTTCAGGTTCTCGCGAATCGCGACGAATTCCATCTCCGGCGTGACGATGCCACGGCGGGCGTAGTGCATTTGCGAGACGTTCTTTCCCTGCGCGGCGCGTCGCGGCGTGCGCGTGAGATCGAAGCGGAAGCCCGCGAGTTCCGGGTCGGCAAGGCGCGCGCGGCCATAGCCGGACGTCGGGCCATCGAGCTCGACGGTGTCCTCGCGCTCCGAAATCCACGCGGCGCGCAGCGGCGGCAGGCCGCGGCGGATGTCGATCTTCGCAGCCGGGTCGGTGTACGGGCCGGACGTGTCGTAGACGGTAAGCGGCGGATTCTTCTCGGCACCAAAGGACGCAGGCGTCTCGGACTGCGTGATCTCGCGCATCGGCACGCGTATGTCCGGGCGGGTCCCTTCCACGTAGATTTTTTGCGAAGCGGGCAGCGGCGCGACTGCCGCGGCGTCGACCTGCGCGTCGCGGGCGAAGAACTGGTCGTTGGCGTTCATGAGACTCCTCGTCGCCGGCAGCGACGGGAAGGCCATGAGGAGCGAAGATGCTGCTCACGCTTCCCTGCGCCGGCATTATCCGAACAGGTTCCAAGGGTGTTCTCTCACCCGGCCACGCAAAAAGCACATCGCGGCGACCAGGACCCCTAGCGTTGCCTGCCAAGGTACCCCGAAATGCGCTGTCGGGCAATCGCCAAGGTGTGCCGCAACAGGGCGGATGCCGGCGACCGGATAGCGCAAGGGGCGTGGCACAATAGCCCGCATCCGAAGCGCGCGGGAAGGAACACCATGGCGCCGCCCGGCGGTTCCCTTGCCTGTTCGAGTTGCGGTTCGGCGATTCCCGCCGATGCGCGGTTCTGCCCGCAGTGCGGAAATCGGGTCGGCGAGGCTGCGCCTGCGACGACTAAGGCCCCATCGGCTTCGCCTCCGGCCGAGCGTCGCCAGGTTGCGATTCTGTTCGCCGACCTGACCGGCTACACCCGGTTGTCGAGCACGCTTGATGCCGAGGAGGTGCACCGCCTCCTGACCCGCTTCTTCGAACGGGTCGACGGCGCCATCGCGGAACTGGGCGGAACCATCGACAAGCACATCGGCGATGCGGTGATGGCGGTGTTCGGCGCGCCGGTCGCCCACGGCAACGACATCGAGCGGGCACTTCGCGCCGCGATGCAGATCCACGCGGCGATGGCGACGCTGACGAAGGAGTTCGGGCGCAGCTTGTCGGCGCACGTCGGAATTGCCAGCGGCGAGGTCGTCGCCGCGGACACTGGCAGTTCGGCACATCGCAACTACACGGTGACCGGCGATGCAGTCAATCTCGCGGCGCGCCTCGTGGAACTGGCGGGCGCGGGTGAAACGTTCATTTCGGACGATGTCCATCGCGCCGTCGCGACGTCCGTCGATGCGCTGGCGCAGGGTACGGTGCCCATCCGCGGACTCGGCCGCGAGCTGCCCGTGTGGAAGCTGCTCGCGTTGCGCGCGCCCGATGTCGCGCATGACCGGCTGATCGGACGCGATGCCGAGGAGATGCGATTTCGCCGCGTCCTCGAGCGCGTTGCAACGGAAAGGACGGGGACCTCCGTCGTGATCTGCGCGGACCCCGGCATGGGTAAGACGCGCCTCGCCGAGGAATTCCTGGCGATCGCCGCCAAGTGGGGCTTCCGGCGGCAATCGTCGGCGGTGCTCGACTTCGGCGCGACACAGGGGCGCGACGCGCTCCACTACCTCTATGCGGGCCTGCTCGGCATCACCGCAGACGCGGGTGCCGCGGATCGTCGCGGCAGGCTTGATCGGCTTGTCGCCGACGGCGTCATCGGCGCAGACGCAGAGCCCTTCGCCGCGGATCTGCTCGCCGTCCCGCAATCCGGAATTGGCCACTACGAGGCGATGGACAATGCCGCGCGCACCGAAGGGAAACTCAACGCGCTCGTTGCGGCCGTCGAAAGGTCATGCATCGTCCAGGCGCTCGTGCTGCTGGTCGAGGACGTGCACTGGTCTTCGCACTGGGTGCTGACGGGACTGCGCCGACTCGCTGCCTGCGCGCGCGACCTGCCTTTCGTTCTGGTGCTGACTTCGCGGCGCGAAGGCCAGGCACTGTCGCCGGGCTGGCCCGCGCCCGGCACGGTCGTCTTCGATCTCCCGCCCCTCGGCAATGCAGACGCGCTCGCGCTGGCGCGGACCTTTCTCACCGCCAACCCCGACGTTGCGGTACGCTGCGTCGAACGCGCCCAGGGAAATCCGCTGTTCCTCACGCAGCTGCTGCGCAGTGGCGCCGACGGCTCGACGATTCCCGGCACTATTCAGAGCGTCGTGCTCTCGCGACTCGATGGTCTGCCTCCCGCGGACAAGGCTGCGGTGCAGGCCGCTTCCGTGCTCGGTCAGCGCTTTGAACAGGATGCGCTGCGCCACGTGCTCGGCGATCCCGCGTACGAGGGCACGACGCTCGTCGCGCGAGACCTGGTCCGGCGCGAGGCGGCCGACGGAGGCGGCTGGATGTTCAGCCACGCGCTCATCCGCGACGGCGCCTACGCGTCGCTGCTGCACAGCGTGCGCCGGGCGCTGCACCTGCGGGCCGCCGAGTGGTACGCGGCGCGCGATGCGACTCTCCACGCGGAGCACATGGACCGCGCGGAGGACGCCGGTGCCGCGGCCGCCTACCTCGCCGCAGCCCGGACCGAGGCGGACGCATTGCGAATCGAGTCCGCGCTGCGGCTGCTGCAGCGGGGTGCCGAACTGGATGCCGGGCCGCGCGTCCGCCACGCGCTGGCGATGCTGGAAGGCGGTCTGCGCCGGGACATCGGCGACGCGCCGGCGGCTATTCGCGCTTTCGAACGCTCGTTGCCTCTCGCCGCGGACGACGCGGAGCGCTGCGCGGCGTGGATCGGCATTGCGACGGGTCACCGCGTGACGAGCGCGATGGACCAGGCGTTCGACGCGCTCGCGCGCGCCGGGGAACTGGCCGCGCGCCACGCGCTCGACGGCGAATCCTCCCGCATCCACTACCTGCGCGGCAACCTGCACTTTGCACTGGGCGAAGCGACCGCGTGCCGCGAAGAGCACGAGCGGGCCCTGCACTTCGCCCAGCGTGCCGGCGACGCCGAGTGCGAGGCGCAGGCGCAAAGCGGCCTGGGCGACGCCCATTACGCTGCAGGCCGCATGCGCTCGGCACATGCGGCCTTCACGCGCTGCGTCGCCATCTGCAACCGGGAGGGGCTGGCGCGTTTCGCGATCATGAACAACGCAATGATCGCCATCATCGAGACGTGGCTGGGCGATGGCGAAGCCGCCCTGGAGCGCCTGGACGGCTCGCTCGCGGTCGCGCGCGAGCTGCGGCATCGTTTCGCCGAGTCCATGTGCGAGCAGGTCACAGGCTGGATGCTGGTGATGCGCGGCAGGGTCGGTGAGGCCCTGCCGCATGTCGCGAAGGCGCTGGAGGTTTCCCGTGAAATCGGCGCGCGGCGCTACGAGACGATGTGCTGGATCCATCTCGCGCGTATTCACTGGGAACTCGGTGAGCCCGCGCCCGCGCGCGACGCGCTGCGCGAAGCGTGGACCCTGTCGGAGGGCATCGGGCGCGGATTCATCGGCGCCGCGGTGCAGGGAGCCAAGGCCGTTATGGCCGGCGACGAGCGCGAGCGCCGCGATGCGCTGGCGCTAGGCGAGGCGATGCTGTGCGGCGGCAGCCTCGGCCATTGTCACCTGTGGTTCCACAGCGACGCGATAGAGGCCTCGCTCGCCGCGCATGCCTGGACGGACGCCGAGCGGTACGCGGCCGCATTGGAGGCGTTCACGCATGCGGAGCCCTTGGCCTGGACCGATTACCAGGTCGCGGTGGGACGTGCGCTTGCGGCCGCGGGCAAGGGCGAGGGCGATCGCGCTGCATTGCTGGCGTGCCGGGAGCGGGCGGTCGCGCTGCAGTACACGTCCTACCTTCCGTCGCTTGACGCAGCGCTCGCCAGTCTGCCATCCCGCTAAGCGCCTGCACCCGATGGGGTGTCCCCGCGCCCGCTTTCTCTTGTATCCTTCCGCTGCATACGGCCGCCCGCTGTCCATTCGACGAGAGCCGTCGCACATTTCCCCGTCCGGGGAAGCCTGAAGGAGGAAAAGGATGTCCATCAGTCGCCGCAAGGTCGTCATCGGTTCGGCTGCCACGCTCTCTGCGCTGGCGCTCGGGTTGCCGTCCATCGGGCGCGCCCAGAGCACCGCCCTCAAAATCTCCCACCAGTTTCCCGGCGGCTCGCTGACGGAAGGCGATTTCCGCGACCGGCTATGCCGACGCTTCGCCGCCGACGTCGAGAAGCAGACGAAAGGCGCACTCAAGTTCGAGGTCTATCCGAATTCGTCGCTGATGAAGACGATTCCGCAATTCTCGGCGCTGCGCAAGGGCGCGCTCGACCTGTCCCTGTATCCGCTGTCCTACGCGGGCGGCGAAGTTCCGGAGACGAACATCGGCCTCATGCCGGGTCTCGTCACCAGCTACGAGCAGGCGTATTCGTGGAAGAACGCGGAGGTCGGCAAGCTGCTCACACAGGTCCTGGCCGACAAGGGCATCATCGTGGTGTCGTGGATCTGGCAGGCGGGCGGCGTCGCGGCGCGGGCGAAGCCGCTGGTGCAGCCGGAGGACGCCAAGGGCATGAAGGTGCGTGGCGGCAGCCGCGAGATGGACATGATCCTGAAGCAGGCCGGCGCATCGGTGCTGACGCTGCCGTCCAACGAAATCTACGCGGCCATGCAGACGGGCGCGATGGACGCCGGCATGACGTCGTCGACGAGCCTCATCTCGTTCCGGCTGGAGGAGGTGTCCAAGGCGCTGACCACCGGCCGCGGCCGTGCCTATTGGTTCATGTTCGAGCCGCTGCTGATGTCGAAGCAGATCTTCGACGCGCTGCCCAAGGACCAGCAGGCTGCCATCATGGCCGCGGGCGCTGAGCAGGAAAAATTCGCGCTCGAGTCGGCGAAGGCCGACGACCGCGCGGTCGCCGACGTCTACGCCAAGGCGGGCGCCAAGGTGTACGACCTCGACGAGGCCACGGTGAAGAAGTGGCAGGCCATCGCGCGCGAAACGGCGTGGAAGGATTACGGCGAGAAAAGCGAAAGCAACGCCAAGCTGCTTGCTGCCGCGATCAAGACGTTGTGAGTCATCCCGTCGAGGCGCCGGGCGCGCCGTCCGGCGTCACGCCGTCTGACTTGCCGCCTCAGTTGCCATATGTCGCGCCGTTCCTTGCGCCGTTCGACCGGGCGCTGCGGCTCGTCAATCGCGCCGTGCTTGCCATCGGCATGGTCGCGCTCGTCGCTTCCGCGCTGGTGCTGACGTACAGTGTCTTCTCGCGCTACTTCTTCAAGTCCGCGACCGACTGGCAGGACGAAGCCGCGGTATTCCTGCTGGTCGGCGCGATCTTCCTGTGCGGCGCGTACGTGCAGTCGTTCCGCGGCCACGTGGGGATCGAGGCGATAGCGAGCATTCTGCCTGCGTCGGTCAACCGCGCGCGCATGGTCGCAGTCGACTTTCTCACGCTGCTGTTCTGCGCGTTCTTCGCGTGGAAGTCGTGGACGCTGTTCCACGAAGCGTGGGTGGACAAGCAGACGACATCGTCGACGTGGGCGCCACCGCTGGCGATCCCCTACGGATTGATGGCGGCGGGCTTCACGCTGCTCGCGCTGCAGGTGCTGCTGCAGTTCCTCGCGCATTTCGCGAAATCCCGCGAAGCCTCGCGCATGCCCGCGAGCCCGCCATGAGCATGCTTGCGAGTGTGCACTTAAGCATGCTTG
>Ga0302323_100003344_pt1 | contig 13051 bp, 11 predicted proteins | sample Fen_T0_3_FD_201950 | JGI IMG/M metagenome (GOLD analysis project Ga0302323, IMG submission 201950) | Peat permafrost microbial communities from Stordalen Mire near Abisko, Sweden - Fen_T0_3 | ecosystem: Environmental > Terrestrial > Soil > Wetlands > Permafrost | place: Sweden: Abisko... | reverse complement strand
CGAGGGCATCGGCAAGCGCATGCTGGCCGTTGAGGTGGCCCGCGCGCTGATCTGCGAGCAGCCGAGCGGCGATGCCTGCGGCCAGTGCTCGCCGTGTCTGCGCATCACGCACGCTCGCGACTCGCTCGCGGATCTGCGCGCACAGGCGCAGGCTGCCGACGAGGCGGTGGCCTTCAACCTGCGCCTGCATCCGGATCTGCTGCTCGTGGAGCCGATGAAAGACACCATCCGCGTGGAACAGGCGCGCGCCATCGTGAGCGAGGTGGCCGAGCGTCCGTTCGAAGGGCGCGGTCGCGCCATCGTGATCGACGACGCACATTGCCTGACGGAGCAGGCGGCCAACGCACTGCTCAAGAGCCTGGAAGAGCCGCCCTCAGGCACGCACTTCATGTTGGTGACGTCCTCTCCCGAAGCGCTGCTCGCCACCATTCGCTCGCGCTGCCACCGCCTGCGGTTCGCGGCTTTGCCTTCGGCGACGATCTCGTCGGCATTGGTGGAGCGGTGGGGCATCTCGCCTGAGGAGGCGCAGCTGCGCACGCGCCTGAGCGGCGGGAGCCTGAAGGTGGCTGTCGCATTCGATTCAGACGCCTACCGCAACTTGCGCGACACGCTGATCGGGTTGCTCGAACGCTGGGGTGATCTGGACGAGCTCGGGCGACTCGACGCGGCGCAGACACTCGCTGATCTGGACGAGCCGCGCGAGGCGCTCGGCATCCTCCGCTCGTTGCTCAGGGACGTCGCAGTGCTGAGCGAAGGGGCCGAGGCGACTCGTGCGCTCAACAGCGACGTGGTCGAGCGCCTGGCTGTGCTCGGCAGCAGCGCATTCGGGCGTCGCGCGGCAGAGCTGGCCGACTGCGTGGAGCGCGCGGCGCGAGCGCTTCGAGCCAATGCGCACCGCGGCCTGACTCTGGATCGGCTGATGGACAGCGTGGCGTCTGCACCAGGGTTGCGTGGCGAGGACCGCGCGTGATAGAAATGTACTGAAGGCACTCCCGTTCGGGCCATGCAACGCCGAGTCCTCGGCCTCATGGATCCGCAGGGCGGTGCGGAGACGCGCTCGACCTGCTCAGGCTACGAGCTTCACAGGAGACGGCGACAGATGAACCGCAAGCTCATTCGGCCCGACCTGTCAGAGCTGAAAGAGCACTTCCACGGCACGGCCCGTCTCTTCCGCCAGCGCAAGCCGATCCCACCGGAACAGACGAACGCCGAGAGCTTCTACTACCTGAAGCAGATGACCAACAAGACGCGCATGGTCATCGTGCTCAAGGACGGCCAAGAGATCCGCGGGACGATCGAGTGGTACGACAAGTCGGCGCTCAAGATCCATCGCCCGGACGAGCCCAACATCCTGCTCCTGAAGGACACCATGAAATACATGTACAAGGAGAACGAGGACAAGGGCGGGGATCTCGACTAGCGCTGCTGCTTGGTGATGGCGCCAACCCTCTCTAGTTCTCGGTGGCGTACCCGCGCTGCAGTGCTGGCGCTCTGCGTCGGCCTGGCAGTGAGCTCGGGATGCGCCGGCGGTTCTGGCGGGACGCCTACACCCACGCCGACCCCAACTCCGGCGCCAGTGTGGCTGGATCACACCGAGCTGTCGCACAGTGGCGGCATCATTGTCGAGAAGGTCTCCTACCTTGCCAGCAGCCTCAAGATCTGGGCCGAGATCTTCCGTCCCGACAACGCCACGCATCGCACGCTGCTGCTGTGGAATCACGGCGGGTTCTCCGGGCTGGTCGACGCTGATCGATCGATCTGCACGGACCTCGCGAAGCTCGGGTTCGTCGTGGCAGCCTCCTACTACCGCGGAGAAGGTGGCAGCGCCGGGATCGTCGAGGCGTGCAAGGGCGAGGTCGACGACGTCGAGGCCCTTCTGATCGCGCTGAAGCAGCAGCCCTACATCGATGCGACGAAGATCGCTGCTGTGGGTGCCAGCCACGGTGGCTGCGTCACGTTGTCTTTGGCCATTCGGCGGCCGGAGATGCGCGTTGCCGTGGACCTCGCTGGTCCCGCGGACTGGGCGACGCTCTACAACTGGATGGCGGATCAGGCCGCTCGCGGCGAGCCGTTCTGCGCGCAGATCGGCCGCACGGACTGCAAGAAGCTGCATCAGGACATGCTGGCGCAGCTCAGAACGGGCCTGGGCGGCACACCGGCGCAGGTACCGAACGCCTACGCCGAGCGTTCGCCGATCCAGCATCTCGGCGATCTCAAGGTGCCGACGCTCTTCATCCAAGGCACGGACGACGTGATCGTGAATCTCGATCAGACCTGCCGCAAGCGCACGGCGCTCACCAATGCTGGGCGAGCCCCAGGCGCATGGGACATCGACACCTCGCTTCATGAGAACCCGAACGGCACTGCCTGCGGCGGCGGCTTTAGGTCCTCGTCCGTGTTCATAGGCGTGCTCGTAGAGACGAACGCGCTCGTGATCTACGAGGGACAGGGCCATGAGGTCAAGGACAACTTGCGCAATCACGTGATCGGTGTCGTCTCGCCCTTCCTCTTCGCGCATCTGTCCTGAGGCGGCCCGCAGCGGAACGTAGCGCGCGCCGGGGCTTCTAGTCGATGGAACGTCTGGGTGAGCGATGGAGTACAAGGACTACTACAAGATCCTGGGCGTCGCGAAGAACGCGAGCGGGAAGGAGATCAAAGCCGCCTATCGCCGCCTGGCGCGCAAGCTCCACCCTGACGTGAATCCGAACAATCGCCAAGCCGAGGCGCGTTTCAAGGAGATCAACGAGGCAAACGAGGTGCTCTCGGATCCCGAGAAGCGCAAACGCTACGACCATCTCGGCGCGGATTGGAGCAGCTACGCTTCGGGTGCTCCTGGCAGCGGGGGATGGGGCCGCGGCGGACGGGTGCGCGTGAAGGTCGGCGGCTTCGAGCAAGATCTCGGTGGCTTCTCGGAGTTCTTCCGGACGTTTTTCGGTGGCGGTGGGCCTGAGGCCTGGGGCAGCAGCGACGCTGCAGGCGAAGACAACCCCTTCATGCCGCGGCAAGCGGCCCACGCAGACGTGGAGCGCGAGCTGAGCATCTCACTGGCCGAGGTGCTGAAGGGCGCGACGCGCACGATCAGGGGCGGCAGCCAGCGCACAGTCGAGGTCAAGATACCGCCTGGAATGCGCGATGGCTCCCGGGTGCGTGTCGCAGGCGAGGGCGCGACAGTCGGCGGCCGTGCAGGCGATCTGTACCTGCGGGTGCGAATCGATGCGCACGGCCAATTCACCGTGCAGGAAGACGATCTGACCACAACGGCCAGCGTCCTGCTGTCGACGGCCGTGTTGGGTGGCGACCTGGACCTTCCGGCCCTGGAGGGCCGCGTGAACCTCAAAGTCCCGGCAGGGTCGCCGCCGGGTAGGGTCCTGCGCGTGAAGGGCCAGGGGCTCCCGCGACAAGCAGAGCGTGAGGCGCGCGGCGACCTGCTGGTCACACTCACGGTGAAGCTGCCGACCGATCTCTCGAAGCGCGAGCGCGAGCTGTTTGAAGAGCTGCGTTCGCTGGGCCGGTAGTTCGACGCTGGCGTGATGCGCCTGGCAGACGCGATCCTTGACCCACTGTCGATGCGTCGGATATATTGCGAAGAACGCCGTAAGAGCGTGAGGAGGCTTGCGATGCGAGGCAGAGTACTGGTGAGCGTGGCGCTGGCGGCAGCGGTCTTGATAAGCGGTGATGCTTGGGCTCAGTCAAAGTCCAAGCGAAAGGCCGTCGCGGTGATGGATTTCGACTACGGCACCATCGACCACTGGTGGGGCCAGTACAACATCGGCAAGGGTATGGCCGATCAGGTCGTCGATGCGCTGGTCAACGACGGCACCTTCCGCGTGATCGAGCGGAAGAAGCTCGACACGGTGCTGGCCGAACAGGATTTCGCGCACAGCGACCGAGCGGACGTGAGCGCGGCCCACGTATCCAGGATCGGCAAGGTGCTGGGTGTGCGCTACATCATCACCGGCTCGATCACCAAGTTCTCCATAGAGCAGAAGGGTGGCGGGCTGCACGTGCACGGCATTGGCTTGGGCGGCGGCGGCGCCAAGGCGCAGGTGAACCTGACGGCACGGATGGTCGACACCACGACGGGCGAGGTGGTGATGTCGGCCAAAGGTGAAGGGGTCGCGAAGAAGGGCACTGCCCTGCATGTCTCGAGCGGCGGCACGGGCATCAACATGGGGTCCGGCGAGTTCCGTGAGAGCGCGTTGGGTGACGCCCAAGAGCGCGCTTGCCAAGAGCTGGTCAAGCTGCTGGTCGCGCGCGCGGATCGACTGGAGGACTAGCGGACGCTCGTCGCTTCCTTGGTCGTCTGCGTACAGGAACGGTGCCGCGCCCGTATGGTGTGAACAATGTCGATGCCCATCTTCACAGTGGCCAACCAGCTGACGCTGCTGCGCATGGCGTTGGCACCGTTCCTCGTCTTGGCGCTCACCTGGGGCCGGTTTGACTGGGCGCTGGGGACCTTCTTGGTCGCCGGCGTGACCGACCTGCTGGACGGTTTGATCGCGCGCTACGGACATCAGCGCACCCCGTTGGGAGCCACGCTGGATCCGGTCGCCGACAAGATCCTGCTCGGCGCCACCTTTGTCGCGCTCACCTGGAACTCGGCGGTGCAGGTGAGAATCCCAGTCTGGGTCACGGTCGTCACGCTCTCGCGCGACGTGGTGATCATGGTGGCGGTCGTGATCGTCAATCTCGTCGTCGAACGCCGCATCTTCTTCCCTTCCGTGCTCGGCAAGGCGACGACGGTCGTGCAGCTCCTCACCGTCGCGGTCGTGCTCTCGCTCAACTGGGCGCACACGGACTGGGCGGTATTGCCCTACCTGTTCCTGGCGACGGTCCTGGTCACGGTCGGGTCCGGCGTGCAGTACATCTACCTGGCCTCTACGCACAAAGCAGACGCCACGCGCTCATGAGCGGCAACGCCGTGGCGGCGCGCGTGGGCCGGCTGGTCCTGCTGCTGGCCGCGCTGGCAGTCACGGTGTGGTTCGTGCTGCGCGTGCGCGGTCTGCTCACGTCCTTTGCGACGGCTTTTGCCATCGCCTACGTGCTCAACCCGGCGGTCAACGGACTCGAGCGGCTCTACGCGCGGATGCTCGGCCGCATGCGCGTGTTGAGCGCCCGCGGGCTGGCCGTGGGGACACTGTCGATCGCCGTCATTCTCGCGGTCGTGGCGGTGGCGGTCTTTGTCGTGCCGACGGTCTACCAACAGGTGTCGGACACGGCCACCAAGCTGCCGGGTTATGTCGAGAAGCTGCGCGCGCGCGTCGAGCCTGCGGTCCTGGGCCTCAACCTGCGCTATCCGGCCGCCTACGAAGAGATCCGGCGGCGCGCGGAGGAGACGGTTCGCAACCACTTGCCGGAGATCGTGGCGCCGGTCACACACGTGATCGGTGCGGCCTTCTCGAGCGTGCTCTCGTTTGTGCTGACGACACTCAGCCTGCTCCTCGTGCCGGTGTTCGCGATCTATCTGATGTACGACATGAATCGCATCACGGTCGGGCTAGCCGATCTGGTGCCACACCGCTATCGCGAGTACGTATACTCGCGCGCCAGGGAAGTGGACCGCCTGCTGGCCGCCTTCGTGCGCGGGCAACTGACGGTCTGCCTGATACTCGGCTCGTATTACGCAGTCGCGCTGAGCCTGTGCAGGGTGCCAATGGGCGCGGCAGCGGGCTTTGTCGTGGGCTTCTTCAATCTGGTTCCGTACATGTCAACGGCGCTTGGTCTGCCGCTCGCACTCCTGCTCTCGTGGCTGGACGCACAAAGCTGGCAGCGACTGGTGGCCGTAACGGTCGTGTTCTTTGTGGGCCAGACCATAGAGGGGAACATCATCACACCGCGCATCGTCGGCGGCCGGCTGGGGCTGCACGCGCTGGTCATCATGTTGGCCGTGCTGGTCGGCGGCACGCTCTTCGGATTCGTGGGGATGCTGCTGGCTGTCCCGACCACGGCCGTTCTGTCCGTGTTCTGGGGCGACTTGAGGGCGTGGTATCTCGCTAGCAGCTTCTACAGGGGCGTAGCTCCGCCAGCCGCGTAGCGCGCACGGGCCCGGCGCCAGGCTGCTCCTCGTGAGCACCCTTCCTGGGGCCGAGTCTCTGTCGCGCGGAAATGGCCCACGGCCGGAGCTCGTCCGGGGAGCGCGACGCACGGCTCCAAGCCAGTTCCAGTCAGGTGCCCGATGTTGGCGTGATGCCCCCGGCGATCCGCTACACCTCTGACCAGCGCATCAGTATGCGTGGCGTTGGCCGAAGCCGCGGAAGAGGGTCATTATCAGGATCTTCACATCCATGAGGACAGACCAGTTCTCGATGTAGTAAAGATCGTACTCGATACGCTTCTCGAGCGACGTGTTGCCGCGCCAGCCGTTGACCTGGGCCCAGCCGGTGATGCCGCTCTTGACGCGGTGACGCAGCATGTAGAGCGGGATCGCCCCGCGAAAGCGTTCGACGAACGAGGGTCGTTCCGGGCGTGGGCCGACGAGGCTCATGTCGCCGATCAGGACGTTGAGGAGCTGCGGCAGCTCGTCGAGGTTGTAGCGCCGTAGCCAGATGCCGATGCGCGTACGGCGCGGATCCTCCGCCGATGCCCAAACAGGGCCGGTGCCCTGCTCCGCATCTTCGCGCATGGAGCGGAACTTGTACATCAGGAAGGTCTTGCCGTCGAGACTCATGCGCTCCTGGCGATAGAAGATCGGTCCGCGTCCGCCCCTGAGCTTGATGAGCAGAGCGATGACGGAGAAGACCGGTACGAGCAGGAGCAGCAGCGTCGCGCCGAGCAGGAGGTCCATCGCGCGCTTGATAAAGCTGTGCCAGCCGCGCAGCGGGACGTCGTTGAGGCCGATGATCGGCTGACCATCGAGCTCCTCCAGGGTGGCCTTGAGAGTGGCGTACTGCAGCAAGTCAGGCACGACCTTGATATCGATACACTCGCTGCGCAGGCTGCGCACGAGGTCGACCATGGCCGCATGCTCGGCCAAAGGTAGCGCGATCAGGATCTGCGCCACGCGGCGGCGGGCGACGATGTCGCGCGCCTGGTCAAAGCGGCCGAGGATCGGCAAGCCGAGCACGGAGTCTGTGCGGTGATCGTCGAGAAAGCCGATCAGCTCACAGCCCAGCTCGCGATGCGTCCGCAGGCTCTGGGCGATCGTGAGGGCCAGCTCGCCCGTGCCGGCCACGATGACGTGCTCCAGGCCTGCGGTGGTCGTCCAACGATATTGGAGATAGCGACGGCAGGCCCAGCGACCCAGTGCTAGCGCAGCGCAGTCGAGCACGACGAAGACCACAAAGACCGCCTGGCTGTACTCCCATGCCGGGGCTGACTCTGGCTGGAAGCGGTAGTAGACCCGCACGTAGAGCGTGGCTCCCAAGAGAAACGTCGCGCCCAGCAGCACGCTGAAGAGGATGGCGAAGAGCTCGTCGATGCGACTGCGAACGCGTTGCACCTCGTACAGGCCGCGAAAATAGAGCACGATCGGCCAGAGCAAGACGATCAGCGGCAGGAGCCAGAGGTAGCGATCGAAGGGGGGCACGCCCTTGTCCGCCGGCAGGAGGCTGAGCAGGGGCGGAAAGTGGAAACGCAGGAAATACGCGCCCAACCAGGCGGCAGCGCTCAGCAGGACGTCGCTGAAGAGGAAGAGTCCGATAAAAACGCGCGCCCTACGCTTCAACACGCTGCGGTCTGCTCCTGATGACGCCTCATCGCGCTCGCGAGAAGATCGCGCATGCGAGCGTCGAAGGCGGCGCGGCTGTATCCCTCGGCATGGGCTCGCAGCGCCGCAGTATTAAATCGCGTCGCGGAGAGTGCGTCAACGGCGGCCCGCAGGGCCTCTAGGGTCGGGGTGCGGAACAGCAGGCCGGTCTCACCCTCGACGATCGCCTCGCGAGCGCCGCCTTCGGCGTACACGACCGCTGGCCGGCCGCAGGCCATGGCCTCGATCGGCACGATGCCGAAGTCCTCGATCCCGGGCAGGAGTACCGCGCGGCAGCCGCGGTATAGGTCGCGCAAGGCGTGATCATCGACGTGACCGAGGAAGCGGACTTCCGTCGGGGCCACTCTGGCGAGCCGCTCGGCGTCAGGGCCCGAGCCGGCGATCAACAGGCGTCGTCCGCTGCCGCGATAAGCCGCGAGTGCCAGCTCGATGCGCTTGTAGGGCACGAGCGCCGAGACGATGAGCTCGTAGTCACCGCTGCCCACTCCAGACGCCGGGGTAAAGAAGTCCGTGTCGACGGGAGGGGAGACCACCTCAGCTTGCCTTGCGTAGTAGCGCTGGATGCGTTGCGCGACGTAGCGGCTGTTCGCGACGAAATGGTGAACGCCGCGGCTCGCCGCGACGTCCCACCTGCGCAGAGCGGCCGCGACCACGCGGATGGCGGGGCGCACCAGGGGAGAGGCCTTTCCGGGGCCGAAGTAGTCGTCGAAACGGTCCCAGACGTAGCGCATCGGCGTGTGGCAGTAGCACACGTGCAGGGCTTCTGGCGCCACGTGGGCACCCTTGGCGACGCAGTGCGACGAGGAAATCACAAGGTCATAGCCGGCGAAGTCGAAGGCAGCCATCGCGGCCGGAAAAAGGGGCAAGTAGTGGCGGTAGTGCCGCGCGGCCCAGGGCAGTCGCTGGACAAAGCTCGTGCGGATCGGGTGCGCCTCCAGCTCGGGGTGCACGGAGCCAGGTACATGCAGCAGCGTGTAGATCGGCGCGTCCGGAAACAGGCGCGCGAGCGAGAGCAGGACCTTCTCGCCGCCCCGCATCCCGGTGAGCCAATCGTGAACCAGGGCGACTCGCATGGTCTCTCGCGGAATCCCGCGTCTGCTGGCCACTACGAGGGCGCCGCCTCCGTTGGGCGGGCGCGGCGGCTCAGCACCTCTTTGTACACAGCGAGCACGGCGCGTACGGAGCGGTCCCAGCTGAAGTGGCTGGCACGCTCGCGGCCCCGTGTCACGAGATCCTGGCGCAGCGCCGGGTCGGACAGAACGCGCTCCAGGGCGCCGGCGATCTCTTTCGTGTCATAGGGGTCCACCAGCAGCGCCGCGTCGCCGACCACCTCAGGCAGGGAGGAGATGCGCGAGGTGATCACGGGCGCGCCGCAGGCCATGGCCTCGAGCGGCGGCAGGCCAAACCCTTCGTAGAGCGACGGGAATGCGAAGACGTGCGCGGTACGGTAGAGCACGGCGAGGGTCGTGTCAGGGACAAAACCGAAGAAACGTACGTCTTGCCTGACGCCGGCCGTCTCGACGCTGCGCCGCAGGGAGCCATAGCGTTGGATCTCGTCGCCGATGATGATGAGCTTCACGTCCTCGAACCCGGGGCGAGCCTTGACCTGTCCAAAGGCCTCGATGAGACGATCGAGATTCTTGTGGGGCTTGATGTTTCCCGCGTAGAGCACGAAACGCCCCTGAATTTGGTAGCGCTCGTGAACGCGCTGCGCCTCTTCGGCCGACGGAACGGTCAGGACGGCGTCATCGATTGCGTTGGGCACGACGCGCACACGTTCCGGCGGCGTGTCTGGATAGAAGCGCAGGATGTCGGCGCGCGAGGCATCCGAGACCGTGAGCACGACCGCACTACGCCGCACGGCCTGGCGCAGCATGAAACGGGCGTAGATCAGGGCAAGACGATTGGGCAAGTACTTTGGGAAGAGCAGATGAATGCAGTCGTGCACGGTGACCACGGACGGGACGCGACTCAGAAGGGGCAGCACATAGTGCGGAGAGTGGAAGAGATCCGCGCGCAGTCGACGGAGTTGCCAGGGGATCGAGACGTGCTCTCTCAGCGAGTAGCCAGCGGAGCCTTCCACGACAGGGGTGAAGTTCTCAGCGAGGTCACGCAGCGTGGCTGCGTCGCCTAGCTCACAAAGCAAGTAGTACGTCGTCTCGTGGTCCAGGCGCGCCAGATGGCGCACCAGATTCCGGACGTAGGTGCCAATGCCATAGTCCCGCCATTTGCGGACGTCGATCGCGATTCTTGTCGGCATGCTGGCCCAGGGCAACTGCGTGATCGTCGGATAACGTAGCACGGAGCCAAGGGATTCGCAAAGGTGCGCAGGGGCTCAGCCCCTCGGCCGTTTCGTCATCGGCCGAGGGCCAGGCCTGCAACCGCGCGCCAGTGTCGGCGAGTGGCAGGCGCCTCGTCGCCCCCGCGCGCCAGCAGCCAGCCGATCACGGCCCGGCCCAGTAGCCAGCCGCGCAACAGGGTGGTTTGAAAGGCCCCGTTGTGGAGCTGGTAGTAGCGCAGGTGGCTGCGATGGTATTCGAGGCGCGCTGGCTCGGGCGTCGTCTTGGCGCTGCGTCCGCCGTGATGCACGACCTCTGCCTCGGGCGCGAAGGCCAAAGTCCAGCGCGCGCGCCGCAGGCGCAAGCAGAGATCAGCGTCCTCCTCGTACAGGAAGTAGCCTTCGTCGAAGAAGCCGACCTGTCGCAGGCTCTCCATGCGGATCAACAGGCAGGAGCCAGAGAGCCAATCCGGGGCGTGCGTGCGCTGCGTCAGGGCGGTGAGTCGGCCGCAGGCCCAGGCCCTTCCGTTGGCCACGGCGCGTCGCCAGCGTCTGTGACGCCACTCGCTGAGGAGGGTCAGCCGCGGTCCCCAGGATAGTTGCGGGGTGCCATCGGAGTTGAGGGTGCGTGGGCCAGCCGCAGCGACCTGCGCGTGCGCATCGAGGTGCAGCGTCAGGGCCTCCACGGCGCCGGGGTGGAGCTCTGCGTCGCTGTTGACCAGCAAGGCGTAGGGCGTGCGAACTCGGGCCAGGGCACGGTTGTTCGCTGCGCCGTAGCCCGCATTTGCGTCGAGGGCCAGCAATACGACGTCGCGGAAACCGGTGCGAATGGCGTCGACCGAGCCGTCTTGGCTCGCGTTGTCCACGACCACGATCTCGGCAGGAGGGACGGTCTGCTGGCGCAAGGAGCGCAGGCAGCGCAGTGTGTCGTCGCGTGTGTTGAACGAGACCACGACAGCGCTCACGCGCGCGCCAGACCCGGGCGAGGTCATGGCGTGGCCGCTTGGCGAAGGATCGCGAGCACGCGCGCGGCGGCAGCGTCCCAAGAGAAGCGCGCGGCCTGGACGCGACCCTGTTCCCGCAGGCGCAGGGCGAATGCGCCGTCACCGAGCACGCGCGCAAGGGCCTGGGCGATCGCCCGAGGATCGCGCGGGTTCACGGTGCAGGCGGCATCACCGGTGATCTCGCTCAGGGCCGGGCGATCGCTCGCCACAACCGGGACACCGCGGGCCATGGCCTCTAGGGCAGGCAGGCCGAAGCCCTCGTAGTCGGAGAGTTGGACCACGACGTCAGCAGAGGCATAGCGCAGGGCCAGGTCGTCGTCGTCCACGAACCCGGAGAAGCGCACGTGATCGGCCATGTCCGAGTGCCGCGCGAGCGCGTGCAGATCGCGTTGCGGGCGCGTGCGATTGTCGCCGACGACGTCGATGCGCAACGCCGGCCAGCGCTGGCGGAGCAGCGCGCCAGCCGCGAGGAGCTCCGGCAGACAGCGCCGGTTGAAGACGCTGCCGACCCAGAGGATCAAAGGGCCGGTGAGACCAAGCTGGCGGCGGGCCTGCTCCCGGGCAGGGGCCTGGGGCAGGTCGTCGTCGGCGCCGAGCGGGACATGGTGAACGCGGGCGGCCGCATCGGGAAAGCGGCGCGCGATCTCGTCCCGGGTGAAGCGCGAGCAGGCCAGGATCGCCCGCGAAGCGCGAATCGACGCCGCGACGAGCAAGCGGCGACGCAGCCCCTCTACGAGGCCGAAGTCATGCGCGCAGAAGAAGAAGGACAGATCATGCACTGCCGTCACGCGGGGCCGCTTGAGTGAGAGTGGACACTGGTAGGCCGGGGCAAAGAGGACGCTGACGTCGTCCCTGCGGGCAGCCGGCGCCAGGAGGCGCTCCTGCCAAACGAGACCACCGACCGGCTTGTGGGCGAGCGTGCGCCAGATGTACCTGTCGGAGTTCGGCAGGAGCGCCTGCGGAGTCTGGTCAAGGTAGGCGATGAAACGATCGGCACCCGATCGTTTCCAAACCCTCATGAGGCTGCGCAGGTAGCGACCCGCGCCCGTGGCACGGCCGCCAAGCTCACGCGCGTCGATGCCGATAATCATCTTTGCGGCGCGCTGCCCGTTGTCCTTCGCCGCGTCCCGGCCTTGCCCTGCGGGTTCACGTCAGGCCTCGAGCACGCGGCGGTAGAAGGCGACCGTCTCTCGCGCCGTGACCTCCCAGTCGAAGCGGCGGGCCTGCTCAAGCCCCAGTCGTCGCTGTTGCGCAACGTATGCCGAATCGTCGAGCACGCGCTCGATGCCTCGCGCGATGGACTCGGCGTCCATGGGATTGACCAGCGTTGCCGCTCCGCCCGCTGTCTCCTCGAGCGCGGATCCGCGTGAGCAGACCACAGGCAGACCGGCCGCCATGGCCTCGGCGACCGGCAGGCCGAAGCCCTCCTCGTGCGACGGCACCACGAGCATGGCTGAGGCCGCCATGAGCGCGCGAATCTCGCGGGTCTCGAGATAGCCGGTGGCTCGGATCTGCGGACCCACGATCGACCCGCCCTGCGCCCAGTACGAGCCAGGCCCCACTAGCACCAACGGCGGAAGCCGCGGCCGGCGTCGCGCCAGGCCCATGTACGCCATAGCAAGACCGACCAGATTCTTGCGTTTCTCCTCGGTGCCGAGAAATAGGATGCCGCCTCGCGGCAGACGCAACCGGTTCAGCACGGCCTCCACCTCGTCCTCAGCGATGGGCTCCTTGAAAACAGGGTCGATGCCGTTCGGGATCACGGCGATCTTTTCGGGTGCCACGTCGAGTAGCAGACGCGCCTCGGCCGCCGTGTACTCCGACACGCAGATGATTCCGTCTGCGCGGCGCGCGTGAGCTCGCACGAGCGGGGCATAGTCGCGTCGAATCTCGGCGCGCGTCCACTCGGGGTGCTTTAGGAAGAACAGGTCGTGGAGCGTCACGACTCGGCGTGCGCGCTGGCCGGGGACGATCAGCGGGTGCGGCGAATGCACGAGGTCCAGTCGATCGCCGCCGACGAGCAGGTCGAGCGCAGGCCAGCCGAGGCGGTTCCACGCGGCGTTG
>Ga0302323_100003343_pt1 | contig 13052 bp, 9 predicted proteins | sample Fen_T0_3_FD_201950 | JGI IMG/M metagenome (GOLD analysis project Ga0302323, IMG submission 201950) | Peat permafrost microbial communities from Stordalen Mire near Abisko, Sweden - Fen_T0_3 | ecosystem: Environmental > Terrestrial > Soil > Wetlands > Permafrost | place: Sweden: Abisko... | reverse complement strand
AAAATATGTAGGTAATATAGAACCAACACCCTACATAGCAAGGGGAAAGAATAATCTAAAGAATTTTTTGCAAACAGGTTTTCAGACTACGGATAATATTTCAGTCAGCTCTACTGGTGACAACTACAATTTACGTATGTCACTATCTAATTCATATCAAAAAAGTATAATCCCGAATATGAAGCTTAATATTACCAACTTCAATCTTTACGGATCGTACAATGTTAGTCAGAAATTAAAAATTGAAGGTAATATTAATCTGAACATTCAGAATTCAGAAAATTTTCCTGATGTTGATTATGGTCCAAATAGTATCTTATATAATGTTGCGATCTGGACAGGCGCTGACTGGGATGTTAATGATCCAAAAATAAGGGCTATATGGCAGGATGGAAAAGTGGGCACTCAATCGCTCTTTGCAGAATACCAGCGCTACCATAATCCATGGTTTATGTCATATGAATGGCTGCGCGGACATCACAAAACGGATGTAGATGCCTATACAGCAGCAAATTATAAAATAGATGATCATGTTAATGTTAAACTCAGGACTCAGATTTCCACCTACAGTTTACTGAGGACTGAAAAGATGCCTTTTTCTGCTCACCCATACGGTCGTGAGGAAAATTCAGGTGATTACCGCGAAGACAGACGTAATTTATTCGACAACAATACCGACATTCAACTTAATTTCAATTACGCTTTAGGCAATTTTTTCAATATTTCAGGGTTGATTGGTGGAAACATACGCGCATTTAATTACAATTCAAGTTTCACATCAACAGATTACCTGAACATTCCAAATGTATACACTTTTGCCAATTCCAAAAATCCTATACAGTCCAGCAACTTCAGCTCAACAATGGCTGTTTACAGCGGCTATGCAGCCATTGATCTGGGTATTGGGAAATTTGCAACTCTGTCTCTGACTACCCGTGCTGATAAATCAACTGCACTTTTACCAAGTGCGAATACGACATTTGTATACCCAAGTGTTTCATTTTCAACAGTTGTAAACCAATATTTAAAACTTCCTGATGTTATATCTTATTTCAAAATAAGGGGATCATTTGCCGCTGTAAGGGGAGCTTCCACTTCTGAAACGATTGGCGCTGCACCATTTAATACAATTACCGCGCTTGGCGGAAGCACCTCAAATTCAATTTACGGGTATCCGCTCGGTTATGGGAATAATTACTATTCACCCTATGGAGGACCCAGTTATAATCTTATTACACCATATAACACTGCAAAGGATTATAATAATGAGGCTGACGCAATGTATTCGAACAATCTTGTAGATCCTAAAATAAAAGCTTCAAACCGATTAAACTATGAAGTGGGATTTGATTCCAGATTTCTTAAAGACAGAATTGGTCTTGATTTTACAGCATTCGAATATATTGATGGCCCTTCTATTCTTGCTAATTCTATTTCGTCAACAACAGGATATGATACATACTATATAAATGCATTAAAAACCAAAAAAACTGGTTTTGAAATAAGCATGACCGGTTCACCTGTAAGAACACAGGATATCAGGTGGGATATTCTGGTTAACTGGGATACGTATAAAGAAGTTTTTGAAGAACTTCCTGCAGGTCAGGAGAGTTATCAGACATTTTTCCACAAAGGAGACCGGGTAGATAAGCTTTATGCAAGCGATTTCTGGAGAACGCCTGATGGAATAATCATAAATGATGCTAATGGTAAACCGATTGCAAATCCTGTTGCACAATATTTAGGTAATTTAAATGGTGACTTCCACTGGAGTCTTAATAACAAGATCTCTTATAAACATCTTGCATTGGGTTTTCAATTTGATGGTAATGTAGGAGGTGTAATGGTCGACTATATACATAACAAAACAATGCGCGGAGGCGCCAATATTGAAACAACACAGGGTGCATTGGGAATAGCCAGAGATCTGGATGATCAGAATGCAGGAAATCCTAATTATAAGGGAAGTTATGTCGGAGAAGGAGTAGTTGTTTCAAATGCAGTAGCGATTCAATACGACTCGCAAACCGGTAGGATAACAAATTATGGCGACCTTCAGTTCGCTCCTAATACAACTACAACACAAGTACAGGATTATGTAAGTAAGTATTATGGTATTGCCAAATCAAATCTGATGAGTAAGACTTTTTCAAAACTTCGTGAGGTAACTCTCAGTTACGATCTGCCGTCCAATTGGCTTAAAAGCATTAACATCAGCAAACTGACAGTCTCCTTAGTAGGCCGTAACCTGATATACTTCTATAAAAATAAAAACTTCAGGGATGTTGATCTTGACCAGTATAACTATGGCACAGGTTCGACAGGGCTTCAATCTCCAAGCACCAGGAGATATGGGTTCAACATTAATATTACGTTTTAATCTGTTAAATGGAATATTTAAAAACCATAAAAAGATATTATCATGAATAAATTAAAAATATATCCGGTATTGCTCTTATTTGCAATGCTTGTCCTGGCGTCGTGCCAAAAAACATTCAATGAACTTGGAGCTGATAATAACCGTCCAACCAGTGTTCCACCTTCTCTCATACTTAATGGCGTATTAAATGATCTTTATAACGGTCCATACGGAGACTATGAAAAATGGGATCAGTATTTTCTGCAGAACTATGACTATTACGGGAATAACCGTTACGACTTTGGCTCAGGGACAAATTTCTATGCCACACTCAAAAATGTGACGAAAATGGAAGAGGAAGCAAAAAGAATCCAGCTTCAGGCAGTGAACAGTTATTCTGCCCTTGCAAAATTTCTGAAGGCATATTTCTTTACACAGATGAGTCTTCAGACTGGTGACATCCCGATGAAAGATGCTCTGAAAGGTCTCGAAGTCCTCACTCCTGCTTATGATTCCCAGAAAGATATCTTTAAACAGGCATTTGACTGGCTTGAAGGAGCTAATACTGACCTGGCTTCCCTTCAGGGCTCAGCAAACGATCTCCAGGGAGACATATATTTAGGCAATGATCTGCTGAAATGGCAAAAAGTTGTAAATGCATATCGTCTGAGATTGCTCATTCATCTGAGCAAAAAGGCTGATGCAGCTGACGCATCTGATTTACAAATCAAAAAACAGTTTAGCGACATTGTAACCAACCCTTCAAAATATCCCCTGATGGAAGGAACCGGAGATAATATGGCTTATCAGTACATTTATCCCACAAACAAATATCCGAAAAATCCCAGCAGTTTCGGTTTTGATGCCCTGCGTGAAAATACATCTTCTATTTATGTTGGCTTACTCACCTCCCTCAACGATCCCCGCGTTTATATTACCTGTGAGCCGGCATCAGCGTTGTTCAGTACCACAAACCCTGGGGATTTCAATGCATTTGTCGGTGCAAATCCTGGAGAGGATCAGGGAATAATGTATGTAAAAGCAAATTCCGGACAGTACTCGCTTCTTAACCGTTACCATTATTACCGGACATATATGGCTGAAAACTGCATACAGATTGGTTATCCCGAGATGTGTTTCAACATTGCCGAAGGTATAAACAGGGGATGGGCTCCATCACTTACAGCAACAGATGCTGAAAATTATTATAAAAAAGGCATAACGGCATCGATGGCTTTCTATGGAATTCCTACCTCCGGACCTATGCAGGTGTATTTCTTTAAACAAGGTTACAGTATTGATGATCCTTCAGCTTTCAGCACATATAATATTAATATTGATTTCAATACTTATTACGCTCAGGCTAGTGTAAAGTACAATGGGAATAATGTAACAGGATTAACGCAGATTCTTCAGCAAAGATACCTGGCACTTTACAGTCACTCAGGATTGGAATCATATTTTACTTACCGGCGTACTGGTATACCGGTATTCGGGACCGGCCCTGGTACCGGTAATAGCGGCAGAATAGCTTTAAGATTTCAGTATCTGTCATCCGAAAGATCTACCAATACTGATAATTATAATGCCGCTCTTACAAATCAGTTTGGCGGTAATGATGATATCAACGGAATTATGTGGCTTTTAAAATAATATTGGTTAAGGTTGGTTGAATTTAGTTTTTAGGGTGAACATGCCAGTCGATGACTGGCATGTTTTAAAATCATTTATTCAAATTTTAATTCTCATAAAATGAAAAAAATATGTTTCGGGTTACTCATTATCATGGGCATTACAGCAAATGCACAGTCATATAAAACAAAAAATGTAATCCTGATAACTCTGGATGGTTTTCGCTGGCAGGAAGTGTTTAATGGGCCCGATTCATCCTTGTTGGGTAGAAAAGAACTAGCTGATGTAAAAATTTTGTTCTGGACTAATTCTCCCGTTGAAAGCAGAAAGAAGCTCCTCCCCTTTTTCTGGACAGAAATTGCCTCTCAAGGTCAATTATATGGTAACAGGGATAAACAGAATTTGGTTAATGTAACCAATAAATACTGGTTTTCTTATCCCGGTTACAGTGAGCTTTTTACAGGTTTTGCCGATGATTCTGTAGACTCAAATGATAAAAAGAATAATCCTAATATTTCTGTTTTTGAAACTGCCAATAAATCGGAGACACTAAAGGATAAAGTTGCCGCGGTAACATCCTGGGATTGTTTTCCATATATCCTGAATACCAGTAGGAGTGGCATCTATGTAAATTCAGGTAATCAATTGGTGGAAAACAGTAATAACAGTCCGGAATTAACCTTATTAAATGACCTTGTAGGTGAAACAGCTCATTTTGAAGATGGAGTACGCTATGACATTTATACTTTTCACTATGCAATGGAATACATTAAAGCCAATCATCCAAGACTAATGTTCATTGGATTTGATGAAACTGATGATTACAGCCATGAAGGAAAATACGACCGGTATCTGCTAACGGCGCATCAATCCGATAAAGTAATTGGCGAACTATGGAATTGGCTTCAATCACATGATCAGTACAAGGATCAGACAACTCTAATCCTTACCTGCGATCATGGCCGCGGACAAAGTGAAAATGACATGTGGCATAGCCATGGAGAAAAGATAAAAGGTTCGGATCAAACATGGCTCGCTATTATCGGACCCGATACAAAAGCTTTTGGTGAAATAAATGTCCCGGGTCAGATCTATAATAACCAAGTTGCGATGACAATCGCTCAACTACTTAAAATTGATTACAAAAACCCGAAAGCAGGTAAAGCAGTACTCTCAGCAATTACAAAATAAATCAGTTATCTGCATTATTTGAAACTTACAAAATAATTCCCGATTAATGGATACCAGCGCACTAGTGACCGAAGGAGATATTAACTTATCTGAAGAACGCTACAAATGGAATGATAAGATAAACGATATACTTACAAGGGAACTCCTCACCGATGATGCAAGATACTTTCTTCATCAATCAATGTCGACGCCATGCCTCGATGTACTTGAAAGTTGCGCAGGCAGCGGCATAACTACCATTTCTGGCAAACATTTACTTGATTTCCACGGTAATAATGTTCATCAGGTGGGCCATGGAAACAGATATGTGATAAGGCAGTTAATCAGACAATTAAACATTTTGTCGTTTTCCCCGCGCAGGTATACAAACCGTCCGGCTATTGAACTGGCAAAAAAGCTAGCCGGATTGCTGCCTGGCGATCTGAACAGAAGCCTTTATGCCCCGGGAGGAACCCTGGCAATTGGGATGGCGCTTAAACTGGCAAGGGTTGTAACCGGGAGGTATAAAATCATTGCTCTCCGGGACTCATTTCATGGCGCATCTTTGGATTCAATATCCGCCGGCGGTGAAGAAGTTTTCAGAAAATACATGGGACCCTTAATGCCTGGTGTGATACACATTCCCCAACCTGAAACTTATCGCGGAATTTATGGCAATTCAGAAGAGAATCAGATTCATTATGCTGAAAATCTGGAAGAAACTATAAAAAAAGAGGGCAATATCGGAGCATTTCTGGCGGAGACTTTAAGGAACACGGATGTACAGATCCCATCAGTGGCTTATTGGATAAAAGTACGTGAAATATGTACCAAATATAATGTTTTATTGATACTCGATGAGATTCCTATAGCTCTTGGCAGGACAGGAGAAATGTTTGCTTTTCAACATTTTGGTATTGAACCTGATATACTTTGTATTGGGAAGGGTCTTGGTGGAGGAATGATCCCGTTCGCTGCAATGGTAACTCGCGACAGGTATAATTTAGCACAAGATATCTCTCTCGGTCATTATACTCATGAAAAATCTCCATTAGGAAGTATCGCTGCCATAGCAACAATAGATTTTATCCAGAAAAAAAATATTCTTGAGAAGGTCAAAGCAGATGGGATATGGATGAAAGAAGAGTTGTCCCGGCTGAAAAAACGGTATCCATTGATCCAGGACATTCGTGGCGTAGGACTCTTGTGGGGGATTGAACTGGTAAAGGACCCGGTCACTAAAATGAAAGCAACAGAAGAAGCAGAGAAAATCATGTATCACTGTTTGAAGAACGGATTGAACTTTAAGGTATCAGGTGGGAATGTCATACAACTCTCGCCTTCTCTTACTATTAATCGTAAAGAAATGTCCATAGCGTTATCAATTTTAGAGGATGCATTTAATAAATTTAGTTGATTAACAGGATGGTTGAAGAGAACAGAATCACTTCCTGGCTATCGAACAGGAACAAAGTTGTTTCAACTTTCTACATTAGTATGGTTGCTTTTCTAACCTATGCTTGTATGTATGGAATAAGAAAACCATTTACCGTAGCTGAATTTCATGGACTGACTTTTTGGGGAATGGATTATAAAGCTCTTTTGATTATTTCGCAGGTAGTTGGATACGCGCTCTCAAAATTCATCGGTATCAAAGTTATTTCGGAAATGAAACGTTCATCAAGGGCCATCTCCATAGTTTTGCTGACCGGGAGCGCAGAGTGTGCATTGATTCTTTTTAGTGTTGTCAGGCCCCCTTTCAATATAATCCTGTTATTTCTTAATGGTCTTCCTTTAGGTATGATATGGGGTCTGGTTTTTTCATATCTTGAAGGAAGAAGAACTACAGAAATTCTTGGTACAGTTTTGAGCATAAGCTTTATAGTGTCATCAGGATTCGTAAAAAGTGTTGGTAAAACTGTGATGAACACATTTCATCTCACCGATTTTCAGATGCCATGGATAACCGGATTGATTTTCTTTGTCCCGCTGGTAATACTTGTGATTTTGCTCGATAAAACACCCGATCCGACAGAAGAGGATGAAATGCTACGAACTAAAAGGATACCTATGGACAAAGAGCAACGAAGAAAAATCTCGGGAGAATTTGCAATTGGACTGATCACGCTTACTCTCGCCTATATCCTGTTGACTATTTATCGTGATTTGCGCGATAATTTTGCCGTTGATATTTGGAAATCTGCTGGCATAACAGGTAACTCAATGATTTTCACCTGGTCAGAGCTACCTATCGCCTTAGTTGTCTTTATGGTTATGACTTCCCTTATGCTGATAAAAGATAACAGAAAAGCGCTGGTTATAAATAATTATATTATTCTTTCAGGATTCATAATTATTGGATTCAGCACTCTTGCACTTAATATAGGTTTAATTAAGCCTGTGGCCTGGATGATATTGCTTGGATTAGGTACCTATCTTGGGTATCTTCCTTTTAATTGTCTTTTATTTGACAGGATGATTGCAGCTTTTGGTTCTGCGTCAAATGCCGGATTCTTTATTTATATAGCTGATTCATTCGGATATCTTGGAAGTGTAAGCGCCTTGATCTTTAAAAATTTCAATAACAAGGAATTAAGCTGGTTCAGTTTTCTTACTACAACCTCTTATGGTCTGGCTATCTCAGGCAGCCTCCTAATCATTCTGTCAATATGGTACTTTAAGCTAAAATTCAGGAGATCCTCAATAAAAAACAGTGATCTGAAAAGGTCTGAAATTAATATAGCAATCACTTAAATAAATGAAACGATGACAATCCAAGATTTACCAAGAACAAAAAACAAATTGCTCTTCACTCCTGGCCCACTAACCACTGCTGCTAAAGTTAAAGAAGCAGCTCTTTTTGACCTTGGGTCACGTGATTCAATTTTCATTTCTGTGGTGCAGCAAATAAGGCAAAGGCTTTTAGACCTGGCAAAAGTAAAAACACCCGACTATGAAACAATTATTATCCAGGGAAGCGGCACTTTTGGTATTGAATCCGTTATATCCTCAGCGATACCAGTAGATGGGATGCTCCTTAACATAATAAATGGCGCTTATGGACTCAGGATAAGCCAGATGGCCCGTATTCATTCCATCCCACTTATCGAACTTAATTTTAATGAAAATCAGTTGCCTGATCTTCAACAAATTGAAGCTACCATGGACATGTATCCACAAATAACCCATGTTGCACTCATTCACGGTGAAACTACAACAGGGCTGCTCAATCCCATTGATGAGATAGGTACAATTGCCGCACATCACAATAAAGTCTTCATTGTTGATGCCATGAGTACTTTTGGTGCTTATGACATTGATCTTGCAAACCTTAATATCAGTTATCTTATTTCTTCATCAAACAAATGCATCGAGGGTATTCCCGGGTTCAGTTATGTTCTGGCAAAACGATCAGAACTTGAAAAATGCAAAAATCAGGCTCGCACTTTAAGCCTCAATCTGTATGATCAGTGGCTGGGCCTAAATAGCAACGGACAGTTTCGTTTTACTCCCCCGGTTCAGTCACTGCTGGCATTCAATGAAGCTTTGAATGAACTTGATAAAGAAGGAGGAATTCCTGCAAGGGCAAGCCGTTATGCGAAAAATAATTCATTACTGATAGCCGGGATGGAAAAGCTAGGTTTTAAAACCTTTCTGCCGGAAAATATCAGAAGCTATATCATTACTTCCTTCTTATATCCTAGCCATCCAAACTTCTCATTTGAAGTGTTTTATTCAAAACTTAATGAAAAAGGATATATAATATATCCCGGGAAATTAAGCAAGGTAGATTGTTTTAGAATAGGGAATATCGGACAGCTTTTCTTTTTTGATATCCAGATGCTTGTTGATACAATTGAGAAGATTCTTTTTGAATTAAAAATTGATATGAAAGACAACTAATAATTTCATTATGAGAAATTCAAAAAAAAATAAGTATACGGGCAGACTAAAAGCTGTAATTTTTGACTGGGCCGGAACAACCGTTGATTTTGGCTGTTTTGCACCAACAGGTGTATTTATTGAAGTTTTCAGGCAAAAAGGCATTGAAATAACCCAGAAGGAAGCCAGAGGTCCGATGGGAATGCATAAACGTGACCATATCAGAGAGATAACAAAATATCCCCGTATAGCTTCTGAATGGCGAAGGCTTTATGGCAGTGAATGCACGGAAAAGGATATTGAAGAAATGTTCGTCAATTTTATCCCTCTCCAGCTTTCAGTAATTGAAGGTTATTCAACGATTATCCCTGAATTGCCCAAAGCGTTGGAAGTAATCCGTTCTTTGGATATTAAAATAGGTTCTACCACAGGATATAATAAAGAAATGATGCAAATTCTAACATCAGCTGCTGCCAGGCAGGGTTATATTGCAGATTCTGTTGTATGTGCCACAGATGTTCCTGCAGGAAGGCCTGCACCCTGGATGGCATTCAGAAATGCGGAGAATCTGGGTGTATACCCGATGAAGTCAATCATTAAGATTGGAGATACAATTGCAGATATAGATGAAGGAATTAACGCTGGCATGTGGAGCGTCGGTGTCGTCACATCCAGTAACGAAATGGGAATGACAGAGGAAGAAATCAGACATATGGAACCGAAAGAACTTGAAAACAGGAAACAAATGGTCAGGAATTCCTTTCTTGAAGCCGGAGCGGATTATGTAATTGATAATCTGTCTGAAATAGGAGATCTTATAAACAGAATTAATATTGAACTTACAGGCTCCTGAAACACAATATATGAACAAGATATGGAGAATAATAGAATTAACAATGAAGTCATTGATTTTCTTAACAATTACTTAATATTCTTAAAACACCTATGTAATAACTTGCCTATACTTTTATCAGAGAAGTAAAATTGGCTGATAATAAAATTAAACACAAGCATATGAATAACGACATCCAGAATTTCGTGGACGAAAAAGAGAGAGCAAAAATTAATCTTTACATTGAAGTCTCGCTGATTACATTTTTTACGTCAATTATAATTTTTTCTGTTTTAGTTTTAATTGGATAATATCAGGACGGTTAGACAAGCTGGAAGTCAGGTCAAACAATCAACATGTCAGTTAAGGTCAGGTCAGATAATTATCAGAAGCCATTCGGGTAATATTCTGACTTTTTTCCTTAATGCTTGATAGCTTTAACTATAAACTGAATATGAATGAACCATTTCCCTCAGAATTGCAGGAAAAATACTGGCTTGTAGCTGCAGATATGGGCTATGGACATCAGCGGGCCATTTACCCATTAAAAAGCTTAGCAAAAGATCATATAATTCTAAATGCAAATACTTTAACTGATTCCTCAGCGAAGGAGAAAAGACTTTGGAAGGAGATGCTGATTGCATATGAATTCATGTCCAGGGCGGGCAAGATACCGCTGATTGGCAGTGTTATAAATAAGTTACTCGACAGCTTGCTTTACATTCCGAATTTCTACCCTTTGAAAGACAGGTCGAATTCTACTCTGCAAGTCAGGTATCTTAAGTTAAGTATACAAAAAGGGTTATGTAAAGGAGTTGTAGAACATATACAAAAGTCTGAACTTCCATTGATAACATCATTTTATTCACCTGCGATAGCAGCTGAAATGGCTGATCATAAGAAAATATATTGCATAATATGTGATACAGACGTAAACAGAGTCTGGGCTTCTGAAAATGCTTCCGAAAGCCATATCATTTATTTTGCGTCGGGGTCTGTTTCTGCCCAGCGTCTTCATTCATACGGTGTCCCTGAAAACAATATATTGCTTACAGGCTTTCCGCTTCCTTTTGAATTGCTTGGCAACAGGAATCTCAATATTCTAAAAATTAATCTTAATCGCCGGCTTAAAAATCTCGACCCTGATAATAATTTTTATAACCTGTACAGACATAGCACCAATGCCATACTTAAATATGATGAATTTATTGAAGAAAATATGCAGACAACTGCAATACCAATAACCATTACTTATGCAGTTGGCGGAGCCGGTGCTCAAAAAGAAATAGGGAAACAAATATTAGTAAGTCTGATAGAAAAACTGAAGGTAAATCAGGTAAAACTGAATCTGGTCGCAGGGACAAGAATTGAACTCAGAGATTATTTCGCAAATGTAAAAGAAGAAATGGCTGACAATCTTGAAAATGTTCAGATCATCTGGGCTGAAGATAATGAATCCTATTTCGACTTGTTTAACAAATGCCTGCAGACAACAGATGTTTTGTGGACAAAACCAAGCGAACTGTCGTTCTATTGTGCTCTTGGGATACCGATCATAATGACTCCCGCAATAGGGCCACAGGAAAAATGCAACCGACGATGGCTTCGCGAAATTGGCGCCGGATTCAAACAGCAGAATCCGGAACTGACAGACCAGTGGCTATTTGACTTGCTAAGGAAAGGCCGGCTTGCGGAGGCAGCCTGGAACGGTTTTCTAAAAGCGCGAAAATATGGAACTTATAATATTCTTGATTTTCTTGAAAAAGGAACCTTTACTTCAAGTAATGACCCATTGAAAAGGTAACATGCTAATAATTAATATATTCTTCACAGGATTGTAACAGCCTGATAACATCACAAAGTTACCTTTGGCTCAAACAACGTGCTAATATGGGAAAATACCTTTTCTTATATCTGAAAACCGGTGGAGGACATCTTGCTCCTGCAAAGGCTGTTGCAGAAAAAATCAAAACCAAACGGAGAGTAGATGTTGAGGTAAATCTTATCGATGGCTTATCGGAATCAAACCTGCTCGTAAAAAAAATAATTGAAGATGGATATAAGAATGCGATAAATAAAGCTGCATGGACTTTTGAGTTCCTATATGCACTCCATAAAATCAATGTAGTTTCCAGGTTAACAGCATTCCTGGTTTCGTATTTCGTAAAACCGGGTATAGAGAAACAAATTCTTGAAACCATTCCAAAGAAAATAGTTGTATTTCATTTTTTTCTTATCAGGCCGGTATTCAAGGTTTTAGAAGAGAATAATCTTAACATACCTGTAATCACAGTCGTTACTGATCCTTTCACAGCACATCCTATGTGGTTCCAGCGGAAGGATCAGAATTATGTGGTATTCAGCGATATTCTGAAGGAAAAGTGTATTAAGCGTGGAATTGATAAGGACAAACTGCATGTCTTTCCTTTTGTACTTGACAGTAAATTTTCTCAGAAAGTAAGCGATTTCAAGAAAGTCAGGATTCGTAAAAAACTCGGATTTGAGATCGATTCAAGAATAATCCTGATTATAGGAGGTGGCGAAGGGATGCCACATGGCAAGAAAATACTTAAGAATATTATCGCGAGGAATATGGATGCTGAAGTTGCAATAGTATGTGGCAATAATTCAAAATTATATAATAAAGTCCTTAAGTTTAAAAATAAATATGGTATAGACAATCTCAAGATCTATGGCTTCATCGACTTCGTCCATTCACTTGTAAGCATTTCTGATGTTGTAATAACCAAATGTGGAGCATCAACATCAATGGAAATCCTTATAATGGGAAAAATTCCTGTTATTAACAATTATATATGGGAACAGGAAAAAGGGAATATGGAATTCGTTTGTCAGAATAATATGGGTATCCTGGAAAAGAACACCAAAACACTACCTGATATTCTGCATCGGCTTCTTACCGATAACGATTATTATAATTCAATCAGGAATAATATCAAGAATGCCTCAATTAGTAACGGAGTCGGAAAAGTTTCTGAATACATATTGAAATTTGAATAATGAAAAAAGCAAATTATGAATATTCTTGTTTTATCTGATCTGCATATAGACACCTGTGACAATTTCGGAACATTTCAATGGGATGAGATGGATCTTATTATGCAGATAGAAGGGATAAGAGATATCCATTTTATCGATAAAGTCATCTTCAACGGA
>Ga0302323_100003342_pt1 | contig 13055 bp, 7 predicted proteins | sample Fen_T0_3_FD_201950 | JGI IMG/M metagenome (GOLD analysis project Ga0302323, IMG submission 201950) | Peat permafrost microbial communities from Stordalen Mire near Abisko, Sweden - Fen_T0_3 | ecosystem: Environmental > Terrestrial > Soil > Wetlands > Permafrost | place: Sweden: Abisko... | reverse complement strand
CCAGGGTCTTGTCCGATGCGTACAAAGAACGCTCCTTACTCGTGCGGCCTCAGCGACACGTCTGTCTCGCCGAGAACCGTTGAGAGGAGCGATCGTGGCAGCCGCTGGCTTCGGGGCCTATTGGCCCGTCGGCGGGAGCGTACACGCACCACGGGGGATTTGTCTACAGTTTTAGTACGTAACGGCCACGCCTCCGCCGGCGGTCTTGGCGCGGTACATCGCCTCATCCGCGCGCCTGACCAACGACGGTCCATCACCGCCGCTCGGGCGCTGCCAGGCGCATCCGATACTGGCGCCAACCTGAAGGCGAAACGCGTCCTTGTCGGACAAGGCACAGAGAATCCGATCGGCCACGATTTGAGCCTCAGGCTCGACGACGTTTGGCAATATGACCGCGAATTCGTCGCCGCCCATGCGTGCGATGTCGTCGCTTTCGCGTACGACTTCGCGCAGGCGGTCCGAGATTGCGACGAGCATTTCATCGCCCACGCCGTGGCCGAATATGTCGTTGATCTCCTTGAAGTCGTCGAGGTCGATCCATACGACGGCCACGCCTCGTTCGCCGACCCGAAGGGCGTGGTCCAGCCGCTCACCGAACAGAATCCGATTGGCCAGGCCGGTCAGCGGGTCGTGCATAGCGCGGTAAGCCAGCTCGGCCTGGAGTCGCTCCTGCTCGCGCAGGAGCTGCTGCAGCTCGGCGTTGGCGGCGCCTATCTCGGCGTTGGCCGCCTCGAGTTCCGCGTGTGCCCGCTCGAACTCGGCGGTACGCTGGGCCACCCGACGCTCGAGCCGTTCGGCGACAAGGCGCAGCTCATCCTCGGCCCGACGGCGATCGGAGATGTCGCGCACGATCGACTGGCTCAGGATCCCGCCCCTCCTTCGGCGCGTCGTCGAGGCCTTCCAGGCGGAAGTTGCGCACGCCGAGGCGCTCTGGCGTAACGCCTGCGCCCCGGCACGTCGAACCATGGTCGTCGGACCCATCCTTTCCAGAATCGGCTGATCTAGTCTTCGGCCCGGATAGGCGCGACTTGACCGCGATTCCGTTACGGAGGGGATATGGACGGGTGGACCGGGTCTGTCAGCGGGCCGGGACTATCCCGTGAGGGAAACCCGCCTCGACGATCGAGATGGCCCGATCGAAGAGTTCCACGAAGTCTGCGGCAGGGTCGAGCAGAGCAGGGAGCGTGGCGGCCATCATCGCGCCCATGAAAGCCCCCACCGCGACTCGAACCTGGAAGTCGTCGGCCGGGAGACCGACTCGGACGGCCACTTCCTGGGACATCATCGTGGCCGTGCGGACCAAGTCGTCGATCATGGCCAGACGGAGCTCGGGGATCCCATAGACGAGCTGCCCTCGCAGCCGCATCTCGGAAAGCTCCGCGGGGCTGAGCGCACCGAAGACTTCGTGCATCGCGGCGCGGAGTCCGGGAATGAGACCGAGCTCGGCCGGCTGCCGCCGCCAGGCCTCGATCATGATGGGATCGAGGCCGTCGTAGATGACGACGTCCTCCTTGCTCCCGAAGTACCGGAAGAAGGTGCTGGGCGAGACCTCGGCCGCCTCGGCGATCTGCTCGACCGTGGTGGCGTCGTAACCCTGCTCGCGGAAGAGGCGGAGGGCGTGCTCCTGGATGGCGGCCCTCGTCTTCGCCTTCTTCCGCTCGCGTAACCCGGGTTTGTCGATCACCGGCGAATCAGCCATGGCTACATTGTCGCGCCTGGAGCGGCCGCTGCGCCAGTCGCCAGGCCCGATTCGGATGCGGCTTCCTTTGCCTTCTGAGACATCGCCGCCCGGCGCGGCAGAACCAGGAGCGCGACGAACATCGCCGCCAGAGAGACGACGGCGGCCACGCGGGCGGCGTCGTCCATGCCCGCGACAAATGCCGTCCGGACGGACTCGAGCAGCGCCGGTGACCCGAGTTGACCGGCGACCGCCAATCCGCCGAAGACGCTCCGCTCCACTGCGGCCGCGGCATCCGCCGGCAGGCCCGCGACGGAGACGTGGCTCTGGTAGGTCGAGTTGAGGACGCTGCCCAGGATCGTGGCCCCGAACGCGGGCCCGAGCTTGGTAACCGTTTGCAGGACGGCTGCACCGACGCCGCTTCGATTGGCGGACAGCTCTACGACGGCGAGCGAGGCGGCGGTGGCAAGACCGAGGCCCGCGCCCATTCCAACGACGAAGGTCCAGGCCGCGATGTAGCCGTCGCCCGTTCCGGCGGTCATGGCCCCGCCCGCCAGCATGCCCAGGGTCAGGAGCCCGAACCCGAGTGCGACCGTGAGTTTCGGGCCTATCTTGCGGGCGACGCGATCTGCCGGAATCGCGCCGAGCACCATGCCCGCGATGGTCGGCAGAAACCGCAGGCCCGCGCCCTGGGCATCGACGCCCATGATGGCCTGGAGGTACTGCGGCATCGTAAAGAGCACGCCGAACATCCCGAAGATGCCGGCCGCGGCCAGAACGATCCCCCAGCTGAAGGTCCGGGACCGGAATAGCGAGAGGTCGATCAGCGGTTCGCCACCGGGACGGGCCGTGAGCCTGGCCTCCCACAGGATGAAGATCGCCAGCGCGGCAAGCCCGATGATCGACGGCACGATTGCGGTCGAATCTCCCCAGCCGTTGTCACCGGCTTCGACCAGCCCGTACATGAGCAGAGCGAGCCCGGTGCTCGACAGCAGCACGCCCAGGACGTCGATCGCGGGGCGCCGATCGCTTCGCGACTGAGGCACGAACTTGAGGACGGCCACAAGCCCGATAACGATCACCGGCACGTTCATGAGGAAGACCCAGCCCCACCAGAAGTGAGCCAGCACGTAGCCGCCGACGATGGGCCCGAGAGGCAGAGACAGGAAGTTGCCCGCCGACCAGATGCCGATCGCACGCGGCCGCTCTGCCGGCGGGAAGAGCACCGTCGCGACCGAGAGGGACATCACGATCAGTGCCGCGCCGGCCACGCCGAGGATGGTCCGCGCCGCGATGAAGGCGGTCGCCGACGGAGCGTAGGCGCAGGCGACTGAGGTCACGCCGAACAAGACCAGCGCGCCGGCCAGAACCGTCTTGCGACCATATCGATCGCCCATCAGCCCGGCCGGCAACATTGCCGCCGCAAGGGCCAGCGTGTACGCGGTGACGAACCACTGGAGCTGCGACTCCGAGGCGTTCAAGGAGGTCGCGAGGGTCGGGAGAGCGAGATTCAGGACCGTTTGGTCCAGGCCGATGGCCATGACGCCGAGCACCAGCGCTACGAGCGCCAACCAGCGATGAGACATCCCCTCACTGGGAATTCCGGGCCGATTCTGAAGCTGAGCCATGGTAGCCACCGCCTTTCCGAGATTGTGTGTCGGCTGGCAGTGTCTACTGTTTGATAGTTAGTGTCAATAGCGAGACAACGACATTAGATGGCGGCGTGCACCACTTCGGTGGAAGGCGCGAGGCGGCTGGGGCGGCTGGGCGGCGCGTGGCCGGGGCGGGCGTCACGTGGCGGGCGGGCGTCCAGCGGCGTGGCTACGAAGGGCCTCGCGCATCGTGCCCGGGCCCCGTGAGCCGGCCGGAGGCCGAGGACAGAGCGCGCCTGGCTTGTTCTTTCTGGGCGTCGACGCGGTCGAGGGCGCCGTAAACCTCCGCCCAGGCTGCCTGCAACACGGCCATGCGAGCGCCGGAATCGCGCAAGTGATCCTGCAGCGCTTCCGCCTGGCCGGCAATCGCGGCCGTGGCCCGATGGGCGATCTCCATCTGTTCCAGGGCGATGCGCTGGCCGGCAACTGCCTGGGCCACCATCACAGCCGTGCGCAGCGCCGCGGCGGTAGTCGTCGTCGCCGTCTCCATGGCGCGCGCCACCTCTGTGTTCGTTTCCTCGACGATCTGCAGCGAGGCGTAGCCCTGCATCGCGACCGCGAGCTGGGTCAGGATCTCCTGGCGGCGGCGGCGAATGGCATGCAGGACGTCGGCGCGCAGGCAGTCGGCCCGATCCGGATCCGCCTGGGCGACAATGTCGATTCTTGCAGTCAGCGCCTCATCCAGGCGAGCGGTGAGATAGGCACGTTCGCGGAGCGTGTCCATGACGGTCGCCAGCGACACCTGCTCCTGCCCGAGCAGCGCGTTGTCGCGCTCGAGGGCAAGCCTGCCCTCGGCGATCGTTTGGAGGAGTTGTTCGACGTGGGCGCGCGAGCGGGCGAAGTGCTCGAAATAGCGGCCCAGCTCCTCCGCCTCGTCGTGCTGCGGTCCCAACCCGAATGGACCGCGCGATCCGTGGCGTTCCAGGTCTAGCTCGGGAGGGCTCAGCTCGTCGACGACCTTGCGCAGCTCGGCCAACTGGCGCGCGAGCGGGGCCTTCGCAGCGAGCTTGTTTCGTTCCACCTCGAACCGACGCTCGAGCGCGCGGCCGCTCATTGCCGCTGTTGCGGTGAACTCCCGCTGCCCCAGCCGATCGATCGAGGCGACCGTTCGCAGATACCTCTGGCTGCGCGGATCGAGCGAGGCGACGGTCTCGACGTACTCGGCGACGATTCGCTCGACCTGCTCGACCGCGGCCGCGTCGATCCCGGGAAAGGCGTCGGACCCGGCGGGTGGCGCCGGGTCCGAATTTCCAATGTCGCTCATGGGCGGCGCCGGCGACGCCTTCCGATGCCTACTTGGCCTTCTCGGCCGGCTCCGAACTCGGAGCGGGGGCCGAAGCCGGCTTCGCCGCCGAGGCGGCCGGGGCCTTGGCGGCCGGACCGGCCTTCGGTGCCGCAACCGGTTTGGCGCCGTCGCCGTTGTTGTCCTGGTCTCCCGCGGCGAGGATCGCCGGAGCGAGCGTCCTGCGGGCCACGGCGGCTAGCGCCCCGGCCGACTGGATGATCTCCGCCAGGGCGCTGGTGACGCCCTGAGCGCCGTTGAGGACCGTGAACTGCCCGATGTGCTCGAACGGCGACGCCGCCGCACGAACGATGTCCGGCATGGTCTGGGCGATCTGCTGGGCGATGACCGCTTCCTGGTTCTGGCTCAGGGCCGCGGCGCGGCTTTCGATGCCGGCGGCTTCGGCCTGAGTGCGTGCCCTGATCGCGTCGGCTTCGGCGAGACCGCGGGCTTTGATCGCGTCGCCGTCGGCCTGGCCGTTGACGCGCGTGGCGTTGGCCTGGGCTTCGGCCTGGACCTTCACGGCCGCGGCCTGGGCTTCAGCCGCGAGGCGGACTTCCTGCGCCGCGGCTTCTGCCTGGCGGATGCGAACGTCGCGTCCGGCGGCGGCAAGGGTCGTCTGGCGATAGGCCTCGGCGTCGGCCGGCTTGCGGACGTCTACCTGGAGCTGCTGCTCCGTCTGCTGCGCCTGCAGCTCGGCGACGCGGGTTTCCTGCTCGACGACGGCCTGGCGAGACTGCGCTTCTGCGAGCGGGCCCTGCTGGCCTGCCTGCTTCTGGGCGCGGTCTATCTCGGCCTGGAAACCGGCCTTCTTGATCTCGGTGCTCCGGATCGACTCGGCGATCTCGGCCTGAGCGGTCTGCTCCTGGGCGACCGCGGTCTTGTCGGCGTTCGCCCGTGCGATGCGAGCGTTCTGCTCGACTTCGGCCTGATGCGGCACGGCCAGGTTTTCGATGTAGTTGCTGGGGCTGGTGATGGCCTGGATCTGGAAGCTGTCGATGACGAGCCCGAAGGACTCCATCTCGACCGTGCAGCGCTCCCGGACCTGCTGGGCGAACTTGTCCTGGTCGCTGATCATCTCCTCGACGGTCATCGAACCGGCGATGGCGCGCAGGTGGCCGACGAAGACGTTCTGGACCTTCGACTCGAGCTCGGCCGCGGGGCGATCGAGGAAGCGGCGGGCGGCGTTGGCGATCGAACGGTAGTCGTCGCCGACCTTGTAGACGACCACGCCGCGCAGATCCAGCCGGATCTTCTGCTGGCTGACGCAAGGGACGGTGATCTCACTCTCGTGAGCCATGAGGGAGAGCGCTCGGACCTTGGACAGGCCGGGCACTACCAGCGTGCCGCCGCCGGTCACGATCTTGAAATGCATGCTCTCGCCCGCCACGCCGGCCGGCGACTTCCCGCCGCCCGGTCCGGAGATGATCAGGGCTTCGTCCGGCTCGGCCACACGCCACGCCGTCTTGAAGAGGACCACCAGTAGCAGCAGTGCAACGACAACTACTCCGATGATCACCACAGTAGCCACGTCTGAGTTCATCGCGGAAGCCTCACCGTATCGGTCGGTTCCACCTCGACTGTCCGCCCACCCAGGCTGCCGACCACCAGAACCTGGGCATGTTTCCTTATCGTCGTCTCGGGATCGGATGCCCGCGCATTGAACCTCTCAGTTCCTGCGCGCACCTCGATCACAACCTCCCCGAGATGGCCCGGAACGATATCTGCGGTCACTCTCCCCATCTTGCCGATGACGTCGTACGACACGCTGATCTCCGAAAGCCTGCCTGGAATAGCCCGACCATGTTAATGCTTCGGCTGTTCTGAAAGGGGCGGTTCTCGGAAGCGTTCGGCCGCGGGAATCGCGGTCGTGCCGGGACAGTCGACATACCCGTATGACCGCGCCGGCCGGCCCCAGGTTCGGTCGGCGGCCGGGAATCGAAGCGGCCCGTCCGGGGAACCGGACGGGCCGCCACTCATTGGAGCGAAATTGGTCAGTGCTTGGGCAGCTTGCCCACAGGGACGAGCGCGGCCTGAGTGGCCCCGTTCTTGTTATCGAGGCTCACGATCATCCAGCCGAGCGACGGAGTCTTCGCCTGGAGGGCGGGATCGACGCTGATCGGCAGGGTGGCCGACGCGCCCGACCCCAGAACGAGGAACTGGCCGTTCGAGACGCTCGGGGCGAAGGCGTTGAACGCGCCCTTGCCGGGTACTGCGTCGATGGTGCCTGTGCCCAAGTCGAACCCGGTGATCGAGTACTTGAAGCCGGGCGCAGTAGCGGAGATGCCCATGTCGCTCGCGACCGCCGACAACTCGATGACCGAGCCGTTCATCGGTGCGTCCGCATAGAACGCGTCGAGGAGCGTGCCCGCGGCGTTGAACGTGAACGAGGCGTCGATGCCGTTGAACGAGCCGGTGAGGACGGCGCCGAGATCGAGCGAGACGACCAGGAAGTCCGTCGCGCCGTCGCCGTTGGTGTCGATGGCGATATCGAATTCCGCCGCCGCCGCGTTGGACCACTGGTGCCAGCCGTTGATTGCGAAGACGAGGCAGCGGTCCGTGTCGGGGATGCTCGGGTCGCAGAACGAGCCTAGCTGCGACTGAACGCCGACGGCCCGAACGCTGGCGATGCCCTTGGTGTGGTCCTTGTCGACGATGCCCCAGGAGTAAACGTCGGCCGTGCCCGTGTGGGTACCGGCGTTGTGCAGCTTGAGGCTCGAGTTGGCCACTCCGGCAGTCAGCTTATAGGGTGCGGGTGGCCCGACCTGGACGGCCGACAGGCCGCGCGGAACCACCAGGAATGGGATGTGGAGCGAGTAGACGCCGGGTCCGGAGGCCGTCGGCGTCGCGGAAACGACGCCCTCGACCGAAAGAACGGCGCCGGGACCAACGCCCCCGAATGTGTCTGCAAACGGCAGCGCCTTCACGGCCGACGCAGGGAGCGTCAACTTGGCGGTGACGTCCCGCGACTGGTGTGCGGGCACGGTCACCTTGGCAGGGAACACGGTAACCTTCGCCCCGGCCGCACTGCCGATAAAGGCGGCGGACAGGTTGTAAGTGATCGGTGCGGAGCTCTTGTTTTCGATCGTGAAGTTCCGCACGGCCCACCAGGAGCCGCCCAGAGCGACGTTGTTGAACGAGAGGGTGTCGAGCTTGTCGCGAGTCAAAGCGATCGCGGCAGTGGTCGTTGCGAGCTGCGCCTGCGCGACGCCGGAGCCGGCGCCACGGGGGTCGTAGCCGAGGATCTTCGCCGAGGATTCGTCCGCCGTGCTCATGATGGCGGCCTTGACCTCGTTGACCTTCCAGTTAGGGTGAGCGGCGATGACGAGGGCCGCGATGCCCGCTACATGCGGGGTGGCCATCGAGGTACCCGAGTCGACGAGCACGTCGGTGCCGGTGCCCATGCCCGCGGCTACGATGCTCACGCCCGGCGCGGTCACTTCAGGCTTGAGGGCGCTGTCGCCGAAGCGCGGGCCCCACGACGTGAAGTCGGCCAGATTCTTGAAAGTGGGATTGGCCATCAGGCCGGCCGAGGAGATGGTGACCGTCGCTCCGTTTGCCGTCAGGAGCGCCGCACCGGCGCTCGCTTCGACCCCGATGAACGGGATCGTGACGCCTGCAATCGGGCCTTCGAACGGCGGCAGACCGGCGCTGGTGTTGACCATGATCACTGCGACGGCGCCGGCGGCCTGGCCGAGCTTGGCTCGGTCGACGCGCGGACAGACCCCCCGCATCGTGACGACGATGTCGCCCGCAGAGACGCCCGCGTAGTCGGATGCGGCGCAGCCGAGGCCTATGCCGCCACCGGAGGTGAGAACGTTGAGTTTGCCGGTCTTCGGGAGGGGGCCGTTGTTCGCGTTCAGAGCGGCGATATTTCCCGACGCGAGGTGGATCGTGGCCCCGGGGAAGGTGGCGTTGGTGTCGAGCGCGGCCACGGCCAGGGTTCGCGAGCTTGATGCGGGCGTGCCCGCCATGTAAGCGCTCGGGCCTTCGTTGCCGGAAGCGGCGACGACCACGACGCCTGCGCGAGCGGCGTTGTCCGCGGCGACGGCATCAGGAGTGTCGGACGTCCCGAAGTCGGAGCCGAGAGACATGCTGATCACGTCGGCGCCGTCGAGGACGGCCCGGTTGATGGCTTCGGTCACGACGTCGGTCGAGCCGTTGCAGCCGAACACTCGATAGATGTAGAGGCTCGCCTGCGGCGCCACTCCGGGACCGATCTTGAAGTCGGTCGATCCATAGATCCCGGCGTTGTACGGCCCCTTATAGGTGGAGCCGCTCGCCAGAACGCCCTGCCCTGCGGCCGTGCTGGCGGTGTGAGTTCCGTGGCTGTTGCAGTCGAGCGGGTTGGCGTCCGGATGGGGCACGGTCGCCGGCGATCCTGCCGCCGCGCTTGCGTCGTAGGCGTCGCCGACGAAGTCGTAGCCTACCGGGACCTTAGCGCTCGGGAATGCCACGGTCGTGCCGTTGGCGTTGAACGCCGGGGCGGTCGTGTCGTGGGCCAGACCGTAGGTGTAGTCGGCCGGATTACCCGACCCGCCAAAGTCGGCGTGGTAGAAATCGATGCCGGTGTCGATGACGGCGATCTTGACGCCGACTCCGGTCAGACCGGTCGTGGTCCACGCCTGCGGCGCGCCCACGTACGGGACACTCTCGGTGAGGAGAGGCTTGTAGATCGGGACCAGATGAATGCCGGTCACGCCGGCCATTGCAGCGAGGGCGGTCAGCTCAGCGGTCTTGACGTGGACGTGGAGGCCGTTGTAGGCATCCTGCATCTGGCTGACGACAACGCCGCCCGACTTGCGAACCGCGTCGGCGACCGGCTTCTGCTTGGCCTGGATCTGAGTCCGCCACGTGTCCTTCTGAGACTTGGTCAAGCTCGTGCCGTTGTCCGCTGCGTCACCGACCTGGCCGGCGACCGGCTGATCGGCCAGCTGGACCATCACGTCGACGACGCGGCTGGGGTCTATCAGCGCCGGCCGGAGTTGCGGGTCGAGCTTGCCGATGTCGATCCGCTGGAATCGCGCAACTGTCGGGCTCTTGGCGACGGCCGTTGTTGGGACAAAGGCCCCGAACGCCAAGGCGGCGATGCTCAGGGCAGTGAATACGCGACGTCTCATTCGACTCCTCCCGCCGATTACTTCGTGAGCGGGTCGCGCTTGTTAGTCGACCGGCACTCACGCTGACGTCATTTCGACCGGGCGAAACCTACCCGGCTCGAAACAGACGGGGACCGTACATCTTATGGCCACGGCAGGTCAACGAGGAAGTGGACCTAGCCCGGCTCGCGCCACACCGGGCGGCTCCCACGGGGCGATCGCGGCATAACCGAGCACGGCCTGTGGGACCTGTCGAATCTCGCCCGTCTCGACAAACACACCGGTTGTTGTAGCGGTAGCATTCTCAGATCTGCGGGGCTGCAGAGGGATGAGCCAGCTCTAGCGTCCCAGGGCTGGAATGGATGGGGCGCTTCATGACTGGCTTGTGCCGACTGGTTCTTTCCATGCTGAGCGCTGCCGTGCTCGCACTCGGCGGCGCCACCGCCACGGGCGCGGAGGCGACGTCTGCGCAAGCTCCGATATCCGCACAGGCCCCGGCGAAGTCGGCGCCTTCGTCCAAGGCCCAGGCCTCGCTGCCTTCGCTCAACGATTGTGATTTCACGCAGGCCGCGCCCTTGCTCTACCGGATCGCATCCACCGGGAAAGGCGTCGGTCCGAGCGCGGCTCCCAAAGCCGCCCATTGCACTCCAGCAGAGCGAGCTCTCGTTCAGCAGCGCAACGCCACCGCCGTCTTCAGGCCGCGCCTCACGCCGAGCGCCGCGCCCGCCATTCCCTCGAAGTTCGTGCCCGGGGTCAGGCACGGCCAGTCTGCCAACCCAGCCGCCGCGAACGTCCAGCTCAGCGGCAAAGTGACGAACATGTCCGCGGCCGGCGTACCGGCCATTTCCCTTCGGGCGGAGAGCCATACCTACTGCTGCTACGAGGCGATCACCGCCGGTGACGGAACCTACTCTCTGTCGGTACCTCCCGGCGACGGCTACTGGATCCTCATCAACGACGGTTCTGGGACTTATCCGAACGGCTACTACGACGCAGGGGGCGCCGGCAAATTCACCATCGACACCGGGACGATGACGCAAATCGCGGTCGGATCGAGCGGCGCCTCCGGCGTCAACATCACGCTGCCATCATTCACGACGATTTCCGGCCGGGTCACGCCGCCGGCGGCCACGCCGGTCCACGGAGTCGAACTCAGTGCATGCGCCGGTTATTGCTACTACGTGGTCAGTGCCGACGACGGAACCTACTCGATGAAGGTCGCCTCGACGGCGAGCTACACGATCTTCTTCGATGACCCCAATGGCGACTACCTCAACGGTACGTACAGTCAGGGTGCGCCTGGCAACTACGGCGTCGATTCCAGCGAGGCAACTCCTGTTCCGGTGCCTCCGGCCGGAGTCTCCGGGATCAACATCGATCTGCCGTCGCCCGTCGTCCTGAGGGGCACGGTGACGAACGCCGGTGGCTTCGCCGTGCCGAATCCAACCATTAAGGCTTGCGCCGTGGGTCGCGATGCTTGCCTTGCGGACCACTGGTCCGGGAATGACGGCAGCTACATGATCTACGTGGCTCCGAACCGCCGCTACACGCTCACCGCCGAGGGCGATACCTTCTCCGTCAGCGGCTATTACGACTCTGACAGCCCGGGCAACTTCACGCTGGATCCGGACGCGGCCACGGTGGTCTCGGTCGCGACCAGCGACATCGCCGGCCTCGACCTGACGCTTCCGAAGTACGTTGGGATCGGTGGGCTCGTTGTGAACCCCGCCCACGTGGGCATCAATGGCCTGGGGGTGGAAGCGTGCGACTCCTACCGATGCTATGCGGTCCAGTCCTACAGCGACGGCTACTACACGGTCAACGTTCCACCCAACGACGGTTTCTACGTCTCCTTCTTCGACGGGGTCGGAACGTACGCCACCGGCTATTTCAGCGCGGGCAGTTCCAACCACTTCTCGGCCGACCCTGATGACGCCACGTTGGTGAGCGTCGGCTCGACGGGGATCTACGACATCTCCGCGGGCTTGCCGCTCGCAGTCCACGTGAGCGGCAGAGTCACGACCGCAAGCGGCTCCCCGCTCTACGGCCTCGATGCGTATGCGTGCATCCACCCTATGGCGGGTAGCTGCTACGTACCGAGCAGCATGTCGACGCAGGTTTCCTACGGTTCCGCAATAGACCCGGACGGTACCTACTCCTTCGCCCTGGCACCCCACGAGGTTTACTACATCTACTTCGTGGACTCGACGGGAACGTATGCCGGTGGCTTCTGGTCCAGCAGCGGCTATACCCCCTACCTGACCTCGGCCACCAAAGTCACGATTGGGACCGCGAACGTCACTGGCATCAACGTCGCGCTTCCGTCGGCGGTCCGGATCAGCGGTCAGGTGACCGACTCAGCCGGAGACCGGATCACAGTCGTAGATGTGTGGGCGTGCGAAGTCGGCACCAGCGGGTGCTTCTACGTCACGGCCTTCTCCGGCCAATATTCAGTGGCAGTCCGCCCCAACCACAGTTACATCCTCGAGTTCGACAGCAACTCAGCACACCACATAAGCGGGTTCTACAAGACGGGCGGCTCGGGAAACTTCACCGTCGACCAGGCCCAAGCAACCGTTGTTCACGTTGCCTCGGGCAGCCTGACGGGCGTGGACATCACTCTCCCTTCACCGGCTATGGTCGGCGGCAACGTGAGTGATGCCGCGACGGTCGCCATCCCGGGTGTTCAGGTTTATGCCTGCACGAACGCGATCAGCGGCTTCTGCTATTCGGCCACGACGTCGGCCGCGGGCGACTACTCGATCGAGGTCGTCTCTGGTGAGGACTACTCGCTGTTCTTCCGAGATGACTCGGGGGTCAACGCCTCCGGCTACTACGACGACGCAGAAAGTGGCAACTACACGGCCGATCCCGGTGCGGCCTCGCCCGTCTCTGTTGCCGCCATGGACGTCACGAAGATCGACGTCACGCTGCCGGCTGCGGTTCACATAGCCGGGACCGTAAGCACCACGGCCAGAGCCGGGGTGAGCGGCATCGTCGCCTGGGCTTGCGAGGTCGGCACGAGTTCGTGCTTCTACGACGTGACCGCCAACAACGGCCACTTTGCGATCCCACTGCTGCCCAGCCAGAACTATGTAGTTGAGTTCCAGGACCCGTCCGGTATGTACCTGGACGGCTATTACAGCAGCGGCGGGTTCACTCGCGATGAGGTCTCGGCCACGAGCGTGACGGTGGGATCTTCGGATGTGACCGGCATCAATGTGCAGGCGTGCCGAACGGGCGCGACCTATCACGCCATCACGCCCAGGCGGGTCCTCGACACCCGACCGAGCGGCGGCGTGGTCGTCCACATCGGTCTGACCGGAGCGTTTGTCGCAGGCACG
>Ga0302323_100003341_pt1 | contig 13056 bp, 11 predicted proteins | sample Fen_T0_3_FD_201950 | JGI IMG/M metagenome (GOLD analysis project Ga0302323, IMG submission 201950) | Peat permafrost microbial communities from Stordalen Mire near Abisko, Sweden - Fen_T0_3 | ecosystem: Environmental > Terrestrial > Soil > Wetlands > Permafrost | place: Sweden: Abisko... | reverse complement strand
AACGGACCCTGGAAAGGAATTAAAAAAGGGCAGGTAAACCCGCCCTTTCCATTGATTTAGTATGATTTATTCACTTTTCTTTTCCTTTGGAGAGGCTTTTGCTTTTTTCGATTTTATAGTTAGTACATCGCCTGTCCCTTCATAATCGGCCATGATTGTACCTCCATCCGAAACTTCACCCTTAAGAATTTCTTCAGCAACCGGGTCTTCCAAATACTTCTGTATCGCGCGGTTCAATGGTCGAGCACCAAACTGATGATCGTAACCTTTTTCAGCCAGGAAGTCTTTTGCTTTTTCTGTCAACTCCACGTTGTAACCCAACGCAAGGATTCTTGCAAATAGTTTTCCTAGGGTGATATCGATAATCTTGTGGATATGCTCGCGTTGTAATGAATTGAAAACGATCACATCGTCCAAACGATTTAAAAACTCAGGACTAAATGCTCGTTTCAATGCACTTTGAATAGTGCTCTTCATCGTCTCCTCTTCGTTGTCTTGCTTAGCTTTTGTTGTGAATCCAATGCCAGCACCAAAATCCTTCAGGTCGCGAACACCAATATTGGAAGTCATGATGATGATGGTATTTCTAAAATCAACTCTGCGACCTAAACCATCCGTAAGAATTCCGTCATCCAACACTTGCAATAAAATGTTGAAAACATCGGGATGTGCCTTTTCAATTTCATCCAGGAGCACTACGCTATAAGGTTTCCTTCTTACTTTTTCAGTCAGCTGACCACCCTCTTCATAGCCTACATATCCAGGAGGCGCTCCCACCAAACGCGAAACAGAGAATTTTTCCATGTACTCGCTCATGTCAATACGGATGATAGCATCATCTTTATCAAACAAATAGCTGGCTAAGACTTTGGCCAATTCCGTTTTACCGACACCTGTTGGTCCAAGGAATATGAATGATCCAATTGGTTTTTTGGGATCTTTCAACCCGACGCGAGTACGCTGAATTGCTTTAGTTAATTTCTTTATGGCTTCCTCTTGGCCGATTACTCTGCCGCTAAGCTGTTCAGCCATACCTAGGAGTTTGTTACTTTCCTTTTGTGCAATTCGGTTGGCAGGAATGCCAGTCATCATCCCCACTACATCGGCAACGTTGTCTTCGGTAACCGTATATTTTTCTGTGCGAGTCTTTTCTTCCCAACGCGCCTTTGCTAAATCAAGCTGTTCGATAAGTTTCTTCTCTTTGTCGCGAAGTTGGGCTGCCTCTTCATACTTCTGGCTTTTCACAACACGGTTTTTTTCCTTCTTCACATCTTCAATCGCCTCTTCAAATTTCACGATGTCATCAGGTACGTGAATATTGTTGATGTGAACTCGGGCGCCAGCTTCATCCATAACATCAATCGCTTTGTCTGGCAAGAAGCGATCGCTGATGTAGCGGTCAGAGAGTTTTACGCAGGCCGCCAATGCCTCTGAGGTATAACTAACATGATGATGGTCTTCGTATTTTTCTTTGATGTTTTCGAGGATCTGGATTGTTTCATCTACCGATGTAGAATCCACCATTACCATTTGGAACCTACGGGCCAATGCTCCATCTTTTTCTATGTATTGACGATACTCATCCAAGGTAGTTGCCCCTATGCATTGGATTTCACCACGCGCTAACGCAGGCTTAAACATATTGGATGCATCAAGCGAGCCTGAAGCTCCACCTGCCCCAACGATAGTGTGTAGTTCGTCTATGAATAGAATTACGTCTGGCGATTTCTCCAACTCATTCATCACGGCCTTCATGCGTTCCTCAAACTGGCCACGGTATTTTGTGCCGGCAACCAGTGAAGCAAGGTCAAGTGTGACTACACGTTTACCAAACAGCACACGCGAAACCTTCTTTTGAATGATGCGAAGGGCAAGACCTTCTGCAATAGCTGTTTTACCAACCCCAGGTTCACCAATCAAAATTGGATTATTCTTTTTTCTACGTGACAATATTTGAGCAACGCGTTCAATTTCTTTTTCACGACCAACGATTGGGTCAAGCTTGTTGTCTTCCGCCAGGCGGGTTAAATCACGGCCGAAATTATCGAGGACAGGAGTACGTGATTTTTCAGTTCCTTTCTTTTCTTTTCCCGCACCAGGAGTAGCTCCGCTTCCAAACATTTTGGAAGAATCTTCATCTGGATCATCAGTATCTGAAGATGCTGTTGGGTTTTCGTGTTGGTATTCCAGCATCTCTTTTACGATGTCATACGCTACGTCAAATTTGTTGAGGATTTGAGTAGCCAAATTATCAGGGTCTCGCAAAATAGAAAGCAATAAATGTTCTGTACCAATTAACTGAGCTTTGAAGACCTTTGCTTCGAGATAAGTGATCTTTAGTATTTTTTCAGAAGCGCGAGTTAGTGGAATGTTAGCCACATTTTTTATTTCATGAGTAGCTGTTCCTTTCGAGACTTTTTCGATCTCGCTACGCAACTGATCTAATTGCACCCCTAGTTTTTTTAGTAGCGCCACGGCCACTCCCTCGCCTTCACGGATCATCCCCAAAATAAGATGCTCAGTGCCAATGTAATCGTGGCCTAACCGCAGTGCCTCTTCCCTGCTTAGCGTAATCACTTCCTTCACCCGGTTAGAAAATTTTGCTTCCATGTTTGGCATATCTTCTTGTTATATGTAAATGTAAATGTTTAGGCTTGATAATTCAAAAATTAAAAAGGTGAGCTATCACCCCACTAATATCTAATAACATCATTCTATTTTTATTTGTTCAAGAGGTAATTGCAGCCTTTACTTTGGCTGCCGAACCTGGTCCCTCACAAAACAACAAATCAATTAGGCTGAGGTTAGGTGCAAAATCGTTGCCAAAAACCTGATGATAGGGACAAGGTTGATAGAAATTCCGCATTGCAAACGGTTTTTTGTCCGTAATAACGGATCGAAGGTCGATTTTATTTCCTTCCACACGTTCTTCATACGCCACGCTTGCCGAAATCTTTTTTTGAATCTCGACACTTCGCAGACAGAATGACAGCAAATCATTGTTTAGATCAAACAAATATTTGTGCTCTTTGAATAGAATATCTTTTACTTCTTCGAAGTAGTAGTCAAAAAAAGGAGCTTTACGGTAGGCCGATTCAATGGTTCGCCAATGAGAATTACGCCATTTTTTTCCTGCTTCTACCTTAACATCCCTCATCAAAATTTTACCATGTCGATCTTGTAAAGGAACTGTAAGGATTTTTACGCCATGAGCCGTTTTGATGTAGCAGCGGTTTCGATACGTCTGTTTAGGAAAGAACTCGCATCTTTCCAGAATTACTTCCTCAAAGTGAAGGAGCGCGCAAAAATATTCGAGCGAAGGAAGGAAGTGCGATTCGATAAGGACAGAGTTGCTCATTTTATTCGCAAAACTATCCATTTGAACAAGGCCAACTAACTGCGATTAAAATTTATATTTGAGTTTTGGCTTTAATGACTTACTACACTAAACTTCTTATTGGTTTGCTCTTGGTTTTATCGCTTTATTCCTGCGAGTATAATGATGTAGCGGTCAAAAAATCCCCGACCCCTTCTTCACCTTCACCTTCTACTCCTCCTCCATCACCACCTCTGCCTGAATGTGGAAATCTTGTTATTACAGGCTATACCAATAAAGTTTCTTATTTCCCTGGAGAAGAGTTGGAATTTTTTCTTCAATCTGAAACTGCACACAGTTTTGATTGCGGTTTAGGATTCTATGACGTAAATGGAAACCTTATCTTTCGATCAGCTACAGTTCTTTTACATCAAACGATCTACTCCGATGAGCCCTGGAAGTATGGATTCCATTTTAGTAGCAACGGCAAAATTATTCTGCCTCCTTCCTTGGCCAGTGGAATTTACTCGATTGAAAATAAAATATCCTTTGTTGTAAAATCATCCATACGTGCAGACATTACCGTAGTCTATCCTTCAAACACCATCAATGCTTACAATCCTGCCGGGGGTAAAAGCTTATATGGCTTTAACTCTTCTGAGTCTGAGGCCTCTGCAGTTGTCTCGTTCCTTAGGCCAATGGATAGCCCCAGTGAGAAAGATGAATGCATTGAATGTCTGAAATGGTTTCCTACACTCACCGATATTAAAATCAATTACGTGGCCGACATTGATCTGAATGACTATTCTTCCTTTCAAGGTAAAGTTGTTGCAATTATTGGTCACAGTGAATACTGGACGAGAAAGGCGCGAAGAAACTTTGATCATTTTGTTGATGCAGGAGGACATGCAATGATTCTTTCAGGGAACACCATGTGGTGGCACATTCGTTATACCGCCAAGAACGACGCGTTGATCTGCTATCGCGAACCTTACCTTGATCCTGAACTTAACGAGGACATGAAGACCGTTCGTTGGAATGAACAAATCTTGCAGTATCCTATTGTTTCTAGTATCGGAGCAGATTTCGACAACGGTGGATATGGTTTGCATTTAGATAAAGGTTGGGATGGGTATAAAATTTTTAATCCGGCTTCGCCATTATTAGAAGGCTTGTCTTTTAGCAAAGGAGATATTCTCAAATTACCGTCTGGTGAATGCGATGGCGCCCCAATTAAAGCCTGGGATGCCGACGGGTTTCCTATACTCGACAGCGATAAACTTGGATTTGCCAGGCTTGAATTGATCGGATTCGATCGCGGTTCGCGAGGTACAAAAGAGACGATCCCTACGTTTATTGTGATGCAAAAACATCATTCTTCGGGTGTAATTGTAAACGTTGGCAGTATCAATTGGTGCTCTCCCAACGGAATGGGGAGTCAAGCATCAGGAGACAAAATCAAAATCATCACCAAAAATACAATCGACAAGCTGTTGACTGGAGAAAATGTATTCTCTCATTGATCCGGAAAAGATCAGATAAATTCATCAAAATTTCCCAATCCTCTCCGCACCATTTGAGGTTCATCACCTGTGAAATCAACAATTGTTGAAGGCACATTGCCCCCCGCACCTCCATCAATCACTAAATCCACCTTGTGCTTGAAGTCTTCAAAGATTTCTTCCGGGTCAGTTGTGTATTCTTTGATTTGGTCATCATCTTTGATTGATGAAGTGATGAGTGGATTTCCTAAATGATTTACAAGTTCCAACGGAATGGAATTATCTGGAATCCGAATGCCAACCGTCTTTTTATTTACTCCGAGAATTTTAGGAACCTGACTACTCGATTCAAAAATGAAAGTGAATGGACCGGGCAAAGATTTTTTTAAAATTTTGAATACTGGCGTGTCGATACGTTTTACGTAGCGGGAAATATCGCTGAGATTACCGCAAATAAAAGAGAGATTTAATTTCAATGGTTTAATATTCATAACCTGGCACAGGCGCTCTACAGCTCTTCTGTTCATCAGATCACAACCAATGCCGTAAATAGTATCGGTGGGATAAATAACGATTCCCCCCTTTTGCAAAACCTCTACTGCACGATTTATTTTTCGTGGCTCTGGGTTTTGAGGATGAATCGAAAGATACTCAGCCGGCATATCTGCAAGATAAAGAAACCACAGTTTGGATGCCTGAATAGTAAGCTGCATCCAAGTTACTTTTTGTAATTTTGAATTTTTATTTGATAAAAAATGAAGGCTGAAGTTAATAAAGGCAAGCTTGTGTTCTACATTGTGGGGTCTACACTGCTGATCACGTTCGTGTTCTATGGATATCAGATTTGCTATACACCCAATATTTTGTTGGAGCGCGATGACCGGCCTTTTATCATTCGATCGGGCAGTACTTTTCGTCAAGTACAGGAGGATTTAGGCAACAACGATTTTGTTAACGACATGGTATCGTTCAGTTTTCTCGCGAGGCTAAAAGGCTACGATAAAGCCATCAAACCCGGTCGTTTTATTTTAAAAAGAAATATGTCCAACCTTCAAGCACTGAAGGTTTTAAATTCAGCTCAACAGGTACCGGTTCGTGTAACATTTTCCTACGTTCGCCTCCGCAATGAACTGGTGGATAAAATCACAAAGAATGTGGGCATGTCGCCTGATGAATTTAATATTGCACTTGATGATTTTGTGAAGAGCAACGACCAGGGCTTTACAAATGACAATATTTTATGCATGTTTTTGCCCAACACCTACGAAGTTTATTTTAATGTGCTACCGGAAGATTTGGTAATCAAACTGAATGGTGAGTACAAAAAATTCTGGAACGAAGATCGGATCAACAAAGCCAAAGCAATCGGGTTAACACCCATCCAAGTTTCCATTTTAGCTTCCATCGTTCAGGCCGAATCAGTGAAAGCAGACGAGGCCCCTGTTATTGCAGGCTTGTATCTCAATCGACTTAAAAAGAAAATTGCATTACAAGCAGACCCCACACTCGTTTACGCAGTTGGCGATTTTGGTTTGAAACGAGTGCTCAATAGCCATAAAGAAATCGATTCGCCATACAATACTTACAAGTATCCCGGACTTCCTCCAGGGCCGATTACTGTTCCTCAAATTGCTAGTATAGATGCTGTATTAAATTATCAACCGAATGACTACTATTATATGTGTGCCAAAGAAGATTTTTCAGGCTATCATAATTTTGCACACAATCTTGACGATCACAACGTAAATGCGCGTAAGTACCAAAAGGCATTGACAGCAGAAATGGAAAAAGCGAGACAAAATAAAAAATAATGTACCAGTCAGAAACCACTGTGCGTGTGCGTTACGGAGAAACCGATCAAATGGGTTATGTTTATTACGGGTATTACGCAATGTATTATGAAGTAGCACGTGTTGAGAGCTTGCGTCAACTGGGTCTCACTTATAAGGAACTTGAAGATGGTGGCGTGATGATGCCGGTGCTGGAGAATAAATCTAAATATCTTTTTCCAGCTTTGTATGATGATGAACTTCGTATTGTTACTACCCTTAAAGAAAAGCCATCAGTGAAGATTACTTTTTACTATGAGATTTTTAACGGCTCCGGTAAATTGATTCATGAGGGGGAAACGCTGTTGGCCTTTGTAAATAAAAATACTGGGAAGCCTTGCCGCCCCCCTGAACATTTTCAAAATGTATTAAAGCCTTATTTCGGATGAAATGCCTTACCGCCAAACTGAACACAACAGAATTATTATACAAGGCATTCCATGTGTCAATTAAAAAAAGAATTAGCACATGAAATACGTTACACGAAAGCGAATCTTGAAATTTTCCACTGCTCGAACTACGAGGGGCTGGCTCAAGCGAATTAAATTTAAAAAGCACGACAATCTTTCGCTTTATAAATTTCTTAAGATTTTTATTTTTAATATCAACGAAGATGAGATTATGGATCGTGCTAATGGGGTAGCCTACAATTTCATTCTTGCTGTTTTCCCTGCGATCATATTTTTATTTACGCTCATTCCGTACATCTCCCACTATTTCCCTGAGATCACAACAGAAACAATTATGGATTTTTTGGAAGAGGTGACCCCAGCCAACATGTATTCTGCTGCTTCGTCTACGATATTGGATATCGTCAGCATTCATCGAGGAGGGTTGCTTACATTGGGTTTCGTGTTCGCCATTTATCTTTCCACTAATGGGATGATGGCGTTAATGCGTGCATTCAATGCGTGTTATCGTACTGTGGATCGCAGAAATTGGTTTCGCATGCGTCTGACTTCAACCTTGCTTACGCTTATGCTTGCCATTGTGCTGCTTTCTGCTATTGTGATGCTAATTGCTGGGCAGTTCAGTCTGAATTATGTTACTAACAATATCGAAAAATTCAGTGAAGTGAATCTCCATAAGTACACTATCTATTTTTTGTTCGTTTTGCGTTTCATCATCATTTTTATCGTGTTCTTCATTGCCATTTCCTGCGTTTACTATTTTGGACCGGCCGTTCATTACAATTGGAGTTTCTTCTCAATTGGTTCTTTTGTTGCAACATTGTCTGTTCTGGGTATTTCCTACGGATTCTCTTACTACATCACAAATTTTGGAAGCTATAACAAAGTGTACGGCTCTATTGGAGCTCTTATCGCCTTGATGGCTTGGGTACAGTTGATTACAGTTGTTCTATTGTTTGGCTACGAAATCAATGCTAGCCTTCATTATGCCCGTAAATTGGAAGCCATTAACAGCCACCAGCGCACGAAAAAAATTACCAAATCTTTCCGCTGAATAGTTCAGGCATCCTTTGCCGAAAAGGATTTTCGGTTTAATTTTGCGCTCCCAAATTAAACCGTACACAGAGGAGTGGTAGAGCGGTTTATTGCACCGGTCTTGAAAACCGGAGACCCTTCACGGGGTCCGGGGGTTCGAATCCCTCCTCCTCTGCAAACAAAGATAAGCCCAGCGATAGCTGGGCTTATTTTGATTCAGGTTCGGATGAAAAGAAGTTTCAAACAAGCAAAGGATTAACAAATGAGGCGTAAGCGAAATTGTCTTTGATTTGACCCTACTTCACAAGGGATCCCCGTCTCGTAATCCATACTCCTCTGCCAAAGAAGGCCTTCTAGAAATTCAGGTTTTTATTTTCAATTCAAAATCTATTCATGTTTAGAAAAGCAATTCACGAGATTTATGAAAATCAACAGAATGAAATTTCATTTTCAATCCTTGATGCAGCGCACGGAATAGCCTACTCCTTTTAGATCGAAACGCCTTCTCACTAAGCCGTCTTGAAAGAGGCTGTAGGACAGTGCATTTTTAACATTATTCTGCGTTGACGTCCACCAGAATGCGTAGATGTTAATATATCCAAAATAACCACCACCGTATCCATTGTTGCTGGCGTCACGGTCGCCACCAGGCAGGCCCGTAAATCCACTCGAGTTATTCCCATTTCCACGACGGCTCCACAAAGAAGAGCTTTTCAATTCATTTCCAGCTTTTCTTATGCCACCTAAATTGTCGAAGAGTTTTTTCCACTCCGTATCACTTGGAATGTGCCAGCCTTTTGGTGCTAAACCACGCCGATCAGCAACGGCGTACCAATTGTAAAGCTTTCCATATTTACTTCCAATGACAGTATCGTTGTTGTAATAACACCAAGCCGCTAGATGATTGTCGGATGCTAAATTCCATTCCTCTCTTGTTTTTGCTTCTGGTATCAAGTCCCCATTTGCAAAAGTGCTAACATCAAGATTTTTTGTCATCCAAACTTGCTCACCGATTTTAACAGAGGGTGAACTTTCATAGGTCTGAGCTTTGCATATTAGACCCAGTGCGCTGAAAATAATGATCACTGATGCAATACGAATAATCATTTTGAATGAGGAAGTTAACAAGATAATAAGATGGTTTCGTTTGTGAGAGGGTTGAGTAAAATTCAATTGATGATTCATGAACTTTCGACTTCGTTTTTTCCTTTTCTTAAGATAACTTCAATTCATGTTCATAAACCAACCTTCCCGAAAAGTTGCTGTTGTAGGATACAACCGCATTCCGTTCGCCCGGCATAATACCAATTATGCCAATGCAAACAATCAAGACATGATGCTAGCGGCAATGACTGGCTTGATTGATCGTTACAAATTACAAGGCCAGCGATTAGGTGAAGTGGCTGGTGGAGCTGTGATCAAGCACAGTCGTGAGTTTAATCTCATACGTGAGTGTGTGCTCGGTTCTACACTTAATCCAACAACTCCGGCTTGTGATATTCAACAGGCCTGTGATACAGGTATTGAAGCCGCTGTTTACATTGGAAATAAAATTGCAATGGGCCAGATTGAAGTTGGCATTGCTGGTGGTGTTGATTCTGTAAGCCAAGTGCCGATTGTGTTGAGCGAACCGTTAAGAAAAATTTTGTTGGAAGCTCGCAGAGCAAAAACATTTGGAGAAAAATTCGGCAAGTTTTTAAAAATCCGTTTCAAAGACTTAACACCGGTTGCTCCTGGCATTGATGAACCGCGATCAGGTTTATCGATGGGAGGTCATACCGAAATCACAGCACAGTACTATAAAATCTCAAGAGAAGAACAAGATGCCTTTGCATTACAGAGCCATCAAAAAATGTCGAAAGCGTATGATGAAGGATTCTTTGATGACATGCTTACTCCTTACCTGGGACTAAGTCGCGACAACAACATGCGAAAAGATACTTCCATAGAGAAGTTAGCGAGATTGAAACCGGCCTTCAACAAAGAAAATGGAACGCTCACGGCAGGCAACTCAACACCATTCACAGATGGTGCATCGTGTGTTTTGTTGGCGAGTGAAGATTGGGCACGCGAACACAACTTACCTGTGCTTGCTTACATCACTTTCGCTGAAGTTGCTGCTATCGAATATGTAAAAGACAGACACAATTTATTGCTGGCACCCGTTTATGCCTCCACTCGCATGCTGAAAAAAGCTGGATTGACTTTACAGGATTTTGATTTCTATGAAGTTCATGAAGCCTTTGCAGCCCAAGTTCTTGCCACTTTAAAAATTTGGGAGAGTGCTGAACTCATGAAGACTTTTGGTTTTGATAAACCGCTCGGAAGTATAGATCGAAATAAATTGAATGTGAAAGGCAGTAGTCTCGCTGCGGCGCACCCGTTCGCTGCCACCGGTGGACGACTTATCGCCAACATGGCAAAACTTTTAAATCAAAAAGGATCGGGCAGAGGCTTCATCTCTGTTTGCGCAGCAGGAGGTCAGGGCATTACCATGATCATGGAAAAATAATCTACGATCACTTTTCCAATCACCTCGCGTTTATCAGAATCTAAATCTTTTTCGGCATCTTGCTGCAAATCATTCTCATGATCAGAAAATCAATTGAGGCATTGCAACGTGAAGCCGATGAGACGGGAGCGAATTCCTTAAAACGAACATTAAGTGCCACCAGCCTTGTGGCGATGGGCATTGGCGTAATCATTGGTGCTGGTTTATTTTCACTCACCGGTATAGCCGCTGCTAATAATGCGGGACCTGCTGTTACACTTTCATTCCTCATCGCAGCTGTGGGCTGTGCTTTTTGTGCCTTGTGTTATGCGGAATTTGCTTCGATGGTACCTGTGGCAGGAAGTGCTTACACGTATGCGTACGCAACTCTCGGAGAATTATTTGCCTGGATCATCGGATGGGATTTGGTACTTGAATATTCTGTAGGTGCTGCCACCGTTTCCATCAGCTGGTCTCAATACCTTGTTCGATTCTTAAGTAAGTACAATATTTATTTCCCTGCGCAACTTACCGCTTCACCTTTTGAACATGTTGCACTTGTCAATGGATCAACTGTACAAGGTTGGATTAATTTGCCGGCAGTATTGATTATTGTCTTCATCACGGCAATCATTATAAGAGGCACAAAAGGTTCTGCATTGTTTAACATCATTGTTGTCTCCTTGAAAATAGGAGTGGTTGTTGTTTTCATTGCATTAGGTTGGAATTACATTAACCCGGATAATTATGTGCCCTATATTCCTGCTAACAACGGAACGTTCGGTGAGTTTGGTATTAGCGGAATTTTTCGAGGAGCTGGCGTCGTGTTTTTCGTGTTCATTGGGTTTGATATAATAGCAACTATGGCACAGGAGACAAAAAACCCGAAACGCAATATGCCCATTGGGATCATCGGATCACTGGTAATTTGCACATTGCTTTTTGGTTTATTCAGTTTTGTGATGACTGGCCTTGCTCATTACACCGAGTTTAAAAACAGTGCGGCTCCGGTTGCTATTGCAATAGAAAAGACTCCTTTCTACTGGATGAGCCAGGTGATCATCATGGCAATCATCATTGGATACACTTCGGTTATTCTTGTCGATTTGTTGGGACAATCGCGCGTATTTTTTTCTATGAGCCGCGATGGATTGTTGCCAAAATTATTTTCTGAGGTGCACCTCAAATTTAGAACACCTTACAAAGGAAATATTATACTCTGCATTTTCATCAGCTTGTTTGCAGGTTTAGTTCCCATCGGTGTGGTTGGTGAAATGACGAGCATCGGTACTCTGCTCGCGTTTGTTATGGTGTGTTTGGGGGTTATGGTTCTTCGCCATCGTCAACCGGATTTGCCAAGAGCATTCAGAACACCCTGGGTTCCTGTCGTTCCTGTTTTAGGGATCATTACTTGTGTTGCGATGATGGTGTCATTGCCTCAAGGAACCTGGATTCGTTTAATTGTTTGGTTGGTAATCGGGCTTGCTGTTTACTTTTTCTATGGAAAGAAAAACAGTAAGATTGGAAGGGAACTAGTAAATGAATAATTTGCGAGTTGAAAGAATGACTCCGTAGCTCAGTTGGTAGAGCAGCTGACTCTTAATCAGCGGGTCGGGAGTTCGAGCCTCCCCGGGGTCACAAAAAAATGGTGAAGGATTTCCTTCACCATTTTCATTATTGCCTTATTTGGACAACTATTTCTCCTTCTTCAACAGATCAAATTTATTCGCTTCTTGTTTTTTAGGGAATGAATTATTGTCAGCGTTGACATCGGCTGTTTCAAGATTAGGATCAATTACAATTCCAGCCACTTCTTTATCTTTAGCAAAAACCTTCGTGACCTCTTGTTCATTGGTGCGCCAGATTTCAGCTCCTATCTTTTCAATTTCTTTGGTGCCGTCTTTATAGGTCCATTCAATTATTATCGGGCTTACCAAACCTCCGTTGTTCTTAAACTTCAATTGATACAAATTTTTGCCTTCTAAATTCTTTCTCACATTGTTATCATCAAGTCGGCTGGAGAATTGCCCATAGCTAGCATCAGGTGTATTGATTACTGTAAGAGGAAGAGGGCCATTGCTGAAGTCAGTAATTTTTTGATCTTTATTAGCGGTTAGATCCCCGGGCTTCACATTCATGGTTTTCTTTTCCGGATCATTCACAGCCGTATTCATCTTAAACCATTTCACTTCACTCAATTCCATTTCTACATTGTCAGTGCCGTAGAACCATCCACGCCAAAACCAATCAAGATCTACTGCAGAAACATCTTCTAGTGTGCGGAATAAATCAGCAGGGCGTGGATGCTTGTATTTCCAGCGGGTTGCATATTCTTTGAAAGCACGGTCAAAAAGTTCGTGCCCCATGATCGTCTCTCTAAGAATGGTTAATGCCACTGTTGGCTTTTGATAAAAGTTCGAACCGAAAGCAAATATCCGCTCATTGTCTGACGTGGTCATTATCGGGCGCATCA
>Ga0302323_100003335_pt1 | contig 13069 bp, 11 predicted proteins | sample Fen_T0_3_FD_201950 | JGI IMG/M metagenome (GOLD analysis project Ga0302323, IMG submission 201950) | Peat permafrost microbial communities from Stordalen Mire near Abisko, Sweden - Fen_T0_3 | ecosystem: Environmental > Terrestrial > Soil > Wetlands > Permafrost | place: Sweden: Abisko... | reverse complement strand
AGCGGCTTGCGGAGAGGTCCACGTTCAACGTCGAGGATGGAGTCGACGACCACGTACCGCTTCGCTGCCGTCAAGGGTCAGTCAACGTTTCGCGACAACGACAACGTCAAGGTCAAGGACTCGCACGAGAGCGCACGCAACGCGCAGGCGTGTCGGAGCCGATCGGCGCCGGCACATCAAATCGTGCCCAGACGCAGGCGAGCCGACGCGCCGCCGAGATGCGCGACATGTTGTGGGCGAGGACCTTCATCAGCACCTCGGCGACGATCGATCGAAGGCTTCGCAAGCCACGCGACGATGCTTCGCTCGATGACCGCGCCGACTGGCGCGCGTCGATCCGGCGCCACGGCCGGCGATCGCCGCCGCGCAGTCCGGACTTCTCGTCGGTAGCGAGACAGAGCGCGTCCGGATCGATTTCGGGTCACGGCGATCGAAAGTATTTTCTCGACGGAGATCGCCGTGATCGACCGTGGGTGGAGGCCCCACCAAACCGGGGTGCGAGGTCTCCTCGCGCGCCACGGCGATCAACGGAAATCGACCACATCCTCGCGATCACGACTGGCGCGCGTTTAGCAATCGAAAGAGATCATGAAAACCGCTGCGACCTCCGCCCGCTGCCTCCCCAACACCCTGGTCTCGCTCGCCGCGACCGCGGGACTCGCGCTCTCGCTCGGCGCGACTGGCTGCATGTCCTCGGACGACAATGGCCTCGACGTCGATAGCCACGCCAAGGTCGCGTGCCCGGCCACGATCGATACGTGGTCTCCAGACGTGACGTACAAGGTCGGCGACCTGCGCGCCTTCAATGGCGGCGTGTTCCAGTGCCTCGTCGCACATCACCCGGCGCCGAACTGGAACCCGATCGACGCCGCGTCGCTGTGGAGCCCGGTGCAGTGCATCAATGACACGACCGTGACGCCGCCGACCACGACCCCGCCACCGACCACGACCCCGCCCGCGGGTGGTGGCGGCGTCATCGACGCAGGTGGCGTGTTCGCCGCCGACCTCTCGGCCCTGATCGACGAGCGGTTCTTCATCCTGAACGTCAGCGCGGCGTCGGACCCGGCCCGCAACTTCACCCAGGTCACCAACGTCGGCCGCGCCGGCATGGCCGACATCAAGAGCCTGATCTCGACCGGCGTGGCCAAGGTCACCGTGACCAACGCCAGCGGGATCGAGGACGTGACCGTCAACGTCGGCGCCGAGCGCCGGCTGCAGATCCGGCGGATCAAGGCGCAGGGCCTGATCGAGGGCGTGATGGTCGGCGCCGCGACCGACGCGAAGGCGCCGTTCGCGATGACCGTGGGCAACCTGAACGGCGTGCTCACCCACACGCTGGTCGCCGACATCGGCAACAACCTCAAGAACGATCTGCGGGGCACGGCCACGGTCAACAACCAGGTCGTCGAGACCGGCGCCGCCGACTCGGCGCTCCAGCTGAACGGCGGCGTCCACGCGTTCCCCGAGGGCATCGCGATCGTCAACGACCTGAAGTTCCCGGGCCTCAAAGGCTTCTGACGCGCACAGCCATCCACCCATGGCCTCCACGTTGTTCGCGCCGTTCCCCGGTGAGCGCGGCGCACCGCCGTTTCGGTGACACGGAGTGGACGAGCTGGCCACTTCAGGGGTGAATGCCGAAACTGTTTCTTGGCTTCATGGACGAGGAGGTGGCCGACATCCTCGAAACCCTCGTGTCATTCGCCCGGGGTGAAGGGCGTCCGATCGTCATCATCGAGCGAGGCACGCCGAACGAGCTGGCGCTGCGGCTGTTCGAGCGCTCGACCCTCGAGTATCTGCAGAAGGACACGCGGATCTCGTTCTCCGAGATCTCGATGGACGGCCAAGGCGACTCGAACCGCCGCCCTGCGTGGGACCGCCCGGGAGTCAACCTCGCGCCCTTCGTATCGCAGCTCGAGTCTCCGCAGTTCCAGACGCGGCGACAGCGCCGGACGGTCGGTGGCAGGCAGGTCAAGGTGCAGGGCAAGTTATGCATGTTGACCGTGTCGCCGCTGCCAGTCCTCGAGCGGCAGCCCTATATCCTGGTGCGCAGCCCGGAGATGGGATTGCAGCCCGACCTCACCAGGATGTACTTGCGCGCCATCTTCAAGGCCCTGTCGGACAGCCAGTACGGCAACCTCGAGATCAGCTGCTTCGGTGCCGGCGGCGCCGCCGCGGCCGGCCTCACTCCCGGCACCGCCGACGATGTCCTGGGCAGCTTCTACGTCGGATTCGAGGCCGCGCGCGAGCTCGACGATCCCGCCCCACCCGAGCCGGCGGACGCGAGCGATCCGCCGGCGTCGAACGACGAGCAGTTCTATGGCGTGGTGAAGTTCGCCGCGCTGACCAAGGTGCCGGCCGGCCTGCTGCGGTGGGCGAGCGACGAGAAGGGACAGCGCCTCGACTTCGGCTTGTTTCGCACCCAGCGGCGATACCGGTACGATCAGGCGATCGCGCTCGCGAGCCGCGCGTTCTGCCTCATGGCGGGCACCGCCAGCGGCGGCGACCGAGGGGATCCCTCGCTCGAGGCCTTGCCCGCCAACCTCGCGCAGCACAAGACCGATCTTCGCACCTTGGTGCGCAACTACACGCGGAACTCGATCAACCTCACCGCGGCGGTGTTCGCCGGCGACGATCTCAAGACGGCGGCACGCGCCCTCCAGGTCGGCGAGGTCAACATGGAGGACTACCACGTCGTGCGCGTGCTCAACTCTGCATCTGCCAAGTACTCCGGATTGACGATCACGGCCAGCCAGATCACGCGGGTGCACTGCGACCCGCCCGAGATCACCGGCTCGCTCGAGCATCAATTCCGCACCTGGGCGCGGACCGTCGAGTACACGCGCGACCAGTTCAAGGCCGCCGTGCAGTGGGGACGCGATGGCTGCCGGCTCGACAAGCTGCCGCCGGTGGCGCACTGGACGCTCGCCGACGCGATCTCGAACCCGGGCTCGGCGGTCTACGCGTGCCGCAAGGCCTGCGCGTTCCAGGGCAAGGTGCTCGACCCGTTCTTCTCCGAGATCGCGTCCGATTTCCTCCTCACCGTCCGCGCCACGCACGCCTTCCCCAAGACCGGCATGAGGACCGCCGTGGTCGAGCAGCTCGCCGAGCACGCGGACGCGATCCTGACCGCCTCCCGTGGCAAGCCCTCGGAGGTCGACAAGATCCTCGACGCCATGCTGGCGGGCGCGTCGTACGAGACCGGTGCGAGCCCGTTCTCGGGCACCGGCGGCAAGCTTCGCGTGTGGGTCCGGCCGGACAAGTGGGCCGACGGCAGCGGCAACGGCAACGACAAGGTCGTCATCGACCAGGTGACCTGGGAAGGCGCGCGGATCGATCGGGCGCTCTACAAGTCGACCAACCAGGTCGTGCTGCAGGAGATGGCAGCCGGCCGGGTGCGCTAGCACACGCGGGGGCGGCGTGGGGCGGCCCCGGCCGCCGTCGACGCGCCGGGAGGGATCCTGCACAATGCGCGCATGGGAAGTACGATCCTCTTGCAGCACGATGGGCCGATCGCGACCGTCGTGCTGAACCGGCCGGAGAAGCTCAACGCCCTGACCCGCGCGATGTGGTCCCACCTCGCGCAGGTGTTCGCCGAGCTCGACGCCCGCGATGACGTGCGCTGCATCGTGATGCGTGGCGCCGGCACCCAGGCGTTCGCGCCGGGCAACGATATCTCCGAGTTCGAGACCGAGCGGCGAGACGTCGCGCAGGCGCGCGCCTACGGCAACGACATGCGCGACGCGATCGAGACGATCGGCCGGTGCCGGCATCCCGTGGTCGCCCAGATCCACGGCATCTGCGTGGGCGGCGGCCTCGAGCTCGCCGGGCTCGCCGATATCCGGATCTGCGGCGAGTCGAGCCGGTTCGGCGCGCCGATCAACAAGCTCGGCCTCGTCATGGCCTACGCCGAGATCGGCGCGCTGATCGCGCTCGCCGGCGAGGCCACGGCGCTCGAGATCCTGCTCGAGGGCCGGGTGTTCGGCGCGCGCGAGGCGCTCGACAAGCGGCTGGTGACCCGGGTGGTGGCCGACGACAAGGTCGAGGACGAAGCCCGGGCCACCGCGCAGCGCATCGCCGACGGCGCGCCGCTGGTCGCGCGCTGGCACAAGAAGTTCGCGCGCCGGCTGCGCGACACGACGCCGCTCACCGCCGAGGAGTACGACGAGGGCTTCGCGTGCTTCGGCACCGAAGACTTCCGCGCCGGGTACCAGGCGTTCCTGGCCAAGCGCAAGCCCGTGTTCCAGGGGCGCTAGCCATGCCGGGCGCGTTGCACGGCATCAAGGTCGTCGAGCTGGCGCAGATCATGGCGGGCCCGACCTGCGGGCTCATGCTCGCCGACATGGGCGCCGAGGTGATCAAGATCGAGAACGCCGCGTCGGGCGACGACGCGCGCAAGTACGCCGAGCCCCAGATCCGCGGCGAGTCGGCCGCGTTCATGATCCTGAACCGCAACAAGCGCAGCCTCGCCGTCGACCTCAAGACGCCGAGCGGCGTCGAGGTCGTCAAGCGCCTGGTCGCCGGCGCCGACGTGGTGATCGAGAACTACCGCAAGGGCACGCTCGACAAGCTGGGCCTTGGCTACGCCGTGCTGAGCGCGCTCAACCCGCGGCTGGTGTACTGCGCGATCTCGGGCTACGGCCGGACCGGGCCCTACGCCGACAAGGGCGGCTTCGATCTGATCGCGCAGGGCTTCGCCGGCCTCATGAGCCTGACCGGTCACCCCGGCGGACCGCCGGCCAAGGCCGGCACCCCGGTCGCCGATATCAACGCCGGCGTGCTCGCGGCGCTCGGCATCACCAGCGCGCTGGTCGCGCGCGCGACCACCGGCCGTGGCCAGCGGGTCGAGACCTCGCTGATGGAGGCGGCGATCCAGCAGACCTACTGGCAGTCGGCCATGTACTTCGCCACCGGCGTGAACCCGGGACCGACCGGCTCGGCGCACGTACTCACCGCGCCGTACGAGGCGTTTCTGACCCAGGATGGCTGGATCAACGTCGGCGGCGCGAACCAGGCCAACTGGGAACGCATCGCCCACGTGATCGGCCGCCCCGAGCTGCTCGAGGACGCGCGGTTCGCGACCAACACCGATCGCATGCGCAACCACGCCGAGCTCACCGCGGCGATCGGCGATCGGCTGCGCGAGCGGCCGTCGGCCGCGTGGATCGGCGCGTTCGAGGCCGCCGGGGTGCCGGCGGGCCCGGTCAACCAGATCAGCGACATGGTCGCCGATCCCCAGGTCGTCGCGCGCGAGATGGTCCTCGAGGTCGACCATCCGCGCGCCGGACGCACCCGGGCGCTCGGCCACCCGATCAAGTTCTCCGAGACCACCGGCGATCGCACGCGGCCCGCGCCGCTGCTCGGCCAGCACAGCCGCGAGGTCCTGGACCAGCTCGGCTACACCGCGGCCGAGATCGAGGCGCTCCAGCACAGCGGCGCGGTGCGGTTCGGCTGAGCCGTCACGGCTCCGCGCAGGTGGCGCGCGATGCGGCTACGGGACGTCGTTGTCGTCGGCGACCAGCACGCGCGGCGCGCGCGGCGGCTCGCGATCGGCTTCGTCCTGCGGCGCTTGCCGGGTGAACGACACGAACGCCATCGCCGGGCGTTTGCTGTGCTCGGTGGTCACGAACCGGATGGCTTCGAGCTGCCAGCCCTGGGCGACCCACTCGTTGACCGCTTGCTCGATCGTCTCGTCGGTGACGATCGACAGCTCGACGAACTTGTAGCGCAGCGCCACGGCTACTTGCGCAGCAGCTTGGCGGCGTACGGCGCGTGATACGTGATGATCATGTCGGCGCCCGCGCGGCGCATGCCGAGCAGGGTCTCCATCACGATCCGCTCCTTGTCGATCCAGCCGTTGGCCGCGGCGGCCTCGATCATCGCGTACTCGCCGCTCACCGCGTAGGTGCAGATCGGCATGTTGATCTCGTCGCTGACTGCGCGGACGATGTCGAGGTAGGCCATCGCCGGCTTGACCATGACGATATCGGCGCCCTCGGCGACGTCCATCGAGACCTCGCGGACCGCCTCGGCGACGTTGGCCGGATCCATCTGGTAGCCGCGGCGATCGCCGTGCTGCGGCGCCGACTCGACCGCCTCGCGGAACGGGCCGTAGTAGCCCGACGCGTACTTCGCCGAGTACGCCATGATCGCGACCTGATCGTAGTGCTCCTCGTCGAGGCTCTCGCGACACGCGCCGACAAAGCCGTCGAGCATGCCGCTGGGCGCCACGACGTCGGCGCCGGCCTTGGCGTACGACACCACGGCGCGCGCCAGGTTCTCGAGCGACGCGTCGTTATCGAGCTCGCCTTCGCGCAGCACGCCGCAGTGACCGTGGTCGGTGTACTCGCAGAAGCAGCTGTCGACCATGACGACCATGTTCGGCACCTGCTTCTTGATCGAGCGGATCGCCTTCTGGACGATGCCCGAGTCCTTCCACGCTTCGCTGCCGACCGCGTCCTTGTGCTCGGGGATGCCGAACAGCAGAACCGACGGGATTCCGAGATCATAGGCGCGCGCGGCGTGCTCGGTGGCCTTGTCGACCGACAGGTTGAACTGGCCCGGCATCGACGAGATCGGCTTCTCGACCCCCGAGCCCGGCACGCAGAACAGCGGATAGATGAAGTCGTCGACGGACAGGCGCGTCTCGCGGACCAGGCGGCGCAGGCCCTCGGTGCGACGCATCCGACGCGGGCGGTAGTCGGGGTAGTTCATGGAGACAGGGGATACACCGCGCGCACGGCCTTGGCCAAGCCTTCTGGCGTGGGGGAAGCTGCCGCCGCGATCGCCGATCCATCGGCCCCGGCGTGGCGCAGCGCCGCCGCCGTGGTCTCACCGATCGCGGCAAACCGCGCGGAGATCTGACGAATTCCAACCAGCGCGTCGAGCGCGGCGACCTGGGACGGTGCGAACACGGCGCACACCGCGACATCACCGCGACGCAGCAAGTCGAGCCCGCGCGCAAGGGCCGGATCGTCCGCGTCGGCTGGAATCGTGCGGTATGCCACGATCGCATCGACCTCGACCCCGGCGCCGCGCAGCATCGCGATCGCCTCGTCGCGCCCGTCCTCTGCGCGCGGCACCAGCACGCGGTGGCCCGCGAGCGCGCGATCGGCAAGCAGCGCCGCCGCCAGCGCGCTGGCATCTCGCGCCGCCGCGGGCACGCGCGCCGCGATCCCAGCGCTCGCCAGCGCTCGCGCGGTCGCCTGCCCCACGGCCCACACCTCGGGCAGCGCCGCGTGGCCGCGCGCCGCCGCGAGCACCGCCGCCGCGCGTGCGCTGGCCACGACGATCGCCGCGTAGCCGCCGCGTTCGAGCGCCCGGATCAACTCGCCCGGATCGCGCGGCGGCGCGGTGCGGGTGACCGGCAGCGCGGTCGTCTCGAATCCGAGCGGCGCGAGCGCCGCGGCGTACGGGGCCGCAGCGCCCGCTTCGCGCGTGATCACCGCATGTGCCACCCGCGGAGGTTACCGCGACGGTGCGAAATTCCCCATGCCGTAAACCGGCGGGCTCGGTGAATCTCTCGGTCGGGCGTCATGTTAGCGTCGGTCCCGTGTACCGCTGCCTGTTCCTGATCGCGTTCCTCGGTTGCTCGTCGAGCGCCAAGCACGATGACGTCTCCCCGCCGCCGCCGGTCCACGACGCCGCGAGCGCCACGGCCACCTCGGCCCCGACCGGCAAGCTGCCCAAGGTCGTGCTCGCGACGCCGCAGGGCGATATCACGGTGGCGGTCGAGGTCGTCGCCACCGAGGCGACGGTCGAGCGCGGCCTGATGTTTCGCCAGCACCTGCCGCCGGATCAAGGCATGCTGTTCCTCATGGGGCAGGAGCGCGCGTGGTCGTTCTGGATGCACAACACGCTCATTCCATTGGATATGATCTTCATCGCGAAGGACATGACGATCGCCGGCATCGTCGAGAACGCCGAGCCGCGCACCGATACCCTGCGCCAGGTCAAAGCGCCTTCGGTCTACGTGCTGGAGGTCAATGGCGGCTATTGCGCGGCGCATAAAGTGAGCGCCGGGGCGACGGTCCGATTCGACGGGGTTCCGCCGCGTCCGTGATCGCCGTGTGACGCGCCGCGCACGATCCCGCGCTCGTCGCGGTGCTCGATCGAGCACCCTCTCCCTGGCACAGGCCACCGTGCACCCCGGCGAGCATGTCCGCGCATTGTCCGTGGGCAACGTGTGCGCTAGAACCGCGAGGCTTCACCAAGCCCAGGGGACGCCCATGATATTGACTCGTTCATTTCTGTTCGCCGCGGCCTGCGCGCTGCCGCTATCGATCGCCGCGTGTAGCAGCAATGACAAGAAGACCGCCGACGTCGACGCTGGTCAGGTCGCGCCGGAAGGCACGCACTACCAGTACGTCGTCGATCAAGCATTGGTGCCTGTCAACCCCAACCAGGAACTCAGCTACGGCCTCGATCTCGGCTCCAGCACTTCGTCGAAGCCCGATGGCTCGGTCGACAACCAGCTCGCACCGGTGTTCACGCTGCTGTCGGGTTATAACTTCCCCATCCAGCCAACCATCACGCAGGCGGTGGACCGGGGATCGATCCTGTTGCTGGCAGATCTTCAGACCACCGATCTCGCCACCGCGGCCGCGGCCGGCCTCAGCGTGAAGATCGGTGAGAACCCCCAGCCGGCCGCGTGTAGCAGCGCCACCGATACCACGTGCCGCCATCACCTCGATGGCAGCGGCAGGTTCAGCGTCGCGGCGAGCTCGCCGGCAAACACGATCGTCACCGGCACCATCGCCGGCGGCACGTTCACGGGCGGCCCCGGCAACCTGACGCTGCAGATCGCACTCGGCAGCACGAACCCGATCACATTGAATCTGGTCAACGCGCGCGTCAAGGCGAGCCAGATCTCGGCGACCGAGATGACCGCCATCATCGGCGGCGCCGTGCTCGAGACCGAGTTCAACACCAGCGTGATCCCTGCGCTCGCCGCCCAGATCGCGCCGATCCTGCAGCGCGACTGCGCGGATCTCACGTCGCCGCCCACGTGCGGATGCGCGAGCGGCACGACGGGAGCGCTCCTGATCAGCATCCTCGACACGACGCACGATTGCGCGATCAGCCCCGCCGAGCTGGGACCGAGCAGCATCGTCGGCAACGCCCTGCAACCCGATGTCTGCAGCACGGCGTCGTGCAGCGCGGCCGACGCCCTGTCGATCGGCATCAAGGTCCACGCCGTCAAGGCGACGTTCTGATCCCCGGGGGCCTGGCGCGGGTGGGTTCGCCGCTCGCGGCGCGATCGCCGGTCGCGATCACGCGGTTTGCGCTTCGGCGGCGGCCAGGTGCGCCTCCAGCGCCGCCTTGATCTCGGCCAGCCGCTCGGCGGTGTTGGCCTCGCAGCGCATCACCAGCGCCGGCTGGGTGTTGGAGGCGCGCACGACGCCCCAGCCGCCGGCGAACGTGACGCGCACGCCGTCGACCTCGACGACGCCGGTGACCGCCGGGTCGGCCCGCAGGCGCTCGGTGACCGCGGCGACCACCGCGAACTTCTTGTCGTCGGGGCAGTCGATGCGCAGCTCCGGCGTGTTGATCATCACCGGCAGCTCGTCGGCCAGCTCGCGCAGCGTCTGCGGGCCGTGCGAGAGCAGCTCGAGCAGCCGGGCGCCGGCATAGATCGCGTCGTCGAAGCCCAGCCAGCGGTGGGCGAAGAAGATGTGACCCGACATCTCGCCCGCCAGCGCGGCGCCGATCTGCTTCATCCGCCGCTTGATCAGCGAGTGGCCGACCTTCCACATCTCGACGGTGCCGCCCGCCGCGGTCAGCACGTCGTACATCGCCTGGGAGCACTTGACCTCGCCGACGAAGCTGGCGTGCGGCACCTCGCGCAGGACCGCCTTGCCGAACAGGATCATCAGCTGGTCGCCCCAGAGGATGCGGCCTGTGGCGTCGACCGCGCCGATCCGGTCGGCGTCGCCATCGAACGCGATGCCGAGCTCGGCGCCCTCGCGCGCGACCGCGGCGATCAGGTCGGCGACGTTCTCCGGCTGGGTCGGATCGGGGTGGTGGTGGGGGAACGTCCCGTCGAGCTCGCAGTACAGCGGGACCACGTCGAACCCCAGGCGGCGATACAGCGCCACCGCGGTCGGGCCGCCGGCGCCGTTGCCGGCGTCGACCACGACCTTGGGGCGGCGGTCGCCGAGCCGCAGCATCGACGCGGCGTAGTCGAGGTACGCGCCGATGATGTCGCGCGAGTGGATCGGCCGGGTCGGGTGGCCTGGCGGCTCGGCGAGCAGCGCGGTCACCCGGTCGCGCAGCGCGGCGATCGCGGCGCCGTGCAGGGTATCGCGCCCGATCATCATCTTGAAGCCGTTGTCCGGGGCCGGGTTGTGGCTGCCCGTGATCATGACCGCGGCCGCCGGCTGGAGGTGGTGGGCGGCAAAGTACAAGACCGGCGTCGGCACCACGCCGACATCGATGACCTCGGCGTGGACCCGCAGCCCGTCGGTCAGCGCGCCGAACAGCCGCGGCGACGTGACGCGCGGATCACGGCCGACGACGACGGGGCCGGCGACCTGCGCACCGATCGCCGCGCCCAGCGCGCGGACGGTGAGGTCGTCGAGATCGCGGTCCGCAACGCCGCGAATGTCGTATTCACGAAAGGCCCGAGGGTTCACTGTCCATCATAGGTAGCGCGCGAGCCCGCGCGCCGAAAGGGCCTCGACGATCTTGCGCACATCCTGAGCCTGCGACTTCGGGATGACCAGGATCGCATTGCCGCTCTTCACCACCACCACGTCGGACATCCCGACCGTGGCGATCAGCGTATCATCGTCGCTGATCGCGATGTTGCCGCTGCCATCGACGATGACCGCGGCGCCGGTGACCGTGTTGCCGCGCGCGTCCTGGGGATGCAGCGCCGCCAGGGCCGCCCACGAGCCGACGTCGTCCCAGCCGACCCGGGCGGGCACCGTGACGACGCGCGTCGCGTGCTCCATCACGGCGTGATCGATCGAGACCTGTGCGAGCGTGGGGTAGATCTCGGCCGCGGTCACCCGGCCGGCGGCGATGTCGCGCACCGCACGCGCGGTGGCAGGGAGATGGGCATCGAGCTCGCCGAGCAGCCGGCGCGCCGACATGCAGAACATGCCGGCATTCCACAGGTAGCGGCCGCTTGCCAGGTAGGCCTCGGCGGTGGCGCGATCGGGCTTCTCCACGAACCGCCGCACCCAGGTGACCTCCCCGAGCGCGATCGCGTCGACCTCGAGGTAGCCGAACCCGGTCTCGGCGTGGGTCGGCGCGATGCCGATCGTCCCGATCACGTCGCTGGCCTCGACCGCGTCGAGCGCGGTCTCGAGCGCCCGGGTCAGGCCGGCCTCGTCGGCGACGTGCTGATCGGCCGGCAGCACGGTCAGCACCGCGGCGGGATCGCGCGCCGCCAGCGTCGCGGCGGCCAGGCCCAGCGCCGCGGCGGTGTTGCGCGCGAGCGGCTCGGCGAGCAGCTCCACGTCGGGGACGACCTCGCGCGTCGCGCCGACCTGCGACGCCGCCGTGACGACGACGACCCGATCGCCGGCGACCGCGCGGCCGCGGCGGATCGCCGCCTCGAGCAAGGTCTCGCCCCCCGGCGCCAGCGCGAGGAGCTGCTTGGGGCGCGCCTGACGGCTCGCCGGCCACAGGCGGGTACCACTTCCGCCGGCGAGGATGACTGCATGTCGCACGGCCGGCATCGTGGCACACACGTGCACGCACGGGAACCCGTCGGCGGACGCCTCGCGATGCGTCGAAGGTTCATCGCCTCATCCGGCGCCTCGTCCGTCGCCTCGCCCTCGATCGACGCAGCCCGTCAACGCCGCCACCGCGCGGCGCTCGCGGATTCTCGCAGCCGTGCGATCGTCACCGCTCGCGGCGGCTAGTCTTCGAGCTGGCGCTGCAGCCGCAGCACCTCGGTGCGCGCCAGGCCTGCGTGGAACATCTGCTCGAGCTGCAGCCGATCGCCCGACACCAGCTCGCTCGCGCCGAACCGCATCGTGCCGTCGGTGTCGATCGTCATCTCGACGAGCACCAGCACGTCCCCCGCCGGCGCCGGCGGCAGATCGAGCACGGCGTAGCGGCCGAGGTGGCGGTTGTGCGCCGGATCGGGCGACTCGCCCTCCCAGACGTCGAACTCGAGGCGCAGCTGATCGTCGTGCCGGGTCGCGAACACGCGGTGCTCGCGGGTCGGCACCACCGAGCTCTGCGCGATCACCTGCTCGCAGTCGCCGCCCATCGACACCGCGAGCCCGCGCGCCGCGACGTCGATCAGCAGCACGCCCTCGATCGTGCCCTCGAGCCGGGCGACCTCGAGCGCCGCGCCGACCGCGACGACCTCCTCGGGGTTGGGGATCACCTCGGGCTCGCGTCCGGTGACCCGCGCGATCTCGCGCTGCACCGCGGGCATCCGGGTCATGCCACCGACCAGCAGCACCTCCTCGATATCGCCGCGCTTGCGGCCGCACCGCCGCAGCGCCTCGCGGATCGGCGCCTCGATCCGCCGGATCAGCGGATCGGCCCACTGCTCGAGCTCGCTGCGGTTGAGCGGCTTGTCGTACTCGAGCGGCCGGCCCGACGGCAGCTGCACCAGCTCGGGGAGGTAGATCTTGCTGACCGAGACGTCGGACAGCTCGTGCTTGGTGAACTGCGCGGCGAGCCGCAACCGCTCGACCGCGACGGTGTCGTTGGTGATGTCGAAGCCGCGGCCGGACCGCACGTCGCGGACCAGGTTATCGACGACGATGCGATCGATGTCGTCGCCGCCGAGGAACGCGTCGCCGGTGGTCGCGAGCACCTCGAAGATGCCGGCCTCGACGTCGACCGCCGCGACGTCGAACGTACCGCCGCCGAGGTCGCAGACCAGGTACTTGCGATCGGCGCCGCGGTGCGCGCCGTGGCCGAGCGAGGCCGCGGTCGGCTCGCTGAGCAGGCGCAGCACGGTGAGCCCGGCGATCTGCGCCGCGTCCTTGGTCGCCTGGCGCTGCGCGGCGTCGTACCACGCCGGGATCGTGATCACCGCCCGGGTCACCGGCTCGCCGAAGTACGCCTCCGCCATGCGGCGGATCTCTCGCAGGATCAGCGC
>Ga0302323_100003334_pt1 | contig 13070 bp, 8 predicted proteins | sample Fen_T0_3_FD_201950 | JGI IMG/M metagenome (GOLD analysis project Ga0302323, IMG submission 201950) | Peat permafrost microbial communities from Stordalen Mire near Abisko, Sweden - Fen_T0_3 | ecosystem: Environmental > Terrestrial > Soil > Wetlands > Permafrost | place: Sweden: Abisko... | reverse complement strand
GCGCGGCGCGCGATGCCTACGCGCACGACTTCATCACCGGGTTCCCCGATGGCTACGACACCGTGATCGGCGAGCGCGGCACCAAGCTCTCGGGCGGCCAGAAGCAGCGGATCGCCCTGGCGCGCGCGCTGCTCGCCGATCCGCGGGTGCTGATCCTCGATGAGGCGACCTCGAACCTCGACGCCGAGAGTGAGGCCGCCGTCCAGGCGGCGCTCGCCCGGGTGATGCATGGCCGCACGACGATCATCGTGGCGCACCGGCTGAGCACCGTGCGCGACGCCGATCGGATCGTCGTGATCGAGGGCGCGCGCATCGTCGAGCAGGGCCGGCACGACGAGCTGATGGCGCGCCGGGGCACGTACCATCGGCTGGTCGAGCACCAGCTGATCGCCGACGACAAGGCGGCATCGTGACCGCGATGCGTGCGGCGTCGCGCCGCGATGTGAATGTGGCACACCGTCGCCATCCGGACGCTTCGCCGGATCTTGGCGACGCCCGCGGTCGGTCCGGCCTGCTCGGCGAGCGCACCGCGCCGCGAGCCGCCCTGTGAGCCCGCGTCGCGGCGGTGCGTTGCGTTCGACGACGGACCTGGGGTCGCGGTCGCGAACAGCGCCCGCGTCCGCGCCCGGTGCGCCTCGGTTGTCGTAGCATCACGCCAGACATGGCATCCCGCCGCCCGGAAGGAACGGCGCTCCTGGTCGCCGGCTACGGCGCGCTCGGGGCGATCGAAGCTTCCGCGTTGCATACGCTGGGGCAGATCGGCGAGGCGCTGCTCGCGACCGGCGCGGCGTGGCAGATCCGCCGGCTCGCGACCACGGCGGGCAGCCGGTACGCGCCGGATCGCGGCGCGATCAAGCAGCACCTCGACGACCTGTGCGGTGAGCCGGCGCGCGCGGCCGTGCTGGTCGCGCTCGGCACGATCGTCGACGTCGACGGCGAGCCGGCGCTGGTCACCAGCGCGCAGGCCCGCGAGTATCCCGAGGACGCCACGCTGCCGCTGCGCTGGATCCGCGAGCGGCTGCGCGGCGCGCGCGCCGAGCAGCTGGTCGTCGTGGTCTCGGCGCGCGGCGGGGCCGGCCCCGATCCGGCGGCGTGGCTCGGCGCGCTCGGCACCCAGCGCCCACCGCACCTGGTGGCGATCGCGCCGGCGGTCGACGACGCGCACCCGGTGGTCAACGCGCTGCTGTCCGCGCTGTGCGGCGACGCGCTCGATCCGCGGACCGGCACCGTGACGATGGCGAGCCTGTCGGCCTACCTGGCGCGCCACACCGGCGCCGCGGTCCAGGCCAGCGAGACCTCCGAGACGCTCGCGCAGCCGCCACCGCTCGGCGGGCTGTGGGACGTCCGGCGCTCGCAGCTGTCGATCCGCGCGACCCGGCCGCGGTCGCCGGGCGACGCCGAGGATCTGACCGGCACGGTGCTGCCGGGGCGGTTTCGCATCGACTCGATCGTCGCGCGGGGCACGTTCGGCACCGTGTACCGCGCGCGCCAGCTCGCGGTCGAGCGCGACGTCGCCGTGAAGGTGCTGCACCCCGACATCGATCCGGCGTCGGACGATGGCCGGCTGTTCGTCCACGAGATCCGCAGCGTCGGCCGGATCGACCACGCCAACGTCGTGCGGATCCACCAGGCCGACGTCACCCACGACGGCCGGCTGTTCTTCGCGATGGAGCTGCTCGACGGCAAGGATCTGCAGGAGGTCGGCGGCGATGGCGGCGTGCCGCGCGCCCGCGCCGTCGAGCTGACCCGGCAGCTGCTCGTCGGCCTCGGCGCCGCGCACGCCGCGGGGCTGGTCCACGCCGACGTCAAGCCGGCCAACGCGATCGTCGTCACGCGCGATGGCGTCGAGCGGGTCGTGCTGGTCGATTTCGGGCTCGCCCGGCTGCGCGCCGCCGATCAGACCGCCGAGTCGGCCGGCGGCACCCCCGCGTACATGGCGCCCGAGCAGATGCACCTCGGCCGCGTCGACGCGCGCTCGGACCTGTTCTCGGCGGCGCTCGTGCTGGTGTACCTGTTGACTGGCTGGCGGCGGCCCAACGCGTTCACGCCGACGCCGCCGTTCGAGATCATCGCCGATCCCGATCTGCGCGCCGTGCTCGAGCGCGCCCTCGAGCTGGAGCCGGGCCGGCGCTACGCCAGCGCCCGCGAGCTGATCCTGGCGCTGACCGGCGCCGCGCCGCCGCCGCTGGGCGCGCACGCCGCGGCCGCGCCGTTTCGCCAGCTCGCCCCGCTGACCGAGGACGATCGCGGCCGGCTGCACGGCCGCGAGGCCGATCTCGCGGTGCTCACCCAGCACGCGCTCTACCGCCGCAGCGTCATCTACACCGCGCCGTCCGGCACCGGCAAGACGTCGATGCTGCGCGCCGGCCTGGTCCCGCGGCTCGAGGCGCTCGGCGGCCACCCGGTGTACCTGCGGTGCCGCGCCGACTCGGCGGCGGCGCTCGCGCTGGCGATCTGGCCGGCGGGAGCAGCGCTCGCCGATGCCCACACCGTGCGGGCGAAGGATCTCGAGGGCGGCGCGGTCGCGGTGCCGGCGCCGCCGTCGCTCGCGGCCGCGATCGCCGCGTGGCACCGCCAGCGCAGCGGCAAGCTCGTCCTGGTCCTCGACCAGGTCGAGGCCGCGCTGGGCGACGCTCGGTTCGTCGGCGACGTGCTCGGGTTCGCCGGCTGGCCGGCGGACGCCGACGTCGCGGTCGTGCTCAGCATCCGCGAGGATCACCTCGCCCGGCTGCTCGCGCAGGCCCAGCTCATCGAGCCCGGCATCCCGGTGGTCCGGCTGCCGCCGCTGGGGCCCGAGGGCGCGCGCGCGGCGATCACGGGGCCGCTCGCCGAGGCCCGGCTCGCGATCGAGCCCGAGCTGCTCGACGCCTTGCTCGCCGACCTGCAGCGCGCGGCCCGCACGATCGGCCCCGAGATGGGGTGGGGCACCCAGCCGGCGGTGTTTCCGCCCCACCTCCAGCTCGCGTGCTCGGTGCTCTACGAGGAGCTCGCGCCCGGCGACGCGGTGCTGACGCTGGCACACTACAAGCGGCTCGGCGGGTTCGACGCGATCGTCGGCGAGCACCTCGAGCGCGTGCTCGACACCGAGCTCACCGGCGACAGCGATCAGATCGCCCGCGCGCTGTTCGTCGCGCTGGTCACGGCGGGCCACGAGCGCGCGATGCGGCCCGAGCGCGAGCTGATCGCGATGGCCGGCGACGCCGCGCGCGCCACCACGGTGCTCGAGGTCCTGCGCTCGCGCGGCCTGGTCGTCCGGGTCCGCGGCGATGGCGGCGAGCCGAGCTGGGAGCTCGCCCACGATAGCCTCGTGCCGCGCGTGCTCGCGTGGATCGACGCGCGCGACCTCGATCGCCGGCGCGCGATCGAGCTCGTGCGCTATCACCTGCGGCGGTCGCGCCGCGACGCGCCGAGCCTGCTCGGCCGCGCCGAGCTGCGCGAGCTGACCCCGCACGCCGCCGCGATCGCCGAGCTCGACGCCGAGTGGCGGCGGCGCGCGAGCGACGAGCCGTGGAGCCCGAGCCGGCTCGTCGCGCGGTCGCGCCAGGTGCTGCGCCGGCAGATCGCCGTGATCGGCGCGCTGCTGGCGCTCGCGCTCGGCCTCGGCGGCGTCAGCCTCTACGAGAACCGGGTCGCGGCCGCGCTGCGCGCGCAGGAGGCGGCGCTGAAGGCCAAGAACCTCGGCCGGTTCACGCTCTCGCTCGAGCCGTTCGACTGGGACCCCGAGACCCAGCGCGCGATCGCGGTCGACGCCGCGCCGATCGGTCTGTCCTGGCAGCTGCGCAAGCGGCCCGACGACGCCCCGGATCCCGGTCCCCCGCTGGTCGACCACGAGGACGTCGAGCGCGGCGCGCCGCGCTACGTCGCCGGCGCGCTGGTCCAGGACGTCGAGGCGCGCGGCATCCGCGTGTTCCTCTCGGTCGAGCGCCGTGGCTGCGCGCCGTCGCTGCTGCCGCTCAAGGAGCTGCCGGGCTACGCGGAGCGCGAGCTGCCAAGGCCCACGTTCCGGATCCGCGTGCCGACCTGCGCGGCGACCCGGGCCGGGATGATCGAGATCCCGGCGGGCACGTTCATCTCGGGCGGCGCGGGCGTGCCGCCCTCCGCCGAGCTCGCCGGCGAGCCGGAGTACCTCCAGGAGCATCGCATCGACCTGCCCAGGTTCTGGATCGAGCGCACCGAGGTGAGCAACGCCGCGTTCGGCGTGTTCGCGGCGATGGCGGCGCGCACCGGCGTCGCCGCGCCGATCTATCCGCCGACGCCGTGGCTCGAGCACGCGAGCGCGGCGCGCCGGCCGGTCGCCGGGATCGACTGGTACACCGCGCGGGCGTACTGCCGCTACATGGGCCGCGACCTGCCGACCTCCGAGCAGTGGGTCAAGGCGATGCGCGGCGGCGAGCGGCTACCCGATGGCTCGGCCAACCCGATCCCGAATCGAAACTTTCCGTTCGGCATCGGCGATCCGCTCGAGCTCGCCGCGCTCGATCCGAAGGCGGGACCGGCCGACGTCGGCAGCCACCCCGGCGACCGCAGCCCGTACGGGGTGCTCGACCTGACCGGCAACGTCGAGGAGTGGACGCTGAGCCCGAGCAAGCAGCCGGGCGTGCGGATCGTGCGCGGCGGCGGCGTCGAGGATCAGGTGCGCGACATCATCCTCGACTTCATGGCGATCCCCAACAGCCGGGTCGCGTCGCAGCCGCTGTTCGCGCTCGGCGAGCGCTGCGCGCTCAATGAGTGACGTGCGGCGGGTACGGATCGGCGAGCAGCGCGTGGACGATCCGGCGGAGCGCGGCGGCATCGTCGACCGGAAACAGGATCCCCTCGCTCGCCATGCCATCGGGGTAGAACCGCAGGAATTCGCCGCCGAGCAAGACGTGGGCGACGTGGTACGTGCCGGGCGTCGCCGCGGGGAGCGCCAGCTCGACGCTCGGCGCGGCCAGGATGCCCGGCATGATCGCGCCCTCGCGGCGCCGCACCAGCTGGAGGATCTGCCGCGCCTGGGCGACCTCGGCGATCCGCCGCGGCAGCGCCGAGGGCGCCAGCGCGATCGCCGGCAGCGCGTCGACGTCGAGCACCCGCGGGTAGGGCTCGGCCGCGGGCCTGGCAGCGCTGCCGCCCGACCGTGCCCCCGCGTCGCTCAGCTGGCGGGCCTCGGCGAGCAGGAAGCTCCACTCGCTGCGCAGCCCCGCGGCCGCCCAGTGCGCAGAGCACAGCAGCTGGCTCGCCCCGAAGACCTCGAGCTCGAGGAGCTCCGCGAGCTTGCGGATCGTCGCGCGACCCGCCGCGGTCGTGGCCGTGTTGCAGCCGAGGAGCCGCACCGCGTCGACCCCGAGCCGGGGTAGCACGGCGTGGTCGGCCAGCCCGCGAAAGAACGCCGTCGTCGTCGGGTTCGCCACGTCGATCACCCAGTCGCCGAGCGAAAGCAGCGCCGCGCTCGTCCGGGTGTGGCCGATCAGATCGAGCGTCTTGCGCGACACCTCGGCGCCGCGATCGACCTCGTTCAGGAGCCGGCCGAGCAAGATCTCGAGCTCGATGCGGCCCTCCACCATCACGGGATGATCGATCCGCTGCGCGATGTCGCGGAGGCCGAAGTCGGGCTCGCCCGAGACCACGCTCAGGTGCGGTTGCGTGAGCAGAGCTCGAACTTCCGGGGCTGCCTGGTTGGACATCATGTCCTGCTATGGCGACGCAAAGAGGAAGGTTCCGACATAGTGGGGGAGCTTTGGCTCGATCGCGGCGAACGACTGCACCGCCTTGTGTTCGAGAAACACGGGGCCGACCGGCTGCTTGACCGGGTCCACGGTCGGGCCATTCGGATCGGCGATCTGTGCCAGGTCGAGCCACCAGCTGCCGGCGGGCGTGGGATTGGCCACCCCGGTGCCCGGATTCCACAGCTCGAGCAGCGTGAGCGTTGCCTTGGTGCTGACCGCCTTGGCGTGGAACCCGTAGAACCGGCGATTGCCGTGCTCGCCGTCGAGGTACTGGACGGTCGTGTACTCGTACGCGTGGCCGCTCGCGCCCGGCGCCGGGAACGCCGGCCGGTGCCTGGGATCGAGCGCCTGCCACACCGAGCTGCGCAGCCAGCACGCGCCCATCACGGCCGCGCCCGGCCACACCGGGCCGATCGTCGTGCGTCCGCCGTGCACGATGTGGTCGTCGACCTCGACCGCGCTGGACGCGATCTTGCCTGCCAGCGCGGCCGCCGGCGTGCGCGCCAGGTTCGTCGCGATCTGCGCCCGGGGCTCCCAGTTGAGCTGCCCCGGCTCGTCGCCCCACCAGCCACAGTGAGTCGCGCTCGTCATCGCCCCGACCCACGCGGGAAACCCATAGAACTCGAGTCTACTCATGCGCGAACGACGTCCTTTCCGTGCGTAGCTGCTCTGTTATCTGGATAGACGAAGGAGGGCTTTGTCTGCGGCAGGCAATCACCGGCGGTTCGTGGTCATTTGCTGTCGCGGCGCAGCTCGAAATCGTTGATCAGGTTGTAGAGATGCGAGCGCGCCAGATCGAGCTGGCGCGCGGTCTCGGTGACGTTCCAGTCGGTCTTCTCGAGGGCAGCCAGGACGTGGCGGCGCTGGAACTGGCGCGTGGCCTGCGACAGCGTCTGGACCTCGGCCTCGTCGCGCGACGCCTTGGGGAACACGTGGTGCTCGTGGAGCGTGGTCGAGCGCTCGCCGTGCGCGCGGATCACCGCCGCTTCGATGGCATGGGCGAGCTGGCGGGTGTGCCCGGGCCACGGCGAATCACGGCACGCGGCGAGCACGCGGCGCGACACGGCCAGGAGCGGCAGCCGGTGGCGCTTGCACGACTCGGCGCAGAAGTGCTCGACCAGCTCGGGGATATCGTCCTTGCGCTCGGTGAGGCCCGGGACCTCGAGCGGCACGACGTGCATCCGGTAGAATAGATCCTCGCGGAACTGCTTGGCCGCGACCCGCTCCTCGAGCTTGGCGTTGGTCGCGCTCAGGATCCGCACGTCGGCGCGGATCGACGCGGTCGATCCCAGCGCGTGGTACTCGCGGGTCTCGAGCAGCTGGAGGAGCTTGGCCTGCGCGCCCGCGGTCAGCTCGGCGACCTCGTCGAGGAACAGCGTGCCGCCTTCTGCCGCCGACACCTTGCCCGTCACCTTGCGCATCGCGGTCGAGTGCGCGCCGCGCTCGGCGCCGAACAGCTCGTTCTCGATCAGCGCCTCGGGGATCGCCGCGCAGTTGAGCTCGACGAACGGGCCCGTTGATCGCGGGCTATTGGCGTGGATCGCGCGCGCGAGCATCGACTTGCCGGTCCCCGAGGGCCCGGTGATCAAGACGTCGACATCCAGCGGTGCCACATAGGACGTGGAGTGCAGGAGCTGCGCCAACGCTCGAGACCGTCCGATGATCTCGGGACAGCGCAGCCGCTCGCGCGCCTCGCGGGTGTGATCGACGTGATCGTGGTGCTTGTGGCGCACCAGGCGGTCGGCGAGCGGTGCAAGTTGCCGCGCAAACAGCTCCGCACGCTCGCGATCCGTCGGCGTGAACATACCCGGGCGGGTTCGACCCTGCAGGTAGATCACCCCGATCGGCGGCTGCATCCCGACCGGTGCGCACAGCACGGCCTGGATCAGGTTCTGCCGCACGCTGCCGAGCGCAGAGAACCGTTCGTCGAGCGATGCCGACGGCGTCTCGATCGTCCGGCCCTCGCTGATCGCCCGCGCGATGATGCCACGCGAGATCGATGCCCGGATCGATGCAACGTCGCGGTCCGAACAGCGAAACCCCTTCCAGAATCGCGGCCGGTTGGCGTCATCGTCGTAGAGCTCCAGGTAGCCGGTGCTGGCGCCGGTCACGCCCACGATCAACGCCAGCGCCTCATCGAGCAGCGGCTCGATCTCCTCCTTCCCGCCGAGATCGAGCAAGCGCCGATAAAAGTCTCGCTCGCTTGCGAGGCTATCCTCACGTGCTGAACCGTCCGCAGGCATGGAACACAAGTATCGATCGCGGCGGGATCGAAATCGACGATGGGACGGGACACGCCGATGTCCTGGTCCAACCAACGGCGAGGTTCGTCCTCTACAGTGGACAGTCCGCGATCGCATTGTCTGGTAAAGTGGACAGTGTCGGACAACGCAGACACTGCGGATTCGATGGTTCAAGTGATTGTAATTCTTGCGTGCCACCGACCCGGCACGTGATCTCGAATTCACAGATCGGCACGTGGGCGCCCGATTGTAGCGCTGTCATCTGACCTGGGCAGATGCGCAGTCAGTCCCCACTCCCGGCGCCTGGGCGATTTGGCGCCCCACGCCGCGTGCCAGCCGGCTCGCCGGTCACGACGCGGTAGCCTGGCTGTGGACCGGTGTGGGCGTGATGGACGCGAGCCGCGCTTGCTTGACCAGCGCTTCTCGCAGCTGCTGCTGGATCGCGGGGTGCTCGTCGAGGTGGGCCAGGACCTTGTCGCGTCCCTGGCCGATCTTGGCGCCCTCGTACGAGTACCAGGTTCCGGACTTCTCGACGAGGCCGAGCTTCTCGGCAGTGTCGACCAGCTCGCCGAGCTTGTTGACCCCGGTGCCGTAGAGGATCTCGAAGTCGGCCTCGCGGAACGGCGGGGCGAGCTTGTTCTTCACGACCTTGACCTTGCACTCGCTGCCGATCGTCTCGTCGCCGCGCTTGATCGGCTTCTTGCGCCGGATGTCGAGCCGGACCGAGCAGTAGAACTTGAGCGCGTTGCCGCCGGTCGTGGTCTCCGGGTTGCCGTAGACCACGCCGATCTTCTGGCGCAGCTGGTTGCAGCACCGATCACGAGACGATCGTGAAGGTCCGCCTGGTTGCGTGACCGAGGCTACGGAAGTCGAGCAAGTAGGTGGACGGATGCAGCTGTGCCTGTCTTCCGCCGTCAGTTCCTTCGGCGCAGTCGTGGCAAAGGTGAGCCCGATTACACCAGCCGTCGGCCCTTGCTGTGTCCACTGGAGTGGACACTCGGTGCGCCGCTCGCCGGAACCGACGGTCTGCACGTTGTCACCCGACGTCGAACCCGCGCGCTCAGCTCGCCGCGGCTGGCGGCGCTGCAGCTTGCCAGCATCACGATCCGCCGCTTGCGTACGCCTCAATACGGCAAACATCGACCGAATCAATAACTGGTGTCCTACATCTTCCGTGCGCAATTCCGCGGCGTTAGCGTGCGTCGCGGGTGGCTGACCAAGAAAATCACAGCGGTCGTGTGCTCGGCGAGTTCATTCTGCGCGAGCGGATCGGCGACGGTGGGATGGGCGCGGTGTACCGCTGCGAGCAGCCGCTGCTGGGCCGGGAGGCCGTCGTCAAGGTGCTGCACCACCGCCTGCGCCGGCGCGGCGCCGCGCACCTTCGCTTCATGCGTGAGGCCCAGCTCGCGTCGCGGCTCGATCATCCGTACGCGGCGCACATCTACGCTTTCGGCGTCGAGGCCGAGGGCGACGAGGAGGGCCTTCCATGGATTGCCATGGAGCTGGTCCGCGGCATCACGCTCGGCGACTGGCTCGCGCAGCGCGGTCCGATGCCGCTCGACCAGTTCGTTCCGTTCTTCCGGCGCGTCGCCCAGGTGGTGCAGGCCGCTCACGCGTGCGGCATCGTCCACCGCGACATCAAGCCCGCGAACGTGATGATCGTCGAATTGCCCGGCGAGCTCTTGCCCAAGCTGCTCGATTTTGGCGTCGCGAAGCTGCTGCACGGCCAGTCGTTGATCTCCCCCCCGGTGTCGCCGAGCGATCTACCGACTGCTCCGATTCGCCTTGCAATTGTCAAGGCGCGGCTACGAACTCGCCGTCCAACGCCTGTGACGCGTACCGACGCGGCGGTCGGCACGCCGGCGTACATGGCGCCCGAGCAGTGGACGAACCCCGGCGAGGTCGGTCGAGCCGCCGATCTCTACGCGCTCGGGATCGTCGCCTACGAGGCGCTGACCGGTCACCTGCCGTTCCACGGGAACTCCGCCGAGCAGTTCGCGGAGGGGCACTGTCACGCGGCCGTGCCGCCGCTTGGCGCCGGCTTCTCGCCCATGCTCGACCGCGTCATCGAGCGAGCTCTCGCCAAGCGTCCCGAGGATCGCTTCGCCAACGCCCTCGATCTCGCGGCGGCACTGCAGGCCGAGCAGGTCGCGCAACCGAGTGAGCTTGTCCGAACCACGGCGCCGCAGTGGGAGGCGCGCGGCCGGCCGCGGGACCTGCTGCTCCCTGGTAGCGTGCTCGCCGAGATCGATCGCGCACTGGCGCTGCCGACGGCCGCGCTGGTCAGCGAGCCCGGGGTGTCATTCCTGGCGGCGAGCCGCCAGGTCGCGCGGCGCGCCGCGCTCAACCGCCGGCTGCTCGCCGTGCTCGGTGTCGCTGGGGCGCTGGCAGTGATCAAATGCCAGGCGGCGACGCAGACCAAGATGGCCGAGCTGCAGGCTCACGACGCGAAGTTGCAAGCCAGCGCGGCGGAGCAACTGGTCACCCAGTCGGAGGTCGAGCAGGGGCTCGCGGCGCTACTGCACGGCGAGTCCTCCGGTGCTCGGCAGCACCTTGGCGAGGCGTGGCGACGTGGCGATCGCGAGCCCGGGTTGACGTTCATGTTCGCGCGCGCGCTGCAGCCGCGCCTCGCCGAGCAAGCGCAGTTCGCGAGTACCAAGGGCCGCATGTGGTCCGCCGTGTTCTCGCCGGACAGTCGCCGGATCGTGACAACCGACGACACCGCGGCGCAGATCTGGGATGCGACGACCTATCGGCGGCTCGCGGTGCTGCCTCATGGGGACGTCGTCTACCATGCCGTCTACAGCCCGGACGGGACGCAAATCGCGACCGCGTGCGGTGATGGCGCCGTTCGAATCTGGGACGCCGGAGGCGCGCTACTGCGTGAACTGCGGCGCGGCCGGGACGCCGAAGGTAAGCCATGGCGCTATACCGTGGTCGCGTGGTCCGGTCGGTTCGTCGCTGCGATCGACCATTCCGGCGCAGTGGCCCACGTTTGGGACGCAAGCACCGGCGCACTGCTCGCGGACCTTCCTAATGATGCGACAGGGCTCGCGTCGTTGACGTTCTCCGCGCATGGCCGGTGGCTCGCGACGAGCGGCGGTGACGACGTCCGCGTGTTTGACACGGCGACGTGGGCGAAGGCGCTGCGGATCGAGGGGCCGCGCGTGCAGTGTTTGAGCTTCGACCCGCATCGCCCTCGTCTCGCGGTCGGTACCGAGGGCGGCGACGCGTCGATCTGGGAGATCCCGAGTGGCAGCCGAGCACTTCATCTGCGCGAGGTCGGTGAGCCGGTCGATCGCATCGCGTTCTCGCCGAGCGGCGAGCTTGCGGTGACCGCGAGCCGCGATGGCGCTGTGCAGGTGTGGGGGGACTCGGGGCACCTTCAGAGCGCGAATAACACGATTCATGGCAAGATCTACTCGACCGAGTTCAGCTCGAGCGGGGACGCGGTGCTGGCGTCGGGTGGTGAAGGTGAGATCGTCGCTTTCGACGCTGTGACCGGGGTTGCAGACACGTTGCTCGATGGGCCTGTGAAGCTGGTACGGAGCGCTCACTTCGATCCGAGCGGGCACCGAATTATTGGGGCGTCGTTCGACGGCACCGTCCGGCTGTGGGATGCGACGTCGACCTATCGCCGCCAGAGTTCGACATCGACGTCCGGTGCGCTGCCAGCCGGTGCGCGCACCGACGGACCGCTGATCCACACGTCGCCGGACGGACGTCGACGTGTCGTCATTCCCGTCGGCGACGGTCCTGTGGAGCTCTTCGATCTCGACCGCCTCGTGGCGCGGCTCGAGGGGCACTCCGGACGTGTGTGGTCGGCGCGATTCGTGCGCGAGGGACGCGAAATCCTCACCGCGGGGGCGGACGGTAGCTCACGGCTCTGGGATGCGACCACCGGCAAGCTCGTTCAGCTCTTTCAATCGAGCGGTTCACGCAATTTGGCAGATGCCGCTCTCAGCGGAGACGGTGCGGTGATCGCCGCCGGCGCGGGAGATGGCACCGTCCGGTTTTTTGACACCGTAAGTGGTCGAGAAATCTGGAAGATGCAGGCGCACGCGACCGCTGTGATCGGCGTGGACTTCGATGGTTCAGACGTTGTCACGCGTGGTAAGGCCGGCGACCTGGCGCGATGGGAGCTCCCAGACCCCGTCAAGGTCATCAATTCGTGCGACGGCCAACGCTGCGGTACCGTTGTCGCACCATGAAGAAATCCACGCGTAAGAGTAGGCTTGTGCTGGCCCGCGAAACACTGCGAGCGCTCACCACGCCGCAGCTTGCCGAGCCCGTTGGCGGTGTGGTCAGCAGTCGAGACGAGGCCGGAGGGTGCCCGGCCGTGGCCGCCGAGTCTGCGACGATCGCCGTTGCTTGCGCCGGCTGATCTTGCGCCCCGCCGACCGGCCTCCCACCTACCGCGCCGCCGACGTGCCCGGCCGAGCCCGATCGCCAGCGCGCCTCCGCCGCCAACCCACCACGCGCCAGCCGAACACGGTCCACGCGGCCCATGCTGCCCACGCCGCCGCGATCGCGCCACAAGCCATGGCCGGCGATCGCCGAGCGGCTCGTGGCATGGCTGGCCGAGACGGACGTCAGCTACATCACCGCGAGCCCCAGGAAGGTTCGTTCGGCCTGCGGCATAATACTGCACGTGGATCACAACCCGCCGATGCGAAGGACGCCGGACGTCTTGCCGCGGGAAAGTCGCGACGCCTCGCGGGATCGAGCGAGGCCGGAGGGCTGGACATGATGACAAGCGGATTAAACGTTAAATTCCCCGGACGAGGAGACCCGGGCCGCGCTTTGGCGCGTCCACCTGCCGCCGTCGCTGCCGCCCGGCGAGAGCTCGTGTATGAGCTCGCCCGCAAGTACCAGCTGTCCGGCGCGTACGTCCGTAACGCCTGCTTGCGCGCGGCGTTTCTCGCGGCAGAGGAGGAAACCTCCGTGCATCAGCACCACCTGGAGCGCGCCGTGGCGTTAGAGTTCGCCGAGGTGGGCAACCTGTCCACGACCGAATCGATTGCATGCGGGGAGGGAACCGATGAGTGACGACCACGACGAACGCCGCCGCCGCGACGAACAGCAGCGGTTCGTGCCGGCCACGCACACCCAGTCCGATGCG
>Ga0302323_100003333_pt1 | contig 13071 bp, 9 predicted proteins | sample Fen_T0_3_FD_201950 | JGI IMG/M metagenome (GOLD analysis project Ga0302323, IMG submission 201950) | Peat permafrost microbial communities from Stordalen Mire near Abisko, Sweden - Fen_T0_3 | ecosystem: Environmental > Terrestrial > Soil > Wetlands > Permafrost | place: Sweden: Abisko... | reverse complement strand
CCAGACCAAAGAGCGGGATCAGCGCGCCGCTTACGAACAGGTGGCCAGAGTGTAGCAGCGTCACGACGGTACCCCAGCCAATCAGTGGCGCCGGGTTCAATGCGGCGATGGTGGCGCCCAGCCGGACGCCCGCTGGCGACGAGCTCCGCTCAGCAGAAGCGGGGCTCGCCTTCCAAAAAATCAGGCGCAACCCCACGACGGGGAACAGCAGACTGGCCACCAGAAAGCCGATCTTGTGCAGCAGGGCGGCGCGCCCGGCCACGACCCAGAGCGCGCCGGCCGCAGTCCCCGCGAACAGGCACTCGACCAGCGCTGCGCCGATCCCGATGCGCAACGCGCGTTGGTGTTCGCCCTTCGCAGACTGCTGGATCATGAGTGCCGCGATCGGACCGGCGGGAGGGATCGACGTGATGAACCCAAACAGGAACGCCACGAACAAAGCTGAGAGCGCGCCGACTAGAGCCATTCGCCTTAGATAATGGGGCCCGGCACCGCCGCTGCCAACTGGCTCCCGGATTCGCTGCGCTTTCGCCGTCGCGGCCCTCACTTGGCTGCTTGTTGCCGTCGATGTGGCGGGCAAAAGGTGATTGCACCCTGCGGAACGACCAAGCAGGTCAGCCGCGCCCTGGGGTTCTCGACTGAGTTCGGATCCGCGCGAGTCCAATCGTACGCGCGCATTCGAGGTGTGGCCCTGCGCGAGGCAACACCCAGCCAAGGTGCGCGAAGACCGCCCAACGCGCGCTCGCGGAGCAGTGCGCTATCGCTTTCAGCGCGAGCAAAGTCGCCCGATCGGAGTCAAGGTGACGCGGGGCATGACCAGTCTGCGACGTCGAAGTAGTCGGCGTCGAGTAGGCGAGCTTCGGTGATCTCCGCGACGTGCTTGTCGTCGTAACGGTTGATGTATTCCCACACCTTGCGTCCCGAGGCGTCCACTTCGAATGCTCTGCCGCCCTCGGACTCCGTGATCATGAACCCTCCACCGGCCAAGGGCTGTTGCCTGCCTCGGAGCGTGGATACGAAATATTGGTCGCCGCGACCCCCGTAAACCACGCGCATTTCATGCGTAGCGGGGTCGACGCTCGCGATGTTGCTAGCGTGCCCGGCCGCCGGCAACTGTCCCTAGTCGGTCTCGAAGAAGTACACATTGTTGTTGAACAACTTGATAGTGCCGTCCCAATCAAACACCGGATCGTGTTGCCGAATGTAGGGGCCCATTTGGTGCCACTTGACGCGCTCCGTGCGCGGGTCGATCACGATCAACAGATTGTGGGTGCGAATCGATACGAGAAGATCCCCGGCCGCGAAGCTCGGGAACTTCGCAGCCATTTCGGTCGTCAGCTCTTCGACCTTGTTCGCGTGCACAATTTCACGGTCGCTCCGGTACCGTTTGTCGAAATACTGGCCAGTGGAGGTGAGCAGGTAAGTGAGGCCACTGTCATTGATGACTTTGGGAATCGAGATTCTCCGCTCGACCTTGCCATCGTCGCTGAGCTTCTCAATCAGGTCCACCTCGACGGGACCCAGGAATGGCCACAAGCTTTGATCGCCAGGCGGTAACGTCTCTCGTTTCAAGACCCAATAGCCGCCGTGTTCCGCGAACGTGAGCGAATGGTGTGTTCTTTGCGCGAGCCGCCACTTCACCTTTCCGCACCGGGACAGCCGCGCAGTTCCGAAGTATTCGAAGTTGAAGACAATGTCGCCGTTCGGATGAATTCGGAGGCCATGAATGTCCACGTTCCAATCCGTCTCGGGGTGGCGACCGTTGATGTCCTGATGTCCAAAGATGTCGAGGTAGGACAACGGCCAGCGCGCGACCATCGATCCGTCGCGACGCATCAGTCGCACTTGATTACCCCCATCGAAGAAGCTCGATAGTATGAGCAGCCTCCCATCATTGAGGCCGGCTCCCAGGGTGACCCCCGCGCCGGCGCCGCGTGTCGGCCTCAGGAAGCCGTGGGGAAGTCCATCATCCGTCATGATGTCGTAGAATTGCTCGGCCCCCGTGACCACCTTGTCGGTGGCGCGAAACAGCATCGTCTTGTGCTTAGTCGCGTGATAGCCGCCGAAAAAGCCGGTGGACAACAGCAGCACCACCCCGAAAGCTAAGCTGATTCGACGCTCGGATCGGCTCCTCGGCGGCTTCGCCAGACCCTGCTGGACCAGCTCGTGGCGGCTGCGCGTGTCGAGCGCCGCAGTTGCCCGGCCGAGCGCCTCGGCGGCCTCGGGGTCGACGTCGTGTGTGCTGGCGGCTCGGAGTTTGGTCAACAAGTCGCGCGCGGAGGCCACGAGCACTTCGAGGTCCGGTGTCACCTCGACGTTGTGCTGCTTCGCTTCACGCACCTCCAAACCCCCGGCGAACAGAGAGTCCGGGTTGCGAAGGCCAATCGACTTACCCAAGCGGCGCAGGCCCGCCTCTGGCTGGCTGCAGAGCGCGTCGTAGTCCACGAAGGTGACGTGCACGCGGTGGTTCTCCAGGATGTGCCGATAGCCCGCGATCCAATACTCCAGCCAGAAGCCCATGGTGTTCGGGTCAGCGTGCTGGCGTTCGTCGAGCCAACCGTCGAAGTCTACCGGGCACAGATTCTCGCCGAAGTCGAAGTGACCAATTTGCCGCATGTACTCCGCCGCGAATGCATCGCTTGCGTGCAGTTTCGAGAAGCGGCGGTGCTGCGACAACAGCGAGTTGCAGTGCTGCAAGGGTTCTCGGAACGGCACGACGATGGAACAGCGCGGATAGAGGCCTCGCAGCAGCGTCAGACGCGACACGTTCAGATTATTTTTGGAAGCGTACCTTTGATTTCTCGCGCGCGCTCCGAAGCCCACGTAGATAATCTTCCGCATGTACTGGCTGAATTGGTGCTTGAACCCCGGATGGCGAGGCAACTTTCGAAAAAGCCGGATACGGTCGGAGGCGTATGGTCGGCGAAAATTCGCCAACCAAAACATCTCTTCGAACGCCTCTGGGCTGTCGAAGTCGATGAGCATGCCGTCACCATGCGCGCGCTCGCGCTTTTCACCCTGCTTTCTCAGCCACCGGGACATCCGGGTCCACATCAGCGGCGCGAGCACGAACGGCATCACGCGGTAGCTATGCGTCGCTAGTTCCTCGGTGCGAGAACAGCACTCCAGGAGCAAGGTGGTTCCCGCCCGTGGCAGCGCAGTGATGAACACCGGACGTTCGGCGTCGAGCCCGGTCAGTCTGCTCTTCCAAATCCGATCTTCCAAACGCGCCAACAAGAGCTGCACGACCGGCGTCGCAAACGCGGTTTTGTGCAGCAACTGATCGGCGACGGAATAGTGATGCTCCAAATTGACATCGGCGACGTGGGGCAGGGACGTCATCGCGGCGATCAACACGGCGGAGCTCAGCACGATGAACGTCGGTGATAAGGCAAGGTGCACGACTTCGTCGAAGTCGACCCAATGCATGCGCCCCGCTCCCCAAACCGACACCGTGGGGAGGACTAGGGCCAGCGCGGTGCTGCCGACCAGCCTGCCGACACTCCCCAGTAACCGCCCCGCGAGACGACGCATCGCCTGTTCTCGCTGCGCGTCGTCCAGTCGCCGGTCGCCCATTACGGTCAACGAGTCGCCGACCAGCGCGAGCGTATGCGTGCTGGCCGGGACGAGGCGTAGCGCCTTCATTAGGACGACGAAGCCGACGATCAAAAGCCCGGCCCACAACCACGCAGTCATTCCTCGTACAGCTCTCGCTCTGAGTCCTTCTTCGGACTCTTGGACTTCGAGCGGTGCGTCAGCCGCCCGCCCAGACGCTTGAGCGGGTACCAGAGGAACCCAATCAGCGCGACGACCACCGCGGCTAAGGCGCCCAAGAAAACAACCACTCCCATCAGTCCCGACCCGGGCCCGATGTAAGCCAGAACGTAAGTAGGCAGGAGTGTGGAGCTTGAAAGCATGCCGACCAACTACGGTGAACGGTTGAGTGAAACTTGGCGTACCAAGCCGCAAAGAGTTTACTCGGGGACCAGTGCCTCGAGGCAGCCGTCGGCAGCGTCGTCACTGCCGCTGGAAGTGCGGTGTAAGCGCCCACCGCAGAGTCTGCGCGCTGAGCTTTAGTATCTAGACTAGACTTATGCCGTTACGAGCAGGCGGCTGCGTCCTGAGCAGCAGGCAACCACGAGAGTTTCACGGTCGCGGGAAACCCCGTCCCTCAGGCGCGGCAAGGGCGGGTAGAGTGGCACGGCGACCACCCCGACTCCCAATGATATACGCCGCACGGTAAAGCCATGTCAAGCGCAGGTGACTCTCACGCCAACGCAATTGCATGGGCGAAGGCATCGGGAGTGGTTCCGACAAGTCGGGGTGACGCGAAGATTTGCGCGGTGGGCAACGAGCGTGCTTCCTTGGACGTCCAATCGCGCGTGACGGCACACGCCTCCCGCACGCGCCGCACCTGGCAGGTAAGGCGTTTCGCACGGGGTGAATTCAATGAACGATTCCCAGCTCCTTTCGAGCCCGCACCGCAGACCATCGAAGCCCGTCGCTCAGTCACGAGCGCTCTGGTCTGGCTTGCTGGTGCTGCCGCTGGTGTTGCTCGCGCTTCGCAATCGCTTCATTCAAGACGACGCGTTCATTTCCTTCCGATATGCCGACAATCTGATCCGGCATCGAATACTCAGCTGGAATTCTTCGGATGTGGTGAAAATCGAAGGCTATACGAACTTCTCGTGGACGATGCTGATCGCCCTGTTCATGCGCCTCGGGTTGGAGCCCGTTCGGGTGTCCATGGCGCTCGGTGTCGCTTGCGGGGTGGGCACGCTACTGGTCGTACGCGCGCTTGCGGAGCTGGTCACCAACGATTTCCGCTACTCGCTGTTGGCGCCGCTGCTCCTCGGCACCAACTATACCTTCAGCTGCTACATGACCGGGGGCTTGGAGACCCAGCTGCAAACATTCTTGCTGAGTCTGGTTGCGTATTCTTGCTTGCGCTCCCCAGAAGACGCGGACCCGCCCCGCCGGCATGACCTGAATGCGGGGATCTTTTCGGCGCTCGCCACCTTGACGCGCCTCGATTCGCTGCTCGCAATCGCAACAATCGTGCTCGCGACGTACGTCACTCGCTATCGGCGGTCAGGCCGACTCCGCTGCGTATTGGCTGGTGCGGGCTGGTTCTCGGCACCGATGCTCCTGTTGATTGTGCCTTGGTTCTATTGGAAGCACGGCTACTACGGCTATTGGCTGCCCAATTCTTTCTACTTGAAGGGCCACGAATTCAAATTGGAGGTCTGGCTCTCAGGGTTGGTCTTTCTGCTGTCGTTCGTCTCGTCCTATCAATTGTTCGTCCCGTTTGCCCTGTTGATAATCTTGCGTCAGCAGCTTGCAACGAACAGGCTCGTGTCGACGCTGCTCTTGGTGTGCGGGGCGTGGTGCCTTTACATAGTCGAAATCGGCGGGGATTTCATGGAGTACCGCTTCATGGTCCCGATCTTGCCATACGTCATGATTTGCTTCGTCTGGGGCATCCAAGCCCAAAGCGTGGCTATCGTACGTTGGCTTTCCATCGTCAGCATCCTGCTCGGGAGCTTTTCTCATCAGTTGCTCTTCAAACCGTTCATCAGCGTCGACACCGTGACGCATCTCGATGCCTTCGTGAATGACCCGGAGAACAACTGGAGGGGTATCGGCTTGAAGCTGCACCAACTATTTCCCGATCCAGAGGAGGGAATTACGATTGCGGTGACGGCGGCGGGTGCGGTGCCCTACTATTCTCGTCTCAGAACCATCGACATGTTGGGAGTCAACGATCGCTGGATTGCCCTCAACGGTCTGCCCCGTAACGGGTTTCGGCCCGGGCACAGCAAGTTCGGCACGCTGCGCTACTACTTGGACCAACGAGTCAATTTGGTCTTCGGTCATCCGCAAGTGCGTCCCGATGGCAGCACCAAAAATCGAACCACGTTCTCGGCGGCGGAGTTCCAAAACTTCAGTCTGGAAGAGCTGACGCGCGACGCCGTTCCGCCGGGGGCGCGCGTATTGAAGATACCGATCGATGCGGACCATTCGGTATTTGCATGGTACCTGACGCAGAGCCCGGCGATCGATGCGCTAATCCAAGCCTCGAAAGCACGGAGCTTCGAGCTGGACTGAGCGACCCCGAACGGCTTACTTCGTGGGCGGCTCAGTTTTCGTGCCATCATCTGGTATTGAACCTGAACTGGCACGCTCTAAGGCTTCGGCGGAAGTTACGCGCGGCCGTTGCCAGGAACGGCGATCCATCGCCGCCGCCAGCCGATGCCCAGGTAGGCGATCGAGCCAGCCGTTCAAGCGTTGCCGTGGGGTCGACGCCGTGCTGCGCGCCGCCCGCACTCGGTCTGCGTAAGACGCTAAGACCGCGTCGCGCAAGCCGTCCTCGAACTCACCGTCCACCCTCAGACTGACCGCGAATTGCTGGCTGGGGATCGCCGCATGCAGTTGTCGAGAATCGAACCAAGCGGCGTAGCCCTGGACGAACTCTCGCTGCTCGCCCAGGCGAACGTAGAAGGATTTCGACCGAGTTAGGCGTAGCCACACGAATTCCGATTGGAAAGTCGGGTAGGAGTGATCGGAGTGTTCCAAGCCAGAGACCGCGCCATCACTGTAAATCAACCAGCAGCGACCGATCCTCTTGAATGGCAATTTAGCAACCAGAGCTTTGAGCTCGGCGAACAAGCCCCCCGTCAGTTCACCCGCGCGCCAGTAGTAGGGATCGGCGAGCTGAATCGGGCCGTGAGACCGACTTCCGGTCGGCTCGGTGAGATAGACTTTCTTGATCTCTGACTGCTGGCCGCGTGCCCGAAAGAAGTCGGTGATCCCGCGCCTCTCGCACTCCACGACGTCGCTCTGGACCGACCCGGAGAGCGCCGCGAAGGCTGCGACGTCGATGAAATCGTCGAGGCTCGCGATGATCGGCCTGCGTTCTTTCAGAGAGTCGTCGTTCAGGTAGTCCCACACCAGCCGATTCCAGTGTTTCCTGCTCGAATCGCCGCCAAAAACTTCGGTTCGGTGGATCATTGTCGTGCTCCTTGTCCGTTGCTGGAAGCCTACGCGCTGCCCGATCCCGAATCAGGTGAATCGAGCATGGTCTTCGGTCGCCTCCTCACCGAGTCGGGGGAAGAAGCGAGGGTCGCCATAGTCCGGCTTGCCGTCGACGATCCGGGCGAGCATGTCGTTGCGGTGCCAAGTGAGCTGCCCATCTTCACCCCGGTGCTCGACGTAGTGATTGTCCGCGTCCTGAAGGTGCACGGAAAGTGAGAGTCGCGCGGCGGGCGAAAGATTGGGCCGGCTGCCGTGAATGGTGAGCACGTGGTGGTAGCTGACCTGTCCGCACTTGACCTCGACCGGAACTTCCTTCCAGGGAGCGCCATGGGTCTTGACCTGCCGAGCCAGACCGTCCAGATCCTGGCAGTGAAAACCCATGATGCTTTCGTTGTCGGGCCAGCGATGACTGCCGTCGACGATCAGCAACGTACCGTTGTTGCGGTCGACGTCCGTGAGTGGGATCCAGGCCGTGAGCATCTCGAGCGACGAGCAAGTTCGCCAAGTCACCCGATCCGTATGCCAGCCGACGGAGCCTTTCGTGCCCGCTCGATGAGGTGGCTTCAATACCGCCTGATCGTGCCACAGACGCACCGAGCTGGTGCCGGCCAGGCGCTGGGCGATCTGAGCCAGGATCGGTTTGTGAACCAGCTCCCGGATCTCGCGGATCTGTAGGGAAAGATAGTCACCCCACCAAAGTTCCTCTCCGGGAGGAGGCCCGCAGAAGTACGGGACAGAAAACTTCCAATCGCGTTCTCCAGACAAGTATCGATCGATCCCGCGTCGAGCCGCCGAGATCTCTCGCTCCGAAAAAATGGTCCCCGTCACGAAGTAGCCGTGCTCTCGGTAGAAGGCGACGTCCTGTTCCGATGGAGTGGCCAGGGAATGAGTCATCGTGGCACCAACCTTTCCTACAACTGCGAGAGAGCAGACCCGTCAGGCCATGCCCCAACCTCGCTGGTCTCTTCGCGTCCCTCATCACTGCCTACCTAGCGCGTGCAACAAGGCGGCCCGTGCGCTGGCCAGGCTGAATTCGGCCTGCACTCGATCGCCTTGTGCCTGCGTCAGGGCGAGCTGTGCATCCGCGAGTTCCAGCAAGGACCCAACGCCGGTCTGATATCGGCCTTCGGCCAACGTGAGCCGCTCACGGCTGCTACCCACGACCAGCTCGGCGGTGCTCAGCGCGTGCTTCGCGCCCACCACTCCGATCCGCGCCTGTTCGACTTCCAAGAGGAGCTGCTGCCGCAACAAGGTTGCCTGCGCGCTCGCTGCGTCGACATTGGCGTGGGCGAGGTGCACCGCGGCGCGTGTCGCGCCGCCTTCGAAGATTTGCCAACTGAACAACGCGCCCGCGCTCGCGTTCCAGCGCATACGGTCGAGCTCCGGGCCAGCCTCGGTCAGGCCGGCAGAGACGTTGAGGCTCGGGTAGTAGCCGGCTCGCGATGCATCGACCGAACGCTCTTGTGCGCGCAAGGCGTCGAGCGCGGCCCGTAGGTCGGGGCGGGCCGCTAGCGCCTGGGCGTAGAGCACAGCGCTCGGTCCGTCTTCGCCGGTCACCGGTGCGAGCGTGTCGTCCGATACGTCGAACGGAATCGGAGCGTCTACGCCAATCGTCTGTAGCAAACGGGCTTTGGCGATGGCGTAGTCGTTGTCGGCGTTGATCCGTTTGAGCTCCGCGCGCTGGCGATCGGCCTGGGCTTGCACGCGGTCGATCGTCGGCCGTGTGCCGATCTCGACGAAGCCACTGACCGAGGCGAGGTGCCGATCTTGATTGGCCAGCGTCTCCTCGGCTACTCGCAGCAGTGCTTTCTGCGCGCGCGCTGCGAAGTACGCGCTGTATACGTCCAGACGGAGTTGCTGCCGGTCGGCTTCGCTGTTCGAACGCTGCGCGTCACGGGAGGCCTCGGCCACGTGCAGTCGTCCCAGAGTCTGTCCAAAGTCGGTCACCAACTGATTGGCACTGACGCCGAAGCTGAAAGCGTTGTAGCTGCGCGAGCTAGCGTCCGGTAGTGGGCCGTTGCGCGTGGCCAAGTTTGCGGTGGCGCGAGTGTAAGATCCGTTGGCACCGAGCTCCGGCAATAGGGGTGCACGTGCTTGTGCGACACGTGCTTCCGCTGCCGCCAGATTCGCGTTCGAAACGGCGAGGCGCGGATGGCGAGCGAGCGCGCCCCGCAGCGCTTCCGCCAAAGTGAGTACACGCTCCCCGGACTCCGACGCGGGCGCCTCCGCCGGAGGCGCGCCCGCGCCGAGGGGCGCGGCGGAATCGATTGCTCGTCCAGTCGCGGTCGGCGAATCCTGCCCGTAGGCGAGGCGTGCGACGGTCAGCAAGATCCAGCTCGAGGCACGTGCCGAGCGCCAGCGGCGCCATGAGCGCGAGCCATGCGCCGTTCGGCTCATTCGTGCCTCGGCGCATGCCGCGGCACGCTCATGACGGCATTTCCGGAGGCCGAAACTCCGGGTCGGCCAGGTTGGGGAGCTGTCGGCTGTCCGAGGCCACTTGCCCGTCTCTGAGCACGATCAACCGGCTGGCGTAGCCGGCGACGTCGGCATCGTGCGTGACGAGCACGATCGTGATGCCCGCTCGCCCGAGCTGCTGAAATAGGCCCATCACCTCGACGCTGGTGCGCGAATCGAGATTGCCCGTCGGTTCGTCGGCCAAGATCAGCCGCGGGCGCCCGACCAACGCCCGCGCGATGGCGACCCGTTGTTGTTGGCCGCCGGAGAGTTGACTCGGGGTGTGATTGAGACGCTCTCCCAGGCCGACACGCAGCAGCGATTCCCTGGCGCGTTGTTCGCGCTCGCGCCGCGCGATGCCGGCATACACTAAAGGCAACTCCACGTTCTCGAGAGCGCTGGTGCGCGTCAACAAATTGAAATTCTGGAACACGAAGCCGAGCTTGCGGCTGCGCACCTCGGCCAGCTCGCTACGGCCTAGACGCGACACATCGGTCCCCGCCAGCCAATAGTGTCCGTCGCTCGGTTTGTCCAAGCAGCCCAAGATGTTCATGAGCGTGGACTTGCCGGAACCCGAAGCTCCCATGATGGCGACGAAGTCTCCGTCCCGAATCTGCAGGGAAACTCCGTGCAGGACGCGTAGCGGAACCTCGCCGAGCGAGTAGTCTTTCACCACGCGCTCCAGGCGAATTAGCTCCGATGGCTCGCGTTCCACAGCATCTCCCGTTCAAAATACTCGACGCGCGCCTGGCATGGTGCTTGGCTTGTCTTGAACTGGGTCCGTCAGAGTCGCGACGATCACGAGATCGCCTGCGCGCAATGCGCCTTCGCTGATCTCGCTGAAACTGCCGTCGGTGAGCCCGACCGTCACCGCACGTCGCTCGCTGACGTCGCCACGCAGCACCCACACGGCGCGATTGTCTCCGTGCTCGGCGCTGTCTTGCCCCGGGCTGCGATGGCGTAAGCTGGGCTGACTCTGAACGGCGCCGTTTGCGCCGGTGGTCGAGGAGGGCGAAACATCCGCCGGCGGTCGAAAGCGCAGCGCGCTGTTCGGAACACACAGCACGTTGGACTTGTCCGCATACACGAAGGAGACATTGGCGGTCATCCCCGGTTTCAATTTTAGATCTGGATTCTGAACGTCGATCACTGCGTCGTAAGTAACTACGCTCTGCACGGTTTGCGGCGCATTACGAATTTGACGCACCTGGCCGAGAAAGCGTTGACCGGGATATGCATCTACCGTGAACTCGGCCTTCATGCCCGGCTCCAACTTGCCAACGTCCGCTTCGGCAACATTGGTGTCGACTTGCATTTTCTTCAGATCTTCCGCGATCGTAAATAGGATTGGTGCTTGCAGAGAAGCTGCCACTGTCTGCCCCACGTCGACGCTGCGCGAGATCACGACTCCGTCAATCGGCGAAACTACGGTGGCATAGTTCAAGTTGACCTCGGCCTGCCGCAAGGCGGCGGAGGCTTGGGCCACGCTGCCCTTGCTGGCTTGCACTTGAGCCGCAGCAGCCGCGAAGTTCGACAAAGCCGTGTCCTTGTCGGCGATAGCGACCAAGTCGCGGTCTGCCAGTTGTTGAGTCCGTTCGGCTTGGCGGCGCGCGTCGACTGCTTGGGCTTCGACTCGGGCAAGATTGCCCTGCGCCGCGACATAGTTGGCGCGTGCCTGCTCGGTCGCGGCCCGGTAGAATTCCGGGTCCAACTTGGCAATGATTTGCCCTTTTTTCACGGGGCTGTTGAAGTCGACCGAGAGCTGCTGGATGCGACCAGAAACCTGACTCCCAACTTGTACGGTAACCAGCGCGGAGACCGTGCCGGTCGCGGTGACGCGGGCGGTAATGCTGCCGAGTTCTGCGGGAACCGTTTCGAAGCGGGGCGCAGGCTCGCGACGAGTGCGCCGCCACGCGAAGAACGCGCCCGCGGCGACGGCCGCCAGCGCCAACAACCACGGGAGGCGATGCCACCACTTGGCACGCGATGGAGTCAGGCTGACTGCGGTGACGGGGGCTATTAGCTCACGTTGCATGGTCGTGCGTATCCCGAAGTCGCAATGACGCGCAATCTGCTCGTCGTGCTGCGCGAAAACTCAGTACTAGTCGACGCTGGCTGAGCTACGAGTCACATGGCCGTGAATCGAACCCACGCTTCGGCGGGAACGCCCAGCGAGTATCCCGTCGATGCTGAGCATGCCTGAACCGGCACACGCGATGAATAGAAACACCAAACAATAGACAATCGCCAATTCGCCATCATTCAACGCCGGGAAGAAGGTCGCCCGGAATCTGAATTTCCAATGATATTGAATGTAGGCGACGGCCATCGTGCCGCTGGCCAAAAACGCAGCCCAGGTCGTGAACGCGCCGAACGCAATCAGCGACCCGCCGACGAACTCGATCACTCCGCCCACCCAAAGCTGCGAGCCGACCGGGGGCACGTGCGTCGTCCACAGCCCAAATAGCTTCTGAACTCCGTGAAAGGCAAACATCAGACCAGCCAAAATGCGCAGCGCTGCATAAGCCTTGTCCCGTTGTGACTCGAGCACCCGTTGGAGAGAGGTCATGTTCGCGAGGATGCCAGGAATCGAGTAAGCACTCCAGCGCTTTTGGGCGGCGGCGAATGCTTGACTTGCTCGAGATAGCGTATCTGTGATTGTCGTTCGTCAATTGTGAGCGCTTGTTCATATCCGGCCCAAAGCCGAGCCGCGTGTCGCTCCCAGGTGAAGTGTGACGCCGCCTGCCTCCCACGCCGCGCGAGTGTTCGGCGCAGAGCGGAGTCTTGCAATACTCTCGCTACGCCGCAGGCAATGCTCTCCGCAGATTCTGCTCGAACGAGCGAGACGGCCGTCGGATCGATTTCCATGGCGGCTGGGACTTGCGAAGCAACGGTCGGGATGCCGATCGCCATGGCCTCGGCCACCGGAAAGCCCCAACCTTCTGCGAGGGATGGAAACACCAGCGACTCCGCTCCCGCGTACAAGGGCGCGAGATCCTGCGGCTCCACCCAACCGACGTCGCGCACGTCGCTCGCGCGCCCGTCACTGGACGTGGCGGTTCCGGTCATGACGAGGGGAATGTTCAATCCCGCACTCTTGAGCAGTCGCATGGCCTCCAGCAAACGCGTCAGATTCTTCTTGGGTTCCCGATTGCCGACCCACAACAGGTACTTGGCCGGCAAGTGGTAACGCTGCTGAACACGCTGCCGCGCGTCGGGTTCGATCGGTCGCAAGAACTCTGCGGCGATTCCGGGGTGGATCGTGACAACCTTGCTCGGCGGCAGGTCGAAGCAGCGAGCCACCTCGTTGCGGACGTACTCCGAGACCGTGAAAATGAGCCGCGCTTGACGGAGCGTGCGCGGGACTACTAGCCGATGATGGAGCACGTTGCGCTTGCGGCAAAACTCCGGGTTGGTGGTGCTCAGAAGGTCGTGCAGCGTCACGACCACGGGTGTTTGGGTCATGACGGGTGCGGTGTACGCAGGCACGTGCAAGAGGTCGATGCCATCTCGCGCGCATTGACGGGGCAACTCGGTCTGCTCCCATAGCGTTCGGTACGAGCCGAAACAGAGCGCCCGCGG
>Ga0302323_100003332_pt1 | contig 13073 bp, 11 predicted proteins | sample Fen_T0_3_FD_201950 | JGI IMG/M metagenome (GOLD analysis project Ga0302323, IMG submission 201950) | Peat permafrost microbial communities from Stordalen Mire near Abisko, Sweden - Fen_T0_3 | ecosystem: Environmental > Terrestrial > Soil > Wetlands > Permafrost | place: Sweden: Abisko... | reverse complement strand
GCGGCCAGCTCCAACCCGGCGGGCAGTGCGCGGCCACCTTGCAGGTGAAGGGCGCGAACCAGTCCCCAGGCCAAGCGGGCCAGCGCCGACGGTCGCACTGCCAGGCGCACATCGGCCTTGGTTCCGGTCAGGCTCATGCCGCCTTCCAGGACATAAAGACGGTTCATGGCGCCAGTTGCCGAGCTGGGCCGACGCCACTTTGCGAACCCCCCAATGGCGGCCACGCTGTCGCCCATGGTTCCCAGAAAGTCCGCCTCGAGCGCCACGATGACTTTTGCCTCGTCGAAGCGGTAGCGGGTCAGCCGCGTTTCACCGAAAAGGGCGCGGGTGGCGGCGCGCTCTTCTTGGTCCGCGGCGGGTTCCCATTCGAAGGCACGCAAAGCGGGCAGCGCCTCGCCCAGGCGTGCAAGCAGTGCCCTGCGGCTGGGCGAAAGCACGGCCGGGGTCACCAGCGCTATGTTCTTGCCCGACGACGCCGCTTCCTTCAGCCCGCGCATCAGGTGGTCGGTGGCTTCCTTCCAGCCACACGAACGACCCTGCAACAGCGGCGTGCGAAGGCGGTCGGGATCATAAAGCCCCAGCAAGTCCGCAATGGCATGCAGGCTGGTCTTGCCTCGATAGATAGGGTGTTCGTCGTTGCCTTGGACGTGAATCGGTCGACCCTCGCGCGCCTTGACCAGGACCGGGTAAGCCACCTCGCCCTCTTGGAAGGTGCTGGCGTAGTAGTCGGCGATACCGGGAACGATTTCTTCCTGCTTTTTGGTGTAGGGGACAATGGCTGCGCGGTCCTGCGCCACCTTGCAACCTGCGCCCGTCGCAGCCGCCGCGGAAGCGCCCACCAGCGCCAAAAATCGGCGGCGCGAGAGACCATCCTCACTCGTGTTGTTTGCAAGAATCGGGAGTTTGACGGGTATCTTGTGTTCACCCATGGCGTTTCACGGAATCCGGAGAGGGTCGAAGAAAGGCTTTCGTCGGGGCAGCCGGGGCCGCTGGCCACGCGGGCCGGCGATTCGGGTCATCGGGGCGGCCAGCGGCCGCAAGCTGCGTGTCTTTGCGTGGAAGGCCGCGTTTCCATGCTGCCAGCACCGCTGCAGCGGCAGTGATGGCGCCCAGCCAGCGACGGCGTTCGGGCTGCGCGACGGTTGTTGCTGGCGGAGATTTCATCGGTGGCACGCATAGCAGTTGGTGGGACCTTGGGTGATCTTCGAGCCCGGCGGAACTGCCGCGTGGGCGTCGCGATGGCAAGACAGACAGTTCCCCATGCGCATCAACATCTCTCGGGAAACGCGTTCCATGGTTTGGACTTCCCCGTGGCAGGTTTGGCAAGCGATCCCGGCGTTGACGTGCGGCCGGTGATCGAAATACACGTGGTCAGGCAAGGTATAGACACGCTGCCATTCCACCGGCTGATTGTTGGTGAAGGCCGCCGTAATTTGCTGGATTTCCGGTTTGTCCGTGCGGGTGACCTTGTGACAATTCAGGCAGGTCTCGACCGCCGGTACACCCGCGTGGCGCGACCGTTCGGCGCCCGTGTGGCAATACAGGCACGGGATGCTGTTATCGCCTGCATGCAGCTTGTGCGAAAAGGCGATGGGCTGCCGGGGCGAGTAGCCGGTAGCAAACCGGTCCGGCTCGGTAGCAGCGCCTACGGCCAGCACGGTCGACAAGACGGCGACGGCTCCAATGGGCAGGATTATGCGCCAGAAACGATCTCGTGGATGCACGCGGTCCTCACGGCGAAATGTATACCAAACACGGCCTAATTGGCTCCGATCTTGTCCTGTGATGATTCGTTACGCTTGTCACAGCCGGGCGGCCGGCGCACGTTAGATGCCAGCATAACTTCGAAAGTAGCAATCTACTACCGGAGAAGTCAGGAAGGGCCGAAGGCAGGGGTCCGTCGCGCCAATCTAGAGCAGGCGGCGCAAGCGCGCGGCCGCCTCGGCCATGCGGCCAGGCTCGACGGTGCGACGGGCGCGCCATAGCAAGTTGTGCGGAGTCAGCGTGGGGGGCACAAAGGGGACGACGACGGTCTCGTATCCAGCCGCTTCCAGGCGTAGCGTGCGTTCGGCGTCGACCACGGCCTGGATGAAGCGACGCCTGACCTCGGCATGGCGCGGAATGCCCAAGGCTTCTGCCCGGCGAGCCGCAACTTCGGCGCCCCGAACCTTCTCCGACGTACAGCAAGGGACCAACAGCAGGTGCTTGGCTTGGCAAGCGATGGCGGCATCGGCGATGGCGTCCGCCGCGGGCCCACAGGCGTGAAGGGCAACCACCACCTCGGGTGCTGCCGGCCACGCCGATCGGTCTGCCACGTCGGTTTCGGCGACGGCGACGGTCACCCCGGGCGCTTGCATCCTGGCCGCAGCGTCCCGGCAACCCGCCGCTCGCTTGGCGTCGCGTTCGATGAGGACCACGTTACCCGTTCGTTCTTTGGGGGAAAGAACGAGCTCGGCTACCAGAATTCCCACGTAGGCCTTGCCCGCAGCTGCATCGACCAAGGTGATTGCGCGCCTGGTTCCAGCTTTGGGCAGCACACGTTCGATCTCGGGCAGAAGACCGGCCAGCTCTGCCGCCTTCTTTTCATCTTCTTGGCGCAACGAAGCCGACGGCAAGCCGATGTAAAGTCGGTGAAGGGCGGCCTGGATTGCGGCGAGTGACACCATGGTCGGGCAGGGGCAACGTGGCGGGCTCTCGTCAGCTGCGTGCGGCGCGGGAAAGTTGCTCGGGCGTAAGGCCCTTGCGAGCACGCAGGTCCAAGTAAAGCCTGGCCAGTACCATGGCGGGAATGGGCAAAACCGCAACCGCCAAGAGATCGCCAATGACGAAGTGAACGAACACGACGGCGCGGTCCCCGCCCGGCGGGATGAATAGCTCCGTCAGCGTGGCGGCAGCGAAGCCCGTCAGCGCGAAGGAAAGGAAGGCCAGGACCACGCGGATGGCGTCGCTCTTCACCAAGTCGATGCTGCGAAGAAGGGCCGCTCTCCCGCTTCTTTTCTCGAACAGGACGACTTGCGGAACGAACAGGAAAAGCACGCTAAGGACCAAGCCAGGCAGGATGAAGAGGGCGTTGCCGACCGCCACCAGCAATGCCGCCGGGATCAGAGACACCAAGAACAGCTCGCTACGCGCCACCAGAATGGGCCAGATATCGCCGAAGCTCGGCAACGAGGCGCCCCCCAGGCGATCGATGGTAGCGATGGACAGCGCCCCATAAGCGATGGGAAAGGCGAGGCCGAAGAGCAGCAACCCCTGGATGAGGTTGGCCAGTTTCTCGCGCAGCCAGCTCGCCCCTCGGTGAAGGACGACGTCGGTGGTGGGCGGCGGGGTCGCCTCGACAGCGGTCAGCGCTGCCAGCTCAGCCGCCGCTTGCTTGTCGATCTGTCCGCGCGCTTGGCTGGCCTGAATGCGCGTCGCCAGCTCGGCCCTGCGTTTGGTGAAATCCACGGTCGTGGTATCCGCTATGCGCACCTGATCCGCCGTTCCACCCGTGATGCCTGCCACGAGGCATGATTCCAGAAGCGAAGCCGGAAAAATCAGAAAAGCGGCCAGGACGAGGAGCGGCTTGGGGTGGCGCAGATAGGCCGTGAGCGCCCAATGGAGAAGCTCGATGATGCTCTTGGTATCGCTCACCAGGCGATCGGAAAACGGCGCTTCTCCATCTCCTGTTCCCGTCTGCGCCGCATCGGGTGGCTGGGGCAGGGTGAAGCGTTTGCCCGACCCCGCTGGCGGAACGCCATTGTGCCTTATCCCGGAAGGCGACCGCGGCGGGAGATCCACCGCGGTGTCCTCCCGTTCCAGGCTGGGCGGCGTATCGCTAGCAACCGGGCCTTTCGCGGGCGGCGCAGCGGGGCTCTCCACCGGCGAGCTTACCGGGCTTGTCGGCTTTGGCGACCTCGGCGCCTTGGCCGACCCGTCCAGCTGCGACCTGTCCAGCTGCGACCTGTCCAGCTGCGACCTGTCCAGTTGCGACCTGTCCAGTTGCGACCTGTCCAGTTGCGACCTGTCCAGTTGCGACCTGTCCAGTTGCGACCTGTCCAGTTGCGACCTGTCCAGTTGGATGATGAGATCGGGGTTCTGCCGTGCCTCCTCGGCGCTGGGGAGCAAGGGCGATGGTGATGGCGATGGCGATGGCGCTGGCCTTGTCGCTGGCGCTGGTCCAGGCGCCGGAGGTGGCACTGGCGAGGGCAGCGCCGGTGAATGGCTCGGCACGCGCGGCCGTTCCCGCCCGGGTCCCCTGGGTGCGCCGAAAATTGCGGTCTTCCCCAAGGCCCGCCCTGCCCCAGTCGGCCGCTGCCCGGGCGGATGCGGCGGCGGCAACGAAGCAGCGGGCGCCACGCCAAACATGGGTCTCCGGCTCGCCTCGTCGGCGGTGTCGCGGGCCTTGCCTGTTCGGGGACAGATGCGGACGCGCGCATCATGGTCCTGACCGCAGTGGATGCAGATGCTCACGATGGGTGGCCTGGTTGGATCTTAGCCCAATTCGTCGGAATTTGCGCCAGCCCAGCCGCGAAGGGCCCGGGAAAACGGCCAATGCATGGCAAGACAGACCGTGCCGTCGTGCCCAAAGTCGATCTGGCGACGCGTTGTGGGTTTGAAAACCCGTCCAACCCTGCCAGACTCAAAGAGCTTTGACGGAAGATACGCAGGTGTTGGCGAGGCCGCCCAGTCGAGTCGGAAGCGTCATCGGCGGCTACCGACTGGTCACTGAGCTTCGCAGTGGTGGCATGGGGACGGTCTATTACGCCGAACACACAGTCATTGGCCGTCGTGCAGCCGTGAAGATCCTTCGCCCCGAGGTCGCCCATGACCCGCAAATCATTGCACGTTTCTTCACCGAAGCCCGGGCCGCCAACGATATTCGCCATCCCAACGTTGTGGAAATAACCGACATCGGCCAAGCCGGCGATCTCCATTACATCGTTATGAGCTTCCTCGAGGGCGAGACCTTGGGCGAGCGCCTCGAGCGCGATCGGACCCTCGACGAGGCCACCACGATTCGCATCGCTCGCCAGGTTGCTTCGGCGCTGGCCGCCGCCCACGAGCGCGGCATCGTGCACAGGGATCTCAAGCCCGAAAACATCTTTCTCCTCAATCACCCGGACTATCCCGACTACGTCAAGGTGCTGGATTTCGGCATTGCCAAGCTCATGGGGGCCGAGCACGCCGCCTTGCCTCGCAACACCCTGGCCGGGACTGTGCTCGGGACACCTGCTTACATGTCGCCCGAGCAGTGTCGCGGCCAAGAAGAGCTCGACCATCGCAGCGACATCTATTCGTTCGGCATCGTCCTTTATGAAATGTTGGTCGGGACAGTCCCCTTTCGTTGCGACGCCATTACCGACGTTCTGTTGGCGCACATCCAAACCAAGCCCGTCGCACCCATCGACCTCAACCCCAAGCTGTCGAGGCACATCAACGACGCTATCTTGCGGGCGCTGGAGAAGGATCCGGCCCAGCGCTTCGCCAGCATGCGCGACCTGCGCGATGCCCTCGAAAACCTGGCCCCACCAGCGCTGGTCGGCGTCGAGGAAGAGACCTTCGAGAAACGCGAGCAGCGTGAAAGCTCGTTCGTGGTGAACAAGTTGACCGACATCATCCTAAGGCGGCTCGACAACGACAGCCTGCTGGTGCCTGCCATGCCCGCGATTGCGGTCCAGTGCATGCGCCTGCTCGAAGATCCCAACCAGAGCTTCAGGAATGTGGGCGACGTCGTGGCCAAGGATCCCTTGCTGGCGTCGCGCGTGTTGCGCCTGGCGAACAGCGCCGCCTTTCCGGGAAAGTCCCAGGTCACCACCCTGGCACAAGCCATCGCGCGCATGGGAACCGAAGGCCTGACCTTGGCCCTCGTGAACTACTCCATGTACCAGGCCTTCTCGTCGCGCGACGAACGCATCCAATCGGCGTTTCGCGGTATTTGGGAACACTCGTTGGCGGTGGCGCTCATCGCCAAAGAGATCGCCGACCAAAGTGGTGCCCCGAAAACCGTCGACGCCGGGGCTGCCTATCTCGGCGGTCTCTTGCACGACGTGGGCAAACCCGTGGTTGCGTCCCTGCTGCTCGAAGCAGAGAAACTGATGTCTGGTCGCAAAGCATCGGTGCCTTGGATCAGCCACAAGGTATGGAAGCGCGTGGTGAATGGCTCTCACCGCAACATCGGTGTGGCGCTTGCTCGGCGCTGGAAACTGCCGGCCGAGATCAGCAACGCCATCGAAAGGTGCATCGGCTACGACCCGAGGCAAGCCCATGCCTGTTCGAACATCGTTTGTTTGGCCAATGCCTTCGCGAAACAGCAGGGGCTGTACGCCGGGGACATCGATAGGGCCGAGATCGATGGGCTGGTGTCCGAAGGCCAGCGCCTTCTCGACGTGTCCGACGAGGCGCTGGCCATGATCTGTACGGGCCTCTACAAGCGGGTCGGCACGTTGTTCGAGCTCAAGGTCACTACCAAGGCCAAGGCCTTCCCCTGAAAAGCAAACGCGCACTTGGCTGGGTGCCAGGTGCGCGCTCGGTTGGGGCTGGTTGAACGGTAGGTTACAGGGGCGGGCGGGCGTTGCGGACCAGATCCAGGAAGTAGGCCTCGAACCACTTGCCGGCCTGGGGCGCGCCCTTGCTAGCGTCGGAGTTGGCACACATTTCGTCGAAACGCGGCTGGCTCGGATCGGACGACCCATCGGATTCTCCCGGGGGCTTGAGCCAGAAGTAGGCGTCGATGCCGGGTTCGGGATTGGCACGAGGACGTTCCCCGATGCCGGCGCCGTGCACGTTGCACCAGCTGCCCCACTTGCTTCGGATGCCGCCCTTACCGTTGCGGGCGGTGTCGATGATGTAGCCGTGGTTCTTGAAGCCGTACATGGCCAGCGTCTGCGATAGCGTGCGGACGTAGGTCAGCTCGTTGGGGCAAGGATTGCTCGGCTCCAAGGCTGCACCATCGCGATTGGTCAAGTGGGTGTAGTTCGACGTGTTCGTGGCGAAACCACGGATCATCTGCGGCCCGCCCGCCTCGTTGAGCACGGTCTTGAAGACCTTGGCGATCTTGGCCCGGTTGTCGTCCCATCCCAGCCAGCCGGCGTGGGCAGCGTCGAGGTACACGCTGACGTTGGGAAGGGCGAACTTCTTGATGGCGTAGACGACGCCTTCCTTGTAGGCCGGCTTGGCTTCCTGGCACTTGGGCAAGCTCATGTTGGTGGCCAAATTGCCCAGCGAGTCTGGTTCGAGCACGATGGCGATGGGTTGGTCCGGGTGGGCCTTCAGGTCCGCCGTGATGGGATCGATGAACTCGCTCTTGTAGCGTGCCAGACCGTTCTGGGCGACCAGAAGCTCACCCGCCGAGGATGACGCCGAGCAGTCGCGGTTAGGCAGGTCGTACACGATGATCACCGTCAGCGTGGGCTTGCCGCTGGCGTCTTGCTGCTTCTTGGCTTCATCCAGCCAGCCCTTGAGGTGGCCGGCATTCTCGATGGAATCGAGCCACAGCGCCGATGGATATTGGGCGACTTTTCGGATCTGCTCCGCTTCGTCCGGGTGGCGTTTCGCGGTGGCTTCCACGTTCGCCACGTACTCGGGATTGATATAGAAGTTGACGCCCTTGAACGGATTGTGGCTAGAGCCTTCGCTGCTGCTCGGTCCGCCGGATCCCACCTGTCCGATGCTCGACCCGCACGCGGAGACGGCGAGGCATAAGAGGAATGCTGAACTTGTAACGAGACGTTGACGCATCATCGAAATCTCCTGCCGCTGCGACAAAACCGCTTGGCCAGAACTTTCTGGCATCGGGTGACCGCATTGGTTGGCGGATACTACACCATCTCAACGCGCGCGTGATCTCCGCTCGCCCTTTTGGGCTGCGGCGGTCCGCTCGACCGGCAGCTACGCCTGAATGGAGATGATTTCGTTGGCCAAGCAGGCCAGTGCGTTCAGGCTTCGCCGCTGCCAGTAAACCGTCGGGCTGGACACGAAGACGATGCGGTAGCGGCCATCGCCCACTTGCTCCTGCACCGCCCCGATCCACCACACGAAACTCTTCAGGCAAGACGAATTCATGAATTCCAGCTGGCGGACGTCGACGGTTACCTCTTCCGCCAGGCAGCGCTGCGCCTCGCTGTGGATGTCACGGAGAAATCGATCCAGCTGGCATTTGACGGTAAGGTCGGCCGTTCCGGTCAGGCTGACCTGGATGCGCCTGTCGCTTGCCGTCGCCTGGGCGGCGAAGTCGTTTTCTTTCATCGTTTCTGCCCAATCCCTACACATGATGCCGTCTCCCTGAAGGCATGCAGCTGGCCACGATGGTCACCGTGCTGCCTTCGATCTCAAGGGACAGATCGAGCTCACCCTCGGCCCGAATGCGAGCAAGTCCCAGACCCGATTCTTCCTGAATACCAAACGTCCGCCGCATCAGGGTTTGGTACATCACACACGGTTCTTCGCTTCCTTGTATCTCGTCGATGCAGGCGCGCAGGCGGGCGATGTGCTCGGGCGTCGCCTGATTGGTCAGCTTGACGCTAGCCGTTCGACCGCTCGCTTCGAAGTAGACCGACAGCCCGGTCTTATCACCGACCGCATACTTCGCCGCATTTTCCAAAAGCTCGTGCACCGCCAGGGACACCCGGAATACGGCATCCGAATCGCCCACCAGCTTCTCGAAGCTCTCTTCCACGAACCTGCGTACGATCGAAACCATGCGTGGCTGCGGCTGAATCTGCAATCCGAAGCTGAGAGCTTGCTGTTCTGGCATGGGAAACCGGGCCCATTTGCCATCGGCAGGCCCCACGAAAGATTGAGCCCCCACCGACGAGAAATTCGCCCCCTCCAACCCCACTCTTCCCCCACCCACTCTTCCCCCACCCGCTCTTTCCCCACCCACCTTCCAGGCGGCGCGCGGGGGGCGGATGTGAGGCCCACAAGTCCGGTTCTGTGAGAGGGGCCCCCGGGAAACCGGGGCTCCCTACTCGACTTACCCGACCACCCCGCACAGCCGCCGGCCTTACAATGCCCAGGCCTACAACACCGCAGCCTGGACCCCGCGTCCCCCATAGGTGATAGTTCGCCCGACGTGCCGATTCGAGAGCATACGAGGCCAGCATGCGCGGCGTGAGTCGCCCGCAATTGGGCGGACCGATTTCGCTTATCCTGGCCCTCGTCTTCCCCGCCATGATCGCAGCGGCGGTGGCCTTGGCCTACTACGGCTTCAAGCACGCCGAGGACGTTTCCCGCCCCGTCGAACAGCTCTTTCGCCAAGAGTGCCAGGACTACGCCGAGAGTCTGGCCCGCTCGGTCGAGATCAGGTTGGACCGCGAAGCCTTGTCCCTCTTTGCGGAAATTGCAGCGCTCGAAGACGATCCCACGTCCACCGATCCCTGCGACCTGGATCCCGGGCCCGCCATCGATTCCTTCGTGGTCTTGACCGACGCCATGCGCATCGAATGCATGTGGCCGCGCGTTCGCGAGAGCGACATCAAGAAGCGGCGGTTGGCCGAAGCCGCCATGGGCAGAACCCCCTGGCTGGGCAAGATCAAGAACCTGGCCTGGGCCCGCGTCGATCGCGACAGCTTCGCCTATCACCACGAAGTGCTGGACAGCGGCGGCTCGGTCTTGCTTGCCTACACCGATCGCAAGGCCGCCGACGGTGACCTGTACCGTGTCGTGGTTCGCCTGAAACTGGATTTCATCGCCAAGCAATGGGCCGAGAACGACCTTGGTCCCGGTCGCAAGAACCGCCGCGTTGCCATCCTGGACGAGGCCAGCAACCTGATCGCGGGCGTGCGCCTGGGCGGTCCCGAGGCCAGGCCCGGGGGCAAGTTCTTCTATGAAGGGCCGTTCGGCAAGGCGCTCTACCGCTGGCGCATTCAGATGGTGCCTCAGAACGCCGAGGAATTTCAGGCGCAGTGGGAGCGTACCAAGAGCGTGCGCCGGGTATTGATTCTGCTGGCCACCGTGATCATCGTCGTGGGCCTGGTGCTGGTGTGGCTGGCCATCCTGACCGAACGGCGCGCCTCGCGCATGAAGAGCGACTTCATCGCCAACGTTTCGCACGAGCTGAAAACGCCGCTTTCCCTCATTCGCATGTTCGGCGAGATGGTGGCCACCGGCCGCCACAAAGGGGAAGAAGCGGCCCGCGAGTACGGAGGCATCATCACGCGCGAATCCGAACGCTTGTCCCACCTCATCGACAACGTGCTCGATTTTTCGCGCCTCGAACGCGGCAAGGCCAGCTACCATTTTGCCGAAGGCAACCTGGCCGACGTGGTCGAGCGCGCCCTCGACGTCTGTCGCTATCGCCTCGAACGTGAGAAAATGAAACTTTCCGTCGCCATCGAGCCCGACCTCCCCGCCGTGCGCATGGATGAGAACGAGATGACGCTGGTCGTGCTGAACCTGGTCGACAACGCCATCAAGCACGCCGCCGACAGCGGCAAGGTCGTGGTCAGCGTGGCGCGCTCGCCCGGCTTCATCGTGCTGTCGGTACGCGATTTCGGCCCCGGCATTTCCCGCGAAGAACAGGGGCGCATCTTCGAGCGCTTCTACCGTTCGCACAGCACGCGCGAACGCAACGTGCGCGGCAGCGGCATCGGCCTGGCATTGGTCAAGCACATCGCCGAGGCCCACGGCGGCCGCGTCACGGTGCAAAGCCCGGTTCCCGAGACCACCGCCTTCGGTCCCGGTGCGCTGTTTCAGGTCTTCATTCCCGCGCCCGTGCCGGCTGGTTTCGAGGTTGCCGGTCCATGACCCCTTTCGCGCATCGACAGCGAGATCTAATCTAGAGCACAGCTGGCTATGAGCAACGGAACCTCTTCAAGCACCTTGGCCGCCATCCGGCGGCGCATCCTCGTTGTCGAGGACGAGCCCGACATCGCCCGCGGCCTGCGCGACGCCCTGGAGTTCGAACAGTTCGAGGTCACTACCACGGGTCGGGGCCGAGAAGGCATCAAGAGCCTGCGCGAGCGCGGAGCCGATTTGGTCATCCTCGATCTCATGTTGCCCGACATCAACGGCTTCACCGTGTGCGAAGAGATTCGTCAAAGCCATCCCGTCGTCCCCATCATCATGCTGACCGCGCGTTCGCAAGAGACGGACAAGATTCGCGGCCTGGAGGCCGGCGCCGACGACTACGTGACCAAGCCCTTTTCCATCGGCGAGCTGGTGGCGCGCATCAACGCCATCTTCCGCCGGCTGTACCGCACCAGCGCCACCGACGAATCCATTCAAATCGGCCAAACCACCATCTACCCTCGCCGCCACGAGCTCGTACGAAACCGCAAGACCGTGACGCTGTCCTTTTATGAAGTCGAGATCATCCGCTTGCTGCACGAGCGCGCCGGCGAGCCCGTCACGCGCGAGGAGATCCTGGAGAAGATCTGGGGCATGACTGGCCACGGCAGCAGCCGCTCGGTCGACAACTTCGTGGTGAAGCTGCGCAAGAAGATCGAAGAAGACGCTTCAAGTCCCCGTCACATCGTGACGATATATGGAACCGGCTACAAGCTCCTCATGTGATTTGCGAGACCATGAACATCAATTCCACATCCCCCGACGGTGGCCGGGCTTCGCTCTGTGGCGATGGCAATGTCCTCACCCTTCGTGGTGAGATCGACCAGCAGAATCCCAAGTCCTTCCTCGCCCCGTTCTTCGCGCAAGTGCACGCCGCGGCCGAAGCGGAAGACCTGCGTGAAATCAAGGTAGATATCCGGAACTTGCTGTTCTTGAACTCGTCGGCCGTCAAAGAGCTGATAAGTTGGGTCCTCAAACGCAACCGGATGGCCCCCGGGAAGAAGTACGTCATCGAGTTCATCTACGATTCGTCGATTCTGTGGCAACGGGTGACGCTGCCTTCGCTTAGTCAGTTGGATTCGGGCTTCGTGGTTTTGAGTGACCATAGTAAGTCGGCGTTGCGGCGGTAGCTTCCTTCGTCGGTGGTGCGGGCGGGGAGGTGTGGGGGGAGAGAAGGCGGGCATGGGAGTTGTAAGGCCGGCGGCTATGCGGGGCGGTCGGGTGTTGCTGGGCGGGGGACGCTCGGTTCGAGCCCCGCGGACGGGGCTCATCCTCGCTATTGCTCGGCCTGGCGCCCGGGCGCGGCGGGGGACGGGGGCAGGCGGTGGGATTGGTGGCGCGCCCGGAGCGGCCTCGTCATCCCCCGAGCAGCAACACCCGACCACCCCGCGCGCCGCCTGGACGGCGGTGGGGGAGGATAGTGGGGGTGGATACCGTTTGTCCGGAAATTCCGGTTGGCCGGAGGGCCGGCCCGCAGGTCGCGGCTAGCGTGGGCGTGCCCGAGAGCGAGTTCGTGTGAGGCGCGCGGCCCGCGATTCTGGGACCGCCCGCGCACACGCGAAACGCACAGCCCCACGCCAGCCGCAACACGCGAGCCGCTACCGCTCTCGCGACCGCACACCCTATCCGGGTTGCTTCGAGGGCCATGACCATTGCGGCGAGCCAGGAGCGAAGCAAGGAGGGACAGGCTTCAAAAAGTCCAGGACGTGACCACGCTCCCTTCGCAGCCGGGCTCTGTCTCAGCCGGGAGCCGGGGGGTTATTGGGGGGCTGGGGCGGGCGGCGGGGCCGGGGCGGGGGGAGCGCTTCCCATGTAGTCGTCGATGACCTTGCGCACGTTGGCGTCCTTGGGGACGACGGAGATTTCGATGCGGCGGTTTTGTTGGTAGGCGGCTTCGGTTTTGGCGGTGTTGATGGGGCGGAACTTGGAGTAGGCGCTGGCGGCGAAGTAGCTGCCGTAGCTGTCAGCCAGGGTGCGGTTGGTGTGGAAGAGGTAGTCGAGCACGGCGGTCGCGCGCTTGGCTGACAGATCCCAGTTGACGGCGGTCGAGCCTCGCTCGTCGGTGTGCCCTTGGATGACGATGGCGTCGATGTTTTCGCGGATTTCGTCGTCGGCGAGGAGCTTGCCCAGCGCCCTGGCCAGCGAATCCAGCAGGGGCCTGGCTTCCTTCTTGAGGGCGTACGAGTTGTATTCGAAGACCAGGCTTTCCTTGAGGGCGATGTCGCCGTTGTCGGCAATGGTGGCGACAGCGGCTTGCGGGCCGCCCGTGTCGCCCTGGCCCAGCTCGGCCTCGATGGCGCGTTTCA
>Ga0302323_100003331_pt1 | contig 13076 bp, 3 predicted proteins | sample Fen_T0_3_FD_201950 | JGI IMG/M metagenome (GOLD analysis project Ga0302323, IMG submission 201950) | Peat permafrost microbial communities from Stordalen Mire near Abisko, Sweden - Fen_T0_3 | ecosystem: Environmental > Terrestrial > Soil > Wetlands > Permafrost | place: Sweden: Abisko... | reverse complement strand
CAATTACCCTAGAATCATTCCTCCCCATCCTTGAGCTGTTCCCTGGCCTCACTCCGAAGTTCCCGTAGCCTCTCCTCTCCCGCTGTTCGATGGATCTTGATCCCAAGCATTCGGGAGGCCGGAAGCTGCTCCAGCGGCCGGACCAAAGGCATAACCATGGCACCGGGTCGCTCGGAGACTGGTAGCTCTCCCAGGTGGTAGGCGTTCTGGGAAAGTTCGTGTGCCAAGGATGCGGCGCCGGCCACCTCTCGCATGGGAAGCGTCATCAGCTCCGCGGCCAGGTCAAACTTGGACGGCCTCCTCGCGGGGTCGTCCTCGGCGAACACCTTGAGCAGCTTCTCGAAGTCAGCCATTCCACCGGATTGCTGGGCAAGCTGCGTGACGACTTGGTTCGCGCCGGCCTGCTCTCCAAGCTCAGGCCGGTTCGATCCGGTGGCGTGGTTCACCACCCCGTTCAGCATCATCGCCAGGACTCCGCCCAGGGCAAGCCCGCGGGCGAACCGCATCTGGTACAACCGGGACCCATGGATGATCCGGTCGTTCACAAACTTTGTGTCCTCGGCCAGGAAGTGCATGAACTGGGTCCAGAACTTCCCGTGCTCGGAGTTCATGAATTGCGGACGGAAGTGGGTTATCCCATACCCCGAAATCAGGTTCTTGTAGACCACCCCGCACCGGTTCAGGTCCGCCTGGGTCATGGCCAGGGGATCCCGGCCGGTGAGGAGTTCCTGGGACCTATCAGCACCAAGGATTTCGTGGAGGAAGTCCATCTGCTCCCGGTCCCCGCCGAGTGCCTTCTTGAGGATTTTGTGGCCCATCACGTTACCCAGCCAGAAACTGGCAACGTCCACCGCTTCCCAGCTCCTCATGTTGAGGTGCATGATCGCATTGTAGACGTTCTTCGTCCCACTGAACCCAGGAGACGCTAGCCGGAACATGGCCCCAGCTTCCTCGGCGTGCTCGCGCAGCTTCTTCGCGTCAGGTAGGCTCCGGAGGCCAGGGATCATCTCGCGCGCCAGGATCGCCCCGCCCTTCATGAACGGGGTCATGTCGGAGAGGACTGATCCCTTGAACAGCGAGAAGAGGACGTTCCGGAATGGCGTTACAGCGGAGAGTCCCAGGAAGGCCAGGGTATTGATCTTCGACCAGGACGAGTAGATCGCCCGGGCAGTCTCCCTGGAATCAGCCTCGATCGGCCGCAGGGTGTTGTTCAAGCTCTGCGATACCAACTTCTCGATCTCCCGCCGCTCGTCGCTTCCCTTTCCTCCCAAGGAGGTGAGAAGCTGCGAGGCGAGGTCCGAGTCGAAGACCTGCCGCTGGGCGATGGACCTGGATACCTGATTGATGTAGGTCCGCATCACCCGGACGAAATTCCGATCCACCAGTCCCACCTGGGAGCCTTCGGAAAGGCGCCAGGACGTAGGGAGGTCGAAATCCACCTTGCGCTTCAGCAGGTGGCCGGAGGTGTAGGGACTCCATGAGCCCTCCTGGGCAGATCGAATCTTCTGGTAGATGCGCTCGTTGAACTCGCCACTCGCTGACGCCGCGCGGGCCGCAAACTCGATGCCATTCTGGTTCTTCTTCTTGGCTACCTCATGGCGGGCTTCCTCGGTCCCGTCGTAGATGCCGTTCAGGGCGACCAGGGCCATGTTGTAGGCCACGTCGGACAGGGTTGCGTCGGGAAAGTCTGCCCTCCACCGTTGAACCCGGTCCGGACTGTTCTCGAGGATCTGCGGTGCGATCTTCTGGGCCAGCCGCTTCACGGCTTCAGCATCTCCCTTCAAGGCTTGGAGCCCGTCGAACTGGTAGACCCGGGGGAAGTAGTCCTCGAGGGTGTTGATCTTCGCTTCCCGAAGGAGACGGGCGAACCGGGGGATGATCTCGCGAGCCATGGTCCCCAGGTGGGCCAGCTCCGGAGGAAGTGGCTTGTGCTTGTCGTGCAGGTCGGCCAGGGCCCCGGCCAGGGCGTCGTACTTATCCTGGGACTCCTTGGATGGATGGATCCACTCCAGCGCCTTCTGGGCTGGGTTCTTACCCGCCATCACCACCTTCTTGATCTCGTTGTCGATCTCGTCGAGCGTGATGTGCGCTGGGTTCGCGACTTCCTGGGTTCGGAACAAGGCTTGCTCGATGCTGTCGCTCAACTCCTTCCAACCCCGGCCCATGGAGTAGAACCGGGCCTTGGGAGTCTTCATCATGGTCAGGACGTTGTCGATCCCCATCTTCACCAGCTTGACGCCAGCGAACAGGCCCGCGGCACCGATGCCCAGGGAGACCAGTTCGTGCGGGATGACGCCAGCCGGAAGGATTGCCCCGAGTCCGATGGCCGCCACAATCCCCGCGGTCCACTTGTTGACCTGCAGCTTGGTAGTTCCCGAGAGGTAGTCCCCGAAAGCCTTCAGGTCCTCCCGCTTCGAAAGGTCCAGGGGCTTTTCCGGGTGCGCCTCGTTGTAGCACCATAGGAAGTGCTCGGCGGATGCACGGCGCTCGTTCGTGAGGGGCATGAACGGCACCAGCTTGTCGAGGCTGGGCCCCAACTTCTGCAGGTCGATGTTGTCGATCCCCAGGGCTGTCTTGCGTCCCTCAAATCTCCGGTACATCGATGCCCGTGCGACGGTCTCGCCGATGTACTTGGCGCTCTTGAACAGGGCCCGCATCCGGTCTGCTTGGCCGGCGCTGATCGGCGCCTTGTTGTCCAAGGGCTTCCCGAGTCGGTCGGCCATCTCCCGAAGGAAGGCCCGCAGCTCCTTGGGCTGGACCATTTCTCCGGAGGACATCTTCGAGGTGATGGACTGGACCCTCCTCGCGAGGGATCCCATCTTAACATTTTCCTGCTTCAACCGCTTCAATGCCTGGAGGGTGCCGTACTCGTCGGTCTGGCCGCCTCCGTCCTTGATGATCTGGTTGGCCAGTCGGAGGGTGTGCTCGTTCAGGTGTTCGAAGACCTCGTTCCGCATGGGATCGTCGAAGGCCTCCAGCTTCAGGGCCTGCCCTTCCATGAGGCCGGCGTCTTCCATGGACGCCTTCTGGGCAGAGAATCGACCCTTCGATAGGACCTTCATGGCATCGTTCGCGTTCAGCCGCGCGCGGCCATTGGAGACTTCCAGGCCCAGGTCCTTCTTGGCAGCAATCGCTGCGACTCGGGTTCCGTCCAGGAGTTCGAACTGGATCGTTCCATCCCCCCGGTCGGTGGCGACCACGTTCTCGTCCCTCGAAAGCATCGAGGGGTTGAAGGTGGTTCGGATCGCGGCCAGGGTCTTGAGAGCCATCTGCGGGTCTGCGATCTCCACGGAGGACTTCACGTCCACGTTCGCATCGAACGACTTCGGGAGGACCATGCCGGTGACCACGGTCCCGTCATTCGTGGTGAAGTCCACGATCTCCCCGCGCTTCCCCTTCAGTTGTGTGTAGGCGCCCAGGAGGTTTCCAACGACGAGAGTCGTGCGGCCATGGCCCCCGGATGCATCCGGGCTGAACACCTCGGAGAGTCCGAACATCGAGGGAGTCGCATCTGCGGTGTACTGGGAAAGCGAGACGTGGAAGGATCCGGCGCCATTGGTCGCCATCCAGACGGTCCACTTGGAAGCAGCGTAGGGGTTCCCACCATGGTTATCGCCCTTCCATCCAATCCGGGTCACGACGCCTTGGACCTGATCGTCCCCCATCTTGAGGGTGAAGGTCTCCCCCACCTTGGGAAGCCCGTGCGCGGTCCGGCGCTTGGCCTCGGATGCTTTCATGAGCGCATCCGCCGAAGCGGTCTCGGTGTACCGCTTCCAGGATTCCCCGGCCAGGGCCAGGGTATGGGTACGGTGTTCCTCCGGAGAGCGGCCGGCGAGTTCCTTCTCCAGGACGGCCTTCACGTCCTCCGGGGTGGGGATCCGGGTCAGGGATTTCGTCTTGGCTTCGACGAGGTAGCTGGGGTCCGAGAACGGCCCTTCCGTGCCCGAGCCCGGGAACAGGGTGGTCCGCTTCAATTCCTGGGCCTGAAGGTCCTGCTTCCGCTTCTCCAGCTTGTTTTGACCGGTGAGGGTCAGGTAGTCCAGAAGCTCCCGGAGCCTGGGCTCGACCTCCTCGTAGAACTGGGCCTGGGTCGCAACCGGCATGATCGCCAGCCGTCCGGTGGCATCCCACGCAACCCCAGGGCGAACCGCGGACATGCCCTTCGAATCTTCCCCCAGCTTGATCCCCAAATGACTGGCCAGGGATGGATGCTCATTCAGGTAGGCCTGCACGACCTGGTCGCCGTACTGGTTCACCAGGTCGATCCCGCCCTGTACGTCCATGTTCCCCTTGGTGGCGGCCGAGGTGGAGGAGTTGAGGCTCTTGACCTTCTTCTGGAGGTTCGCGATCGGACGGATTTCCGAGGGAAGGTCCAGGGAAAGGATCGAGTACCGCGGGGGAACGATCTGACCCGTGCGATGCACGCGCCCGAGCAACTGCTTGAACATGTTGATGTCCAGGGCGGGCTGGGCGACGATCATGTGCCGGCGCCTGGGATTGGCTGTATCCGTCCAGCGCCGATCGGAGTGCAGGGAAATACCCGTGGCCCCGGCGACGTTCACGATGACCGCATGGACCTTCCCAGAGTTGAAGTCCTTGGCCACCTGGACCCGGCCTATTTTCGTCTGGGGAACGCCGCCAACTGTGGGGATGAGCCCAGAGTAGTCGATCGAGTTGCCGCGCGCGGTGATCTCCGCTGTGCGGAATCCCGCATCCTCGATGCGCTTGCGGATCCAGTCGATCGGGCTGGCGGAGAGGTTATTGTCCATCTCATCGATCGAGTCGTACAGGTCCTCATAGGCCTCGCGAAGATCTCGGGGAAGATCGCTCATCGGGATCTCGATCGACTCCTTCCTGTCTTCGCCTTCGGTTTCCTGTGTTCCAAACTTGGTGATCGTGAAGCGACGTGTCCTGTCCGCATACCTCCTGAGAACGGCCTTCCAGGAAAGCTCTGGTATCGGGTCACCAACCTTCAAACCGTTCGATTTCGTGTAGTCGTCCAGGAGGGATCCCATGGTCGATTCTAGACCGATTACGACCGCTTCCCCTTCCTGGATTGCCTTGATCGCCATGTCGGCACAATCGTCCGCCTTCATGGCCAGGGCCATCTGCCGAACTGCGTTGTGCACCACGCTAGAGAACTCGGAATGCGTGATGCGTGCGGAGGCCTTGGCTGTGCTTACGTTGAACCCGCCATGGATCTGAAGAAGAGAGTCTTCAATTCCCTTGATGTACTCGCCGAACATCCGGTCCACGTCGATGATGCTGCGAAGCCGCTGGGTGACGTTGTCCGAGGAAGATCGCTGGGATCCTTCTACGTCGGGCAGCTTCACGGTATCGTAATCGACTCCATCGAAGGACCGTTCACGCCGCACGAACTGGCCATGCCGCGCGAGGGACTGGGAAACGATCCCCTGGAGAGCCAATCCGCCGTCTACGATGGCCGACATCAGATCTTCGTGGGTCATGCCTACGTCGCCGATTCCCGTCTGGCTGTAGACGGCCATGTTCGAAGCACGCTTCGCCCAAGTCGCGGACAAGTAGGTCACTCCCTGGAACTGGGGAATGGTTTTCCGGAAGAACTCGCCGGTCGCCGACTCCTCACCCGCAGCTTCGTGCGCTTCGTCCATGATGAGGATGGAATTGGGTGCCAGGGCCTCCAGGGCCCGCCGCTGGGCGTTGTTCTTGCGGAACTGGGAGTAGGTCGCGAAGATGCAGTTTGAACCTTCTGGAGGCTTCCCGGTCTTGGTGATCTCTTGAATCCCCAGCTTCGATCCATTCCGAGCCGCAGGAACGATCTTGCCGTTCTCGTCCGTGATGTAGATGGCCTCGCCCTGGTTGATGAGGTAGGGCTTGGCGTCGGTTGTCCCGATGTCCAAGAGGTCCCCGTACATATCCGAGAACAGATTCCCCTTCTGCGTCATGAATATCGGGGTCTTTCCATTCTTTATTCCCCAGCGGATCAGGGCCGCGGCCTGCCGACCCTTACCTACCCCGGTATCGTCGGCGATGATCGTTCCCTTGCCCTTCTTCATGTTCCAGATCGCCGCGGCAATTGCCTCTACCTGGGCGCCGAAAAAGCGGCCATCCTTCACCTCTTCAGGGGTGAGCTGCAATTCCTTCGCGATGAACTCGGATAGGTCTCCCACGTCCTTCTCGATGCGGTCCAAGCCCTCCTGTATGGGTTGGAGAAGGTTCGTAGGAACGAAAAGGCCCTGGTCCATTTCCCCCTGGAACGCCCGTGGGGTGTAGGGCTGGACGAATGCCTCGGGATCCGGTGCTACGGATCCTGCAACGCTTCCATCGCCTCCAAGAGGGACATCTGCGACTTGCTCTCTTCCTCCTGCGGTGACAACGGTCTGGGGTGGCTCCGATCCCATTCCACTTTCGACAGGAGCGAGCTGACCTCCTCCGTTTGCGCCAGGAGCGCCCCGTTCAGGCTGGGCACCCCCTGGAGCGATGGGAGCAACTGCCCCGCCAGACTCTCCGGGCTGCCCCCGTTCTCCCGGTCGTCGTCCACCAGGGAGTCGAGCCGGTCCTCCAGGAGCTGCACCACCTTCTCCATCGGAAGATCCACCTCGGACTTGAACGTCAGGAGCGTCGTTTGGTACTCGGTGAGCGGATTCTCTCCACTCGCTGGAACCCAGAATTTTGCTGGCATGGCTGTAGACCTCTTCCCAAGTGTTGGCGCGAGGCGCCGTGAAAAGGCTGACGGCCGAGGCCTTGGTGCCTTCGGTCGCCCTTCCGTGGATCGTCAACACGCGTACGGGCCAGGATGCCCCTTGACGCGAGTAGAGGTCGCCGGCCACCTCGAAATTCCCGACGACGTTGTACCGGCTGGAGAGCCAGGACAGGAACCGCTTGTCCCCCAGGGCAGCGGCTCCCTCTTCCTTGTTGGCTCCCAGAATGAGGGTTGCGCGGCCGGTGTCCTTCATGGCCCGGAGGGACATGGCAGCGATGAGGTGGTCCAGCTTCATGAACTGGATCCCGTCGTACACCCTGGGCTCGGACATCTTCCCGAATGGAGGATTGGCCACAACCGAATCCATCGACCTGGGCTCCACGAACTTGTCGTCGAACGCGGTGGTAGCATCACCCATGCGGGTCTTCCCGAAACCCTGGGAGTCCAGGAGACGGAATCTGCCTGAGTCCAATTCGTTCGCGCGCACTTCCCTGGGATCCATGGCCAGGAGGAGCATTCCATTCCCAGCGGTGGGCTCGTAGACCGATCCCTTGTCGGTGCCAGCCAGGAGGTCCGCGAGATACCCAAGTGGGACCGGCGTGCTGTACGCTTGGTTCTCCATGCTGGTAGTCGTGCGGATGTCCAGGTTGGGCTGGGACTTGTAGAGTCGCACCAGGGCGTCGAAGGTCTGGGCGGTGTCTCCGCCGATATCCCGGACGATCCCGCGCGCCTGCTGGGCGATCACGACTTCCAGGGCTTCCTGGGCTTCCTTCATCCGGAAACTGTCCGGCGCCTGTCCGTCAATTTCCGTCAGGATCTTCCGTAGTTGGATGTTGTCGCTCGGGAGCGGGCGGGACTCCAGGGCGGCCAGGAGCGGGGACCGGTCGCCGTTCAGCTTGGGATCCACCGCGGCCGCGGAGAGCATCTTCGCCAGCTCGCGCGAGACCGTGGCGCCGTCGTCCATCCCCGCCGTGTCCAGGCCGAAACTGTCCATCATGTCCCGCGCGCCGTTGTACCACAAGGCCAAGTAGGGACGAAGCTCGGCGATCGTTCGGCCCATCTCTTCGGAAAGGGTCTTCGCTACCTCCGCGAATTTGCGGACTCCTCCCTCGATGAAGAATGCCGCCATCTGGGTCCCGATCGTCAGAAGCTCGGGATCGAAGTTGATGCCAGAATTCAGGGTGTTCCGGGCCTCGTCGAACTTCTCGCTGAGACGCGCCTTCAGCTTCGCGTACTTGTCCTTGTCGATGAGCCGATTCGAGGAGCCGAACCCCTCCTTCTTTACCCGAGGCCCGGATGCTCCTTCTTGGTTGTCAGGTTGGGAAGGCCCAGGTCCGCCTCGATCGCCTTCCGATGCCTGCGGGCCAGCCGGCGAAGTACCTCTCCCATCTTCGGTCGGTCCGGGGGCAGTGAGGTCAAACTCGGGTTCTCCAGAATGTTCTTTTGCGACATTTCGCACCTCTCCGGTTGCATTGTTCCAGGTCTCTTCACGGGTCGCCGTGGGGCCCTCAACGTCGAACATCCCGCCGATCGCCATGGGATTCGAAGATTCCAGGGCCAGGCGCGCGTATTCCTTCAGGTAGGTGGTGAGCGCCTTGGGCTTCTGGCGGGCGTTGTACAGATCTTCGAGGATCCGGGCGGCCAGCGGGCTCATTCCCTGCTGGCCTTCCAGGAGGCTCCCCTGCACCAGGAAGTCATTGAGGGACATCTTCGTGTCGCGGAGGACGTTGATCGTCGAGACGGCCTGCATGATCTCCGGGGAAATCACCAAATCGGCCCGCTCGCCCTTCGCCACAAGGTTCCGCAGCTTGGCCATGAATGGGGCCGCCTGCTTCAGTGCCGAAAGGATGTTCAGGCCTTCCGGGTTCTGCTCCTCCATCGCAGCCTTGCTCACAAGGTCGAACGCCGGGGAGTCGTCGCCGTAGGCCGCATGGAACAGGGCGTCCTGCACGCGACGGATTGCGTCGATGCTCGCCTCGTTCGAAGCTGTCCACATGGATTTCTGGTCGGCGCTGGGCACCACGTCGGAGATGAACCGGCCCATGAAGGAGCGATTCGTCGGGTCGGAGAGCTTCTTCTCCGAGTCCAGGAGGTCCAGGTGCTCGGGCGTCATCGCCGCGGCGTCCGCCTTCGCGCGGGAGGTCATGTCCATGGAATTGGTCATGGACTGGTTCAGTTCACGGGCGAACGCCGTCCGGTCGGAGACTTCCGTCTTCCGCATCCGGACCAGGACGGGCTCCTTCATCTTCTGGATGGCGGCCGGGTCCAGGCCGTATTCCTCGGCATGGGACAGGAGGGTCTGCTTGTAGGCCTCGAACTTGCCCTGGGCGGCGGCGTTGCGGAGACCCATCACCCGGTGGTTTCCACCCTCCACTGCCATGTCGGGGCCCACCACGGGGGCGCCGTCGGTCACCGAGGGGGTGTTCATCAGGAGGTCTGGGTTCAGGTTCGCACCGATCCGCTGGACCGTCTGCGCGGAGGTGAACCGGCTGGTGTCCCTGGGCTGCATCCCCGTGGGATACCCGGGGTTGTCGCTGGTCACCAGGGAATGCATAGGAACCACGGCCAGGGTGTAATCGTGGCTGTTCCCTGCTCCAGTTGCTGCTTTCACGTCTTTCCCGAGGACGGAGAGCGGGGGAAGAGGCAGTTTTCCATCCGATGCAGGAACACCCTTCCCTTGGGCCGGGGTAAACTCCGACCCTCCGCTCTCCGCCTTCGAGGCTGCAGCTTCCTCGCGCTTCCGGACCTGCTCCTTCAACTGCACCAGTTGGAGCTCCACCCGCTCCGGGGGGATCTCGGCCGCTTCCGCCTTCTCGCGGAACACCTTCTCGCTGAACGGCATCGCTCCGGAGGCCATGGCCGCCTTGGCGTCCTGGAATGCTCCCTCGAGGTTCTTGGCGGTCTCGTCCAGCACGGGGGCCAGGGATTCCGAAGGCTTGTCCGCTTCGGCGTCCTTGGCGGCCGTCTGGGCCACCGTACGGGCGTTCTCCGCTGCGGCGTGGGCTTTCTCCTCGATCGCTTTCCCGCCGTCCTGTTGGATCTGCTGCACGTCCTTGGCGGTCAATCCCCCTGGAGGTGCCTGGGTGGGGTCGGCCGTACCAGAGAGAATCGCCTGGGCGGCTTCGTGCTTGGTCACGGCCTGGGCGGCCTGGGCATTCGCCTGTTGGACCTCGGGCCTCTGCTGGATCTGCTGGAGGGCCGCGGTATTCTTGACTTGGTCCAGGTGCTCCTTGAATTCTTCCGGTCCGCGGAGCGGGTCCTTTGCCCGGAACTTGTCGATCTCCTCCGCGAGTTCAGGGAATTCATTAACGAGGGCTTCGAATCCCTTGTTGTACCGATCCTCTTTCCCTTTCATCGCTGCGCCAGCCGGCGAAGCCTCGTTTGCGACCCTTGTTTCCCCCAGGGCCGTTGCACGTTGGAGCGGGTCGTAGCCGGATGTTGCCGCGGGTGCCGCGGGCTTGGTCTGGGCGGGCTTCATCGGGTCCTGGTGCTTCCCGACAAATCCCTCGATTCCACCGGTGGGAGCCCCCATTCCAACGCCAGCCACGAATCCAAGGGCAGTCGATTCACCGACTCCCTCGGACCACTTGCGGTTGGGATCCACCTGCTGCACGAACTTGTTCTGGATGGCCTGCCCGGGACCTTCTTCAAGAGTCTCCTGAAGGCCTTCTCCCAGGATATTCTTTGCCGCCATCGCCAGCTTGCGACCGATCGGCCCCATTACCTTTTGACCGGCTCCGGCGATCACCCGGTCGGAAGAACGTGACCCTGGGATAAAGTTCGTCAGAAGCGATTCGGCCGTTCCCACTGCGCCGGCCTGCCGCGAGAGACGGAGGGCCATGTCCTCCCGGACCTGCTGGCGGCTCTCCGGTGGTGCTGAACGGATCTCCGGTACCTGGGCCCACATCTGGTCCATCTCTGGGGCCATGAGGTCCTGGTAGGTCTGCCCGCCCACCGAAGCGCCTTGGAGTCCACTGCCAACGGCGACGGCTGCTCCGGTCGCCAGCTTGCCCGCCAGTTTCTCCGAAGCACCGCGGGCCAGGGCAATGCCTCCGGCCACACGTCCCGCGGCTCCGCTCGGGAGCATGAGGGGAAGCTGGTCTGCCATGAAGTTCGCCGTCTGCATCGGATGCTTCACGGTTCCTACGGCTGCAGCGAGTCCCTTGGCGAACTCCCCGTCGGCGGCGTCCACTTCCTCGCGGTAGGCCTCCTGGGATCGGTGGAGTTCCGGGGACTTCAAGGGCTCGTAGAAGTCCTTGACGGCGGTTCCCGCGCGGGTGATGGGGTTGTCCGGATCCATCCCGGGGACAACGAGTCCCGCGACCTGCCCGATGTTCTCCACCAGACTTCCACCGGATCCACCCAGAACTGCACTGGCATCTTTCGCGAGGGCTGCGGCGTTCGGGAGGAATCCTTGCGTGGGCCCGCGGGTGTCGATCTTGGCGGCCTGCTCGCGGAGGGCCTTGGCCCTGGAAATCCCCTGGTCGTGCGCCAGGGCCCGAGCGAATCCGCTTCCCGCGGACTGGACCTCCTTGGAGAGGTAGTTGAAATCGTCGTCCGAGACATCCCGACCGTGGACCACCTGCCCGACGATCCCTTGCAGCTTCTGGCTCTCCGGATGCGCGAGGACCCATGTCTTGATCGCGTCCTGTTCCTCGGGCGCCAGTCGTTCCTTGCGGAGGGCCTTATTCACCGACTCAAGGAGAATCGGAGCAGGTTTGGCAGCCTCTACGTCCGCCACGTTTCCAAGGAAGCTCGAGTTTGCCTGCGCCAGGATCTCAGGATTGGACGGAGAAGACACGCAGGCCTCGTTTTTTAGGGTCTAGGGATCTGACGAGCCCCACTCGGATGGACGGACTTCTCCAATATATCACTCTTGCTGTCCCATGCGAAGTCCGGGTTTGGATCGTCGTCGTAGCCGTTGATCGTCTGGGCATTCTGGTTTGCCGACAGAAGGCGCGCGAGCTTGATATTCGTGGCCTGCTTGATGTCGCCTCGCAACCCTTCCCAGTCCCAATCGTATGTCGTGTCCGGACTTGCGAAGGGATTCAAAGGATGCGTGTTGATGCTGGCGACTTTCCGCTTCAGCCCGTTGGCGTTTGCCATTTGGAGCTGTTCTTCTGGCTTCGCCTTCCTGAAACTCTTGGCGAGGTCAGCAATCGCAGAGAGCTTGAATTCCTCCTCCTTGCGGGCGGCCTCGAACACATTCAGGTTCGCTTTCATCTGGATCAAGGCTACGTCGGTAGCGGCCTTCGCTGCCTTGTCTGCGGCCTTGCTACGGCCGGCTTCATGGAGCCTCGCAATCCTTTCCTCGAGCTTCGCGCGCATCGCGTCACGCTCCCGATCGTAGGCCAGGAGAGTCCCTTGGCGCCGGTCGTCTCCAGCCTCCTTGAGGAAGTCCGTCCCGATCTTGGCTTGGTTGCCTCGAATGTCCTTCCGCTCGTCCGCGACGTTCTTGGCCAGGTTCTGGGTAAATTCCCCGGCCTGGGACATCTCGTGGAGATCCTTCATGGGAATCCCGAGTTCCATGCCGGCGCGGAGGCGGGCTGCGATGTAGTCGTTCGTCCCCGCTGCTGTGGGCGCCTGGGGTTTGGACTCCGCTAGGGCATTTGCCAGGACGTTCTCGTACTGGGCCGGCTTCTGTACGCCAACCTGGGGTACAGGTATCTGCTGGGTGGGCAGCTTGAACTGGTCCTGGAACACCTGATTCCCGGCGTTTAGGACGGGATCCATCACCCCGCCGTTCGTCTGCCCGCTGGTCGCTCGCTGGATCTTGTCGGCGAGGGCCCCGGGAACGGATCCGCCTTCTCCGGCTGGGAGGCTCTGGAACAACGCCGATCCCGTGGGACCCATGTTCTCCTTGGCGCCATTCAGGTCGATCCCAGCGGAGGCCGCGCGCTGCTGGTCCAGGATCTCCTGGGTGCGGCGGTTCAGGTCCTCGAGCTGCTGGCGTGCGGCCTCCTGGCGCAGGCGTGCCTGTTCCTGTTCGTCCAGGGAGGATGCGAGATTCGATCCGGCCCCGGCCAATCCCGAGATGAAGGTCGCGAGCCCTTGTCCTGCCGCGCTCACACGGCACCCCGGAGCATCATCAACTTGTCACGGAGGGACTGCCCCTGGCTCACTACCTGTCCCGTGGTGGCCAGGACGTTGGCGTTCCGCTGCACGGAGGCTTCCCGGTAGGCATTCTCGTTGTCCTTGAGCTGCTGCCATGCACGGTCGTTCTCGTCGTTGAGCATCTTCTCCTGGAGCTTCCGTTGCTTCTCCTGCTCCTTGGCTTGGAGGTATGCCATGATCCCGCTGGCGGCCGTGGATGCGGCACCCAGACCAAACTTGGCCCACGGAAGGGAAGAAGTCGCCGCTGTCTCGGTAGTCGAGTCAGCCATGATTCCCCCTT
>Ga0302323_100003330_pt1 | contig 13076 bp, 10 predicted proteins | sample Fen_T0_3_FD_201950 | JGI IMG/M metagenome (GOLD analysis project Ga0302323, IMG submission 201950) | Peat permafrost microbial communities from Stordalen Mire near Abisko, Sweden - Fen_T0_3 | ecosystem: Environmental > Terrestrial > Soil > Wetlands > Permafrost | place: Sweden: Abisko... | reverse complement strand
ATTGCTGGTTCCTGCGTTGCCCGACGCCACCGCCGACAAGATACCGGCTTTCTTAGCACTGGCGATGCTGACTGCCAAAGGATCCAGCGCGCACGACGTGGTCGACACGCCACCTCCCAAGCTCAGGTTGATGGAGACGATGTTGTAGGTTGTCTTGTTCTGAATGCACCAATCGATGGCCTTCATGATGTCGGCCGTCCACGCCGACGAACCGGTAAAGACGTCCAGTGCAATAATCTTCGCCGCCGGAGCCACCGAGAGAACGATGCCCGACACATTCGTACCGTGGCCATTGTCATCCACGTTGTTGTCGCTGGGCGCCATGTCTGCCGCGTACACGATGGGGCATCCCGTGGCACCGGCTGCCGCGCAGTTGAACGGCGCACGTTTGAAATCGGCGCCGGTATCCAGCACGGCAACCGCCGTTCCCGCGCCTAGCTTGCCCGCCGCCGCCGCCGCCGGTTGTTTGATAAGACTCAAATCCGCGGGCACCGCTTCCAGCATGGCGAGAGCTTCATTGGGAACGATCCTGACCACCGCCGGATCGGACGCCAAGGCTAGCAGCGCCGCTGACGATTGCGCCTGCATGTGGATGGCGGGCAAATGCTGAAAGCTGTCCACCGTGGAAAGCGGTTGCATGCGCAGGCGGCCCAGCAGACCGTCTTTGGCCAGTCGCAGGTGTGCCGCCGATACGGCGACGGGGTCTTGCTGCGAGTCCGAAGCGTCAGTGGCGGCCGTCGGGCCTTGATCGAGCAGCACGATCACGTCGTGCGACTGACCGGCGGCTAGGTCGCCGTGGAGCCGAGGATCCAGCTTCGCCAGCGCCTCGTCTCCGGCTGCCCCGGTTGCCGAAGGAGCCGCCTGCCCGCCCTGGCCGCCGACGCTGGCTTCGACCCCGGCAGACGCCGCCAAGCCTCCCAACCCTGCGACCGGCGACTCCTCCACACCCATGGGCGTCCCATCACATGCAGCCCACAGGGCAACAGAAGCCAAGAGCGACCTACGGAAGAATGCATTCGCGCATGCGCTGCCCGACGATGTACGTCCCATGTGTCTCCTTCGGAAACCCGGCTGACTACGAGAGTCCCGTGGCTTTGCGTCCCCCGGTCGCCCGAGGTTTGCCGTTTCGAGAGCCTTTACTGGAGCATAAAATGTACGCTGCGCTACATGCTGACGTCAAGAAGAAACGTCATCTACACACGGACCCGCCACGGCAGCCCGCCAACCTGACGATGCCCTACCAGACGACCACCGGCTGCGGCTGGTCGACGATCTTGAAACAGGTTGCGCTGGGTTGCGACCACCTGATCATGTTGTACCAGAACTGCGGAACCTGAAAAACGTTCTGGGGTAGGAACCCTGCACAGGTGAGATCGCTCGAGCTGGGATTGCCCGTCCCGCTCCACTGGCTGGTGTAGGTAATCCATTCATCCGCGTAGGCCAGGACGTGGCCCTTGCCCACCAGCTTCCCCACCAGCGCATTCTTGGGCCCATCGACGGTAGCGGCCACGTGGGCGTCTGCCGGTGCATTGATCGAACGGCCGTTGTCTAGCCCTACCCAGGTAACGTTGCTGCTGAGATTGGCGATGACCGGGTCGGTCTTGATCCACGTCGACAACGTGTTGGCGTGGGCGCACGAGCAAACCCGCCAGTCGACGCAAGTGGCGTACAGACCATCCTTGTTGTAGCTGATACCGGAAAAGGCCAGCAACTGGTTGGTGGGATCGACCTCCGTACCGTCGCCCGAGTAGCTGGTCAGACTGATGACGCCACCCCCACTCTCGACCCAGGCCTGAAAGGCGGCGACCTCGGAATTGTCGAACTTCCAGAACGGCCCCGCATTGGAGTCGTCGGAGAGCGAGGCCAGAATAATCACATTGTACGTGGCGAGAAAGTCAGGGGTCAGCTTCACCCGGTTCTTGAAGTTGTCGGCCTTCGCCGTTCCTGCGCTGCTGGTGTTCAGCCAATCCTGCAGGGCGGTGTCGCTATCGGCGTTGCGGACGGCACCCCACGTCCCGGGCTTGCCGATGACCGCCACATTGAAGGGAGGACAAACGCAGTCGCTGCCGCCCGAGCAGGCAACCTTCTGGGGCGTCCCCCCTCCGTCCACCGTCGATTGGGATTGGGGTGGCTGGGCGTCGAGCGAAACGGTGACGAGACCCGCCCCACCTTGGCCGCCCGCAGCCGCACCCGAGCCTGAGGCAGCCCCCGAGCCCGGAGAATCGACCACGGTGCCCTGGGCACAGCTTCCCTGGACCACCCCCAGCGCCAGGGCGACGGTGACAATCGACAGTCCGACACTGGTCGAACCGGAGCTTCTTCTGGACATAGCGATAGCCTGGACTGAATCTGGCGCCCACGTCAACGTCTTCCGGGGCTGGCCCTCGCCCCGCGCTCATGGCTCGAGGTACGGTTTGATCAGGTCGTACTTGGACTGGTTCACCGTCAGCCAATCGTCCTTCAGGATGCCCTCGGTATCGCCCGAGTTGGGATTCATGCTCCAAAAGGTCCAGCTGGCTTGTTTGCCGACGTAGTCCATGAACGTCTTCAACCACTTGTAGGGGACCGAGCTGGGATCGGCGGCGCTGGCTTCCTTGATGCCGAACTCGCCGATGAAAACCGGCGCTATCCCGCGCTTGGCCACGAACCAGAATTTGTCGTCCCAGATGCCAGGCATGTTGCTGGGGAAGTTGGCTGCAGAAAACCACGACTGCGCGTAGACCTCGGGACCATACTCGTGCGCCGAATACCAGAGGCTGGCCGCCGGGATGCCATGGTCGCCGATAGGACTGTCGGCCACCCCCTTCAGATTGCCGCCCCACCAATAGTTGTCGCCGCGGTAGTTTTCCACTCCCTCGACGATGATGGTGATGGCGGGATTGACCGCCAGGATGGCCTGCCCGCATTTGACGGCGGCCTTGCGCCAATCGGTCGTCCCGTAGCCTGACTGGTCGTAGCCCCAGGTGGCCGGCGGTTTCATGCCGGAGGTGGTGTTGCCGTGGGGCTCGTTCTTGAGGTCTGCTGCTACCACCGCCGGATTGTCCTTGTAGCGCTCGATCATCGAAACCCAATCCGAGATCCACGTGGCCTCGGGATACGCGCTGGAATACCACAACGTCTCGTTCATGTACCCGTCGTGGGCTCGCGAATGGTTGTCGAGAATGACCTTCAACCCGATGCGATTGGCCTCGTCCAAGATCTTGTCCATCACCTCCAAGGACGAAAGCCCGGCCAGATCGACGTTCATCCCCGTTTCCTTGGTGTACGGATCGACGCCGTAAGCGTTGATCTGCATCCCCGTGGGGACCGCCGTCAGCATGTCGTTACACCAAGGCAGCCGCACACTGTTGAACCCCAGAACTTTGATCTGCCGCAGCATCGAGCGGTAGTCACGCGCCCACAACCCGTGCGGGGATGCGTTCCCCGTCTCGAAACCGAACCAGTTCACGCCTGTCAGCCGCGGTCGACCGAAGCAGCCAGCGCACGCACCTGCCCCGCCCCCGCCACCACCTGCGGCGGTCGCCCCCGCGCTGCCCCCTCCCCCGCCGGTCTCCGAAGGCCCGCCAGACTCGCCGCTAGAACAAGCCCCGAGGACCAAGAGAAGGCCCAGGCCCGCCCCCCTACCCCAGTGGGAGGTCCCGGCGTCTGTCCTGCGTGTGCTAACCGCTGAGTCGTGCATTGGCGCCGGATTGTACCCAGACCGCTGGCCCCTTGGCGATAGCTTCCGTTACGGGGGCAGGCTCGCGCGACGACACTACCGCTGGGCTGGCTTGCCTCCCGTGACGCCCTGTGAAGCAGGACGGGGTGCTATCCGACCAGCGGCTGGTACCAGTGGCGGCGGTTCCAAACCAAGGTTCAAGCGAACGATTTCTTTCCAGCGCTCCCAGCTCCAGATGGGGCCGCTCACGACCAGGCGCACGCGCTCGAACAGCTGCCCCAGCTTCGGGTCGGTCATTCGGTTTCGCCCCGCCCGCAGGCTTTCGAGATAGCCAGAGGGAATCTCGCGGCCATAGTGGCCCACCCGCCAGGTGACCTGATCGGTCGCCGGCAAGCGGGCGAGAAAGGCATCGTTCAGGCCGTAGCCGTCCACCAGAATCGCGGTGGCGGGGGCGAAGAATCCTGTCACACCCACCTGCGCGACAGCTTCGATGCCTGTCGCCGACATACGCTGTCCCCGCGCCCGGCGCCAGTCGTCGGGCACGACATGGGTCCGGCTAGCGTGCAGGATGGAGGAACTGGCAGCGTAGTATCCACGTTCGTCGCAAACGCCGCGTTCGTCCCAATAGTTCGCCGAGATGGGATTGTTCGGCAAAGCGTATTCGACGTTTCTGCCAAGGGTGGGATGAGGGGTTAGGAGCAGTCCGGCCGCCAGGACGATCGCCGCCGGCAGGTAAGCAATGGGCATTGATCGGTCCAGCGCTTCCCGCAGCAAGTAAGCGAGAACGAGAGCAGCCGCCAGCAGCGGCAGGCTGAAGAAACGACCGGCCATGAAATCGCCGCCAATCCAAACGAGATAACCAAGATAGAGCAGAACGCCCAACACGGGCGCAAGCAACCGGCGTTCGCGTTGGACTGCGAAGAGGACAAGGGCAAAGGCGATGACGAGCAAAGAGACGGGATCGAAGTCGATTTGGGAAAGGTAGTAGAACACGCCTTGGAGCCAAAGCTGGGAAGACGGGATGCCGCTGGCCAACTTGGCATAAGCGGTGTTGGGGAACGGAAAGCCATAGTAGACGACGGCAAAAGTCTCCCACACCAGCAGCGGCGCAAAGCCCAGACCCAGAACCTTGACGAGCCCACGCAGGGATCCGCGAAGTCGCCACAGGGCCGGCACCAGGAATGGAATCGCCACAACGAAGGCGTCGAGGCGGTTCAAGGCCAGAAGGCCAGCCAGAAACACCATCCGCTGCGCCCGAGCACGCGCGTCGACAACACGGTCACCATCGGTCTGGTGTAAATGCGCTGTGAGCAGGAGCACAAACAGAAAATGGGTCAGCGGATTCTCCAGGCCCGAGGTGGCGTAGTCCACGAATGACTTGGACGAGATGAGGATCGCCAAGGCCAGCAGGGAGGCAGGTGCAGGCAGGCGCATTCGGAAGGCAATCCAGTACAGGGTCAGCATCGACAGCCCAAGCGAAAGCACCACCGGCGCCCCCATCGGATCCGGAAGGAGAGAGTACGACAGCGCCAGCAACAACATCCAAAGCGGGTGGGTGTAGCCCTGCACGCGGTCGTACAGGTTCCAGCGCAGGCCACTGCCATCGAGCAGGTTGCGCACGGTCCGCAGCGTGATAAATGCGTCGTCGCTTACCCAAGCGTGGCGAAACAGCACCAACGCGCACACGAGCAGGCTCACGACCTTGAGCAGCGTGGCGCTGCTTGGTGCGCCCGACGCAACACTGTTTTCGACCTTCGGACTGCCTTCGCCCATGACCAAAGCGTGGGCGACTTTACCGCAGCACCGACGATCGTAGTGCAAATCCGTCATAAGCAGATACGAAAACGCCAACATCGATATTCCCAGCCTGACCGATCGGCTATCATGCCCGCCGTGATGGGAACCGGTTCCTCTTTTCGCTTGCGCGGTAACTTCTGGCTGTTCGGCGCGATCTTCTTCCTCTACCTATTCTCGACCAGTCGAGAGCGCCCTTGGGGCGATGCCACACCGGTGTGGGAGGTGGCCGACAGCATTGCCAACGCCCACAATCTCCACGCCAAGACGCGCTGGCCAAGTGCACTTCAGAACGGCAAGGATGGACATCTCTACGGCATCGCGCCCGTCCTACAGAGCGCCGTTCACGTTCCCGGCGCCTATCTCCAACACAAGGTAGCCACGATCTTCCCGACCTACTGGCAGATCGCATGGCGTTTCACCGCCCACCTAGCGCCCACGGTGCTGGGAGCGCTGACGTGCGTGCTCTTCTTCGGTCTTTGCAGGCGTCTCGAGATGGCGCCCGTCGCGGCGGCAGCGACGACGCTTGCATTGGCCTTTGCGTCGTCGGTTTGGGTGTATGCGCGCTACCCGTATTCCGAGGCGCTGCAGCTCTTCTTCTTCACCGGTTTTTTCGCCAAACTGCTCCAGGTTCGCCGAGAACCGACGGCACGTCAGGCGGCCCTGTTGGGCTTGTGGGCTGGATTGCTGGTGAACGCCAAACCCGTATTTCTCGTCTCGACGCTGGGTGCCGGTCTGTTCCTCGTTTGGGAGCTTCGCCGCAATTGGAGGGCGCTACTGCTGGTCGCGGCGGTCACGACCGCCAGCGCTGCGCCGCTCGGGTTCATCTATCTGTTCTACAACTACTTGCGCTGGGGCAGCTTCTTGCAGACCGGCTACGGCGTTTCCGTGGGGACCTCGGGGTTGGCGACGGGCGCGGCTGGGGTGCGCCCCATACCCTTGGTGGGGCTTTGGGGCATGTTCCTGTCACCGGGAAAATCCATCTTCCTTTACAGCCCGCCCCTTTTCGTTGCCCTTTTCGCGTTTCATCGCTTCGCCAAGCGTTTTCCTTACATCGTGCTCGCCATGGTGCTGACCATTGTGCCCAATCTGTACATCCATGCGCAGACGCTGTCGTGGTCCGGAGACTACGCGTGGGGCCCGCGCTACACCGTTTTTGCCCTCGCCATCCTTCTCTTGCCAGCGGGGTTTCTCGTCGAGCAGTGGCTGCGCACACCAACGTTGCTACGGCGCTCGGTGAAGATGGCGACCCTGGCTGGGGTCTTTCTGTCAGGTGCCTTCGTGACCTACCTGGGCAATGCCATCTACTGGGACCATTTCATCCGCATCGACAACGAGGCCAGGCAGGCGTGGCTTGGGGTGCCGAACAACAAAGGCGACGGCATGAGCACCGCAGCGTCACAGTGCTCGACGTGCTTCGAAACCATCTATTCCCTCCACTGGCTGCCGCCCTTCCAGCACATTCTCGGCAACTATTGGTTGTTTTCCCACGTGCCTGACAAGGACGACTGGGTCAAGGCCGAGAAGGACGCTCCCTGGCGACGTTACACCAGTCTGCAGCTCAACATCAAAGACAGCTACGGGCGCGCACGCATCGATTGGTGGTTTGTCGAGTACCGCAACGCCTTCCCCGTGCTGGCGTGGTTCTTGGTGATTCTTCTGCCCGCCATCAGCGCCCTCATGTTGTTACTTTTCTTCCTAGAAGTCCGACTTGGCTACACCGGCCGCACCACCCCGGACCTGTCAACCGCTCCTCAGCAAGCCTCGATTCTGCCCGGCACGCACGCAGAGCTCGAGCGCGGCTGAGCGGTACCGTCGATTCAAGTTCGACCGCGAGATCCCGATGGGTCTGCTGCCGGCTCGCGCTCAAGCATCACCTGAGGCCGGCGCCCAAGGAGCAGAGAACACCATGGCAGGACGGATCAAGAGGATGCTCGACGAAATTGTTCAAAAGAAGTCCGGGGGAAAGCCGGCATTGTCCAACGTCGCGAAAACGAAGCTGATACTCAAAGGCCTCGATCCCGACAAGTTCAGCGCTGCTTCGCCTGACGACCCCACGATCATCGCCAGGGTATCGGCGGTCGCGCTCGAAATGGGCATCACTGTCAGCTAACCGAGATTGGAAAAACCATGAAAGTCAAACTCGCAAACTCCACCAAGCCTGGGCTCGACGCCGCGGTCCTCGAGATCGCCGAAGCATTGAAAGACGACGACACACGTTTGCTCATCTACTTCGCATCGACCTGCTACGACCCCGCCACCTTGGCGCGCCAGATGGCCTCGGCCTTCCCGGGTGTCACGACCGTCGGCTGCACCACCGCCGGCGAGATCATTTCCGGCCGAATGCTCGAACATTCGATTTCTGCCATGGCCCTCGGCAGTCAGCTCGTCGTACGCGCCGAGGCGCGCTTGCTTCGCACCGTGGCCGCCAATGCACGAGAGGCCGTCACCCATGCCTTCGCAAGTCTGTCGCAGGCCTTCGGACACGGCATGACCGATCTCGACCATGATCGGTATGTGGGTATCATTCTTGCCGACGGCCTGAGCGTCGCCGAGGAGCGGCTGATGGATGCTATCGGCGACAAGACCAACATCGCCTTTGTGGGTGGCTCCGCCGGCGACGATCTGAAATTCCAAAAGACGCAGGTCTTCGTTGGACCGGTAGCGGCGTCCGACGCAGCCGTGCTCGTGGTCATGGAGGCGGCCGTCCCCTTCCAGATTCTCAAGACCCAAAGCTTTCGAGCCCTGCCGCAGAAGCTGGTGGCAACCAAAGTCAACGAGCCGATGCGACGGGTGCTGGAATTCAATGGCAAGCCGGCCGCGGTTGCCTATGCCGAGGCCGTTGGCACCACGATCGAGCAAGCGTCCTCGCGCTTCATGACCAATCCCGTTGGCCTGGTGGCAGGCGAAGAAATATTCGTTCGCAGTCCGCAGCGTATCGAGGACACCAGCATCTACTTCTACTGCAGCGTCGTCGAAGGGACCGAACTGGCCCTGCTGGAGTCCACCGACATCGTCGCCGACACGCAAAAGGCAATCGGCAAGGTGTCCGATGCTTCAGCCATTATCGACTTCGACTGTATCCTGCGTACCCTCGAGCTTCGCCAGAAAGGTCAATGCGACGCCTACGGAGGCATCTTTGCACAAACGCCGACCGTCGGGTTCAGCACCTATGGCGAGGAATACATCGGCCACATCAATCAGACCTCGACGATGTTGGTATTTCGCTCGCAGTAGCCATCGGCCCAGCCGTCCTGTCGCCCAGCGCCGCCCTTGTCCGGCAAGAAAACGAGCAGAATTCACCCGGAATCGGTTTGCAGTTGATCGAGACCGATGGTGTCGCATCCGATGCTCGCGGCGCTGGCGGCGCGAATGGTCTTTTCCAATTCGCCTATGTTCCCCTGCCAGGGGTTGAGAAACAAGCTGCGGTAGGCTTCGATATCGAAGGGGCGGGGCCGTTCACGCATGAAGTACTGGACCAGAAGACCTGCATCTTCGATGCGGTCCCGCAGTGGCGGAATGAAGATTGGCTCGTGCCCAAAGTGAACGACCAAGTCCAAGTGCAAGGCCTTCCTATCATGTGCCCGCGAGGCCGCCGATCGCGTAGCCGCCAACAGACGCACTTCCAATGGATGCACCTGGGCCCCCCACGGCGAAGAGCAGCGACCATCTCGAAGGAAGCCCAGCAGTTTGGCCTGGGCACTACCGGACATCGAGCCGACCTCGTCAAGGTATAGCGTTCCTCCGTTGGCTTCCTCGATCAGGCCGCGCATCTTGGCCGTCGCCCCGGCATGGGCGCCCTGTCCACGCCCGAACAGCTCGTGTTCGATCTGGTTTTCGGCAAGGGAGGCGCAGGGGATGGTCACGAACGAACCGCCACGGCCGCTTTCGCGATGGATAGCTTCCGCCATGATTTCCTTGCCGACCCCGGGTTCACCGGTCAGCAGAATCTCCACGTTTGATTTTGCCAGTCGGCGCAGTTGCGCCGCCAAATTCGCCATCATTGGCGACGAGGTCGGCACAGGGCCGAAAGGCTGCCCCACACTTGCCCAAATATTCCGCAAATCGCGCGACTGCATCCGTCGGTACACGAAAACATGGGCGCCGACGAAGACCACCGCACCATCGCGCAGCTTTGCCGTGCCGGACAATCTCGTCCCGTCCACGAAGGTGCCGTTTCGGCTATCGAGATCGCGAATGGCGACGGACTCGGCGTCCAGCCTCGTGAGGCGGCAATGGGTTCGCGACATGAATGGATCGCCGGTTTCCAACCGATGCGCCGACCCGTGCCCGATGCCCCGCCCCAGCTCGAGCTCGCCGTTGATGTCAACCAGACGACCTGCTTCGGCTTGTTCATCCGTCAATGCCCGTCCTGCACAGATCAGGACGTGGCTATCCCCTCCCCTCGCAGGCTCAAACACCTCCAAATTCGGTGTACTTTGTCCGCCCCACATGGCTCCTCGCAAGATCGCAAATGCAATGCGCTGGTACCGCCAACCTTATATCACCTTGAACGTCAAAAGAGCTGCGGGGGACGCACGACTGACCGCTAACGGCAGGCCAAATTTCCATTTGACGGCCGTACATCGGCGATTAGTGTTGTTAGGTCACAACAACATCCCGTGTGGCTGACGCCCACGGGTTACCCGCCGGGAGCTGATGGCCTCGGCGAAAGGAGCAGAAGAAATGCACGCAGAAATAATGTCCTGGTGGCGTTCGCACCGTATGGGCTGTGGCGATTGGGCCGCGGCAAGTTGCGGACCAGGTGGGCATCACGGGTTTGGCCACGGATCCCGAGGCGGTGACGGGCCTGATGGCGGCGGAGGTGATGGGGATGGTTTTGGAGCGTTCGGCGTGCGCAGGCCGCTACGCTTCCTAGCCTACAAGCTGGAGCTCGACGAGCGGCAAGTCAGCGAGTTTGCGCGAATTCTCGACGAGCTGAAGACCGAACGCGCCCAGGGCGAGGTCGACCGCCGCAGAACGCTGTCGGCCTTTGCCGATGCCGTCTCGGGTGATGCCTTCGACCAAGCCCGTGCCAAGGAAGCGGCCGACTTGCGCGTTGCCACCGCCGAGCGACTGCGCGATGCCGTTACCAAGGCCCTGGCGCGCATGCACGCCTTGCTGGACAAGGAGCAGCGCGAGCGCCTGGGGTACCTGCTTCGCACCGGCACGCTGGTCGTCTAGCAGTCGTGTCAATAGCAGGAGGGCGGCCGGGGGCTGCCCTCCTGTCCCTGGCTCGAAGGAGCCGGCCTTGTCGAGATCCCCTGGATCGAGGTAGTTCCATGATCAATGCTGCACGAAAATCCGAGCAGGACCGTGCACTGCTCGATGAATACTCACGAACCGTCACGGCAGTAGCCGAACAGGTCAGCCCCGCTGTGGTCAAGATCGACGTAGAAGGTGGGGCCCCGGAGCAGGCAACAGGAAGCGGGTCCGGCTTCGTGGCAACGCCAGATGGATTCCTCCTGACCAATAGCCACGTGGTGGCTGGCGCCAAGCGCATCTCGGTGTCGCTGCTCGACGGACGGGTGGTTCCCGCCCATTTGGTGGGCGACGATCCCGACAGCGACCTCGCTGTCCTTCGCATTCATGCCCCTGACCTCCAGGCCGTGTCGTTCGGCGATTCAGCCGACCTGCAGGTCGGTCAAATCGCCATCGCCATCGGCAACCCGTATGGATTGAACTGCACGGTGACCGCGGGAGTGGTGAGCGCGCTGGGACGGTCCCTACGCACCAAGACCGGACGCCTCATCGACGACGTGGTGCAAACCGATGCGGCCCTCAACCCGGGCAATTCGGGTGGACCGTTGTGCGACGCACTTGGCCGGGTCATCGGCGTCAACACCGCCATGATCCTGCCCGCGCAGGGCATCTGCTTCGCCATCGCGGTCAACTGGGCCGTGTTCGTGATGAGCAAGCTGATCCATGATGGGAGAATCCAGCGGTCCTATTTGGGTATCGCCGGACAAAACGTGCCCCTGCATCGCCGTCTGGTACGCTTCCATCAATTGCCTGTGGAGACCGCCATCTTCGTGGTCTCGGTCGAGGCTGGCAGCCCCGCCGCCCTGGCAGGTGTTCGCGATGGCGACATCATCGTCGGATACGACGACAAGGCCATCGCCAGCATCGACGACCTACATCGCCTCCTCACCGACGAAAGGGCGGATACCGCGGGTCAGTTGACGATTATCCGCCGCACAGAAAAGCTCAACCTCTCGGTACGCCCCGCGCTGCGCACGCACTAAGCCGCAGGCGGGACGGCCCGAAGCTACGGCTTGCCCGGAACTGCTGCCGCGACACGACCAACGTCCAGCGCGGGCCGCCGCTGGCGTAGGTGCCCGCGAGGGAAGCCTTGGCGCACCGGCTCGGGTGCCGGGCCTGGCTTCCAGGTCCTGATCCCAGCAACCAACACGTGCTCGAAAGTCGCATCTTCGCCCTCAGAAACGCCTTGCGCGAGCTCCGTGAAGCAGTCGACAGCGCGAAACCACGATGGTCTGGCCCTGCTACCACAACTCAAAGATCCGGGTGTTCGTCCAGCACGCCGGCCTTGCACTCACCGAGCGGGAAGCTACGATCTCGGCCATGGCAACTATCGGAATCATTGGAGCAGGGCACATTGGAAGTCAGGTCGCGCGGCTGGCGGTGGCCAACGGCGACAGCGTGGTAATCAGCAATTCACGCGGGCCCGAAACGCTGGCCGGCCTCGTGGCCGAGCTTGGACCCAAGGCGCGCGCCGACACACCGCTTGGGGCGGCCAAGGCCGGGGACATGGTGGTCGTGACGATCCCGCTGAAACACTACCGCACAGTCCCGGTCGAGCCATTGGCGGGCAAGATCGTGATCGACACCAACAACTACTATCCCGATCGCGACGGGCATATTCCCGAGTTGGACAATGAGTCGACCACGACCTCGGAGCTGCTGCAAGCACATCTACCGACCTCGAAGGTGGTCAAGGCGTTCAACCACATCTACGCCGCGGAGCTGACCACCCACGGACTGCCCGCCGGCGCGAAAAATCGACGAGCCCTGGTCATTGCCGGCAACGATGCCAAGGCCAATGCCACAGTCGCCGCGCTCATCGATCGTTTCGGTTTCGACGTCGTCGACGCCGGCCCCCTAAGCGAAAGCTGGCGCATCCAGCGCGACACGCCCGGCTACGGCCCGCGCCGGACCGCCCAGGAACTGCGTGCCGATCTGGCCGCAGCCAGGCGTTGAGCAGGGCTCCCCGGAATCCGGCGTAACCAGGCGCGGCGCTTGGCTCTGGCCGCGGCCAAACTACGACCCGTAGGGTGAAAGAAGGGGTCGTAGCCGTGGCCGTGGGATTGCGGGGCCCCTGGCAGGGGCCCCTACCCGGCGTCACGGGCAGTACGCTACTTGACACTTGTTGGCGACGCAGGTGAAGTGAGCGCACCCGGTGCCGCCATCCGAGCAGATCTGGCAAAGATCTGGCAAGGCGCCCGTGCAATCCATTGCGCTCGCGCAGACGAGTCCGCCGCTACCATCAGGCCGCGTAGGCCCATCCTGATTCGGCACGCACTTGCACAGCTTGTTGTCGAAGTGATCGCCCATGATGCACAGGACGGTCTCCACGCACGTACCAGCGACGACGGGCGGAGAGACT
>Ga0302323_100003328_pt1 | contig 13078 bp, 9 predicted proteins | sample Fen_T0_3_FD_201950 | JGI IMG/M metagenome (GOLD analysis project Ga0302323, IMG submission 201950) | Peat permafrost microbial communities from Stordalen Mire near Abisko, Sweden - Fen_T0_3 | ecosystem: Environmental > Terrestrial > Soil > Wetlands > Permafrost | place: Sweden: Abisko... | reverse complement strand
CGAGCGGCACCGGCGGGGACGCCGAGGGCGGTGGTCCGGCGGGCCGGGCGGCGGGTTGCCGGGCCGGCGGGCGCTCGGACGGCGCCGCCCGGCCGGGGGCGCCGGACGCCGGGCGCACCTCCTCGCCCCGGGGCGCCACCGGTCCCCAACCGGGAGGCTCCTCGGACGGCGCCGCCTGCTGCTGCGGGGTCTGCTGCGCCGCCTGCTGGTCCGGCGCCAGCTGCTGCGCGGACCGCTGGGCCGGTGCGGCGGGTGCGGGCGGCGTGGCAGGACCGGTGGGGCCGGACGCCGCGGGCCGGGCGCCGTCCCCCGAGACGGCCTCGATCCGGCAGTCGAGCCCGATCACGTCGATGAGGGCCTGGCGCACGTACTCCGCGTGTGAGCCCTTGCCGAAACCGGCGGCCCGGCCCGCAGTGTTGAACACCAGCACGAGCCGGCCCTCGGCCAGGTCGTGCACGCCCGCGTGCTCCGAGACCAGGGTCCAGGTCATGCGGCGCAGGCCGCGCAGGCGGTCGAGGACGTCGGGCCACATCCGGCGGACGGTGTCGACGTCCGCGGGCCCGCCGCCACCCGCCGCGACGGGAGCAGGAGCGGGACGGCGCTGCGGTGCGCTCTCCGGAGCGCCGTACCCGGGGCCCTGCCCTCCGGGCGCCCCGACCGGACCGGCGACGGGACCGAGCCCCGCCGCGGGCCCGGCGACCACCGGCCGGTCCGGCTCGACGCGCGGCGGGGGCGCGGCGGCGACGGGCGCGGAAGGCGCCGTCCGCTCGGCGGGCGCCGTCCGCTCCGGGGGCGCCGTCCGCTCGGGGGGCGCCACCTGCGGCATCCCCCCGGAGCCGATCATCCCCATCCGCTTCTCGATCCGGTCGACGCGGGCGCGCAGGCCGCGCTCGGTGTCCTCGGAGCCGGGGAGCAGCAACCGCGCGACCAGAAGCTCCAGCTGCAGGCGGGGCGACGTCGCCCCGGTCATCTCGGTGAGGGCTGCGTTGACGACGTCGGCGGCCCGGGAGAGCTCGGCGCGGCCGAAGCGCGCGGCCTGCCCCCGCATGCGCTCCAGCTGGTCGGCGGGCAGGCCGCGCAGCACCCCGTGACCGCCGTCCGGCACGGCCGCGACGACCAGCAGGTCGCGCAGGCGCTCCAGCAGGTCCTCCACGAAGCGCCGCGGGTCGTGGCCGGTCTCGATCACCCGGTCGACGACGCCGAAGACGGCCCGCCCGTCGGCGGCGGCGAGGCCGTCCGCCACCTCGTCGAGCAGGGCGGCGTCGGTGTAGCCGAGCAGCGAGACCGCCAGCGGGTAGGTGAGGCCCTCGTCACCGGCCCCGGCCATGAGCTGGTCGAGCACCGAGAGCGAGTCACGCACCGACCCCGCCCCGGCCCGGACGACGAGCGGCAGCACCCCCTGGCCGAACTCGACCCCCTCGGCACGGCACACCTCGCCCAGGTAGGACTGCAGGCGCTCCGGCGGCACCAGCCGGAACGGGTAGTGGTGCGTGCGGGAGCGGATCGTGCCGATGACCTTCTCGGGCTCGGTCGTCGCGAAGACGAACCGGACGTGCGGCGGCGGCTCCTCCACGATCTTCAGCAGCGCGTTGAAGCCCTGCGTCGAGACCATGTGCGCCTCGTCGATGATGAAGATCTTGAACCGGTCGCGGGCGGGGGCGAACACGGCGCGCTCGCGCAGGTTGCGGGCGTCGTCCACGCCGCCGTGGCTCGCGGCGTCGATCTCGACGACGTCCAGGCTGCCCGGACCGCCGCGGGCCAGGTCGACGCACGAGGGGCAGACGTCGCAGGGTGTCGGGGTCGGGCCCTCGACGCAGTTCAGGCACCGGGCGAGGATGCGCGCGCTCGTCGTCTTGCCGCAGCCCCGGGGGCCGGAGAACAGGTAGGCGTGGTTGACCCTGTCCTTGGCGAGCGCCGCGCAGAGCGGCACCGTGACGTGCTCCTGGCCGATCACCTCGGCGAACGTCTCGGGGCGGTAGCGGCGGTACAGCGCGGTCGACACGTGGCGAGCCTACGTGCCTCCACCGGCTCCCACGACGGCTGCGGAGGATCCGTGGACGACACCGCGGATCATGGTCACGCGGCCCGGCACCCGCCCGACCCCGGACAGGCGAGGACCCCCCGCGTACCCGCCAGAGCCCGCCTACCCTTGCTGCCTTCCGGCCCTGGGGGAGTTCAGCAGGGTGACGCCACGCGAGGGGTCGGCCCCTACTCTAGCCCGATCCCGGAGGTCCGCCCGCCACCTCCGGCAGGTCCGGCGGCGTCCGTTCGCGGTGGGCGCAGCATCCAGGCGGTCAGCCCGAGGCTGCGACCGCGCGACTCCACGAGCACCGGCGTCCCCCGGACGGCGACGAAGCCGCAGGCCGCCGCCACCCGCTCGCTGGCCTGGTTCCCGGGCTCGATCAGGGCCCGGATGCGGTGGAACCCCCACACCTCGCGCGCCCAGGTGACCAGGAGCCGGACGGCGCGCGACGCCAGCCGCCGTCCTCGATGGGCGGCCCCCAACCCCCAGCCGATCTCGGCGAGATCGGGGTGGAGGAACATCAGGACCTCGCCCCGCGGCGTGTCGTCGCCGGTCTCGGTGATGGCGAGCTGCAGCGCGGACCCCTCGGCGCGGCGCAGGCGGGCCCGCTCCAGGTAGGCGCGGGCGGCGTCCTCGTCGAAGGGCGAGGCCAGCGGCGTCCATCGGCGGATCTGCGGCTCGTCGAACAGCTCGGCCATGACCGGGACGTCGTCCGGGCGCCACTCGCGCAGCACGAGCCCGTCACCGGCGATCCGCACCGGCTCGCGACCGGGGAAGTACCCCGGGAACGAGCCCGAGGCCGGACTCGAGGAACGGCCCGGCAGATGGTCACCCTCGCCCATCGCCCCACCCTGCCACCCCGCACCCCCGCAAGCACGCACCCACCGCCCAGCGAACCCCGTGACGGGTGGCCGGGCGGGATCTCACCGCCCGGCTCCCACAGATCCCGGCGTGAGCCTCTCGACTCACCGGGCTCTTGTCATCCGGTTCGTGCCGTCCGGACGCGGATGGTCACCGCCGCACGCCAGTGGGCGAACAGACCCGGCCTCGATCGTTTGATCTTGGCGAGGGTCCGGTAGGCCCGGGCTGGTGCCCGGCGCAGGTGCTTGAACTTGCGTCTGGCCCATCGCACCAGGTAACGGTCGATGTGGTAGAGCACGTTCAGGGTGGCCCAGGGATTGAACTTCCCGTAGTAGGCCACCCACGAACTGGCCAGCGGGTTGATCACCTTGGCGAGTTCCTCGAAGGTGAGGTTGGTTCTCCGGTGCAACCGCAGATCACGGATCTGCGCCCGGATGGAGGTCGCGGCATCCGTGCTGATGGCCGGGGTGAAGGTCGTGGACATCGTCCCGTCCTTCGCCTTGGCCGGGCGCGGCTTGAACGTGAACCCCAAGAAATCGAACGACACCTGGCCGTGACGGCCGTGTCGTCGGCTCGTCTTGCAGTACACGATCCGGGTCTTGGTCGGATGCAACCTCAACCCTCCACATTCCTCCAGCCGCTGCGCGATGGCCTCGCGCAGCCTGCGGGCCTGCTGCTCGCTCACACAATGCACGATCACGTCGTCGACGTACCGTTCGAACGGCACGTGCGGGAACTCCCGTGCCATCCATGCGTCGAACGTGTAGTCGGGTCGCCCCGGGGAATTTCACCCCGAGGCTCCCACGGAACGGAACGTGACAGTCTCCCGTCATTCCGCTCTTCTCATCCAACCCACCGGTACGCGCGCATCCACTCCCAGTGCGCGAACAGCTCAGGTGCTCGTTCTGTGAGCCCCTGCCACCAGGCCTTGAAGCGTTTCCAGTTGCGCAGACGCTTGTATTTCTTCCGAGCCCACCGCATCAGGTAGGTATTAATGCGTTGCAGGAGACAGTACATCTCGACCCGGTTGAACTCCCCATAGTAGTTCATCCAACCGCGGACGATGGGATTCAGCCACTCGGCCACCTCCCGAAGGTCCATCTTCATGCGCCGATGAACCCGCCACCGACGCACGACCTCACTCTTGGCCTTGAGCGCCACCGGGCTCATCGCCGGCTGGAACGACGTGAAGATCACGCCGGTCCGCACCGCCTTCGACTCCCGAGGGCGGAACGTGTACCCCAAGAACGTGAACGACGTGTGCTCATACCTGCCACGCCGGTTGCTGTCCTTGCAGTATACGATCTTGGTTTTGTCGGGATGCAGTCGCAGCCCAACGCTTTCCAACCTTTCCGCCAAGGCAGCCCACACCTTCCGGGCCTGACGCTCGGACCCGCAGTGGACCACCGCGTCGTCAGCGAACCGCTCGAACTCCACAGTCGGCCACTCCCGCACCAACCATGTGTCAAACGCGTAGTGCATAAAGAGATTGGCGATAACAGGCGAAACCGCAGACCCCTGCGGGGTACCACGATCCCGCTCGACCACCGTACCGTCAGGCATCTGTATCGGCGCCGTCAACCAGCGCCGCACATACAACACCACCCATCTCTGGTCGGTGTTCGCCTCTAACGCCTTAACCATAAGATCATGATCAACCGAGTCGAAGAACTTGGCGACATCCAGATCCAGCACCCAAGCCTTCTGCCAGCATCGCTCACGGCACTTTGCTACCGCCATCAACGGCGACCGCCCTGGTCGATACCCATACGAGTCGTCATGGAAGATCGACTCCATGCGGGGCATCAACTGCAGCGCGACCACCGTCTGTGCGATCCTGTCGGCCACGCAGGGAATCCCGAGGATCCTCGTTCCCCCACCGTGTGGCTTCGGTATCTCTACGGCCCGGACCGGAGGTGGAAAGTACGTTCCGGAGGACATCCTGTTCCATATCTTGTACAGGTTGCTCTTCAGATCTACTTCGAAGTCCTCGATGGACTGCCCGTCCACCCCGGCCGCACCCTTATTCGCCTTGACGCTCTTGTACGCCTCCCACACCAGACTCTTCGGAATGTCAAACGACTTGACCTTCGGATCTGACTTGCCCACTCGCGTCCTCCCAGGACAGCGCCCGGTTGTTCGTGCGACCAAATCTCGGATGAGCCAGCCCCTTCGCTCCACTCCCATTACGGGAGCTTCACCACTACTACGAGCTGGTCCGCCAGCGCTCACGCAACGGTACTCAACACCTCGCAGTTTCTGCTGCTTGGCGCTCTCCCTCTCGCCATCCGCCACCTTCACAGGCGCCGAACCGCAGTATCGCTTCGCGCCTTCCCACGTTCCGTGCAGTAGCCGCAGACCGGACTCGCGCCACCTTCACGCCGGACACCGCCTGGCCAATACACGGGCACCCGCCAGACTCATCCCGGAGCTCTACACAGACCCCGGTTTCGATGCCGTCTCCTATTTTACGACGCTTCATCAGTGGATCGCTTTCGCTCGCCTTTCCGATCCCCGCCTGACGACTCTTAGGTCGCCTTTTCCTCATCGCTCACCACAACGGTCTTCAGCCTATGCGGCATGAGGCGGCTTGACGTCTCCCCCCGCAGGGCGACGCCGAAGGGCCACACCTTCATCTACTACACAGCATTGTTTCAAGCGGGCTACCTACACTTCGATCCCCTCGTCACATTCGTGGCACACGTGCAGGAACAGGTTCGCCAGCAGCGGAGAAATCACGGCACCCTGCGGGGTGCCACGATCACGCACAATCATGGACCCGTCCCGTCCGCGCATCGGTACCTTCATCCACCGCTGCACATACAGCAGGATCCATTTCTCGTCCGTGTGGTGGGCCACCGCCTTGAGGACCAGGTCGTGGTCGACGTTATCGAAGAACTTCTCGATGTCCAGGTCCAGCACCCAGTCGTAGCGGAAGCACCGCGCCCGGCAGGTCTCGATCGCGTCGTGCTGCGACCGGCCCGGACGGAACCCGTAGGAGTCGGGGTGGAACACCGGTTCCACCCGCGGCTCCAGGTACGCCACCGCCACCGCCTGCGCGGTCCGGTCCGCCACCGTGGGCACACCCAGGACCCTCGTCCCCACACCATGATCCTTGGGGATCTCCACCATCCGCACCGGGGACGGGAAATAACTCCCCGACGACATCCGGTTCCACACCTTGTACAGGTTGTTCTGATAATCCTGCGCAAACTGTTCGACCGTGACCCCGTCAACCCCCGGCGCCCCTTTATTCTTCGCCACCTTCTCGAACGCCGCCGCCACCACCTGCTTGGAAATGTCATACGGCTTCGAACCTGCTTGACTCATCCGGCTCCTCCCGAGAACTCCGGTTGACCGTCAGTACCAAACTTGGATGACCCGTCCCCTTCGCTCCGCCCGCATTACCAGGCATCACCACTACTACGAGACGGTCCGCCCCCGTGCCCCTCAACCGGTACTCAATCCCTCACGACTCTTCACCGCTCGAGACTCTCCCTCTCGCCGACCACACCACACACACCGGCCGGACAATTCCAGGACGACAGGTTCCCACGTTCCGGACGAAAGCCCAGACCAAGCTCACGCCACCTACATGCCGGACACCGACCGGGCAGTAAACAGGTAACCCCCGGACTCCTCCCGAAGATATGACCAATCCCCGGTTCTGATGTCGTCTCATTCTTTCGACACTTCAACAGTGGTTCGCTCACGCTCGTCTTCTTGGCCCACACCTGACGCACTCACAGCACGCCTTTTCCGCATCGCTTTCCACCCCGGCACTTAACCGACGCAGCATGCGGTGGTTTGAGACCGTCGCCTGCACGACGACCCCGGAGGACCTACCTCCATCTCCCGTCCAGTTACACACAGCAACTCAGCCCGACCTACCGCATCGGACCTCCTCCCCGCGCTCGTGGCACACGATCATGCAATCCGGGACGATCATGCGATCCGGGGACATCGAGGGACGCTCGGCGGTCGGGTCGACCCCGGTGTCGTGTCGTCGGCCCGGTCGCGCCGGTGACCGGCAGGGGTCGAACCCGCGGCCGCACCGGGCCCGCAGCCCCGGCAGGGACACGGGCGCGCACCCGGTACACTCGTCGACGGAGGATTCGCCTAGTGGCCTAGGGCGCACGATTGGAAATCGTGTTGGTGTAACAGCCTCAGGGGTTCAAATCCCCTATCCTCCGCCAGCACGAACCAGGCGCTGACCTGCAGTAGAAGGGCCGAGTCGGATCATCCGGCTCGGCCCTCACCCTCACCGTGCGGGCGGCTGGGAGCACTCCGGGAGCATCAGGCGCCACAGCCGAGGGTCGGCCGGCCGCTCCCGGATTGCATGATCGTCCCGGATTGCATGATCACGAGTGGGTCGGGGTGGGCGCGTCCGGGCGCAGGCCGATCACCAGGCCCGCCACCACCACGGCGATACCCGCCCAGACCACGGGCGCGGGTGCCGGGCCGCCCAGCAGCACGCCCGCCAGAGCGGCGGCGACCGGCGCCAGGCCGGTCAGCAGGCCCGCCCGGGCCGCCCCGAGGCCCCGCACGGATGCGAGGCTGCACGCTCCGACCGCCTGGCGCTCGCAGGGGCGTGGGGGCGTGGGGGAAGATGGTCGGCAAGGGTGGCGACGGTGGAGGTGCCATGCCCCGGTCCGGCCGGTTCGGTCCCAGCGACGCCCGGCTGCCCGATCCCGGGATCGCCGCGCTGTTCGAGCCGGGGCCGCGCCGGCAGCGGTACCTGGACGTCGAGGCGGCCCTCGCGGCGTCCCAGGCGGACTGCGGCGTGATCCCCGCCGCCGCCGCGGAACGCATCGTGGCGTGCGCCCACGCGGAGCTGCTCGACGCGGGGAGGATCGCCGACGACGAGGCCCGCACCGAGCATCTCGTCGTCCCGCTGGTCAACGAGCTGGCCCGCGTCGTCGGCGAGGAGCACGGCGGCTGGGTGCACTGGGGAGCAACGAGCCAGAACATCCAGCAGACGGGCAACGCGATCGGGCTGCGGCGCGCCCACGCCGCTCTCACGGCCCTGCTCGTCGACGCGCTGGAGGCCATGGCCGACCTCGGCGACCGCACCGCCGACCTGGTGGTGGCCGGGCGCACCCACGGGCAGCAGGCCGTGCCCGTCACGTTCGGGCTCAAGGCCGCCACCTGGGCGGACCTGACCCTGCGGAACCTGGAGCGGCTGGCGGCCGTCGCGCCGCGCGTCTTCACCGCCATGGCCGGCGGCGCCGCGGGCACCTTCTCGGCCATGGGACGGCGCGGGCCCGACATCCAGGCGCGCCTCGCCGAGCGCCTGGGGCTCGGGACCATGGCCGTGCCCTCGCGCAGCATCGCCGACGGGTTCGCGGAACTCGGCTGCGTCTACGGCATCGTCGCCGCGACGCACGAGCTGGTGGCCCGGCAGGTCTACCAGCTCATGTCGACCGAGATCGGCGAGGCCGCCGAGGCGCTCACCCCCGGTGACGTCGGGAGCTCCACCATGCCGCAGAAGCGGAACCCCAAGCTGTGCATGGAGGTCATCGGCCTGAGCGCACGGATCCGCGCGCTGGTGCCGCTGATGCTCGAGGCCATGGTGCAGGAGCACGAGGTCGACGGGTCCCGGTGGCAGCTCATGCAGGACGCGCTCGAGGACGCCTCCGTGCTCACCGGCGCCGCGCTCGTGCGCGTCGTCGAGATCGTCCGCCACCTGCGGGTGGATCCCGACCGGATGCTCGCGAACCTGGAGATCGGCGGGGGGTCGATCATGGCCGAGTCGATGATGATGGCGCTCGCGGAGGTCCTGGGCCGCCAGCAGGCGCACGACGTCATCCACCGGACGGCGGAGACCGCCGTGACGACGGGCGTCCCGTTCTCCCAGGTCCTGCTGAAGGAGACCGTCGTCGTCGAGGCGCTGACGCCGCAGCAGATCGAGGCCCTGCTCGATCCGCGCACGCACACCGGCTCTAGCGCGGACCTTGTCCGGGCGACGTCGGACCGCGCCCGCGCCGCCGTCGCCGCCTTCCGGGCCGCCGCCGGCCAGAACACCGCCGCCGGCCAGAACACCGCCGTCTGCTAGAACGACCCGTCTGCCAGAACGACCCGCCGTCTGCTAGAACACCGGGAGGGCGATGTTCGCGTCCTCACCCTCGTGCCGCTCCACCTGGTCGGTGACGACGTACAGGCCCGCCGTCGTCCAGGGGGCGTCACCGCCGCAGAACACCCGTTCCCCCACGCCGACGACCCCGACCCAGAGCCGCCCGTCGTACGGGCCGCCCCGCAGCAGCAGGCGCCGGTCGTCCATCTGCACCCGGGCCGTCGTGCGGTACTCGTTCCTCGTGCGTTCCTGGTGGTCGCCTCTCGACGGCATCATGTGGACCAACCTCCCGCAGAGCCGGGGGCGCGGCGTAACGGCCTGGTGACCGGCGAAAGGCGCTCGGCGACCCGCAGCTCTGCACCCAGGCTACGCCGCGCCGGGCGCCCCGCGGCGCGACGGCGGGCCCGTCCCACGCCGCGCGGGCCGGTCCGTCGCTGTCGACCCGCCGGGACCGGCCGGCGGGTGTACTGTCCAGATCACTCGTGGTGACAGCCGGCGACGGCAGCTCCCACCGGCGCCGCGAGCCCTCCACCGGCCCGCCGGAGGCATCGCCCCGCGACGCACGGGCTCCCCGGACCGGGCCCATCGGACCGCTTCCCCGCCTACTCGATCGGCCTGCTCGATCGGCACTCCGCCCCGGCCGTCTGTCCGGTGGCATCCAGGTCCGCCGAGCCGCCGTCCCCCGGACGAGGCTCAGGAGAGGCGTCCGCCATGCAGCTCTCGCTGTCCGTGCACGACCACGAAACGCTGCTCACCGTCTCGGGGAACGTCGAGGCCGAGGACGTGTCGCAGCTCCGGGGCACCCTCCTCGACGCGATCGACGAGGGCGGGACCGACGTCCTGCTCGACATGCGCGCGGCCGGCCCGGTGGACGAGCTCCTCCTGCCGGCCCTGACCGCCGCCCGGGCCCGCGCCAAGCACCTGCGGCGCCGGATCGTCGTCATCGACGCGGCCGAGGGCGCCACCTCCTGCGACCTGCGCCGCACCGGCCTGCAGTTCCGCATCCCGATCTACGGCGACCCGGCCGACGCGACGGCGGGGCTCCGCGCGGACCGCGCGGCCCGGGCCCGACTCGCGGCCGGCCTGGCACCCGAGGACGCCCCCGGGACGGCGGACGGCGCGGCCGACGGTGCCGCCGCCGGCTCCGCGCCCGGGCGGGACGCCGGGTCGGGGTCCGGCCGGGCGCTCTGGACGACCACGACCGAGAACCGGCCCTCGGCCGCCATCAGGGCTGCGCGCGCGAGCGCTCGGGAGGCGGAGCGGCCGCCGGTCCAGCCGTGAGGATCGCCGTGCTGGGTCCGGTGGCCTGGCGGACGCCGCCGGTGCACTACGGGCCGTGGGAGCTGGTGACCAGCCTGTTGACCGAGGGGCTGGTCGCCCGCGGCGTCGACGTCACGCTGTTCGCGACCCTGGACTCGATCACCTCGGCCCGCCTGGACGGCGTCTGCCCGCGCGGCTACCAGGACGCTCCGGGGCACCCGGGCGAGCCGCCGATGGACGGGCGGGTCTGGGAGGCGCTGCACGTGGCGCACGCGCTCGACCGCTCGTCGGAGTTCGACCTGGTCCACAACCACCTCGACTGGCTTCCGCTCGCCTTCTCCGCCCTGGTGGGGGCGCCCCTGGTCACGACCGTGCACGGGTTCAGCGGGCCAGCGATCCTGCCCGCCTACGTGCGGGCCCGGTCGGCGTTCGTGTCGATCTCCGACGCCGACCGGTCCCCCGACCTCGACTACGCGGCCACCGTGTACCACGGCGTCGACCTGGACGGCCTGCCGCTCGGCACCGCGCCCGGCGCGCACCTGGTCAGCTTCGGCAGGATCCATCCCGACAAGGGGACGGCGACGGCGATCGCGATCGCCCGGGCCGCCGGGCGCCGGCTGGTGATCGGCGGGATCGTCCAGGACGAGCGGTACTTCGACGAGCAGGTGCGCCCGCACCTCGGCGACGGCGACGTGACGTTCCTGGGTGCGGTCGACGCCCGGGACCGGGCGCGGGTGCTCGGCGACGCGGCCGTGCTCCTGCACCCGATCGCGTTCGCGGAACCGTTCGGGCTGTCGGTGGTCGAGGCGATGGCCTGCGGCACCCCGGTGGTGGCCTACCCCCGCGGGTCCATGCCCGAGATCGTGGACGAGGGCGTCACCGGCTACCTGGCCGACGACGTCGCGAGCGCCGCGGCGGCCGTCGAGCGTGCCGCCGCCCTCGACCGCACCGCCGTGCACGAACGGGCCCGCGCCCGGTTCGGCGTCGACCGCATGGTGACCGGCTACCTGTCGGTCTACGAGTCCGTCCTCGCCGGACGGCACCGCTACGCACCCGGAGGAACCGCATGACGGCCGCCCGATCCAGGATCGCCCGCCCGCCGTGGGCGGTCGTGAGCACCTACCCGCCCACCGAGTGCGGCCTCGCCACGTTCACCCAGGCCCTGGTCGGGAGCCTGTCCGCGCTCGCCGCCCGCCCGGACGTGATCCGGGTGGTGGACGAGCCGCGACCGCGACCGGTGCCCGGCGTCGCGCACCAGTGGGCGGGCCGCTCCACCGGGTCGGTGCCGGGGGTGGCCACGGCGCTGAACCGCTACGACCTGGTGCTCGTGCAGCACGAGTTCGGGATCTACCCCGGTCAGGACGGCGAGGACCTGCTGGCCGTGCTGCACCGCCTCTGCGTGCCCGTCGTCACCGTGCTGCACACCGTGCTCGCCGAGCCCACACCCCACCAGCGCCGGGTGCTCGACGGCGTCATCGCCGCGTCCGACGTCCTCGTCACCATGACCCGGACGGCGCGCGACCGGGTGATCCACCTGTACGGGACGGACCCGGAGCGGGTGCACATGATCCCGCACGGGGCTCCCGACGCCCTGGTCGCCGCCGGTCCGGCCACCACCCGGGCCGCCGCGCGGAGCGCCGCCCGGGCCGCCGCCCGACCCACCCCGCCGTCCCGCCGCCCGGTCGTCCTCACCTGGGGGCTGCTCGGCGAGGGCAAGGGCATCGAGTGGGGGATCGAGGCGCTGGCCCTGCTGCAGGACCTGGACCCCCGGCCGGTCTACCTCGTCGCCGGACGCACCCACCCCCGGGTGCTGGAGCGCGAGGGCGAGCGCTACCGCCGCCGCCTGCGCACCCGGGCCGAGGAGCTCGGGATCGGCGACGACGTCGTGTTCGACGACCGCTACCTCGACGCCGACGACCTGCACCGCCTGATCCGCTCGGCCGACGTCGTCCTGCTGCCGTACGACTCGGTGGAGCAGGTCACGTCCGGCGTCCTCATCGAGGCGGTCGCCGCCGGGCGCCCGGTGGTCTCGAGCAGCTTCCCCCACGCGAACGAGCTGCTCGCCGACGGGGCCGGCCTGCTCGTCGACCGGTGCAGCCCGGTGCAGATCGCCGCCGCGGTGCGCCGCGTGCTCACCGAGCCGGGGCTGGCCGGGCGGCTCTCCCGCCGGGCGGGCGTGCTGGCGCCGGACCTGTCCTGGAGCACGGTCGCCGGCCGGTACCTGCAGGTCCGCGACGACGTCATGCGATCGGTCCGGGCGCCCGACCAGGGGACCCTGGCGGTGGTGTCATGACGACGGCGACCCTGCCCCGGTACGCCCACCTGTTCGCACTCTCGGACGGGATCGGGCTCTTCGAGCACGCGCTGTACACCGCGCCGCGGCCCGCGCACGGCTACTGCGTGGACGACGTCGCCCGCGGGGTCGTCGTCCTCTGCCGCGCGGAGCCGAGCGGCGACCTGGCCCAGCTGGCCTGGGCGTACCTGCGGTTCGTGCGGGAATCCCAGCAGCCCGACGGCCGCGTGGTCAACCGGTGCGACACCGACGGCGTCCGGCACGGCGTCCCCGGTGTGGAGGACTGCTGGGGCCGGGCCCTGTGGGGGCTCGGCACGGCGGCCTCCCGCGGCCGTGACCCCGAGCTGGCCCGCCGGGCACTGGACGGTTTCGAGCTCAGCGCCGGCCTGCGCTCGCCCTGGCCGCACGCCATGGCCTTCGCCGGGCTGGGTGCTGCGGAGGTGCTGCGGACCGACTCGGGGCACGAGCAGGCCCGGTCACTGCTCGCCGACGCCGCCCGCGCCGTCGTCGCCACCCGGCCCGACGCCACCCGCGCCGACGCCGCCCGCGCCGCCGACACCCCGGCGGG
>Ga0302323_100003327_pt1 | contig 13081 bp, 16 predicted proteins | sample Fen_T0_3_FD_201950 | JGI IMG/M metagenome (GOLD analysis project Ga0302323, IMG submission 201950) | Peat permafrost microbial communities from Stordalen Mire near Abisko, Sweden - Fen_T0_3 | ecosystem: Environmental > Terrestrial > Soil > Wetlands > Permafrost | place: Sweden: Abisko... | reverse complement strand
CAGCCGAAGCTTTGCCATCTCGGCCGTGCCGTTGCGGCGGGCTTCGGTCAGGGCGCTATCGATGCGGGCCAGGCGCGCCGCTGCTTCGGCGTCCAGTTTAGCTGCCTCCTCGCGCGCCCCTTCAACCCGCGCCACACGTTCGTCGCGCGCGCGCAGGTAAGGCTTCCAAAGGAACTGCCACAGGATAAGCAGCAGCAGCAGAAACAAGCCCAGCATGACGAAGACTGTGCTGTCCAGGTCAAGCAGGATGGGCTCGGCCGCCTTGGGAACGACCGTGGTCCCGACCTCGGTCGCGGTTGATTGAAGAAGCGTTACAAACGAATTCACGATGAGTCTTGGGGGAAACTAGGTGCTGGAACCACTGGTGGTGCTGGTGCTGGTGGTGTTGGCGGCGTTGCCGGCACCGGCTGCGTTGGCCTGGCTTGCCGCCGATTTCTTGCCCGAGGGGTGTCTTGCCGGGGGCAGTACATCGGAAGCGGAAGCGCTGGAATCCATCTGACAGTGACCATCGAAAAACACGCCCTTCTCGACGAAGAGCGAAGGTGTGTTGATGTTGCCCTTGACCCGTCCCGGGCTGTGAATCTCGACCGACCGCTTGGCGGTGACGTTGCCGCGAACGCTGCCTTGGATGACGATCGCGCCTACGGAAATCTCCGCGTTCACCTCCGCCCCCTCGCCAACGATGAGGACGTCTTCGGTGAAGATCTCGCCGGTCAGCTTGCCATCCACCCGCACGGTGCCCTCGAAAGACAGCTTACCCTCGAATTCGCTGCCCTTGCCAAGCAAGGTGGTCACCGGCTGTGCACCGCCTGGTTCGCCGGACGCGGGAAATTGCGTGGTCAACGTCATGGGCTTTCGGGGGCAAACCCTACACTTCAATGGAGTCGGACGTCAACGGAGGAAGAACGTTATCCGGACTTCCTTTTTTTCGCCCGCTCGGTCGCGCGCTTTGTCGGGCCAAATCAGAAACCAAGGGCGGCGCCGCCCGAGCGCGGATCAGCCGCGGCATCGAACCCATCGGGCGTGCGCACGATGACGTTGGCCTTGCCTATGTCCAGGCGGAGCATGGTCTTTTGCCCTGTTTTCTCAACGGCCAGCACCGCATCGGGCGGCAGACCCGGTTCGTAGAAGAGAAAGTCGGGCTCCCACTGGTGGTGAAATCGCGGTGTGGCGATTGCCTGTTGCGCAGTCAAACCAAAGACCAGTACGTCCAGAACGATCTGCAGCGTGGCGGAGACGATACGGGGGCCGCCAGCAGCGCCGGTCACCAACTCCACGCCTCGGTCGCCCAGAACCAGGGTCGGCGTCATCGACGATACCGGCCGTTTTCCAGCCGCCGCCAAGTTGGCCGTGGCGCCTGCCAGCGAAAAGACATCCGCTCGGCCCGCCGCCAGGGTGAAATCGTCCAATTCGTCGTTCAGCACGATGCCCGTGTCGCCCGCGACGATGCGCGACCCGAATTCCAGATTGATCGTCGTGGTCAGCGCCACCGCATTGCCCTCCTGGTCAACCACCGAAATATGGGCGGTGCCGCCGTCGCGCGCGCCCTGCGCGGGGAGCGCGGACTTCGTCCCATAGGCGTCATGATCCAGCACCTGGTCGGGTCGAATGCGCGCCGACAGTTCGTCGTGGTAGGCGGGATCCAGCAGGTGATCCAGCGGCAGCGTGACGAAGTCGGGATCTCCAAGGTAGCGCGCACGATCGGCGAAGCCGTGTTTCAGCGCCTCGGTCACGACGTGAAGGTACGCCGGCGATTGCGGCTGCCAGTCGGGCGGCCGGGTGGCGATGCGATGGGAAAGAACGCCAAGCGCCTCGACCAAGATGACCCCGCCGGCGGAAGGCGGCGGCATGGTGACGATGCGACGGCCGACCAGCTTGGTTTCCAGCGGCGTGCGTTCCACCGTCGCGTAGCCGGCGAGATCCTCGGTCGTCAAGACGCCTCCGGCGGCCCGGGTCGCCTCGACGATCTCCTTGGCAATGTCGCCCCGGTAGAAAGCATCCGCCCCTAGACGAGCCAGCCGCGACAGAGTTCGGGCGAGACTGGGTCTTGCGACGCGATCCCCTGCTCGTATTTTGCCGGGCGAACCGTCCTTGACGGCGAAGAGCCTGGCCATGAGTGCGGGCGCCGATGAGGGATGGCGTTCCATCTCATCCTGGATTTGCCGGGCCAGCCACGCCGAAGCTGCGAAGCCCTGGGCCAGGCGCAGGGCCGGTCTGGTGCATCGCGAAAATGGCAGGCGGCCAAAGCGCCGAACCAGCTCTGTCAAACCGCGCGGCTCGCCCGGAACGCCCACCGATCGCCCACTTTGAGGCGCGATAGGCTTGGCACCGTCCTCGCCCGAAAGGGCAGCCGGAGCCGTTTCGCGGAAATCGAGAGCGACGACCTTTCGCGCTTTCGCCAGGTAGACCAGGGCAAATCCGCCGCCGCCCAGGCCGGACGCGAACGGATCGACCACCCCTAGCGCCAGTGCCGTCGCGCAGGCGGCGTCGACGGCGTTGCCACCGTGCTCGAGGGCCCAGACCCCTGCCGCGGAAGCCGCTGCCGAATCAGATGCGACAGCAGCACGCCTTACGTGTAAGAATGCAGAGGACACCTCCTCCGTGTCTTTTGCCCAGGACACGGACGGCGTCAGCACCAGAAGTACCGCGAGAAGTACCAGCACAAGTACTATGATCGGCGCGTAGCGCAAACTGCGGCCTCCTTGGCCAATGATTGGGCGAATTCGCGGCGAATCAATAATTGAAGGAACATCACTCCGGGCGTAACCTGTTCTAGCGCCGCCTAAGGGAAAACCGACATGGACGAGCCGTCAAGCACGGAAAGCAACGCGATCACACTTCGCATCAAGTTCAAGAGCGCGTCGCTGGACGAATTCATCAGCCGCTATGGCGCCGATGTAAGTCCGGGCGGGCTTTTCATCCGTACCAAGCAGCCCCTGGATGTGGGAACCAGTCTGCACTTCGAATTTACCCTCGCTGACGGTGGCGGGCTGCTGGCCGGTTTTGGCACGGTCGCCTGGGTACGCGAAAACGATCCGGCGCGGGCCAACAACATTCCCGGAATGGGACTGCGTTTCGACAAGCTGACGCCGGAAAGCCAGCATACGCACCAGCTGATCTTGGCCGAGAAGGCGCGCAAAGAGGGGAAAGCCATCGGCACGCCGTATCCCCCCACCTCTTTCGTAGCGCCCGCGGCGCGGCCAACGCCGGATTCCGAGATCACCCGCCCAGGGGTGTTCCTCCCAACAAAACCTGAACAGCCCAGGCCGGAACGTAGATCAGAGCCGTCAGCCCCCAGCTTCACCGTGACCCGGCAGCCGTACGCCCCGGCGGCGGCGCCCACAGCGGCCGTGCCCGTCGCGACGGCCCCGGAGACGACGGACGAGTTTTCTTCGGGCAGCAAGACTGTCATCAACGACAGGCCGATGGACTTCGAAGCCTTGGCCTCCGACGGCGGGCAGTTTGCAGCCGTAAGCACGAACGCCGACGAGGCCGCCCCGACCGCGCTGCTCGAGGATTGGAAAACCGATGCGGCAGCGCTGCCCATTACCAAGAACGAGGCCGCGCCACCCGAGCTTTTGAATCAAGGCGCCGAGGGCGGGGGCGATGCGGCGACTCCGGTGGCATGGCCCGCGGCAGAGCGGAAGATCAGCACGGGCGAGCGCTTGGCTGCCTTGTTGGACCTTGGCGCCGCGTCCGAGTCCAGGCCGGAAAAGGCGGCACCCAGCGAGGTGTTGGAAGAGATTTCGGCGGGGGTCCCCATCGAAGAAAGTTTGCCCGAAAGGAACGCGCCGCTGGCCCCCCCGCCCAAGCTAACACGACCGTCGGGCAGCGCATTCGACATGTCCGCGATTGCGTTGGCACCTGGCCTGAGCGACGAGTCCTTGACCAGGTCTTTGCAACCCAAGAGTTCGAGCAAGGTCGTTTTTGCCGTGGCGGCATTGGCGGCGGCTGCGGCGTTTGGCGCCGTCTACCTGGCCAAGACCAAGCCTTGGCAGAGCAGCAAGCCGGCCGATCCAACCCTGGCGGTGAATCAGCAAGCGGCCCAGCCGACAGCAACCCCGACGCCCACCGCACCGGCGCCCGAGCCAGCCCAGCTGCCTGCAGCCGCCGACCCGGCTGCCAAGAAGCCAAGCGAGAAGGCTGGCGAGAAGGCAAACGACGAGTCCCCTGCCGCCGCCGTGGCGGGCGCGGAGAAGGCCGCCGAGAAGCCAGCCGGGGCCAAGGAAGCCGAGCCGGAAACGGCGCCGGTCAAGCATTTCGGAAAAGCGGGCAGCAAGTCAGGCGGCAAGTCGGTTGAAGGCCGCTGGGGCAGCGAGCTTACCGCAGAACCCGAGCAGACCTTTCGTCTGCTGTTCAGGTCGGTTCCGTCGAGCGCCGAGGTCATCATCGATGGCCAGTATTTCGGCCGGACGCCTTGCGAGCGGCGCATCCTCGATATCAACAAGACCCTCACCGTCGAGCTTCGCCGGGAAGGCTACGAACCGCATGAACGTACGCTTGGCGCTTCGGACAACTGGATCAAGAAGGGCAACGAGCGGATCCTGGTCGTCATGGCGAAGCTGAAGCGAGCCAGCCGGATCACGGCAGGCAAGGAAATGCCCGTGGGGGCAGTTCCCGCCGCGACGCCCGTCGAGCCCAAGGTCGAGGGCAAGCCCGAGGCACTCGTACCGCCGCCTCCGGCAAGACCGGAGGCCAAGCCCGAGGCGCCCAAGGTAGAGGCCAAGGCGGAACCGGCAAAACTGGAACCGCCCAAGACCGAGAGCAAACCATCCCCGGCGCCCGCGGCAGAGAAGACTGGCCCCTTCAAACCCGTCCCCAATTTCGACGACTCGGCCAAGTAAAGCGAAAGCGTTGCGCGCATGGGGTCGAATCGTCGCCGGTGGTCCAAGCTAGGCACCACGGGAGCGGGGATTGCCGCCGTCGCCGCCGTCGCGCTGGTCTTCGGCGGCCGGCTAGGCGGACATTGGTTTGCTTCGGGCAAGTCCGGGCCAGCCCGAGCACCGGAAAAGGACCATCGCCCCTCCACGCCACCCGTCCCGCCTGCCCATCGTCTGCCTCGCATCGACGTGCACACGCACATTGGCCCCGGCGGGCTCGAGCGCGCGCTGGCCATCATGGACCAGTGGGGTATCGACGGCATGATCAACCTGTCGGGAGGGACGCCGGGGCCGCCCCGCCACGTGCTTGAAACGCAGCTGGCCGTCGCGCGCGCCTCCGGTGGGCACATTGCCGTCTTTGCCAACGTCAATTTCATCAAGGCCCTGCGCACCCGGCCCGACTACGGCACCGCCCTGGCCGAAGAGCTGAGCGTGGCCAAAGACATGGGCGCCATCGGCCTGAAAATTCCCAAAGGGCTCGGCCTTGGCTATCCCACGCCCGACGGCGAGCACGTGCTGGCCGTCGACGATCCCGGCCTGGACCCGTTGTTCGAAGAAGCAGGCAAGCTGGGCATGCCGGTGGCCATCCACACCGGCGACCCCAAGGCCTTCTGGCAGCCCGCCGACGAAAAGAACGAGCGCCTGGACGAGCTGCGCGCCCATCCCGAATGGTCCTTCTTCGGCGAGCCCGTGCCCTCGTGGGAAGCGCTCTACGCGCAGTTCGAGCGTCGCGTGGCCCGTCACCCCAAGACCACCTTCATCGGCGTCCATTTCGGCAACGACCCCGAAGACCCCATCCGCGTCGGTCGCATGCTGGACAAGTACCCCAACCTGTACATCGACACCGCCGCCCGCGTCCCCGAGATCGGCCGCCAGAACGCCACCCAAATGCGTGCCTTCTTCGAAAAATACCAGGATCGCATCCTATTCGGCACCGACCTTGCCGTGGGTCCCACCCAAGACGACATGATGTACGGTTCGAACGGCGCCTTACCCCCCACCTTGGCCGACGAACGCCGCTACTTCGAGTCGACCTGGCGCTATTTCCAGACCGGCGACAAGCAATTCGAGTCCCCAACGCCCATCCAAGGCCGCTGGAAAATCGACGGCATCCGCCTCCCCCAGCCCGTCTTGCGCAAACTCTACTTCGAAAACGCCGCCCGCCTCCTCAAGTGGCAGCCCCAAACCACCCCCCACAGCCCCGATCCGAGCGTTCCAGCCCCGTCGACCCCAACAAAGTAACGAATTCTGTAGATCCGCTTGACGAGAGGCCTCGTCTGCTCATAATCATCGCCTTCGCATTCCGGAGTAGCTCAGTTGGCAGAGCAGGCGGCTGTTAACCGCCGGGTCGGGAGTTCGAGTCTCTCCTCCGGAGCAAGTCAAGTTTTTGCGTTTGGTTTCAAGCTGTTGCCTGGGCTTCGAAAAGTGGTGATGGCTCGTCTGCCACCATTCTTTGCTTAGGTGCTGGCAATGGCACCACGTCACCCTTCGGCGCCACCAAATCGACCGACATCGTGGTGTAGACAGTTTCGCGGAACAGGTCGGGCTTCAGGTGACTGTATCGCTCGGTCACCACCACAGAGCTGTGGCCCATGACTTGCCGTAGGACCTCGATGGAACCGCCATTCAGGACGAACTGGCTAGCGAACGTGTGCCTGGTAGCCTGGTAGATCGTGATCGCGGGCAAGCCGCAATCCTTGAGTGCGCTGGCCAGGTGCTTGCGCAATGTCTCGGGTCGGATGAAGCGGGGAGGGCTGCCGAGGTCGGGCCGTCCGCCTGCGCGGACATCATGCGGGCGGAACAGCAAGCCGCCTGTAGCATCCGCCGTTGCTCCCGTCTTCAAGCGCCACCCTTTCAGGATTGGCACCAGCGAGGCCATGAGCGGCACCGTTCGGCTTTCGTCGTCCTTGAGCGGCCCTACCTCCCCGTCCTGAACTTGCTGGGTAACGTGGATGCGGCGTCCGTCGAAGTCCACATCCTGCCAGCGCAGCCCCAGCATCTCACCCACACGCAGGCCAGCGAAGGCGCCGACGGCGAACATGACATTGAATGGCTCCTCGAGCGCCAGGAACACGCGGCGGACATCGTCCAGCTTCTCGAGAAACGGCGTGCTGCGCGTGTCGTAGGTGCTTTGATAAAGCCGACGGGTAGAGCGGGGCAGGGAAGCCACAGGGTTGGTCGTGGCGTGCCCGCCTTCGATGACGTCCGAAAAGAACGTGGACAGCAGTCGAATGCAGTGGCCACACGTCGAAGCTGCCAGCCCCTCGCCCAGCTTCGTCTCAACGAAGGCGCGCAACTTGCCGCTATCTATCTCGCAGGGCCGCAGGTGTCCGAAGGCCGGCTTGAGATGAACCTTCCACCGAGAGGCGTCGTCCATCCATGCCCGGTGTGTCCGCTCTCGGCGCTTCAACCAAGGTTCTGCCAGCTCGGCCAGCGTCGGAGCGTCCGTGACAGCTGGCCGCAAGCCCACCGTGCCCAGCGCCACGTCGCTCAAAATCTTCGCCAGCATCCGCTTTGCCGTCTGCTCGTCGGGTGCAGCCGCGTATCGTCGGCGGCCGTTCTCCCTCCATGCGATTTGCCAGCGATCGCCACGCTTGCGGATGCCACCAGCGCCGAACCCCCTTCGTCTTTTTCTTGCCATGGTCTTCGTCCTTTCTTCGTTGGTCAGTTGCAATGCTTGACGCCCGACATAGGCAGGCACTGGTCAAGCAGGGCCGGCGTCGGCGGTTGGCAGTACGAGGCAGGCGCCTCAAGCTGTGGGATGCACACTTCCGTGGTGTCCACCCACGTGGTCAGGACCTTGTCGAAGCAAGGCGACAGGGCGCACGTAGGGACTACGTCGGCCACCGTCGAGTCGATGCACCAGCCGTTGGCGTTGCACCAGCGCCAAGGGATTTCCAGGGGCGGCAGCACGAGCGTCCACTGGTCCGAGTAGCCGAGCCACCGAATACCGGCATCGGTCACAACCTTGACCTGGCCAGCGTCGGGCGAGCCGAGCCCAAGATCGGTGTACGTCCATCCGATCGTGACGTTGCCACCGTCGGCGGACGGGACCATCTGCGCATCCGGGCTTGCGTCTGGTGCGGTCGCCGGCATGGTATCGGGCGTGCTGACCTTGGCGTCTGGCGCGGAAGCCTGGCCAGCATCCTGCCCGCTGGTTACCACCAAGACATCGGGCGGAACTGGTAGGACGTCGGGCACCGTAGCGGTCGCTTGGACGGCTTCCGCGTCTGGCGTCGGAACCGAATAGCCCGCCGCCTGGCAACCCAAGGCGGACATCAGAAGAATGGTTGCGAGTCTCACAGCTGCACCTCGGCCACTACGAGGCTTCGAAGTGCCCGCGCCACTCGCGCCAGGGGCGAAGCGGGGTGGCGGTAAGCGGGCCACGACGTCAGGCAGGAACCGCAAGAAAGCATCGGGCGCGAGATCGAGCCGTCCATGAACGTAGCGAGTGAGCCGCAGCTGGGGCACCCTGTCGCTGGCGTCCTGCACTGCTTGGCCAGGTCCTCGCGTCGCTTCTCGCAACGGCCGCAAATGACGGCGCCGTCGTTCCTGGCCTGTTCATTCACGTACAGGACCCGGTCACGGCAGCAGCTGCATTGTCGCCAAGCCGCCAACGTCACTAGGCAAGCGCCCAGGTTGCCTTGGTTTGAACACGAGCACGGTTTGTATTCTCCGCACGTGGTGCACTTGGTTCTTGCCGACCATGGCGGCGTCGATTCAGGGCTTGATTTCCCGTCGGGTACACGTAGCTTGGACATGTCGATCCTCCTGCAAGGGGTTTCTGACCACGGGACGGACCGTTTACCGACGGTGCCGTCCTATCTTCTTTTCTAGGCGTGGCTACGCCAAAGGGTGGGGCTCGGGACTGGCGCGCGTGAGGCGCGGGCTACTGCTGGCGCGGTTTGGTGTGGGCTGCCGCCCACTTGGCCAAGATGATGTTGACCAACTCCGACCGGGTGACCTTGGAAGCACCAGGGCCGCGTTCGGCTGTCATACGCGCGGCTTCGTTGTCCAGGCTGGTGACGATTTCGTCACTTACCTGGAAGCTGAGAGTTGTCTTCGGGCCGGGTGGCCTCGTTCGGGGTCTACCCACGTCGGGGAGTTTCCCCGATTTCCTACTAATTTCCAATTTCTCACCTTCGATCATAATCGTATATTACTGTTAGTTAGTAAGAAATCAATACAAAACAGGATCGACATGCCGCTTTTCTTGATCCTCGGTCCACCTATTCGGATCTCTTCCCGCCCATGGTATTGAAATCACGCCACATTCCTCTGTGCTATGTGGTCAGCGACACCAGAGCGCCACCGAGTTGCCTGGGGGTCGTCCACTTTCGTCCGTGGCTGGCCGTACTCGGCCGAGATGGCGCAGCCGGGGTAAGCCCGCGCCACCTCGTCCCGAGTCAACCTACGGCAACCGTCGTGAAGTGTCCCGGCAACGAGGTGGCGTAGATTGTCGGCTGTGATGCCGGTTAGTCTCTGTTCCATGACCAAGTTGGCCCTTTCGGGTTGATCGGTTCGGCTATTGGCCGAAAGTCGGCCATTCGCTGTCGCCCGTCCTTTGCTGCCTTGAGCGAGGCTTTCGCTTGGCGAAGACTCGCCGAGAGTTGCCTCACGTCCGCCGTGGTGCCGCGTTCCCTCGCCACGCGGAGGCGCTCGGCAATCATCGCTTCCAGGGCGGACTTCCGCCCCAGAAGCAACGCCACAGCACGGGATGGTTGCGAGGTGGCCGCAGTGTCGGCGGTGGAAGGCAATAGTGCACCTCTCATTAGTCGGTCAGTATTGCGATCGGCTGATTTCCAACCGTGCCACCGTCATAGAAGTTTGCACCGGTCCCGCCGCTTGAACGCACATAATGGAGGCGCATGTAGCGCGGTCCAGGAAGCGACAGGTTGCGAATGTGTGCGACGTTTGCCGTGCCAGCCACCGCGATGGTGAGCGACGTGGTGCCGTCCTTCGAGTAGTTGTTCCAGTCACCCGCAGCGACTCCGTGCAGACTCTCCTGAATAGTCAGCGTCCCGACCGGCGTCCCAGTTGCAGGCCAGCCGATGTCGATGTCGACCGTCTTGGTGCCCTCGTGCAAGTAGACGATGCTGGAATAGCGATCTGCGCTCAAGTCTCCCGAGAAAATTAGCGTGTTCATGACGTGGTCTCCTATGACAAATGGTGAAAGGGTGAAAAGGTGTAGACGCTCTCGCGCTCAAGTCTCGATCGTGTTTGTTCCCTTGAGCACGCAATTGCCGGATAGCAAGGCCCCTGCGCCGCCGCTCGCTGGCGTGTAGACCACGCGGAAGTAGGGTGCGAGCAATTCCAGCATGATGATAGTCGCGTTACCTGGTGAGCCCGCAGGCTGGAAATCGGGTTCGGATGACATGGGGGATCCTTCGCGCGAGTTGCTGTTTTCGCGGATTCGTCCCCACTGGTTCCAATGCGATACGTCTGAACTTATCTGAAGCCCGAGAGTGCCGTAGGGTGTTCCGGTCCACCAAACCTGAATTAGACCCCATCGCTCGGACGTTTTGATGGTGTTCGACGTCAGAACGCTGGCCATGTCGTTAGAGGTCCCGGTGAAGGTGAGTGGTTGAATGAGCATGATCGTTTTCCTTTGTTAATGGTTGATTGTGAAGTGAGTTGAATGTCGGTTTGACGGTTCGTCTATTGGGTCCAGGTCGGACCCGCGTCGACTCGCATCCAAGCTTGGTTTGCTTCGATCGTGCAACCGACCGCGCCGGGGCTGTACAGTTTCAGAGCTACCGTGTGCGAGCCGGCCGCCAAAGAACCCCCAATAGGATCCGCGTATTGGCCGGAGATCGAAACATACTGCAGCGGAATGTTTGCGGGAATCGATGCGCTAAATAGGATTCCCTTCAGGGCATCATCGACGAAGAAACCGATGGAACACGGGATCGGGTTGGCGTAATTCGCCTCGTTGTGGGCCGTGACCGAGAAGGTGGCACCGACCCAAGCGTGCCTGGATCCCGTGGCACCGGGCCACGCTGTGGACGTAAAACCATCGGCCAAAATCGTCAGCCAGGTCGCATTGTGTGCGACGTAGGCCGACGGTGGCCCAACCAAGCTGTTTACGCTAGTCCAAGTGATGCCGGCCAGTGCCGGCCTTGGTGCTAGCGCCAGCGCCGCAGCGAAGGTGAGCCCCCAGCAGAGGGCGGCGATTGATTTTCGTAGTTTCGTCTTCATTGTCGCGTCCTTTCGTGTCGTTATGCGGCCTTGACGGCCCGCAGGATTCGCCGCCAGTGAGCTACGATGCCGGCTCGATTTTCGGGGCCGTTCATCAACTTCAAGCTCGGCAGCTTGTCTCGTGGGATTTGTTCGAGGGCGGCGTTCTCGCGCTCGCCCTGTGCGGCGAGAAGCAGGTCTTGCCGGTGCTGTGGGGCAAGACTCTCGATGCCAAGCCCTGCGAACCAATTGCCACGTGGGAACGCGTCCGGTTCGTCGTCACCAGCAAGCGATTGCGCGACGATGGCGCGCAGGTCGAGCGCCAGGGCCTTGTCACGCGATTCGACGGCCAACGCCAGCCGAGCGGCAAACCGTTGCAGGCCGTTCAGCATCAGCCAATCCTCGGCATGGTAGTCAGCGCGCGCTTGCGCCTCCTTTGCATTCTCCTGGCGCTTTGCCTCGAATGCTTCGGCGTCGGCCGCGCGCTTCGAGGCTTGCTGCGCGTTGAACGCGGCTTGCTTCTTTCGACGTTCGGCAAGCTCAAGTTCCGGGTTCAGCGGCGATTTCAGCATCTCGGCGGCGAAACCCAGCGGATAGCCGACGGTGAAAAAGTGCGGCTCTGCACCGCTGGGGTCGCAGTGCCACATCGGAGCCAGCACAGGCGCCGCAACGTCGATGCCGAGCACGAAGCCGCTACCATTCGTGAGCACGCCAAGCCGACGCGTCCAGGTCGGTTTGACGGCTTCTTTCTTGGAAATGAGCTTCGTCAGCTCGTCGATGGCGGCGTCGAGTTCCTCGTTGCGGACAGGCCGCCACGCCGATTGTGGGAGGGCTGACTTTGCAATGGATTCCTTGGTGACTTCACTCTTGGACATGGGGCACTTCTTCCTTTTGATTTGTGGGTTTCTGCACGGTGGTCGGAACTATCTGTAATCCGATAATTTCGAAGGGCGGAGCGCCTGCTTCGTGCTGGCCGGTCGCAAGGTCGGTCTTGATCAACCGCCATGGCTCGGTCGGGTGGACGAGTTCAGCGCGGCCAAGCTCGACGGCGCTCATCGCGACTCCGGCTCGCCGGTCAACCGCTCGACAACGACGTCGGCGGACACACCATGGCGTTGCGCGGCCTCGACTTGGCGCTGGGCTTCCGCAGCAACCCGATCGCCGTCGATTCGCTCAACACCTACGTCTTGCCGGCGGCAATCGGGAAGGCCATCAAGCCGCGTGACCGGACCGCTCGACACCGCAGCGTCGGCCGCATGCGGGCTTGCAGTCGCAAGTTGATGCAAGAACGGCGTTGTTGCCGGGCCAACTTGGGTCAGCTTACTGTCGCGACCGTGGTCGAGCTCGCGTTTGGCTGCGGTTCCGATGGAAATCGATTCCCTGATGAATAGTCGTGTCATGATTCCGTTTCCTTCACTGTTTCTCGGTGCAATTGGGGCCACTTTGGCCACTGTGGTTTAGTTGGATTGCTGAATTGTGAACGTTTGCCGCCAGTTGCGCGGGTAGAGACTCGAACTCAGTATCCGCATGGCGCCGTTCCCTATCGGTAGTAGCTGAAAATGTCGGGGCCATCGGTCTCCTCTTCTTTGGAATTGAGCTTGTTGGCCGGTGTGGCGTCCACCTTCGGATCGACTTGTGCCTGCACCTCGGACGCACACCAAGGCGTGTTGATGATCGCGAGCACGCTTGCCGGCAACCACGCGGGCGGCACTTTCTGGAATTGAAGGTAGCGAGCAAGAGAGCTTCTCGCGGTGCCGATGGCTCGGGTAATTGATAGGTCAGCGCTACCACCAGCCGTGATGAACCTTTCGATCGTGTCGTCAATTAGCACCGTTCTGCCGCCGTGGAATTCAACCCACGAAAACAAAGCCATCAGGCAAATCGCGACATCGCCGCGCAGGTCTTGCTCGGCCGCAGTCATGGCGCCCTCCCAATAAGCTGGCGGATGGCATTGTCCGTCGGTTGGCCGTGGGCAGGGTCGTAAACAACGATCGCCGCCCTGCCAACGCGGTCCACGCGTGGAT
>Ga0302323_100003325_pt1 | contig 13085 bp, 12 predicted proteins | sample Fen_T0_3_FD_201950 | JGI IMG/M metagenome (GOLD analysis project Ga0302323, IMG submission 201950) | Peat permafrost microbial communities from Stordalen Mire near Abisko, Sweden - Fen_T0_3 | ecosystem: Environmental > Terrestrial > Soil > Wetlands > Permafrost | place: Sweden: Abisko... | reverse complement strand
AGGGCCGGGCCTTGACGCCCACCAGGGCGCGCAGCCAGGGCGAAAACTCCGGCTGCGTGACAAATTGCCAGGCCCCCGCGACACACGCCAGCCGGTAGCTGCGCGCGGCCGCGGCGTGATCCGCCGCCAGTTGTTCCAGCGCGGCAATGATGTCGTCGTCCTTCGTCTTCTTAAGCGACTTGGTCAATTCGTCCGCCCCTTCCTCCGCAGCGGCGGTGACGAGCAGTTCCCGCATTTCCTTCACGCTCATTGGCTTTTGAGCGGAGAACAACAGCGATTCCAGAATGAATTTCAGTTCCATGGGAAAGTGACAATGGGCGATTTACGATTGAGGAGTGCCTTCATCTTCTGAAGGCGTTTCCGCCGGGGCCGACGGCTCAGGCACCGCCTCAGTGGCCGGAGTCTCCGAAACTTCCGGGGTTTCTGGAGCGACAGCAGCCGTTTCAACCGCCGTTTCGGCAACAGGTTCGGCAACGGGCTCGGCAGCGGCTTCGGCAACGGGTTGGTCGGCGCTGGGCGGTTCTTGCAAGAATGGCACCTGGGGCGCGGCCCGGCTGATTTCGATTTCCGCAAACGGCTCCGGCTGACTGCACGCCAGTTGCTTCAAGCGGATCAATTCCAGCAGTGCGAGAAACGTGCAAACCACCTCCGCGCGATTGGCCGCGGCTTCAAACAGTTCCGAAAACTTCACCGAAGTGCGTTCCGTAATGATGCCCAGCACAAATTCCATCTTGCCGGAGACGCTCCATTTCTCCTCATAAATCTCACGCGTGCCGGCTGTTTTGGCCTCAAAGCGCCGCAATACCGCGTTAACCGCGTTCAACAGGTCGAAGAGGCCCGCCTCGGCTTTTACCGGCGCGTCGGGCTGCTCAAATTCGATCTTGCCCGGCAGGCGCGGGAAGACGTTTTCCTGCCGCTCCTCCAGCGTCTGCAACTGGGCGGCGGCATCCTTGAATTTCTTGTATTCGACCAACTGGCGGATCAGTTCCCAGCGCGGATCTTCCCCTTCTTCCTCCGCCTCCACCTGCACCTGTTGCTCCACCGGCAGAAGTTCGCGGCTTTTGATGAACATCAGCGTGGAAGCCATCACCACAAATTCGCCCGCCACCTCCAGGTCAAACTGGCGCATCAGGTCGATATATTCGATGAATTGCTTGGCGAGTTTGGTCAGGTTGACCTCATAAATGTCCACTTCCTCCTTTTTGATGAGATAAAGGAGCAGGTCGAGCGGTCCTTCGAAGACCTCGAATTGAACTTTGTATTCCGCCATTAAATTCAGCGGGAATCGTAGATTGAACCCCGCCGGATGGCAATGCAGGAACCAGCGCGCCGCTGATCGGCGCCGACTGCTTCCCCGCCACCTTCAACCCGTCGCACACTATTCGCCTCCCCCAAGGGAGGCGAGGGCCGCATGCCGGATGAGGGGGCGCGGATGCAAACCGCCCGCGCCGTCAATAACCACCTTCAAAATAGTCTTAAAAACTACTTTACAACCACAAAAATAGGGGTATCAATAATAAGCAGAAATCTACTCTAGCACCCAGGCTGGAGGAGCCAAACCCATTTGCGTGCCGATACCACGCATTGCCCAGCTATGATTCTTCGATCATGAAAAATAGCGCGTTATTTTTTTCAAAAATTCAGGTTCCAAGCCCGGCCAGCGGCAGCGCCGCTGCGGGAACGGCGAAGACCTCCCCGCTCCTCCAACCTTGGAGTTTTTCGAAAAAAGGCAAATCGGCGAAACGAACCCAAATCGGTTTTTATGCAAGTAGCTGCATTTAAATAATATATGATAATTTTACGACCAGTGCAGGGTCAAAAACGAACCCAAAACGAACCCAAACAAAGCCAAAACGAACCCAATTTTCACGCCGCCGAACGTTCGCTTGGAGCGCAATTGCCTCTCAAAATGGATTCCTGAGTCAGTTGCACTCCAGGTACAGATTATCGCCGCCCGTATTTAACCATCGCCCCAAACCCATTTAGATGGTATAATACACTTGTTCACCGCCGCTGCTTGCGTAGGCTGGCGGTGACATTTTTTATGATTCTAGATCTCCTGTCGTTTTTGTATTGGCCGGCCGCCGGTTTCGGGGCGGGCATCATCCTTGCGTCGTTTTTTGAGTGGTCCCTGCATCGCTTTGTCATGCACCGGCCGGTGCCGGGATTTGAGTATCCCTTTCGCGCCCATGCCGTGATTCACCACCACGTTTTCAAGGCCGACCACACCTATCATCTGATCCACGAACCGGATAAGAAAACCATCCCGATGGCCTGGTGGAACGGCCCGGCCATCGTGGTTGGCAGCATGCTGCCCGTGCTGGCGCTGGCGTGGCTTACCGGGCGCTGGGATGCCGCCGTCGGCGCCTTCCTGGCGTTCAGCGCCTATTATGGGGCCTACGAATACATCCACTGGTGCATGCATCTGCCCAAGGCCCGCCGCGTCGAACGCTCCTGGACCTTCTACCGCCTCAATGGCCACCACTTGCTGCACCACCGCTACATGCAGAAAAATTTCAACGTCGTCCTGCCGCTCGCCGATCTCTGCCTGGGCACCCTGCTGCTGCGCTCAAAAATCAAATTTCCCCAGGCCACCGGCGCCGCCGTGCCCAACGTGCAGCCCCGCGAACACTCCCCGCTAATAGCTCGACGCCCCAAGGCTTTTGGCACAAATTAACACCTGTGAACACGGACGAGCGGGAAATTTTTGATTATCTGCACACCTGGGGCGAGAGCTTCGTCAGCGCCAAGGAAGTCTGCCGGCGCGCCAGCACCAAAAAACGTTACGGCCAGGATCCCGCCTGGGCCCTGCCCATCCTGCTGGCCATGGCCCAGGACGGCGTCATTGAGAAAGATTTGATGGGCCGCTACCGGGTCAAGCCCGGGGCCGAAAAAGACGAAGACGAGGCCGGTATTTCACCCGACCTCGAGAAAATTCTCGACGAGCCCGGCGAAGCTGAACATCAATAATCCTTAGATGCTCGCCGCGCTGCTCACCACGCTGCTCTTTGCGGGCTCCGCCGTCTGCGGCTACCGCTCCGCCCGGCAAATCGGCGGGGTGGAGGCCAATTTCTGGCGGATCACCCTGGCCACGGTTTTCCTGAGCCTCTGGGCCAATCTCTTTGGCACCGGCCTGGCTGGCGCCCCGGAATGGTTCATGATCAGCGGCCTGTTTGGCATCGGACTCGGCGACACCGCCTATTTCCAAGCCTTGCCCCGGCTCGGCAGCCGGCGGACCGTCCTGCTCACGCAATGCCTGACCGCCCCCTTCGCCGCGATCATTGAATGGCTCTGGCTCGGCACCAAACTGAAGCTCCCCGTAATACTTTGCATCGGCGTCATTTTGCTCGGGGTCGCCATTGCGCTCGCCCCCGGCGACCATTTGAAGATTGCTGCGCGCCAGCTCAAAATCGGCGTCATCGCCACCATCTTCGCCGCCCTGGGCGGCGCGCTCGGCGCGGTGATGAGCCGCAAAGCCTATCAAACCCTGCATGAAGCCAACCTCCATCTCGACCCCGGCACGACCGGTTATCAGCGCGTGCTGGGGGGCATTTTGGTGCCCACCATCATTTTAATCGCCGTCAAATGGCGTTCCATGGCGGCGCATGGCGGCCTGCTGGAAAGTAAAACCCTGCAAGTTTCCAAGGATAAATGGCGGTTGATCTGGCCGTGGGTGCTGGCCAATGCCCTCGCCGGCCAGACCTTTGGTGTGACGTGCATGCAATGGGCACTCGAACGCACCCCCACCGGCATCGTCACCGCCATCATTGCCACCACCCCCATCGTCTTGTTGCCGATGACCCGCATTGTCGACGGAGAAAAAATCGGCCTCCGCTCCGTCATCGGGGCCGTGGTGGCCGTTGGCGGCGTCATCGGCCTGACCGTTTTACGGTAATGCCAGCACCCCCGTCTCCACCGCGGCCCCCGAGTTGTTCTCCTTCGCAGCGCTTGGCCCCAGCTTCGCCTAGGTTCAGGCTGGCTGCCGGGGCTTGCGCTGTCACGAGGTTCAGGGCATGGTGAGACCGCTGCATGCAACCCAAGCGACATATTTTTTTATGCGTGGCCGAGCACTCTAAATGCTGTTCGCGTGAAGAATCCCTGGCCGCCTGGGAGTTTTTGAAACGCCGGCTGAAGGAACTCGGCTTGGACGGTGCGGAGCCGCTGGTTTATCGCTCGAAAGCCAACTGCTTGCGCGTCTGTACGCGCGGCGTGGTGGCCGTAGTGTACCCGGAGGCGGTTTGGTATCATAGCTGCAGCCCTGTGGTCTTGGAGCGCATCATTCAAGAACACCTGATCGGCGGCGAGCCGGTGGCGGAATACACCTTTACTGAAAGCCCGTACGGCAAAAAATGAGCGTTCCATGGGGTAAAGAACACAACATCTGGCACCAAGCCTCCCCCGGAATTTTAGGCGCACCGTTTTAGGCGCACCGCATTCAAAAACACCGGATCGGTTGAAAACCCTTGGTGGAATTCGGCTTTGCCCGCCACGCGCCGTCGAAATAACCGGTCGCTGATGATTCCGATCCGTTTTCGGCTGGACACTGGCTCAAATCCGGCGCAACTTGGCTTTTGAAACGGGAATTATTCTTATGGCTAGATTGCTTGTCAAAACTGAAGGTCTTGGGCTGCAAGCGCTTGAATTGCGCATGGGCGTCAACCGGATTGGGCGTGACCCGGAATGTGAGTTCCAAATTGAGCACTCCACTATTTCGTCGCTGCACTGTGAAATCGCCCTCTCCAGCGATGGGGTGTATGTCAGCGATTGCCAGTCCACCAATGGCACTTTTCTCAATGGTGATCCGATCCAGGAAGCGTGGCTCATGCCCGGCCAGGAACTGAAACTGGGCGATGTGGAGCTGTTTGTCGAAAATACGGATGCCACCATTTTCATTCCCGAGATCAAGCCCGAAGTCGCCGCGCCCAAGGTCCTCGAACAAAATGGCGAGCTGTTTTGCTCACAGCATCCGGAGCGGAAAGTCACTTTCAAATGCACCAATTGCGCGGAGGTCATGTGCAATGCCTGCGTTCATGTCATGAAACGGCATGGCGGCGTGCCGCTCTATTTGTGCCGCGTTTGCAGCCACAAATGCGAGCGCATTGAACTGCTCAAGGAGGAAAAGAAAAAAGGCTTTTTTGGGGCGCTGCAAGACACCGTCGTGCTCAAGTTCAAACACGCCTTCGAACGGCCGACGACTCCCAGAAAATAATTCTGGCTGCCTTTGTCAGGTGCCGGCCAGAAAACGGCCGGCCATTTTTTCCAACGCCTCAATCCACGCGGGATGCTCGTTCATGCACGGGATTCGCGTGAATGACTGGCCGTTGCCGGCCATGAACTGCTCACAGCCGCGAATGCCGATTTCTTCGATCGTTTCCAGGCAGTCCGAGACGAACGCGGGACAAATCACCAGCATCCGCTTCCTGCCCTCCGTCGCCAGGCGCGGCAATTCGTAGTCCGTGTACGGTTTCAGCCATGGCTCCTTGCCCAGCCGCGATTGAAAGGACACCGACCATTTGCCGGCCGGCACCCCCGCCTGGGCCACGAACAGCGCCGCCGTCCGGTAACACTGCGCCCGGTAGCATCGCGCATGCGCCGGACTCGGCGTCTCGCAGCAATTCGGCGTGGCCAGACAATGGCACCCCGTCGGGTCCGACTTTTTGACGTGCCGTTCCGGGATGCCGTGGAAGCTGAACAGCAGATGGTCGTAATCCGGTTTCAGATAATCCGCCGCGCTCGCCGCCAGCGCCGCGATGTAATCCGGCGCATCATAATACGGCGGCTGCACCACGATCTTCATCCGGGGCGCCAGTTTGGCGCTGACTTCCTGCACCCGCAGCACGGCCGTCTCGTAGCTCGACATCGCGTAATGAGGAAACAGCGGGATCAGCAAAACTTCCGTGGTTCCCCTGGCCGCCAGACTCTTCACCGCGGATTCAATCGAGGGATTCTGGTAACGCATCGCCAGTTCCACCGGCACGCTGAGCCGCTTTTGCAGCAATGCTTGCACATGCTGGCTGGTGACAACCAGCGGCGAACCCTCCTTGGTCCAGACCTTTTCGTACGCGTGGGCGGACTCTTTGGGCCGGTTGATCAGGATGGTCCCCACAATCAGCCGCCGCAGCAGCCACGGCACATCAATCACGCGGCCATCCATCAGAAATTCATTCAGATAACGCCGCACATCCGGCACCGACGGCGAGTCCGGCGAGCCCAGGTTTACAAGTAGAATGGCTTTGCTCATGCTTTAATAAAGTTAACCGTAGGCGCCCCCGGATGCACGCGGATAAAACCGGCACCGGCAGCGGGGCTGCTGGGGGCGCGCCCGGTCGCCGGTTGCCCGGCGGTTTTCCAACGGTTCAAGCGCCGCCAACGGCTCCGCCTGCCGCCTTCATTCGCGCCCGGCTGTGATGGCCACTGCTTTCCTGACGCGCTCGGCAATGTTCACGCCGGAAACAATCGAGTCGCCCAGGGAAACCCCGTCACGATAATGCCCGGCAAAAAACAAATTGGGGTTCGCCGCCTCCAGGTCGTTCAGCCGCGCGCGGTACCGGCCGTACCCGACGTTGTATTGCGGAATTGCCTTCGGCCAGAACGCCGTGTGGACAAACACCGGCTTGCCCTTCACTCCCAGCAGCACGCGCAAATCCGCCAGCACCACTTCCACCAGCTTTTCGGGCGGCAGCAGGGCCAGTTCGGGATAACGCGCCCCGCCGATGTAGCTCGTCAAATTCAACTGTCCGGCCGGGGCCCGGTTGGGAAAAAGCGCCGAGGAAAAAATCGTGCCGAGAATTTTGAACCCCTCGATTTTGGGAATCAACATACCAAAACCGCAGCTCGGATGCATCACGTCTTCGCGGCGGAAGCCCAGCACCACGCTCGCCACCGGCGGATAGTGGATTTCGGCGAACTCGCTGGTCGGGAGTCGTTGCGGCCCCGCTCCGGCCACGATTTCCAGCTTCGCCAGCCCGTGCGCCGTGCCGCAGTAAATGACCGCGCCATGTTCCGTCTCGCCGGTCGCCGTCGTTACGCGCCAGCCGGTGCCCGTCTGCGTGAGCTTCGTGACCGGCGTATTGAGTTTCAGTGACCCGCCCAGGTGGGCCGCGAGACTGTCGGGCAAAACCTGCAAACCTTCGTCGAAGGAGAACTTGGGCGCCCGGTCCTTGGCCACCTCGCCGGATTTCTTCCGGTCGCGCGCGCCGAAAATCTGGCCCTTGATCATTGAACCGTAATTATCTTCCAGCGCCTTCAGCTTGGGAAACGCATGCGGCAGCGAGAGTTTGTGCGGGTCGCCTGCGTAAATCCCGGCCACCAGCGCATCAATCGCTTGATCCAGAAATTCCTGGTTGAACCGCCGCACCACGAACTGCGCGATGCTTTCCTCCACGCCATCGCGGCGCGGCTTGATGAACGGCTCGCGCAGCACCGCCAGCTTCGCCCCCATGGTAAACAGCGGTGTCGTGAAGAAACCCAGCGGCTTGCCCGGCATTTCAATCGGCCGGCCGTAGCGCACTACAAAGCGCGCCTCGGCTGCCGGGGCCGTGGCCAGCTTGCGCGCCTCCAACCCCGCGTCGCGCACGAGCTGCGCGATTTTTGGTGAGGTTTCCAGAATTGTGTTCGGCCCGAACTCGGCCAGAAAACCATCGCGGCGCAGTGATTGAATCACTCCGCCAGCCCGCGGACTGGCTTCATACAGGACGACGGCACGGCCCTGGCGTTGCAAGTAGAATGCCGTGGTCAAACCGGTGATGCCAGCCCCGATGATCGCGATAGGTTTCATGATGTTGTTATGCGCCACTGCCGGTTCAATGCTCCGGCGTAAAGCCGCCACCAGCCTCCTGGCGGCGTTCGCAAAAAGTGCGCCTGCCGCAAATCCCAGCCCGCCAGCAAGTGCGCATGCACGGTTGCATCCGCCGGATCAAAAATGCCTCCCGCCGGATACACCGTGATCTCGCTTCCGTATAATTCCCGGCCGTTCCACATGAAATCAAACCGGGCGTAGTCCACCCCCACACTGAGCTGCCGGGCAAACGCCACGGCCCGGCGATACGGTTCGATAATGTCCAGGCCGGGCGGCAGGGGTTTGACCGCGCTGCCCGCCGGATCCTCCATGCCCCGGGTCGGGACGCCGTCCGGATCCAGATAAACCCACCACTGGGCGGGGGTTTTGCTCTTGCCAATGACGGAGCCCAGCAAGGGATTCCCATTGCTGGCGCGCACTTGAAATTCAATCAAATCCTGTTCCGCGTCACCCACGGCCTCTTCGACAAACAGTTTCGGCTCCACTTGGGAATAGGCCCACTCGCCATATTCAGTGCCGTACACCCGTTGCAGCCATTGCTCGGTTTCCTGGCGCAACCCGGCCCGGTCACATTGGCCGGCCCGGACGCGATAATTAAAGCTGCTGCCATGATTGGCTTTCACCAAAACATCCTGGCGCAACAAATCGCCGGGAATTTCATCCGCCGAACGGCCCGCCCAGAGCGTGCGCGGAACGGGCAGACTGGGACAGTGGCGCTGGATAAAATCCTTGGTGGCCAGTTTGTCGCAGAAAACCACAAACTGAGGGTTGCGATCCACCAGTTTGCGCCAGAGCATCCGCTCAGAATAGCGTTGCGGGTTGGCGATGTTGGGCCGCCCCCCAAACTGCCGCCGGTAGCGCCGGAGGAACCGGCGGTTTTGGGCGTACAGCAGGGCGTTGGTGGCCCGGAAGATGAGAGGATCGGCAAACATGGCCCGTTTATTCTGTGTGGTGCGTGTCCAGGCCATACAAGCTGCGCTCATAAGTCGCTAGGTTCATGCCCGGGAGGTTCAGCAAAGTTGCCGGGCGGTTAAATCGTCTTGGAATGTCGCCGCTCATTCGCCGCTCCGAGCGTATTGTCAAAACACATCGCGATGTTGCGGATAAACAGTCGGCCCGCATCCGTCACCTCCAGGCCGCCGGGCCGGCGTTTCACCAGCCCGTCGGCTTCAAAGGGCGCGAGCGACGCGAGTTCACTGGCAAAATGCGCTTCAAAATCAAGCCCGAGTTTCGCGCTCATGGCCGCGAAATCCAGCGCGAGATCGCACATCGTCCGCATGATCGTTTCCCGGCGGATTTTATCCTCCTCGCTGACGATATACGCCTTGTGCAGCGGCACGTTGCCCGCGTCCACCGCGGCCTGGTACCTCGGCAGTTCCTTTTCGTTTTGCCAGTAAACCTCCGGGGTTTGCGATACCGCCGACATGCCGAACGCATAAATATCCGAGCCCGCGCGCGTGCTGTAGCCCTGGAAATTCCGCTGCAACTGCTTGTTGCGCTGCGCCACCGCCAGCTCGTCGTTCGGCTTCGCAAAATGATCCATGCCGATGTACACGTACTGGTTGTCCGTCGTCAGCCGCTCGATGACCAGCTTGAGCACCTCCAGCTTGCTTTCCGGCGTGGGCAGGATTTTATCCTCCAGAATTTTCTGGGCCGGCTTGATCCACGGCACGTGCGCGTAGCTGAACACCGCCAGCCGGTCGGGCTTCATCGTCAGCACCGTGTCCAGCGTTTCGTTAAAGGTCGCCGGCGTCTGGTGCGGCAGGCCGTAGATCAAATCCAGGTTGATCGAGCCGTAGCCCAGCTCCCGCATCCAGTCCATCGCCTGCTGCGTCATTTCGCGCGGCTGGATGCGGTGGATGGCCTCCTGCACCTGCGGGTTGAAATCCTGCACCCCCATCGAGGCGCGGTTGAAGCCGATCTCGCGCAGCGCCACCAGATGCTCCCGCGTGAGCCGGCGCGGATCCACCTCCACGCTCGCCTCGATGTCCGGCGAAAACGTGAAGTGCTTATGGATGATTTCCCCCAGCCGGCGGATTTCGTCCGGCCGCAGAAACGTCGGCGAGCCGCCGCCGAAATGGAGCTGCACTGCCTGGCGTTTCGGATTCATCATCGGCGCCAGCCGGGCCACTTCGCGGCCCAGATAATCAATGTAATCCCGGCCCTTGTCGTGGTTGAGCGTGATGACCGTCGTGCAGCCGCAGAACCAGCACAACGTCTCGCAAAACGGAATGTGAAAATAGACCGAGAGATCGCGCTCCGTGCGGTTGTTGTCGGTGATTTTCGGGGAAAGCTCGTCCCACGTCACCGCCTCCGTGAATTTCGTCGCCGGCGGGTAGCTCGTATAACGCGGCCCCGAGACGTTGTACTTTTTCACCAGCTCGAGATCGACTTGCAGCGTGTTCATTGGAAATTTTTAACAGTTTCAACCAGCGCCGAAATGTTTTCCAACTTGGCCGCCGGCGTCAAACCGTGCCCCAGGTTGAAGATGTGCCCGGGCCGGCCCCGCATCGCTTCGAGCACCGCGCGGGTTTCGCGCGCCACCACCTCCGGCGTGGCCTCGGCGATGAGCACCGGCGAGAGATTGCCCTGCATGGCCAGGTGCGCCGGGATGATTTTCCGCGCTTCCGCCATCGAAGTTTGCCAGTCAATGCCCATGACATTCGCCCCCGAGGCGATCAGCTCCGGCCAGTTGCCGTGCGTGCCCAGCGAAAACTGGATCACCGGCACCCGCCCGCCAAGCTGCGCAATGATGTCGCGCATCCAGCGGCCGCTGGCGTCCTGAAACTCCGTCGCCGCCAGGTGCCCGCCGTGGCTGTCAAAAATCTGCAAGGCGTCAATCCCCGTGGCAATCTGCATTTTCAGATACGCCGTGACCGCCGCCGTGAGTTTCTCGGCCAGCGCGTAGTAGGTCTTGGGCGCTTCGCGGAACAAGGCCAGTGCGCGGCTGTATTTCGGCACGCTGGCGCCTTCCATCATAAACGTCGCCAAAGTCCACGGCGAACCCGTGAAGCCCAGCAGCGCCGTCTCAGCGCCGAGTTCCTGGCGGACCAGGCGCAGCGCCTTGTCCACGTAGCTCAGCCGTTCGACCACGCGCTCCACGGAAAGCTTGTCGATGTCCGCCTTGCTCGTCACCGCGAAATCCATCTGCACCCCGCCCGTTTCCTTGAAATGATACGTCTGCCCCAGCGCCTCGGGAATCACCAGGATGTCGCTGAACAGGATCGCCGCGTCAAAACCGAACCGGCGCACCGGCTGCAGCGTGACTTCCGCCGCCAGCTCCGGATTCTGCACCAGTTGCACGAACGTGTACGTTTCCTTGAGCTTGCGGTATTCCGGCAGGGCGCGGCCCGCCTGGCGCATCAGCCAGACCGGGGGCCGGTCCACCGGCTGGCAGCGGGCGGCCCGGACAAAGCGTTCGCGGGCGGTTCCAATTTTTTCAGCAGTCACGTTCATCGGATTGGCTTAATGCATAACATAACCCAAGGTAAATGGACAGCGGCTTTTCCAGTTTTAGCGGCGGCGTCACTAAGCTGGGGAATTAGCGGGAGATGGGCGGGGTGAAGTGATTTCAACCAAATCGTGCCGGAGTCCTCCGGGCCCTGTCGGTTTAGGCGGATTTTGGGTGGGGCGAACCCTCCTTGCGATGCTCTGCTTTTAATCCTGCTCGGAGCGACGAAATTGGGATTGCTGCAAATATTTAGCGGCGGCTTCACCGCGTGAATGAACGTGAAGTTTGGTGTAAATATGCTTAACATTCATGCGGATGGTCTCAATGCTCAAAGCGAGGTCATCCGCGATGTTTTTATAGGCCATCCCCTTGGCCAGCAATTCCAACACTTGCAGTTCGCGCGGGGTCAGCATGGCGGTGGTTTGTTTGGCTGCCCCCATTTCATTGAAGTAGGCGACCACTTTGCGGGCGATGCTGCTGGACATGGGCGAGCCACCGTCTTTCGCCTGCTGAATCGCCTCCAGCAACTCGGCCGTGCTGGTGCGTTTCAGCAGGTACCCGCTGGCTCCGGCCAGAAGCGAATTGAAGATTTTTTCGCTTTCCTCATAAACCGTCAGCATCAGGCATTTCACTTCAGGGGAGCTGATGCGCAATTGCCGGAGGCACTCCACGCCGTTCATGCCCGGAAGATTGATGTCCATCAACACCACATCAGGGCGGTCCACGGGAATTCCCTCGAGCGCGTCTTCCGCCGTGCGGTAATCATTGACGCAACGAAATCCGGGGGACTGGTTGATTTCCCGGACCAAATTTTCTCTTACCCACGAGGCATCCTCTACGATCACCACTTTGATCGTCGCCGCGGAGGTGCTGTTCTTATTGCGGGTTGAATTCATTGGCAATCCGTTCCGGCCGCCGGAAGTGAGATGTGGATTCGCACGCTCGTGCCCTGGCCCGCACCAGATTTGATTTCCAGTTCCCCGCCCATCGCCTTCACCCGCCGCCTGATGTTTTCCAGGCCATCGCCGGCCTTCGGGCTTGCTTTGCACCCAAACCCTTTTCCAGTATCGGCAATTTCCAGGTCCAGCTTGTCGGCGGCGTAATTCAAGCTAAACCTCACCTCGCTGGCCCCCGCATGTTTCACGGCATTGTTCAGAGATTCTTTTGTGATCATGAACAGGTTGTGACGCACCTCGGCGGTGACCGGGATGTCCGGCAGATTCAACGGGACATTAAGATTGCAGGCGAGGCCGGAAGGCCGCAGAAAGTCTTCCGCGAAAAAAACAAAATAATCGGCCATTTCCTTGAGCGTGTCGTTCTTGGGATTCACCGCCCAGACAATTTCATCCAGCGTCTGAATCGTGTCCCGCGCCGTATGCAAAATTGCTTTTGAAACTTGATTTGAATCGGTGCGGGTTTCCCGGGCCCGGTCCAGCATCCCCGCCAGCTTGTGAATTTTGGTCAGACTGGCCCCCAGTTCATCATGGATGTCTCGTGCGATCCGCGCCCGTTCCGTCGCGACGGCGCTTTCCTGTTCGAGCCGGCGGATTTGGCGCTGGGAGCGGCGGCGCTCGAGCAGGCGGGAAATGGTGCCGACCGCCAGCAGCAATCCGCCCATGGTCAACCCGACCACCCATTTACTTTGCCAAAAATGAGGCTTGATGAAATCTTCAAAGGCGGTGGCGATGGCCAGCTCGCTGATTTTCCAGCCATCCCCGGCGCCGCGATGGATGAGCCGGATTTGGTCAAACGTGGCATTGGCCTCGAATTGGGTGATGAGATTGGTGGGCTGATTGTTTTCCGTGGCGCCAGCCTCCAGATGGGGAGCCAGCCACA
>Ga0302323_100003323_pt1 | contig 13086 bp, 14 predicted proteins | sample Fen_T0_3_FD_201950 | JGI IMG/M metagenome (GOLD analysis project Ga0302323, IMG submission 201950) | Peat permafrost microbial communities from Stordalen Mire near Abisko, Sweden - Fen_T0_3 | ecosystem: Environmental > Terrestrial > Soil > Wetlands > Permafrost | place: Sweden: Abisko... | reverse complement strand
GTCGTGGCCTGCCCGACCGGTGCCCGCGTCTTCGGCGATCTCGACGATCCGGACAGCGAGGTCTCGGTCCAGCTCCGCGAGCGGCCGTCCTACGTGGTGTTCCCCGAGCGTGGGACAGAGCCGAGCCTGCACTACCTGATCCGCACAGGCCCGAACGAGACGGGGGGTGAGCTGTGAGCACCGTGACCACCGAGACGACGCTCGCGCCCGCCGCGCGCGGTTCGCGCGGCTTCGCGCTCTGGATCGGCGTCCTCATCCTGCTCATCGCTGTGGGCTTCGGCGTCTGGGTGTACCAGACGAGCCATGGGCTGCAGATCACACACATGCGCGACAACGTGATCTGGGGCCTCTACATCATCACGTTCATGTTCTTCGTCGGCCTCTCGGCCGGCGGGCTGATCGTCGCCTCTGCCGGCAGGCTGTTCGACGTCAAGCAGTTCGCGCCGATCGTGAGGCTGGCCATCGTCGAGGCGGCGGTGACCATCGCCACCGCCGCGATCCTCATCATTCCGGACCTGGGTCGTCCGCAGCGCATCCTCAACCTGTTCATCCATGCGCACTGGATGTCCCCGATGATCTGGGACGTCACGGTCATCCTGATCTACCTCGTGATCTCGCTCGTATACCTCTGGCTGTACACACGGCGCGACCTCGCCGCTCGCGGCAGCTGGATGGCGCTCGGCACGAAGGACACGAGTGACTCGGCTCGTGCTCACGACTACCACTTGACCTACATCCTCGCCTGGATAGCGCTTCCGGCCGCGGTGCTCGTGCACTCCATCACCGCGTGGATCTTCGGCCTGCAGATCTCGCGCGGCTTCTGGTATTCGGCGATCATGCCGCCGCTGTTCATCACTTCCGCGCTCGTGTCGGGTCTGTCGCTCGTCGTCATCCTGGCTTTCGTCGTGCGTCGCACGGGGAGTGTGAGCTTCGGAGACGAGCTCGGCAGCTTCCTCGGCGGCCTGCTCGCCGTGTTCCTCGCGGTCGAGGCCTTCCTCCTGCTCTCAGAGGTCCTCGCTGGGTACTACCCCGGCATCCCGACCGACGCCGTGCACCAGCTCTTCAGCGGGCGCTACGCCCCCGGGTTCGCCGTCGAGGTCATCGTCGGGCTGGTGATCCCGTTCGTGCTTCTGGCGGTCGCCGCGTGGCGCCGCCGGCCGCGGGTCGTCGTGGTCGCCTCGGTGCTGGCGCTGATCGGCATCTTCGTGCATCGCGCCAACCTGATCGTCATCGGTCTCGGCAAGGACCCGATCGCCCTGCCTCCGGGCACTCCGCTCGGCACGCCGCAGACGAACGGGTCGTCCTTCGCGGTGAGCAGCGTCTACTTCCCTTCGATCTGGGAGTTCCTGATCGTGCTCGGGATCGTCGCTCTCTCCGCTCTGCTGTTCACGCTGGCCGTGCGCTATCTGCCGCTCAAGGAGAAGACCGAGGCTTGAGACGCCCGGATCAAGACGCAGCAAGCGTTGCGCGGCCTCGCGCCGCCGCCGGCCCGCCTCAAGGCGGGCCGGCGGCGGCGCTCGCGGACGTGTGTGCGGGGCGGGCCGCCGTCTACGAGGTGCTGACCTGCGGCTTCAGCGAGCCCAGCGCCACGCACGTCGAGGCGCTCGCAAGTGGCGAGATCGTGGCGCTTCTTCGTGATGCTGTGGGCTGGCTTGGCGCCGGTGCGGCCCTGTATGAGCCTGCGCTCGCGACCCTGGCGGAGGCCGGCTCGAAGATGAGCGGCGCACTTGCGAACTCGGCCCTCCGCGGCCTGCGGGTCGAGTACGCGCGGCTGTTCACAGGACCTGGGCGACCGGCGGTCATGTGCTACGCCTCCGAGTACCTTGACTCCGGTGACGGAGGCCCAGGCCGGCTCAACACCGGCGCGGCGACTGTTGCCGAAGCGGCCTACAGGGCGGAGGATGTGTCGCTCAGCTCGGCGGGTAACGACCTTCCCGACCTCATGACGACCGAGCTTGAGTTCCTGTACCACCTCTGCCGCCGGGAGGAAGCCGCGTGGGCAGCGGACGACGGCGACGAGGTGACTCGCCTCCGGCGCTCGCTGGACGCCTTCTTGCGCGGACACGCCGGCCTCTGGTTGCCCGATTTTGCGGCTTCTGTGCGCGCGCTTGCCGAGCACGGAGTCTACGTGGCCATGGCCGAGCTGCTCACCGCGCACCTTACGCTGGAACTCGGCCACGCCGTCTCGCGCAGGCCGGCGAGCCCGGGGAAGTAGCTCCGAGGGAGACGATGGATCGCCTCAAGCTTTTCGACGCCGGACTGCGTGCGTTCGACGCGCGAATGCCGGACGCGACCCCTCCGCTGTGCGTGGTAACGAGGTACCGGAGCAGCTCCTGCCGCTCGTGCCTCGACGTCTGTCCGGCTGGGGCGATCGCGACGTCGCCGTGGCTCGAGCTGGACGCTGAGAAGTGCAGCTCGTGCGGAGCGTGCGCTTCGGTCTGCCGCACGGGAGCGCTCAGCCTGCAGCTTCAGCACCGCGCCTTGAGGGACGAGTGCCGGTCTCGATTGACGAGTGGTTCACCGACCGCTGACCCGGCCGTCTCGGTCGCCTGTCGTCTGTCCGACCCCGTCATTGCGGCCGCGGCGACCTGCGTCATGCCGTGTCTGGGAGGATTGTCGGCTGCCGATCTGCTCGCGGCGGCAGCACTCGGGGCCGAGCGCATCGACCTCGTCAGCGGGGAGTGTGCGGAGTGCGCCGACGGTGTCGCCGAGGCCGCACTCGAGCGGGCCATCATCACGGCCGAGGAGACGATGGTCGCGTTGGGCCGGCCGCTCATCGTCGCGCGCACGCGCCTGTCCGGAAGCGCCCCGGCAGTCGCGGCGACCGCCCCGACGATGTCGCGTCGCGGTCTCTTCCGCTACCTCGCGCAAGGCCTCGGGCAAGCCGCCGCAGGCGCCGCCGCGCCCAAGGACCCGCAGCGCTCGATCAACGCGCTGCACAGGCAAGTCACTCCCCCGACGACCCATCGGCGACTCATCCTCGATCTGGTGGAGCTTCACGCGCGCGGCAATGGCTCCGCTGTGACGCTTTCGGACTCCCTGCCGCTAGCCGGCCTGGTCGCGACATCAGAGTGCGACACCTGCGGGCTCTGCCTCAGCTACTGCCCTCATGGTGCCTTGGCCGTCGAGGGAGGCTCGGTGACTTGCGATGCCGGCAGATGTACCGGTTGCGGTCTTTGTGTGGAGGTCTGTCCGAGGTCGGCCCTACGCATCGGTCCGGCACGGCTGACGCCCCGACGGCCTTCTGGGACGGAAGCGACGACCCCCGGCGTCACCGGGTAGGCGGTCGGCGGTCCCCCGAGGGCGCGTCCCGGCGCGTGGCTACGACGTGGTGCTCCCTCTCCTGGCCGGCGCCGCGTACACATCCGCGGGCAGACTGCCGAGCCTCGCCTCCCAGTGCTGCTGCGCCAGACGCTCGAGCCCGTGGATGCTGAGCACCTCGATGTCCTTTCCGTGCACCGCGACCAGCCGGCCTGCGGCAAACCGGTTCAGCGCGCGACTCAGAGTCTCGGGAACGGTGCCCAGCCTGGCGGCCAATTCGTGCTTGCTGAAGGCCAGCCGGCACCGCGAAGGTGTGCCCTGTTCATCGCAAAGCTCGAGGAGGTAACGGGCCAGCCGGGCCGGGACGGGCAGCAGCAGTTCCTCGACGCGCTGGTTCAACATGACGAGCCGCCGGGCCATGGCGGAGATCATCACAAGGGCGAAGTCAGGCTCTGCCAGCATGAGATCACGGAACGTTGCGATCTCGAAGCGGCAGAGCCGGCTGGGTGCCAGGGTCTCGGTGCTTGACGGATAGGTGTCATTGAAGAGGGCCGACTCGCCGAACGTATCGCCGGGGGCGACGTAGCGGATCGTGGCGCCGCGCCCATCTAGCAGGGTCTTGGCGACCTTCACCGAGCCTTCGGCAAGCAGGTAGAAGGCGTCAGCTCTAGTGCCCTGGGAGAACACGGAGACGTCGGTGGGAAGGGTGAACGCGCTGGCGATATCGGCAAGCTTGCCGAGTTGCTCCTTGGAGATCTCCGAGAACAACGGCGCTCGTCTGAGGTCGTCGATAAGCACGCCAGCGAGTATAACCCGAGGCCGGTCGGGCGACGGCCCGAGGCTTGGTGCGGGAGGGACGAAGGATAGGCTCCGACCCCCAGCACCAGGTGCAGCAGGGGTCAGTGAACTCGGTGATCTCGATCTGCGACTCACTGGAGACCTCCTTTTGGCACGGTGGATGGTCTGGCTGCAGGTCACGAACGTCCCGGTCGCCGGACAGATCGCGGAGGCTGCGTCGACGTCCCGGCCGGCGCCTCCAGCGCCAGCGGCCAGAAGCCGAGCGCGTCGCAGAACACGACGATCACCGGGAACGTCACCGACATCCACGCGGTGGCGAGCCAGAGCTCGAACGCATAGCTGGGCGGCCCGGCGGCGATGCCGGGGTCGATACGCTGAGCCACCCACCCGTAGAACACCTGGACTACGACGGCCGCCGCAATCACCGCCGCCGTCATGGCGAGGCCTTTGGCGGGCTGCTTGAGCCCTCTGAACCCTGCGCCCTGAAAGAGCGTGAGGACGATGAAGATCCCGAAGATGATCGCCAGGGTCACCCTGACCAGGAACACGACCGGGTCCATGCCGGCGAGCCCCACCAGGATGCCCCAGAACGCGAGGGTCACGACTAACGCAAGGCCTCCCGACAGGAGGCCGAACACAGGCTCCTTGCCCAGCGTCGGCCGCTTCGCGACGAGGATGCTCAGCGGCCAGAAGTCGAAGGGCAGGAAGAGCAGCAGCATCGCCGCCAGGGCGACGATGAAGGCGACCGACTGCCAGGCGGTGAACAGCCCCTTCGGGTCGAGCCTCCCGACGTAGACGGGCGTACCTTTGAGGAAGCCGAAGTCGAAGAACACGCGGAAGAGCACCCAGGTGATGACGTAGGTCAGGATGAACGTGCCCACCCCGACGAGGCCCTTGTTCTTCGTCAGCGCCGTGAACGGCCAGCACCTGAAGAGAACGACGAGCACGAGGGTCACCGGGACGCTCTGCACGCCGAACAGGATGACGAACGGGTTCGGCGGGGTGACGCCCCCGCCGATGACCAGCAGCGAGAGCGTCGTGACGAAGGCGCTCGCGAGCGCCGCGATGCCGCTGAAGAGCAGCGCCCTGACGGGGCGCGATACCCTGGTGAGGACGGCCGGCCACTCGAGGTGCAGACCCAGGTCGAGGATCATGATGGCCGGCACCGCGCCTACGAGCGGCAGCGCTATCCACGTGGTCAGGGTGGCAGGCGCGAACAGGGCGCAGAACCCCAGCGAGAGGCCCACCGTGATGACGAGAGCCGCTACGCCGAGCAGAGGCTGGCGCAGTCCGCGAGGCTGAACATCAGTCACGTGTGTCTCCTCCGGCAGCCGACGCCAACCTGCTCAGACTGACGATGCGTCTCGATTCCGCGCAAGTTCCGCGAGGCTCATCGCGATTGAGACAAGCGCCAGCGCCTGGACTGAGTCCCACACGCCTACCTTGAGCTTCGCCGCTGCCGCCGCGGCCTGCGTCGCCAGCTGTTCGGCCTGGTCGATCCGGTTGCTGTCCTGGCTCATATGTCACGCCTCCCTGAGTGTCTGTGTACTGGCAGAGCAATCCGTTCGGGTCGCAGTTCCTGGGGACTGACGTGCTCGCCCCAGGTCGCGCTGTCGCCCTCGTCGTCGATCTCGGGCATGGCGAGATGCGTCATGAAAGCGGCCGGGCGCGGCGCCGTGGTGGCCGCCGTTGCCTAGTCGCCGGGTGGGAAGTCCGTCGTGGCTGCCAGTTCCCTCTGCGCCTCGAAACCGGCGATACGCGCGCGCAGGGTCGCGAGAGTGCTGTCCAGCGCCTGCGAGCCGAGCACCATGCGCAATGGCGCGGGCTCCTGGTCGACGCTCGCGATGATGGCGGCCGCCATGCGGGCGGGGTCACCGGGGGCGAGGCCGTTCCCGGGATCGAGCATCCGCAGGAAGCTGTGTGCCGGGTTGTCGTCGTAGGCGGGCAGGAGCTCGGCTACCTTCGCGCTCCCATACCGGAATTCGGTGCGCGCGCCACCCGGCTCGACGATCGTGACCCCGATGCCGAAGGGGGCGACCTCCTGGGCGACCGCCTCGGCGAAGCCCTCGATGCCCCACTTGGTGGCGTGGTAGAGCGAGTTACCCGGGAAGGCGACCTGGCCGCCGTAGGAGGAGATCTGGATGATGCGGCCGCCGCTCTGCGCGCGCAGATGAGGCAGCGCGGCGCGGATGAGCTGGATCGAGCCGACCAGGTTGGTGGCGACGATGTGCTCGACCTGCCCGTCCGAGAGCTCCTCGGCCGCGCCGAAGAGGCCGTAGCCGGCGTTGCTGACGATGACATCGATGCGTCCCAGCTCGGCGAAGCTCCGGTCCACGACGTCGCGGACCGCCGCGGTGTCGGTCACGTCGAGCAACTCACAGCGGAAGCCGTCCGGATACCGCTCAAGGAGGTCGGCGACGCTGTCCGGTCGGCGCACGGTGCCGACGACGTGCTCGCCGCGCTCCAGGAGCTGCGCGGTCAGCTCGCGGCCGAAGCCGCTGCTGACGCCGGTGATGAGCCACGTGGGGGGTGTCATGCCGTCTCCTTCCGTGGCGGCCAAGGGGTCACCTGGTCTACGAGACCTTCGGCGCTTGGCCGCGGCGCCCGAGGTCGGGGGCGGGATGTCCCTCGGGGGCGTCACCTGCCTCGGGAGGCGGCGTCGACGACGCTCCCAGCGCGGTGACGTGACGATGGATTTCTTCCAGCAGGTCGGTGTTCGTCTTGACCAGCAGCGTCAGCGCGGTGTTCTCCTGCATGAGCGCCTTGAGCTCCTCGGTGTTCTTCTCGGTGTGGATGGCTATCTCGGAGGCGATCGCGTCCGCGCGCTTCGCGGCGATCAGGAGGGCCGCCGCCTGGACGCCGGCCAGCATGGAGAGGAAGAGGTTGAGCAGGATGTAGGGGTAGGGGTCGAACGCCGCGTGGTGGAGGACGCGGTGGAGGACCACCGTGTTGACCAGGGCCCAGAGGATCATGACGCCGAAGAAGCAGAAGACGAACGGCCAGGAGCCCATCACGTTGCGCATGCGGTCGGCGGCGCGCTCGCCCAGCGTCAGTTGGTCGCCGGAGCGCACCGCCGGGTGCTTGTGCCAGTGAGTCTGCCAGCCCTTGTCAGTCATCGATCCGATGCTCACGCACGGCGATGCTCGTCGTCAACTCGGGGCCGCCGGCGTCTGCGTCGGCGGCGGCCGTCTTGACGCCCCCACGCTCTCCACGTTTTCGCTCCGACCCCTGCCACCGCCCACTGGGGTCGAGGCCGACCACGTGAAGGCTTGGCAGACGGCAGGCAGGCCGCGCCGTCTGCTTTGGGTTCGTGATCGAGTGCGAGCCGCGGGAGCCGGGGTACCGCGTCGAGGACTGGACGTGGGTGGTGAAGGGGGTGCGGAGTTCGGTGGGGCGGGGGCAGGCCCTCGCGGCGTCAGTCGTGAGCGGCCACCGAATCACCGCCGATGTCCTTGGCGGCGTAGAGCGCCTCATCGGCACGCCTCAGGAGGTCGTCGGGGGAGTCGTCGTCCTTCCACGCGGCGACCCCGGCGCTTGCCGTGACTTGGCGTTCCTCCAGCTCCGCGCAAGAGCGCACCGCCGCCAGCACTCGCTCGGCGAATCCCCTCGCGCCGCCGGACTCGATGCCTGGGAGCAGCACGCTGAACTCGTCGCCGCCGAGCCTCGCCGGCAGGTCTTCGGCGCGACACTGAGCGGCCAGCAGCGAAGCGAAGCCTGCCAGCACCTGGTCGCCGGCCTCGTGCCCCGCGGCGTCGTTGACGGCCTTCAGGCCGTCGAGATCGAGGCTGACCACCGCCAGTGCGGAGCCGTGCCGGCGTGCGAATGAGGCCGACTGCCCCAGAGTCTCGCGAAAGTGGCGCCGGTTGGCGAGGCCCGTGAGTACATCGGTGGCGGCGATACGGGTGATGGCGGCGTTGTCCTCGACGAGAGTCGCGGTCTCATGGGCCAGCTCATCGTTCTCCTCGTTGGACGCCGTGAGCTCGGCGGTGCAGGCGAGCACTCGCCTCTCCAGCTCATGGTTGAGGCGGCGGATCTCCACCTCGGCGCGCTTGCGCTCGGTGACGTCCCGAGCCGCGGCGAACACGCCGGCCACCTCGCCGTTCTCGTCCCGATACACGGTGGCGCTGTAGAGCACGTCGGTGACCGCGCCCGAGGCGTGGCGAATGGCGAGCGGGTAGTTGCGAATGGATCCCTGGTCGAACGCCTGCCGGTAGCCGGCGTCCGCTTCGTCTGGCTGCGTGAAGCAGCTGGAGAAGTCGGTGCCGATGAGCCTCTCGCGAGGCACGCCGGTCGCCTGTTCCGTGGCCTCGTTGACGTCGGTGATCTTGCCGTCCGGAGAGATGGTGACCAGCGGATCGAGGCTCGCCTCGAGGAGGCTGCGTGCGTGGAGCCAGGCCGCCCTAAGCTGCTTCTCAGCCTCTTTGCGCTCGGTGACGTCGGTGAACACGGTGACGAAGTGGCCGGGCTCTGGTCGGCGGGCGGAGACGTGCAGCCAACGGCCCAGAGGCGTGAAGTCGATCTCGAACTCCACCGGCTCGCCGGACTCGGCGACGCGGCCGTAGATCCCGAGGAGGTCGGGCGTCTCGTCCTTGACTGTGGGGAAGACCTCGGTGAGGCGCTTGCCGACCACGGCCGTGAGACCCGTCAGCCGCTCGAAGGCCGGGTTCACCGCCAGGTAGACGAAATCGTCGGGGCGGCCCTCTGCGTCGTAGAGCATGCGGCAGTAGGCAAAGCCCTCGAGCGCGCTCTCGAAGAACAAGGCGTAGCGCTTCTCGCTCTCGTGCGCCAGCGGCGGATCGGGCTGCGAAGCATGGTGCATCGGAGTGACTCCTAGCCATGCTCTCTCGGTCTGAGGCTCTTGTGACGCGAGATCGCGCGGAGGCATGTGGAGGCGCGAAGACCCTCTCTCTGGGATGGGCTGCGTATTCAGAGCATCTCCCGGCGATGCAATGCTGAACCCGCTGCGCGGTCCGGGCGCGTGACGTCATGCCAGTTGTGGAACCGGGTCGTCGGGAGACGCGACCGGTCGGCAGGGCGCCAGCGGCGGGACGGCGTGGAAGACGACGCTATGCGGCCGATGCTTCCCGAGCGTCGGGTCGACCGCCCTTGGAGCAGAAGCGGCACGGGCAGTGGCCGGCATGGTGCCAGCCGTAGTCGATACCGACGCCGGTCGCGAGGATCACGGCGGGAAGCGGAACCGGGTGAGAGCCAACGCGCAGAGGGACCAAGCTCGCGTCCACCTCGAAGATCTCGCCGTCCATATAGAGCAGGGCCTCGCCGAAGTCGAGCAGCAGGGCCGGCAGGCCAGTCTCGCGCACCTCGGTCAGGGAGAGCGGCACCGGCGAGCGGGGACGACGAAGTCTCGCTGCTGTCCTCTGCGTCCCCGGCCAGTCACGCGGGTCGGTCTCACGCGCCGATGAGGCCTGGGCGGCGTCGGCGAGTGAGCTTTGCTCGGCGGCGTCCGTGGTCGCGCTCGGCGCTCGACAGGGTCCGCAGTTGCAGTCGGGCTTGTGCCACCAGCCGTCCGCCGGAGTCTCGGCGTCCGCCAGCACCCGGCGCTCGCTGCTCTTGCCCCGGCGCCAGAACTCGATGCCGTCGTAAAAGTACTCCGCTCGCCCTACTGTCAGCTCGCCCGCCCAGGCCCAGCGCTCGGCCCCGAGTACCTGGTCGCGCGTGTAGGTATGAGTGCCTTCGTTCAACGGGCTCAACTCGCTCCTTCGGTCTCTTCGTGGTGCCGGCGCGCGTAGAAGGCCATCCCCCTGCAGGTGTCGCTGCAGTACTGGCGCCGCTCGTTGGCGGTCTCGAAAGCCTCGTCGCACGCCGGGTTGGCGCACGCGCGGGCGTCGGTCGGTCGGCCCGCCCGGCGCCCCTTCCGTGCCTGCGGGCTGAGGCGATCGTGGACGGCACACCACGAGGAGGGGTTGTACGCCGAGAGGATCGTGGCACAGCCCCCCGCGACGCAGACGCGGCCGCCTCCGAAGCTTCTCACCTCGTGGATCGTTCGCCGGTCGCTCATCGGAACTTCCTTTCCACATCGAACATGGGCATCACCGGGGCGAGCGGACGAGCAGGCGCGGGCAGCTCAGCTCGGTCGCATCCCGATCGAGGGCACCCTCGACTGCGTCGCCTGCTGGGACGTGTGGGGTCGTTGCACGCCAAAGGGCGCAGCTGCGCTGCATCGTGTCACCGTCTTAGGGAAGGAGGGCCGGGACAGCGCCATGGGGAAAGGCCGACGTCATCGGGGATGGGCGGAGAGCCCGTGGACCTAGTGTGCACCTCTACGAACAAAATCGCAAGTTGACGCGCCGTCACGGCGGGATCGTTGGGCAAAGAGCCGGGGAGCGGGTCCGGAATCAGACCCACCCCCCAAGAAACGACCGAATCTAGCGTTCACCGTAAAGACGTCCAGCAGAGGCGCGAAGCGCCCCGGGGGCGCCGAAGGTGCCACTACCGGTAGAGACATGGATCGCGGAACTGGAAACGCACCGCACCACGGTCATGCTCTCCCGCCGGCTTCGTAGGGCCTGCGCGCAACGGGGCCGCCGGACAAGCGTCCGACGGCCCCGTTGCCGAGCGGGAGAGCCCGATGGCATTCTCTCGCCATCGCGGCGCCTACGCGGTCACGTCAGCTCGCAAGCCGGCTGACCCGGGGCGCCACACGCAACGGCTGGCTTCTCGGTCCGCACGCCGATCACGAGCAGGTAGCCGACCATCCAGACCTCCGCGATAGTCGACGGGATCACGACGAACGTGGAGACCGTCTTGCCGAAATCGGGGGCGAGGAACAGCGCGAGCGTGTCGACGAGGTAGCAGGCGCCGCCCACCACGAGCAGGACGCCCAGCGCCTTGGGGAACCAGCCCGACTTGTAGGCGAGATAGCCCATCGGCACCAGCCACAGGCCCATGAAGACCTGCGCGATGAAGACCCCGTAGTGCTGGGTGTCGAGCAGGAGCAGGGCCAGAGAATTCGAAGCCGCGCCGACCTCACCGGTCGCGACCCGCAGGCTCTCGAACCGGAAGACGTCGTTGAGCATGGTGATGCCGGCTCCGATCGCGGCGAAGACGACCATGGCGCTTGCCGCGCTCTTGCTGGCGTGCCTCAGCAGCAGGTAGAGGGTCATCGCCACGACGACCCAGAGCGTCGCCTGGATCAGATCGGCGACGACGCCGGCACGCACGAGTCCGGCGTTCGCGACCAGGTTCCCTGCCGTGGTCGCCGCGTCGCCCGCGACGTACACCTTCTTGTCCACGAAGAGCATGGCGAAGGTCCCGAGGATGGCGACGAGCAGGTAGAGGACGCCGGCGGTCCTCGCCAGGCGTTTCGGTGAGTCCATGATGCGGTCCATCTTGATCGACCCCCCCATCGGCTCTGGATCGAGCCGAGAATTTCGAGTATGAGCATACGATGTACTTAGGACTGATAGTGGAGAAAACCCCCGATTTGGTAGGGGATGTCTGACCATGCCCTGTGTTTCGCATGGCGAACCCAAGCGCCGGTTCGCGGGGACTCGTCGACGTTCAGGGCAAAGTGCGGCGTCGGCGACCTGAAGGAAGCTGAACGGCCGGGCTACCCAAGCGGTAGCCGGGGCGACCTCCTCCGAGTGGTTCGTGGAACGAGGCGGGGAGGGTCGTCCCCAAGAAGGACGGGATGCAGATGACGCCCTCCTCACTCAAGAGCCAGTGGTGGAACCGGGTCGCCTGCCAGAGAATCGACCCGCATCTGCCCATGCACGGCCTGCGCGACTCATTCGGGACCTGGGTCTACGAGACCTACGGGGTGAAGCAGGCGCAGGAGTGGCTCGGCCACTCCGACCCGGCGACCAGACTGCGCCACTACGTGAGTCTGACCACCGCCGCCAGGGCGAAGGCGGTGGCCGGGCGTTGCGCGCGCAAGCCGCCGCTGACACCGCCGCGGATACTGGCAGCCGCCGTCAGGCTTTGGTCGGGCTGACCTCCGGAAGCAGAAGCTCGGCGAGACTCGTGGCTAGCCAGTCGCAGTAGCGCTGCCTTGTCCAGCCGCGCATCCGGATGAGGAGCTGGTGTAGCTCTGGGCTCGTCAGCGCCCAGACCGTCTCGACGGCTTCGTCCTCTTGAAGCCGGAGCGGCCCGTTGGCAGCAAGGGCGTCGACGAGGGTGCGGAGGTTCGTCAGCCGGTCGGCGTGCAGCGCTGCGAGGAGTTCTGCAAGCTCGGTGTGGGATCGTGCTGCGCCTGCGACGACGGCCACGAGCGGTGCGGCGCGCTCGAGGCGGAGCACGATGTCGGCCGCGAAGAGCCGCAGCTGTTCGTGCTGGTCGGTCGCGGCGGAGACTGCTTTCGGGCCGTTCTGCTCGGGCACAGGGACGGAGTCGTCACCGCGGACCGCGCGGCGGCACAGTTCGCCGAGCAAGGCGCGCTTGTTTCGGAAGTGGCCGTAGACGGTCTCCGCCGACACGTGAGCTGCCTTGGCGATCGCCGCGACGCTCGTGCCCTCGTAGCCGCGCTCCTCGAAGAGGGTCGCTGCGGCATCGAGCACCCGCGCGCGCGTCTGCCTTACCTGTTCGCGCCGGAGATCCGAGTGATACCGGCGAGGCGCATGTTCGTCTCCCGACATATTGGGAATAGTATCACAGTATCCATTACAGTATAACTGTAGATAACTGGAGGACAGCATGTCATCCAACCCAGAAATACTAGCCCGCCGCCTGGTCGAGGAAGGTTTCAACAAGGGCGACCTCGGCGTCGCCGACGAGCTCACCTCGCCCAGCATGGTCGAGCATCAGAACTTCGGACCCGGTCACGCCTCTGGCGCCGAGGGCGTCAGGGCGGTCATCTCCTCGCTGCGGCGCGCCTTCTCCGACTTCCATCTCGCCATCGACGATCTTGCCGTCAACGGCGACACCGTCTGGCTGCGCATGACCGGTACCGGGACCAACGACGGTCCCTTCATGGGGCATCCGCCGACCGGCCGCACGATGCGCATCGACGTCTTTGACGTGCTCCGCTTCGAGAACGGCCGCACCGTTGAACACTGGGGGGTCCCCGATCGT